>Ga0154758_157_pt1 | contig 81365 bp, 77 predicted proteins | sample Rifle2008BG16ft_FD_105766 | JGI IMG/M metagenome (GOLD analysis project Ga0154758, IMG submission 105766) | Spirochaetes bacterium RBG_16_49_21
TATTTAATAAAAAAAACGATATTTGTGATTGCGGGGGAAAATTAATATGTCTGCATTATATGAAATGGATTGATAGATAAATATATAAATAAAGAAGATATAAAGTGAAGATGTTCGAAAACGAGCAGGAAGCCAAAACCTGACTGCTGGGATCGCGAAAAACAAATGAGCAGTTCCCGCCTAACCAGCGATCGCTCCCTAAAAACCTTTTTTTCTTCTTGCCTTAAAAATAAAATAAATATTATCGTGTAATTTAAGGGTGCCGAAACCTGAAGCTGTTGCCGAATCCATACCCTTTAATCATAGTAGCAAAAAAAATATTTTATTTTGGGTAACAGGACGCATCAGATGAGCGGAAGCTGATGGGCATAAACTCCATTCATGCGCTTGGTCCGGTACCGATTAAGGCGCAGTTTGCTATATAGTTAAGATTAGCCACATATTCAATTCGAGGCACACATATGATAAAAAATACTATTGAAGCATGGCACAAAATAGTTGAAGCAAGAGACGCAGCCGGTCTCGATAATATTCTTGCGGACAATGTTGTCTTTCATTCCCCGGTGGTTCACACGCCGCAAACGGGAAAACCGATAACCACTCTGTATCTCACCGCAGCCTTGCATGTACTCAACAACGACACATTTAAATATCTGCGAGAGGTCATTTCCGGCGACAATGCCGTTCTGGAGTTTCAAACTGTGATAGACGGCATTTCCATCAACGGCGTGGACATGATCAGTTGGGACAAAGACGGTAAGATTATCGACTTCAAGGTCATGATTCGCCCGCTCAAAGCCATCAACCTGGTCCACAAGATGATGGGCGAGATGCTGCAAAAGATCAAATGAAGGTCAGGCCGGGAGATTCTCTACATGCCGCACCGTCACGCTCACGGCGCCATTATCATCCTCCACTTTTCCCCGAATGAGAAAGGGACGCGGCTCGTCAAGCTCGTCACTGAACGCCAGGTAGGCGCGGGGAAAGAGCACGGTCTCGAAAATATCGCTTTCGTCCTCGAAGCTTACGAATTCCATAGGTTCTCCCTTTGCGGTAAGCACCTCCTTCCGGGTCACCAGCCACCCAACCAGGGTCGCCTCGCGACCGACAAGACGCGGGAGATCGACCGCCCTCTTCCGCTTTACGGAAGCAATGGATTTTTCCCATAATACCATCGGGTGGGCGCCACAGATGAACCCCAGGCTCAGGTATTCGTTTTTGAGGATATCAATTCGGGACGCCCTCTTCAGGGAGCGGCCGGCTCCGATGATCGGTCCGGTGAAGAGCCGGGGAGCGGCGTCGCGCGTCGGTTCAGGAAAGCGGCACAAGGCCATATCCCAGAGCTGCTCACGCCTGCTCCGGCCCCCGGAAATCGAGTCAAGTGCGCCGCTTGCGGCCAGGGCCCCGGCGTCGGGCTGCGAAAGGTCCACACGGTGTACGAAGTCCTCCAAGTCCGCATACGGGCCGCCTGCCTCGCGTTCCCTCACGATTGCAATCATGGTTTCCGCGCGCAAGCGGCGGATCGCAGAAAGCCCCACGCGAACGACTCCCTCCTTTCCGGTATAGCGCAAAGCGCTTTGGTTCACGTCAGGCTGATGGATCGCAAGGCCCATCCGGCCGCATTCGCTCACATACACAAGAGCGGAGTAATATCCCCCGCCGTTGGACAACACCGCGGCCATGAACTCAGCCGGGTGATGGGCCTTGAGATAGGCGGACTGAAAGGAGACCATGGCGTAGGAAGCGGAGTGCGGCTTACAGAAGGAATATCCGTCAAAAGACCCGATCATCTCCCATATCTTTTCGATGACGCCGATGGACACGCTGCGGCTGGCGGCCTGCGAAAAGAATTTTTTCCTATATTCCGCAAGCTTTAGGTCGCGGTCTTTTTTCGAAAGGATTTTCCGCAGCCCGTCCGCCTCGGCCGAGGAGAATCCGGCCAGGGCAATCGCGGCCTTGGACACGTCCTCCTGGTAGACCATGATGCCGTAAGTTTCGGAGAGGATATGTTCAAGATCCGGGTGCAGAGGAACATAGGCGCCGCCCTTGAGGCGGCGCACGTATTCCGCGATAAACTTGTTGGCCGCGGGTCGTATGATCGAGGAATGGATCACCAGGTGCTCGAAATCGCCCCTTCCCGTCTTTTTCTGAAGCTGACGCATGGCCGGGGACTCGACATAGAACACTCCCATGGAGCGCCCTTCTGCCAGAAGCGTTTTGGTTTTCTCATCATCGATCGGGTTCCAGGTATGAGGGTCGATCGTTATCCCGTTACAAGCCAGGTTTGCAAGCGCGTCACGCACCACGGCAAGCGATCGATTGCCGAGCAGGTCAATCTTCACCAGGCCGGCCCGCTCCGCATCGTCCTTGTCCCAGGCGATCACCGGCACGCCTTTGGGCGCCCGCTCCACAGGTGCATAATAGGATACCGGCCGCGGCGTGAGCACCACCCCTCCTACATGCACCCCCAGATGCCGGGGGAGTCCCTTCACGCGCTCCGCCAAGCGCAGGATTTCACGCCACGATGCGTCGAGCTCGGGCGATGAATTGAAACGAAAAAGGGATTTTTCCATGACCGCAATCTCGGAATCGGGCATGCCGAACACGCGTGCAGTCTCACGGATCGCCGATCGGGCCTTAAAATGAATGTGGGTGCAGACCATGGCCGCATAGTCCGTTCCATAAGAGCTCATCACAGACGCGATGATTTCATCACGCTCGTCCCATGCAAAATCGATGTCGATATCGGGCGGATCTTTCCGCTCAGGGTTCAGGAAGCGCTCGAAGTAGAGATTATGGCGGATGGGATCCACATTGGTGATCCCCAGACTGTACGAAACGATGCTCGCGGCCCCGCTTCCCCTGCCGCATGTACGCGAGGCGCGGCTCACGATGTCGGCCACGATGAGGAAATAGGGTGAAAACCCCTTTGCCTCGATGATGCCGAGCTCATACTCGATCCGCTCCACCACGGTTTCCGAGAGCTCGCCATACCGCTGTTCGGCCCCGGCGTACACCCGCCGCCGAAGGAGCGCCGCGCTCCGACCTTTTTCGCCGTATTCGGGAAAAATAAATCCGTTGAAGATATCGTGAAAACGGCACCCGGATGCGATTTTCTCTACATTTGCGATGGCCTCCGGATAGTCGGAAAAGAGCCGGCCGGCATCCTCAACTGGGAATAGGAGGGCATCCGCAGGCGCCAGAGTTTCAGGCTTGAGGGCGGGGACAGCGCTTTTTTCGGCAACTGCGCGGAGCACCCGGTGCACGGCCCAATCCTCCCGCGATAAAAATGTCACGTCGCCCGCCGCGGCCAGGGGAAGGGAAAGTCTGCGGGCCGCGCGCACCGTCTTTTGCGTGAAAGGCGTGATCAGGGCGTATAGATCATGTCCTTTGCCCGCGAGTGTTTCAAGGAGCCGGTCCGATTCCGTGAGGATAGTGAGGTCCCGGCCGTGGTCAGCGAGGGAGCGCGCGAGATTGAAGTCTTTTCGCATTTTAAGCCCCGTGAGGATCTGCGTGAGGTGCGAGAAGCCCTCGCGTGTCTTTACCAGGACTACGGCACGCTCCCCTCCGTGCCGTAGCTCCGCGCCCACAATGGGTTGCAGCCCCTCGCGCACACACGCGTTGATAAAGGCATGGACTCCGTACAGGCTGTTGATGTCCGTGAGCGCCAGGGCCTCGAAGCCCGACGCCCTGGCCGCGGCCGCGATCTCCGCCGGAGTGCGCGGACCGTACAGCAGGGAATAGCATGAATGAACCTGAAGGTGCGTGAACATGTCAGGCCTCCTCCGGCTGACGTATAAGCGTAAAGCCCATGCGCACCGCTTCGCGGCCGAAACGTCCGCGTATTTTATCTATTGTCCGCTGAAGCGACTCCTGTTTTGCGCTCTCCGGCGGAGCAAAAATATCCAGCGGCCCGTACTCGAGCATGAGGCTTGATACAGACAGTCCCAGGCTCCGCACGCGCACGCGGCGCGCCAGGGCCCGATCAAGCAGGCCCTCGGCAGCGGCGAAAAGATCGCGGTCCAGGTGGATCGGCTCCCGAAACGTTACGCGAAGCTCGACGCGCTCTGAATCCGTATAAACGACCGAAAGCTCCACACGCCTGGCAGAAAGGTTGTCGCTCCGGAGCCGGGCTCCCAGGTCCTCAGCCAGGAGATAGAGATGAAGCCGCAGCACAGTCTGATCGATCGTATCGGTATCAAGCACGCGCTGCGTACGAAGCCTCACGAGCCCGGACGGATGCGGGGCCACGGGGTTCAGGTCGATTCCTCTGGCTGCATCGCGCAGGCGGGGACCGGCCTTACCAAAAAGGGCGGAAACCTCGGGGTCCGTGAGATCCGCAAGCTCGCCCATCTCGGTTATGCCGAATAACTCCATCCGCTCCGAAAGCTTCTTTCCTATCCCGGGGAGAAGGGACACGGTCTGGTGGCGCAGGAAATTCCGCTCGTCGCCGGGAGACACGGCAACAAAGCCGTCGGGCCTCACCACGCGCGTTGCCACCTTGGATACAAGCTTGTTCGCTGCCAGGCCCGCAACGGGGAGTATACCCGCTCCATCGTTGATCTCGCGCCTGATACGCGCGGCCAGGTCCACGGGCCTGCCGAAAAGCCGGCCCATACCGGAGATGTCGAGAAAAAGGTGCCCGCCGGGGAGGGATTCCACGGCCGGGGAAAAGCGCGATGCGAGCTTGTAGACCCGGTTTTCCGCCCTGCGGTAAAGCTCCTCCCGCGGCGCTATGATCCTGATTCCTTTTAGCCGCCGCTGCACGAACTCGAGGCTCATGCCACGGCGCGCGCCTTCCTCGTAGGCCGGGCGGGAGACATCGATCACCACAGTACGGCTGCGGCCGCCCTTTGCTACGACGAAGGGCTCATTTTTCAGGCCGGGGTCGCATATCTCCTCGACCGAAGCGTAGAAGTGTGCGATGTTAAGATGAACGATCCGCCTTTCCATGACCGCTCCTCTTAGAACAGGCCGGGAACACCCTCTTCAGAGAGGAGTCGCTTAAGAAGAATTGCATTGGCCGGGGCCTGGCCCCGGCTGTGGTTGTTAAAATATATGCGAACTTTCCGGGTGCTCTGAGCCATGCTTTTGATACGCGCGATCCACCCCTTGAGCTCGTCTTCCTTGTAGAGGTAATCAAAGCGGGCGGCCGCGTCCGAGCCCCACCAGTTCTTTTCGTTTCTTCCGTGGAAGCGGATGTAGGCAAGAGATGAGGTCACCACGTCCAGGGAGGGAGGCAGGCCCTTGAGCTGAGGCGCGTCCACGGAGCAGTAGCCCACCCCGCGCTCGCGCAACGCATCGAACACCCGATTGTTGAGCCAATCCGCCCCGCGGAACTCCGCCACCAGGGGGAGTCCCTGCATCTCGGCGAGAAGCCGGTCAAGGTAGCGACGGTTTTCGGGTTGATAGTGGAAGCTGAATGGAAACTGCAACAGCACCGCCGACAGCCGATCCGCCTCCAGGAGGGGCGCGAGCGCCGCCCGGAAAGCGCGCGCTGAGTCCTTCCATGAGGCATGATCGATTTTGTGAGTAAGGGATTCGTGCGCCTTGATGGAAAAATCAAGCAGGCTTCCGGCCCGCTCTTTTATCCCCGCAAGTTGTCTGGCCGACGGCATGCGGTAATAGCTAAAATTTAGCTCTACCGTGGTGAAATTCCGGCTATAGTGGGACAGAAATTCCGTGCGGTCGATGCCTGATGGGTAGAAGCTATCCTTCCAGTCGAGGTAATCGTATCCCGATGTTCCGATCCTGATCTCTGCCATGATTTTTTCTGCTTGCTCAATCATACAAGGCTGAAGCAATTTTAGTCAATTTACTAAATATATGTTTAGTAGTCAAGAAATTAATAAATCATGCGCGGAATGGGAATCTGTTGATGCACCAATAGACCCCTTCAGCCTAACCAGCGATCGCGCTAGCATATCATTACTCTGACTAAGATTCATGTTTTAATTCTTTAGCATTGATAAATTCGCCGATGTGCAATGACCTCTGATTTGAGCCTTTAATGCTTCGCTCCGCCAAGATGATCGGCAGCGGCCGACGGCCGAGAAAATTGCTAAAACACCAAATCTCATGTTCATGACGATTCGTTCCGAATATTAAATAATTGATTTTATTTAATATAAGGAGAAATTCATGCCCTACGAATTCGTCATTCAGGAAAACCAGGATCATATCAGAGTGGAGGTATCCGGTGATTGGACTCCGGGCAAGGAGCTGGAAGACGCAATAGATGTGTTAACGCAAGTTGCCGATATCTGCCATAAGAAGGGCATAAATTGTATTCTGGCCATCTGGGATGTACCGGGGCATATACGGGCATTGATCGGATATGAAATCGTGGATTCCGCAAATAAATGCAATTGGGATCGTCATTTTAAATTAGCGGTGGTATATACGCATAATGAAAGATTTATTGACTCACTTTTTGTTGAAACAGTTGCAGTTAATCGTGGATATAGGGTGAAGATGTTCGAAAACAAGCAGGAAGCAAAATCCTGGCTGCTAAATTGTTAAAAAGCCCGGACAGCCCGAACCCGACGACTGCTGCCCTTATTGTCGCCGTCTGTAGCGAGGCATCAGTCGATACCGCTGTATAGGCCACGGGATTGCTAAAGTTTTGTGCCGCTCCCGATGGCGGGCTTCGCTCCCTGGCGGTCGCTCCGGCGCTCGCGCCAAGACATGGAAGACGGCGCTCCCCTCATTTCGCGGCATCCTACTCTGCTCAAAAAAATGTACTTGAAAAAACTTCTCCGCGGTAGTATCCCTTACCGCAATGCCGCGCCTCAGATCGGCATTCTCTTTAGGAGGCCAAAACAACTTTGTTTTTCAGCACCCCGATCCCCTCGATCTCCACCTCCACCGTATCCCCGACCTCCAGAGCACCGACCCCCGGAGGGGTCCCGGTTATGATCACGTCGCCCGGCAGCAGCGTCATGATCCCGGAGATGAAGGAGACCAGCTCGTATACGTCAAAGATCATGTTTTTCGTGTTCGAGTTTTGCTTCACGCCGCCGTTGACCCGCGTGACGATCGCCAGGTTTTTCGGGTCTATGCCGGAAACAACCTCCGGCCCGATCGGACAGAAGGTGTCGAACGATTTAGCCCTGGTCCATTGCCCGTCCGCAGCCTGAAGGTCGCGCGCCGTAACGTCATTGGCGCACGCATACCCCGCGATGAAGCGGGCAGCGTCCTCCCTCCCGACATTTTTTGCCGTATCTTTTATGACGATGGCGAGCTCGCCCTCATAATGGAGGAGTTTCGTCTGTTGGGGATAGACGATCGCGTCGCCGTCGCCGATGACCGAGGTTGACGGCTTCATAAAGATTAAAGGCCGGTCAGGGATGGGCATATTGAGCTCTTTCGCATGGTCGAGATAGTTGAGCCCCACGGCAATGACCTTGCTCGGATTGATTCTGGTCGCCATAGCTCCTCCGGATGTATCGTTTATCTACATCAACCCGCGGTACGCGCCGCCGTCGATCAGGATGGTCTCGCCGTTTATATAACCGGCGCGCTCGGACGCGAGGAAAGCCACGAGCGAGCCGAATTCGTCGGGCCTGCCGATCCGTCCGAGGGGAATGCTTTTCTCCAGGTCGCTCACCGCATCGTCAAAAGACCGGTTCTCATTCTTCGCCTTGTCCGCCGCGATCTGGACGATGCGGTCGGTCATGATATAGCCCGGGGCAACGGCGTTGGCCGTTATATTAAAGGGCGCGACCTCGAATGAAAGGCTTTTTATGAACGCGATCACGCCGACCCGCGACACGTTTGAGAGCGCAAGCGTGGGGATCGGCTGCTTCACGGTTATTGAGGTTGAGGCTATTATCCTGCCCCATTTTTGATCTTTCATGCAGGGAAGAAACGCATAAATCAGGTTGATGGCGCTTATGAGATTCAGGTTCAAGGCTTTTTCGAAATCCTTGGCAGAAAAATTGCCGATGGTTCCGGAGGGCGGCCCACCGGCGTTCGTGAACAGGATGTGGACCGTTCCGAACCTTTTAATCACTTCTTTCGTGAATATATCTACGCTGCTTCTGTCCTCAACATCGCATACGCCGGGGAACACGGCGGCACGATATTTTTCTTTTAAATATTCGCCTGCCTCCCTGATCCGGCGCTCATCGCGTGAGCAGATGGCAAGCCGCGCCCCTTCCTGCGCCAGCGCTTCAGCCGCCGCCCTGCCGAGCCCGCTTGAGGATGCGGCCACAACCGCGATTTTATCTTTCAGACCCAAGTCCATTACTTTGCTTACCTATAGGTAGAGGGACACTCTCAACCGCCTCTGTCAAGGGAAAATTTCAGCTCATTTTCTCATACCACCCAACCCCCCGGAGGGCTAACAACTACCCACATCTCCATGTGTAAGAACAGGGGATAGGGGAATTGAAGAGATATCAGAGATAATTTTATTTTTTGAGCTTAAATGATTGTTTTTCCTCTTCAATTTTAACAATATTCCGCTAAAAATATATCTCTATCATCTCTTCTATCTTCTTATCCCCCTTGTTTACACACTTGTGGGTAGTTGTTAGCCCCGGAGGGGGGCTGGATCGATAAGATCACGAACCTGAAGCAGCAGATGCGCGAGTTCGACCAGGTGGCGGCCGTGATACGCAGGGACAAGGAGCTGGATGAAGACGCGATTCTCAATGAGCTTCTCTATATAAAAGAGCGGATAAATAAATCGTCCGGGATTCTCACCGATAAGGAAAAGACGGCGTTCTTCTTCGTCGTCACGGCCGAGGAGATGGTGATCAATGATACGATAAAGGCGGCCGGGCTTTTCAGCAACTTCGATGTCCCCCTGAGCGGTTATATAATCAACAGGGTGCTGCCCGCGGAGCTGAAGGATATGGACATACCTGAATATCTCCGCAATCGCCTCGGCATGCAGGAGCATTATCTGAAGGTCATCAATGACCGGTTCAAGGGCGAGATACTGGCGTCCGTGCCGGAGCTGGAGCGCGACGTGACCGGCCTGCCGATGATAGCCAAGGTCGCTGAAAGCATGTTCTCGCAGAAACCGGTTGGAGGAGCAGGGTAATGAACCAAGTAACTCAGAGCATGACCCAATATATAAAAGACCATCCGAGACTCAAGTATCTCTTTTTCGGCGGCAAGGGGGGAGTCGGCAAGACCGTCATGGCGGGTACGGCGGCGCTCTGGGCGGCCACGCAGGGGAAAAAGACCCTGCTCGCCTCCACATATCTGTTCACCCCTTAACGAGTGGTGTCTATGACACTTTCCTCAGATCAGCGACCGACAGGCACCGGTCGATATTTTTCAGGGCCTCGCGGTAATTTATATCCGCCTCTTTCCAGTTCGCCACGTTCCAGAAAGCGTTGATGTAATCGGGCCGCCTGTTCTGATAGGTCAGATAATACGCGTGCTCCCACACGTCGAGGCCGAACACGGGGATCAGTCCCTCCATGATGGGGCTGTCCTGGTTCGCCGTTGAATGTACGGTCAGCTTTCCGAACGCATCGAGCGAGAGCCATGCCCAGCCGGACCCGAAACGCTGTGTTGCCGCTGCTTCAAACATTTTTTTGAAATTATCAATTGAGCTAAACGCCTTGATTATGGCGCCGGACAGCTCCCCGACCGGCGATCCTCCCATGTTTTTTCCCATGAGCTTCCAGAACATGGAGTGATTGTAGTGCCCGCCGCCGTTGTTGCGTACCTCCCTGCGAATATCCTCGGGGATACTGCACAGGTTAGCCAAAAGAGTTTCTATTGGCACCTCGAAAAGGTGGGGATATTTTTCCAGAGCTGCATTCAGTTTGGTTACATACCCCGCATGGTGCTTGTCATGGTGTATCTCCATGGTCTTTGCATCAATAGAGGGCTCCAATGCGTCAAAAGCATAGGGAAGATCGGGAAGAGTATATTTATTCATCATGTTCCTCCTTGATAACTTAGTAGCATATAACAATATAGAAATTTAATTGTCCATCGCACAATTAAATAGTAGGTTTAATTAATTTTAATTAAATCTATTCGATTATTGGTAAGTACCTGCGTGTATGAGCAGGTTACAATAATTCATAAAAGTTGACTTTCCTTTTTATTTTGCGTATTATCTTCTAATCTATTCAAATTCTGGAGGCGTATGGGCCTTCTGCGCACCCCTTCTCCTTTTTCATTTCTTAAGGGGAGAGGGTGAGTGAGGGCAATTGAATCAAAGGGGAGGTTAGATCATGTATATAATAACCGGAGCAACAGGCCAGGTAGGAAGCAAGATCTCAAAAATCCTGCTTGAATCAGGGAAACCGGTTCGCGTAATCGGCAGGGGTTTTGAAAGGCTCAAACCCTTCATGATCATGGGCGCAGAGCCTTATGAAGGCGATCTGGAAGATACCGATTTTCTTGCAAAGGCTTTCAGCAGAGCGACCGCGGTGTTCAGTATGATACCGCCCAATATGAAAGCAGAAAAGGTCAGGAAATATCAGCAGAGGATAAGCGACTCTATCATAAGGGCTTTGAAAAAAAGCGGCGTTACCCATGTGGTGAATCTGAGCAGCATAGGCGCGCATTTGCCGGGGAAAACCGGACCAATCGCCGGGCTTCATGACCATGAAGAGGCTCTGAACAAATTGAGAGGCCTGAATGTCGTGCATCTGCGGGCGGCCTATTTCATGGAAAATCTTTTATTCAATGTAGAGCTTATGAGACATCAGGGAATAAACGGCTATCCCTTGAACGGGGATTTGGCGATTCCCATGATAGCGACCAGGGACATCGCAAGGATTGCCGCACAATGCTTGTCCGATCTCAGCTTTAGCGGAAAATCCGTGCGCTACCTCCTGGGCCAGCGAGACCTTACCCTGATTGAAGCGACCGAAATAATCGGGAAGGCGATCGGGAAACCGGGGTTGCGATATGTTCAGTTCCCCTATGAGGACGCTGAAAAGGCATTGATCGGCATGGGGATGTCGTCCGATGCAGCCCGTTCCTATATGGAAATGGAGCGCAGCGTGAATGAGGGACTGATTATTAAAGGAGCGGAGAAAGAAATGGGGCGAGCTCCGCAAAACACGACTGAAACCCCGATTGAGGAATTCGCGAGGGAAGAGTTCGCTGAACGGTATTGCATCGACAATCCGGAATGCAAGGCTTCAGGGTTTTAGATCATTGCGGCATCGGGCGTTACGGCGTGATCCCGAATCCGAAAACGGAATAAAAGCCGGGCGTGTTCAGTGTCCGAGCATTTAACAGGGGTCGGCCCGCCCGGTTCCGCATGCCCGGGTCTTTAAAAAACAATCTGGTAACTTCATCAATTTTATGTTTGATTATTATGCCGGGGCAATTAGAATGTGATTTTGATTTGTATCATTTCTATCGGGCGTGGACCCATGGCCGTATCCGGCGAGAGTAAACGTTACAGTCACCGCTGCCATTACTTTTTCTATCGGGCATTTTCTCGGATAGGCTGTGTCCGGCTAAAATATGAATAGAACAGCCAATTCACCCGGGTTTAACAAACAAGCCTCTTCGCTCCTATGCCTGTCGGCATACTGTGCTGCAATTCTGGCCGCAGGTGCAACCATTTATCTGATAGATAACGATAATGTTATGATCGCGGCCTTTTGCGCCGATTGCGTAGCCACCCTCATTGTTTTCTGCTTCAGCCGGGGACTCAATAATTCCAGCATCTATGATCCTTACTGGAGCCTGGCCCCTTTGCCCGTCGCCCTTTATTGGGCGGCGGGGGGTGGCGCCGGGGATGGATTGCATCTCAGGCAGATCATCGTAATCGCTCTGGTGGTGCTGTGGGGAGGGAGGCTCACATACAACTGGCATAGACAGTGGAAAGGACTCGCACATGAAGATTGGCGGTACGTTGATTTAAGAGGCAGAACAGGCCGCTGGTATTGGCCGGTCAGCTTTTGGGGGATACATTTTTTCCCCACGGCAATAGTTTTCCTCGGCTGCTTGTCCCTGTATCCGGTCATGAATTCCGCAAGGGGGGATATCGGCGCGCTGGATATCGCCGGCATTATAATCGCCGGAGGAGGCATATCAATTGAAGCTGCCGCTGATCGCCAGCTGCACCGATTCATAAAATCAGATCCTTCAAAAAACGAGATACTGTCAACCGGTCTGTGGGCTTACTCCAGGCATCCGAATTATTTCGGAGAAGTTTCCTTCTGGTGGGGGCTTTTCATTTTTTCAATTGCCGCTGATAAATTTTACTGGTGGAGCGCTGTCGGTCCTGTTGCCCTTACCGTCATGTTTCTCACGATCAGCATCCCGATGATGGAGAGGCATATGCTGAGCCGGAGGCCGCGGTATGCGGAACGGCGGCGCGCCGTTTCGGCATTCATCCCGTGGTTTCCGAAAAAGCCGGTGGAGGTCCATCCGTCAAAAAAGCTTTGACTTTTACCCGCATGCTCGGGTACAGTAACCTTCACTGTCATGGAAACCGCAACTCAAATAATCATATTCATCGTTGCCCTGGCCTTCTCTGCCGGCTTTCTGGCGCTGGTGATCGTACTGGTGCCGGCCATACGGGAATTGAGGGCGCTCCTCTCTGATCTCCGGATGACCTCGTCGGAGGTGCGTGAGCTTACCGAGGAATTGAACAGGATCAGCTCCAGCGTCGGGGGGAAGCTCGATGGCTTCGGCGGCATGCTGTCAAAGTCCCAGCGGATATCGTCCAACCTCGGCACAGCCTTAAACCTGCTGAGCAAATTGCCGTTTACAAAAGTTGAGTGGCTGGCCCTGATTCCGGCCGTTATGTGGGGATGGAAAGCGGTCAGCAAGCTTAAAAGGAGGAAAAATGAGCGACAGCAATAATGGATTCAAGACCTTCATGAGCTTTATAACCGGCGCCGCGATCGGCGCCATATTCGGCGTCCTGTTCGCGCCCAAATCCGGCAAGGAGATGCGCGAAGAGCTCCGTGAATTCGCCGAGAAGCTCGCCGAAGAGGCGAAAAAGGAATATGGCGAGGCCAGCTCCAAGGCGAAGGATTTGGGGAGCCGCGCGAAAAGGCTGGCGGATGAGGCCAGGGGGAGAGGGCACAAGGGAGGCGAAGATCCGGACCAGGCGTCCTGAAGCAGCCGGATTCAGATGATATAGTAATTCTTCAGCTCCCTGAACAGGGTGGATATCGATTCTTTCAGCACAACTATGGTCGGGATGGCCAGTATCAGACCTGCGAACCCGAACAGGATCGAGCCGCCGATTACGCCGATGAATACCGCCAGCGGGTGGATCTGCACCGCGCCGCCCACGACAAAAGGCTGGAACAGGGCGCTGTCCATAATCATCACGATGAGCACGCACGCGGCAACGGCTATGATCAGGTTGTCCGGGGTGATGAAGGGGAGGATGGAGTCGACGTTTTCGGCGATGAGCGCGTACGATGATCCGATCGCCAGAGCGATGGCGGGACCGAGCAGCGGTATTGCGTTGGCGATACCGGCTATGAGCCCTATCATTACGGCGAACTTGAGCTCGAATCCGATGATGGAGAGAAGTATCAGGTAAGAGATCCCCACGAGCAAGCTTTCGATGAGAATCCCCCGCAGATAATTCCCGATCGCCCCGTTTACCTTGTCGAACACCGCGAGTGAGACCTCAAAATAAGGGTTGGGAACAAGGCTCACGAAAAAGCGCTTGATCTCGCCGTCATCGATCAAAAGAAACAGGAACACCAGAGGCGTGATGATCCAGAGCTTGATCGCTTCCATCACCACCGCGATATTGGATTCTTTCTTCAGATCGCCGTTTTTTCCTTTCCCCTCGTCAAACGCGCCGTTTTTGAATTCATCCTCGCTCCGCAACGATTCCGTGTTTTTTAGAAAATATTCATAGTAACGGTCTTTTATCCTGGGCTTATTCTGAAAGCCCCAGCGGTATTTCATGAACAGAAGGCGCTCCTCCTTGTTGAGGTGCAGGACCTGGTTGATGCTGTCCATGAACCGGTTTAAGTCGTTGCCGAAATATTTATATATGATATTGCCGGTCTGTTCCGATTCGCCGAGGCCCATGAAATTCCGGTAGCGCTCATTGAGCTTGTACTGGAACCGCGTCCTGAGAACGAGCCACTCCCTTTCGTCAGGCATGATCGACCCAATCTGGTTGGCGATGACCATGACCGCCAGAAAAAAGGCGCCGAACAGGATCAGAATACCCGCGGGCCGGGGAATCCCGATTCTTAAAAAAAGGCTGAGCAGCGGAAAGCAAATGTAGGCGGCAAAAGTGCCGACGATGATGGGCAGGATGATAGGCCGGAGCGACCAGACAAGGAATCCTACCGTCAGGACAACGACTACGGCGGTGATGGTGAACACGATTCTTCGGGTCTTTTTGCGGGTATCGGCCCGGAGGATGAGGGGATGGCCCTGTTTTCGGCCGGGCATATCTTCATTCATGCTGTATGCCCTTGGAGTAGAGCTGTTCGTTGGACGCCTTCAGGCGCTGGCCGATAACTATCGAGAGCTCTCTGAGAATCTTGCTGGCTATCACCGGATAGGTCTCCAGCATCTCGTTCAGGTCCTCCCTGAAGAACGCGAGCGCCTCCGTTCTCTCGGCCGCCCTGGCTGAGGCGGAGCGGGGCGTATCGTCCAGAAGGGCGAGTTCTCCTACGAAATCCTCGGGGCTCAGCGTGGCCAGCTCGGCATCTGCGCCGTCTTTCCCCGGCACGATTATTTTGATCATGCCGCCCTTGATGATGAACATCGCGGCTCCCGGCTGGTCCTTCTCAAAAAGGTATTCCCCGGCCTGATAGCTTCTTTCATACACGATGCCGGCGACCTTTTTCAACTCGCGGCTGCTCAGCCGCTGGAACAGGGGGCAGAGCTTTAAAACCTCCATGGTGGTAATATTCTCGGCCGCTTTGAACCGTGAAAAGATGTTCCCCCAGAAGGCGTTTACCGGTTTTTGCTTGTTTTTATTCGTATCTGATGTTTCAATCATAATGGTTTTTATATGGAAAATACTTCATCCATCGCCGCAAAAATAATCTATTTAATTGCATTATGTCAATATATTTTTCCGGCCATCCGAGTAGAATCACAAAAAGTCTAATAATCTTGACTCTTGTATCGAAGAGCAGTATGTTTTATTAATAAACTATTTGTGCATCTGTTTCACTCACTCGATCTTCCCAGAGTACCTGTTGAAAAGAGATGCGTGGATATGAAAATAAAAGCAGCAATTCTTAACATCACGGGAGCAGTGCCGCCATACGCGCAATCCAGGCCGTTATCCATCGAGGAGATTGATCTTGACCCGCCCGGGCCTGAAGAGGTACTGGTGAAGGTAGCCGCGGCAGGCTTGTGCCACTCGGATCTCTCGGTGATCAACGGCGACCGCCCCCGGCCGGTTCCCATGGCGCTTGGGCATGAGGCAGCCGGCATAGTGGAGGAGCCCGGCGCCGGCGTCACCGATCTTAAGAAGGGAGACCATGTGGTGATGGTTTTCGTGCCCAGCTGCGGGCACTGCCTTCCCTGCGCAGAGGGGAGGCCCGCCCTGTGCGAGCCGGGCGCGGCCGCCAACTCATCAGGCACTCTGCTGTCCGGGGAGCGCAGGCTTCACCGCGGCGCAGAGCCTGTCCACCACCACCTCGGCGTATCTGCATTTGCCGAGTACGCGACCGTATCCAGGCGGTCGCTTATCCCGATCGATCCGGAACTTAAGCTCGAAACGGCCGCGTTGTTCGGCTGCGCCGTCCTGACCGGAGTAGGCGCGGTTGTCAATACCGCCCGGGTCAGCCCGGGATCCTCGGTCGCGGTTATCGGCCTCGGCGGCGTAGGGCTTTCAGCCCTGCTCGGTGCTGTCCTGGCCGGGGCGGACCGCATTGCGGCAATAGACCTGTCTGATGAAAAGCTTAAGCTCGCCCGCGTCCTGGGAGCCACCGATTGCTTCAACGCGTCATCGGGCGCCGGCGCGGACGAGATAAGAGAAGCCTTCAAGGGCGGGGCCAATTACGTGTTTGAGACCGCCGGGTCGGTAAAGGCTATGGAGCTCGCCTTCAGGATAACCCGCCGCGGCGGCACCACCGTGACCGTAGGGCTCTCTCCGCCAACCGCCATGCTTTCCATACCCCACGTGATCCTGGTGGCTGAAGAGCGGACTATAAAGGGGAGCTACATCGGAACCTGCGTCCCGGTGCGCGACGTGCCGAATTATATCGCGCTGTACCGCAGGGGGCGCCTGCCGGTCGACAGGCTGCTGAGCGGACGTCTGTCCCTGGAGGACATAAATATCGGCTTTGATCTTCTCAGGGAGGGGAAGGCGGTTCGGCAGGTGATACTGTTTTAACGTCAGGAGGATACGAAAGATGAATCTACCAGTTAAGAATACCTCATTGTTGAAACACGCAGCCTATATCGGCGGCGAATGGGTGCCGGCACGGCAGGGGCATGTTTTGACGGTGACGAACCCGGCTGACGGGAGCGAGATCGCCCGGGTGCCTGACATGGGAGCCGAAGAAACCCGTCGCGCCATTGAGGCTGCGCGGGACGCGTTTCCCGCGTGGAGTTCACGGCCTGCCAAGGAACGGGCGGCCATTCTGCGCGAATGGTACCGGCTCATCATGGCCAACCAGGAGGATATTGCAGTGCTCCTCACATCCGAGCAGGGCAAGCCGCTGACCGAGGCGCGCGGCGAGGTTGCATACGGCGCCTCATTCATCGAGTGGTTTGCGGAAGAAGGGAAGCGGGTATACGGCGACGTGATCCCGGCGCCGGCTGCCGGCCGGCGCATTGTGGTGCTCAAGCAGCCGGTAGGGGTTTCCGCGGCTATTACGCCCTGGAATTTTCCGGTGGCGATGGTCACCCGCAAGGTTGCGCCCGGTCTTGCCGCCGGCTGCACCGTGGTGATCAAGCCGGCCGAGGACACCCCCCTGTGCGCCCTGGCCCTGGCCGCGCTCGGGGAGCAGGCAGGCATTCCTGCCGGAGTGCTCAACGTGGTGACGACCGCACATCCGGCGGAAGTCGGCGCGGAGCTCACCGCCAATCCGATAGTGCGCAAGCTTTCCTTCACCGGCTCGACCGAGATAGGCAAGCTCCTCATGCGCCAGTGCGCGGACACGGTGAAAAAAGTTTCGCTCGAGCTGGGAGGCAACGCGCCGTTCATAGTCTTCGACGACGCTGACCTGGACGCCGCGGTGGCGGGCGCGATGGCGTCCAAGTTCCGCAACTCGGGCCAGACCTGCGTCTGCGCCAACCGCATTCTTGTCCAGAAGAGCATTTACGACGCCTTCGCGGCCAAGCTCGCCGAAGCCGTTGCCGGTCTCAAGGTCGGGCCCGGTCTTGAAGCAGGCGTCCAGCAGGGGCCGCTCATAAATGCGGCTGCGGTGGAAAAGGTCGAGGAGCACATCAGGGATGCGGTGGCAAAGGGCGCGCGCATCATCAGCGGCGGCAGGCGCCATGCGCGCGGCGGGACCTTTTTCGAGCCGACGGTCCTTGCAGAGGTCAACCGGCTGATGAAGCTGAGCGAAGAAGAAACCTTCGGTCCGGTCGCTCCTCTTTACCGGTTCCAAACAGAGGATGAGGCCATTGCCCTGGCCAATGACACCCGCTACGGGCTTGCATCATATTTTTACGCGCGCGATCTGGGGCGCGCGTGGAGGGTCGCTGAGGCGCTTGAGTACGGCATAGTCGGCGTGAACGAGGGGATAATATCCACCGAGGTTGCGCCCTTCGGCGGGTTCAAGGAGTCGGGCATCGGCCGCGAGGGCTCCAAATACGGGATCGAGGAGTATCTTGAGATCAAGTATGTGATGTTCGGCGGCCTCGCCCCGTAAAGGAGCGGAATCCTCTGGGATTCAGAGGGTCAGCGGCGAGCCCCTTTCCCCATGATGATCAATCCGTAATCGAATTTGAGCAGCGTGTAATTCTTCAACAGGGATGATATCCCTTCAGCCATGTCAAGGTCGCGTATGCGGCTTTCAGAGGCCTGGAGGTTAACGTAATAGAAGCTCCTCCCCTTGATGCGGAATTCCAGGATATTGGCCCGGGCGCCGGAATGGGAGCGCATCTTCGTGACGGTACTCATCGCGGCATCAACGGCCTTGATGCAGTCCGGGGGATCAATCGCTACATTGATCCTGCTGATTCCAAGGCTTACAGCGGTGAGCTCCGGGATCACCTTCTTGGTATTGAATTCGGAATATGAAGCGTTGTCGTCGATTTCCCGTACCAGTTGGGCCACCTCGGCCTGGATGAGCTCCCGGTCCTCGGCTCCCAGGATGCTGTTTGACGCCTGGATCGAGAGCTTGCGTATCCGGGCGAGCAGCGCAGAATCGTGCGAAAGGGCGGACTCGACATAGTTGAGATAGTTGCGCATGTCCTGCTCGTTCACCGCCCTCTGCCGTACTTCAAGGATCATGCTCTTCAATTTCTCGGCAACTGCGAACCCGGAAGGGTCATCCGAGGGATTCACGATCCGTAATCCGGATGAGAGCTTTTCGAAGTTCTTTTGTATTTCCGCATTCAGGTATTTCTCCCTGTTCAGAAGGAAATGGCCGGCATTGGTGCCGTAGATCAGCATGTTCCCGCCCTCGGGCAGGATCATGAACGGCTCATTCCCCTGCGCCGCTCCGTATGCAGCATGCATGCCGGGAGCTGCGCTTAAGACAATTATTATGAGCAACGTTCTGGCAAGATTCATATTCAGCCTTTCCGTAATATATAATAATATATAATTTGACTTAGGCGAAATTATATTTCGTTATCAGGCCGTGGCGATCAACAACAAACGTATGCCCGGATCCGTTTCAAGGTCAGCATGATGCAATATATGCGACTGTAATTAAAAAAATCCAGCAATTAATCACGTGCTCTCTTATAACCGTACGTTCAGACAATCCTTTTAAATTAAAAATAGTTTCAATAAAAATTTAGCCCGTTACTTTCTTGACATAAAGCCTCATATCTGCTCTACTTGGAAACTTCACTGTTAAGGAGCAGGGACATGAAACGTAAACTTTTTCCGGGCACAATCATTGCTTTCGCCGTGGCGCTATTCTTCACCGTGCCGCTGCTTTCGAGCGACACCTCAGACGCAGAGGCTTTGCGCGAGCGGTGCGAAAAGGAATTCAAGCCCATCGAGGTGAGCGTCGCCAATTTCGGCGACCCGTCCGACAAGAGCGGTTTACAGGAAGGGGCGAAAAAACTCAAGCTCGGCAAGCTGAAGATCACGCAGTCCAAGTACACGGAAGCCATCGATATCTACAACGGCTACCTGAAGCTTCAATGGGGAATATACGTCAGCCTTGCGAAAAAATACATCGAGCGCACGCGCACGATCAATGACGAGATCGCGGAAGAGCTTGTCGACGCAATCGACAAGCCGAAGGTCGACGACTATTTCAAGCTCGCCTACCGAAATCTTGAGGACGCGAAAAAGGCGTTCGCTAACGACAATCCGGTCCTGGCGATCAATGCCTGCCGCCGCTCAAAGCAGTATTCCATCGGCGTGTACGGACTCGTCGGCAAGCCCGTGCCCGACAAGTACAAGGCGGACCTTGCGGATGCCGGAGGCGGGATCGCGGGAAAATAGACCGGCCGGGATTTACAGCGCCGCCGCGTATGCTATCATGCGTTTGCGCTGGTCGGCGTCCGGCAGCCTGCCGAAGCCGGCAGCCATGTTGTCCAGCATGTGCCGCTCTTTGGCGGTGGCCGGGATCACGCAGGTTGTCGCCGGATGGGCCGCGACGAATTTGAGAAAAAATTGGGCCCAGGTTTCGCAATCGAATTCCTTGCTCCATTCCGGCAGCTTTGCGCTCCTGACCTTGCCGAACAACCCTCCGCGCTCGAACGGACGGTTGATCAGCGTGCCGATTCCCCGGTCGGCGGCCAGCGGCAGCAGCACCTTTTCGGCTCTGCGGTCCTCCAGACTGTAGCTGAATTGGACGAAGTCCAGGGGTTCGCTCCGCATGATCTGCTCCAGCTCCTCGTGAAAGCGGCCGTGTGAGGTAGTGATGCCGATGTAACGGACTTTGCCCTCCTTCTTCCATTCCCGCAAGGTTTTTAGATGTGTCCGCCAGTCGCGCAGATTGTGTACCTGCATCAGGTCAATTACCTTGACTCCCAGGAGACGCATCGATCGCTGCATCTGCTCGATGCCGTCCTGCCTGCCGTACGTCCAGACCTTGGTTGCGATAAACGGGGAGCCTCGTTTCCCGACCGATTTGAGAAGATCGCCCACGACCTCCTCGGCGCTTCCATACATCGGCGACGAATCGATTAGCGTTCCGCCGTTATCGAAAAATATCCGCAGAACCTCGGCCAGCCGGCGCCGTGCAGCGGAATCGTTGCCGATCTCAAAGGTTCCCGACGTGCCCATGCCGATGACCGGCAACGTTTCTCCGGAACGGGGAATTGGGCGTTTGATCGGGACGCGCTTTTCCGCCTGGATCTGCTGTGCAAACGCCAGGCCGGCGGACACAGCTCCGATTGTCGTTAAAAATCTTCGGCGAGTCATTCTGTCATGTATATTCATATGCTTATTGCCTCCTTAATCAGGATATTCTAAAATACTGATATTCAGCCATTAAGTAAATTATTTGTATGCCAAAGTTTCCCTTCCCCTCAAGGGCTAGTTCTACCCACATCTCTCACACGCCAATCCTTTGGCCCCCTAAATCCCCGGAGGAGGCTAACAACTACCCACATCTCCATGTGTAAGAACAGGGGATAGGGGAATTGAAGAGATATCAGAGATAATTTTATTTTTTGAGCTTAAATGATTGTTTTTCCTCTTCAATTTTAACAATATTCCGCTAAAAATGTATCTCTATCATCTCTTCTATCTTCTTATCCCCCTTGCTTACACACTTGTGGGTAGTTGTTAGCCCCGGAGGGGGACTTAAAAGCTTCTGTCAAACGGGCATTGTAGCTGATAAACATATATCATTGTCTCCTTTGGGAGCATAGGGAGCCGATGAGCTGACTTGCAAGTCAACGTAAGCCCCCCTCCGGGGGGTTGGGGGGCATGAGAGAATGAGATGTGGGTAGACGTTAAGTGGCTGATTTATTGGACAGCCTCTTTCTTACGGCTTCGCCAATTTTTCCTGACGCCGGCTCAGCTTGAAGGAGAGCCATGCGCACGCACCGGCCAGCGGAAGCGCGAACAGTGCGATGCCGGATGCAGCCATGCCCAGAGCCTGCAAACCGGCGTAAATCCAGGCGCTGGAAAGGTCCCCGGCCCGGTAGACCACGGTGTCTATGAAGTTTTTCGCCTTGTATTTTTCTTCCGTGCCCACAACCACAAAAAGGATCTCGCGCGCCGGCCGCATGATGGCATAATTACCCGCTCTCTGTAGAATTTGTACTGCCACGACTACCGCCAGCACCGGTACCGCCCAAAGCGTGAGCAATCCCGTTCCCAATATCAGAGGAGCAAGCAACAAGGCCCCGGCAAGGCCGAATTTTCTGATAACGCGGCTGCTCAGGAATATCTGAATCGCGAGGGTGATGGCGTTGACTGAGAAATCCATGGATGCGAACAGGGCGGTGCGCCCGGCCGGATCCCCGATACTGTCGCGTACGATGTGTGCCTGGTGAAAGTATAAAAAGGTGGCGAGGGCCGTATATAGAAGCATCAGCAGGCAGATCCCGGCCAGATACGAAGACTGAAGCACCAGCCGTATACCGGCGAATATTCCCCCGCCCATAGGCTTATCGTTTATTGAAGACCCTGCAGTGCCGCGCCGGTCCGTTGCAGCGGCGATTGCCTGCGTATCCCCGGACCGCTTCCCGGCGATGAGCCGGTTGATGCACACAAGAGCCCAGCCCAGGAACAGCGCGGAGATGAGCAGCAGGCTCGCGGTTCCTATATGAATGACCAGTACCGCGGTCAATGCCGGGCCCGCCAGCGCCCCGGCTGTGCCGCCGGCTGCTATCACGCCGAAAAGCCGCTTCGCCTGTTCGCTCGTGAAAATATCCACCATAAGGCTCCAGAAGACCGATACGATGAACAGGTTAAAAACGCTGACCCAGATGAAAAAGGCGCGCGCCACATATTCGTGCCTGAGCTCTGACATAAAAAGAATGTAAAACAGCAGCAGATTTCCGATGAGAAAGGAGTATACATACGGCAAAAACTGTTTGACGGCAAAGCGCCTGGTCACCCAGCCGAACAGGGGTACGACCGCGAGCGTCGAGAGGAAGGTGGCGCTGAACATCCATTGCAGATGCTCGACCCCTCCGGCGATTCCCATCTCGTCGCGTATCGGACGGATGATGTAGTAGGCGCACAGGAGCGCGAAAAAAAAGGCGAATGCCCAGAAGAGCGGCCAAAGCTCCCCGCGCTCCACCGCCGCCAGCCGCCTCACTGCGGAATAGATCCCGGGGAAGCGGTTCGGGGACGCGGGTTTGGATGCGGATGAGCTACTCATGACGGCCGTACTCTTATCAGTGTTATAATAAAGTATAATAAAGTATAATAAAAAGCCAATTAAATTCAATTAATTTACTTGACCCTCAGTATTGTTAAATGCAAATATTTTGGAGCTTCTTTCATAAGCAGCGAGCATCCATGGCTTCAATATTTTCATAGCGGAGAGTAAATCAGATGCGGCCATTCAGCGGTGAACTGATCATTTTTCTTCTCGTTTCCTCCAGTATGATGGCGATTATTTACGGTTATGTGTGCTGGAAATTCGTAACCCACAGCCGCCTCTCTTCATCCTGGCGCCGTGTGGTCTGGCTGGTAACCATGGCGCTTTTTTTACTCAATCCGATCGGATTTATCAGCGGGTTTTTCTTCGGGCGATCTTCGTTTCCGGAACTGCTTTCCTGGATTTCCTATATCGGCCTGGGCTTCATGTCACTGGCTGCGGCGCTGCTCTTGATCTGGGATCTGGTTCGCCTTGCCGCCTTTTTCGCCACCAGATTGCGGAAGACCTTTCGTCCCCCGCGCTTTGTCAGGGAAACTTCCGTGGAATCGATCAATCGGCGCGAGTTCCTGCTGCAGTCGGTCAACATCGGCCTCATCGGGGCCGCGGCACTCCTGGGCGGTTACGGATTTTACGAGGCGCGCCGGCGCCCCCGGGTCGTCCCTGTTGAGGTGCCGATCCGCGATCTGCCGCCGGCCCTGGCCGGGTTTCATATCGTCCAGATAACCGACATTCATATCGGGCCGACGATCAAGCGCGGCTTCCTCGAAGCAATCGTAGAGGGGGTGAATTCCCTGCGGCCGGACATAGCCGCCGTCACCGGCGACCTGGCTGACGGCACGGTGGAGCACCTGGGATATCACGTGGCTCCGCTCCGGGAGCTGCACGCGAGTTCCGGCGTGTTCTTTGTCACGGGCAATCATGAATATTATTCAGGGGCGCTGGAATGGATGGAGGAGGTCAGCCGGCTGGGGCTCACTATACTCACCAACGAGCACCGGCTGATCCGCAAGGCGGGAAGCCGCCTCGTGCTTGCCGGCGTACCGGATTACAGCGCCGGGCGGCTGGTGCCGTCGCACCGGTCTGACCCGCATGCTGCTTTAGCCGATGCTCCCGAAGCCGACGTCAGAATCCTGCTCGCTCATCAGCCGCGCAGCATTTTTGCAGCGGCAAAAGCAGGCTACGACCTCCAGATTTCCGGGCACACCCACGGCGGCCAATACTTCCCCGGGAATCTCCTCGTTGCCCTGGTCCAGCCGTTCATCGCCGGCCTGCATCTTTACAAAAAGACGTGGATATATGTGAGCCGCGGCACCGGGTACTGGGGCCCGCCCCTGCGCCTCGGCTCCCCGTCGGAAATCACCTCGATTCGACTCGTACGTGCGTGAAAAAACATGCCCTTCGCGGTCATTCCGCGTCCGCGATCTTGCGCCGCGCGCTTTTTTTTCTGGCCTGAATCTTTTTCTCTTCCAGCCTTCTTTTTTTCTGCGCCAGGCTCACGGTAGTGGGCTTGCGTTTTTTCGAAACCCTCAGCGCCTGCGCGATCATGGCGGCGAACTTTTCGATCACCCGCTTACGGTTCGCGATCTGGGAGCGGCGCGATTCTTCGTTTAAGACGATGCAGCCTCTTCTGTTTATGATGTTCTTCAATTTTTTTCGCACGCGCTCTTTTTGCTCCTCGGTCAGAAACGCCGTGTCGGATAAATTGAACCGGAGCGTTACTTTAGTCGCCACCTTGTTCACGTTTTGACCTCCGGGGCCGGAGGAGCGAGAGGCGGTGATGATGATTTCGCCATCCGGGATGGATACCGTGTTGTTTATTTTAATCATGATGATTCTTGAGTTTTCCCCGACCCTTGAACCAGGCCAGGCTGTCCCGGATTGTTTCTTCAAAAGGCCGGGGATTGTATCCAAGCTCGCGGGATGCCTTTTCATGGGAGATGCGGTCATGGGTCCGGATCGTCTTCAGGGCGAATGGAGTAAATTTAGTCGCCGTGTCGCTTGTTTTTGATATGAGGAGGGAGAAGTACGCGGGTACGATGCAGAGCCAAACCGGCACGATCAGCGACGGCGTTTTTTTACCTGATACTTGACCGATGGTGCGGGACACGTCGCTGAAGTGATGCCAGTGTCCGCTCAGGAGATAACATTCTCCGGTTCTTCCTTTCTTTTCTGCGGCGAGCGCACCGGCGACGACGTCCCGGGAGTCCACCCAGTTATATCCTCCGTCAACTACCGCTCTAAACCGTGAATGATATAGGTCGAGAAGCGCCTCTCCCATGAATGAAGGCTTGAAGTCATAGGGGCCGATAATTGCCGTGGGGTTGACAACCACCGCGTCAAGGCCGTGCTTGGCGGCATCCATTACCGCCTGCTGGGCAAGCGCCTTGGACCGGTCATAGGGGAATTCATTTTCACCTGTGGCAAGCGTTCTTTTCTCGTCAATCATCTCGCCGACCGGGTGCGCGGTGAAGGCGTGAATCGAGCTGAAGTGGACCAGCCTTTTCACCTTTCGTTTGATACAGGCCTCAATGACGTTGTTCGTTCCCTGGATATTGATTTTTTCAACCATTCCGCCTTCGGATCCTGTCAACGATATTCTCGCTGCCAGGTGGAATACGGTATCCGCTCCCTGGAAAAGCTCCATGAGTGAATCGGTATCAAGGACATCCCCTCTTATCTTTTCAACCGCGAGCCCTTCAACCGCTCTCAGGTCGTTTCGTACCAGGACCCTTACGCGCCTCCCTTCGCTGAGAAGCGCCCGGACCAGGCTTGCGCCGACATGCCCTGTCGCGCCGGTTATCGCTGTCGTCATCATTCACCTCCTGATTGATTCGTCATATAGTTAATAAAATGCGTAAGGAATCAAGTGAAAAATGACGCGGTGAAACGCGCCTGCGCACTCCTCATATCCAAAAAGTATTGACATGGATTTTGAGCTATCATGATCATGTATCCATGCGATTATCCCAATATATCCTTCCCACGCTGAAAGAAGACCCCTCAGACGCGGTCGTTCTGAGCCACCGGCTCATGATACGGGCCGGCCTCATACGCAAGGAGTCGGCCGGGATGTACATCTATCTTCCTCTGGGATGGCGTGCGCTCAGGAAGATCATAGGGATCGTACGCGGGGAGATGGACAAGGCCGGAGCGCTGGAGTTCCTTATGCCGGAGCTCACCAGCTCTGATTTATGGAGGGAATCGGGAAGATGGGACGCCATGGGGCCGGAGATGTTCCGCATCCGGGACCGGAACGGCATTGAGTATGCGCTGGCGCCGACCCATGAGGAAGCATTCACCGGCGTCATGCGCAACCTGATCTCATCGTACCGCGATCTGCCCAAGAACGTTTACCAGATCAACACCAAGTTCCGGGACGAGATCCGGCCGCGTTTCGGCGTGATCCGGAGCAAGGAGTTCATCATGAAGGACGCCTATTCGTTCGACATGGACGAAAAGGGTCTTGAATATTCGTACCAGGTTATGCGGAAGACCTATCGCCGGATTTTCGAACGGTGCGGGCTGGACACCATACCGGTGGAGGCGGACACCGGCGCCATGGGCGGACGCGATTCAGAGGAATTCATGGTGGCCTCTGAAGTGGGAGAGGAAGTCCTGCTCTTGTGCGGCTCGTGCGGATACCGGGCCAACAGGGAAAAGGCCGGATATAAGCGGAAAGACACAAAGAGCGGCGAGAAGCTGAAAGGACTGGCTGAGGTTGTCACGCCGGATGTGAAGACCATCGATGACCTGGTGAAATTTTTCAAGTGCGCGGCTGAAAGGTTGTTAAAGAGCATAATTTATGTTGCGGACGGCAGGCCGGTCATGGCCGTGGTCACCGGCGACCGCGGGATCAATGAACAGAAGCTGGCTCGGGCCGCCGGCGCAAGCAGCCTTGAGCTTGCTCCTGAAACAGTCGTGGAGGAGGTTACCGGGGCGCCGGTCGGGTTCGCGGGACCGGTCACGAAAAAAGATATCCGCATACTGTATGACCTTTCAGTGAAAAACGTGGTGAACGGCATCACCGGCGCAAACAAGAAGGATCTTCATTTCGAGGGTGTGAACCCCGGGAGGGATTTCTCTATAAAGGAAGAAGCCGACATCTCCTTTGCCGAGGAGGGGGACGCCTGTCCCCAATGCGGTTCAGCCATGTCAAGCAAGAAGGGGATCGAGGTGGGGCATATCTTCAAGCTTGAATATAAATATACCCGGTCAATGAACGTTACGGTGCTGAGCGAGGAAGGGGTTGCGGTGACTCCTATTATGGGGACCTACGGGATAGGGATAAACCGTACCATGGCCGCTATAGTGGAGCAGCATAACGACGAAAAGGGGATAGTATGGCCGCGCTCCGTGGCTCCGTTTGAGGTGCACCTCGTCAGGCTGGGCAAGGGCGAGATGGAGATCCGGGACACGGACGCAATCTATGACATGCTCCTTAAAGAAGGATTTGAGGTGCTGTATGACGACCGCACGGCCAGTCCCGGGTACAAGTTCGCAGACGCCGATCTCATAGGCCTGCCGATCCGGGTGACGATCGGCAAGCATTATTTCCGGAACGGCGAGGTTGAGGTCAAACAGCGCAAGGAAACTCAAGTGCATAAGATAGAGAAGGACGGGCTCATAGATCTAATCACCGCGCTCTTATCAGTCTCATAAAAAAACCTGCAAGACGCCTATTAATATTGACATTTGCGACTATGTTTTAAAAAATGTTCAGTGTTTATCCTGCCGCGCATTGAATGATATTTTTTGAAGATATACGTGTATAGACTTGTTGCAAAACTGCAATAATATTAAAATGTGCTCCCGCCGCAGGCGGCGGGAGCACATTTTAATTATAATGATCTAATTTTACAATAAGTCGAGTATAAAAAATTTAAATAATGAGGGAGAAAGGAGATGAAGATAGCTGTTTGTCTTAAACAGGTTCCTGATATGGAATCCAAGTTTAAAATCGTTGATGGCAAAAAGATCGATGAATCTCAGATCGCTTTCAAAATCAATGATTTCGACAACTATGCTGTTGAGGCCGCGCTGCAGTTGAAAGAAAAGCTCGGCGGAGAAGTTGTCATCGTTACCTGCGGACCCGACCGTGCGTCCAAGGATATCCGGCAGGCGTTTGCCATGGGTGCGGACTGGGGCATCCATGTCAATGATCCGGCGGTTGAATCCGGCGATAATTTCGTGGTAGCGTCCGTTTTACAAAAGGCGATTGAGACCATCGGGGGAGTCGATCTGGTCCTGACCGGCGTTCAGGCAGAGGACGACCAGGCGGCGGTAACCGGCGTTATGCTGGCGGACCTCATGGGATTGCCCCACTGCACCAACGTGAAAAAGCTAGAAATCAACGGTAACAATCTTACCGTCAACCGGGAGCTGGAAGGCGGATTTAACGAGGTGATCGAAATGAGCGCGCCCGCGGTCCTTTCAATCCAATCAGGCATCAATGAGCCGCGGTATCCCACATTGCCGGGCATCATGAAGGCAAAGAAGAAGCGGCTCGATGTAAAAAAGGGTGCGGATTTAGGCGTATCGCCAAAGTCCAAGACGGATTTCATCAAGATGTTCTTCCCTGTTTCCGAGCATAAGGCTGAAATTATTCAGGGCGATCCTGCCACAGCCGCAGCAAAGCTCATTGAAAAACTCAAGACAGAAGCCAAGGTGATATAAGGAGGTGGGAACTATGGCAAAAATATTAGCAATAGCTGAACATAAAAACGGAAAATTGACCGACGGTACGCTTGAGCTCTGCAAGGCGGCAAAAGCGATAGCATCGGCGCTGGGAGCCGAACCGGCTGCTGCGGTGCTGGGCAAAGACGATTCAGTCGCCAAGGAAGTCGCGAAATACATCCCCCTTGTCTTTTCAGTGACCAATGCGGCTCTTGAAAAATACACCTCTGACGGATATGTCCAGGGTGTAAAAGCGGTCGTTGAATCACAGGATGTCAAAGGGGTGCTGATATCCCATTCATACGACGGCGTGGACTATGCCGCCAAGGTCGCCATGGCGATCAACGCAGGCATTGTTTCGAACTGCAACAAAGCCAGGATAGACGGCGGCGCCGTAATATTCACGCGGAATACCTATAACGGCAAGATACAGGAAGAGAAAAAGGTCAATACCGACAAATTCGTGGCTACCTTTGAGAAGGGAGCCTATGACATGGAACCGGCGGGAAGCCCCGGAACGGTAACCGCAGTATCAGCCTCGATCGGCGCAATCAGAACCACGGTCAAGGGCATTATTGAGACCATGGCCGGCGCGGTCGACATCTCCCAGGCCAAGATCATCGTATCCGGCGGACGCGGGTGCAAGGATGCCGACAAGTACAAAGAGTTTATAGTCTCCCTGGCGAAGAAATTAGGCGGCGAGTACGGCGCGTCCCGGCCGGTTGTCGACTCCGGATGGACTGATGCCGCGCGTCAGGTCGGACAATCTGGAAAAACGGTGAACCCTGACCTGTATATCGCAGTCGGCATATCCGGGGCAATCCAGCATGTGGCGGGCATGAAGGGAGCAAAATGCATAGTAGCCATCAATAAAGACCCGGAAGCTCCCATATTCAATATCGCTACGTATGGGATCGTCGGCGATCTTTTTGAAGTAATACCGGCAATGCTGGCGAGCCTGTAATACTTGTTCTCAGTGCCCCTGTGCTGTACAATATGAAAGCGCGGTTACGCAACCGCGCTTTCATTATTCTTTCATCGGGAATATGTTCGTCCTGAACATGACGCCGGATATCGCGGCGATATCAAACAGGGAGGTGATATCGCTGTTCCCCTTTATCAGTTCCGTCACGTACAAAGCCCCGGTCCCGCCGAGGAATAGATCAACGTAATCCATGATCCTGAATTTAACGCTGATGCCGAGGGTGAACCCGAGCTGCAGGTGATTGAGATGCGGCAGCAGATCAAAATTTTTTTATAGGTAAATATTGATTTATCGATCCTTTTCAAAAACGACCCCGCCGCCGTAGCCCGGCGCGAGATTATACGCACTGTATTGATCGCTTTTTTTGCGGAGCCATGCGCTGTAATAGTTGTATGAACCGGCGATGCCGAACGAAGTGTTCGGGGGCTTCTCTGCCGTATCCTGCGCAACCGCCGGATGCAGGGAACCCAGGAGTATAACAGCCGCAGATAGGAAGCTCGGGTTGAGATATTTCATGATATCAGCTGTCTTTAATTTTTTTCCTCCATTATGCACGTGCCGTTGAAAATTGATCCGGATTCTATATCAAGCTCCGGAGCCACCAGATCCGCGTAGGTTTTGCTTTTTTTAAACAGTTCGATTTTTTTAGTCGCCTTTATCTTTCCGTTGAAGACGCCGCTGTTGCTTACCTCGCTCGCCCTGACATCCGCGCTCACCTTGGCCTCACGGCCGATGATGAGCTGCCCGTCGGTTTCGATCTTGCCCTCAAAAGAGCCTTTGATCTTAAGGGAATTTTTGAAATTCAGGCTTCCCTTGAATGAAATGTCATCGGCGATGACCGTATCAATCTTGTTCTCATCCTCAACAACTTCTTTTGGTTCTGCCATTATTCTCTCCCTGTTTGTCTTCAAGAATCGTCATCTTCACGGGAAAATGACCATCCGAATTGTGAAAGGTAGGTTATAATAGCTGTCGAGAAATGTCAACTAAAAGTAAAGAGGGGATAATAGACTTGTTGCAAAACTAAATTTCTTAACGGGATCAGGCGGCGCAGCCTGAGCGAACAGGATGTTCGCGAGACGGGAGTTGCGCAACAAGTTTAATTTTGTCTTGATTTATTCAAAACGTGCGCGAAAAGTTATTCTCATGGAAGAAATAATGGCAAAGGCTGATGAGCTGGGCAGGCTTATCAGAAATACCGAGATTTACAAGAATTTCCAGCGCCTGTCCGGCTTGCTCCGGGCGGATCCGGATGCTGCGAATTTTTTTGATGAATATCTGCGTCTGTCCGGTTCAATCAAAGAACGGCAGGACAGGGGAGATACTATCGAGAGCTATGAAATGGAACATCTGAAGAATATGAGGGATCTTATCTCAGCGAACGAATTGATACTGCGCTATACAGAGGCCCGGCAGGATTATCTGGACCTGCTTGTTGAAATACGGAATCAGATCAGCGATTCTGATTTTGTGTGACGGGTGACGTTTTTGTTAACGAGGGGTTTAAACCCCTCGTTACGCCTTGGCTACCTTTCCCGACCTGATGCACCGGGTGCACACGTATTTTCTCACCGTTTGCTTATTTTCAAGGACCTTGATCCTCTTCACGTTGGGACGCCATATCTTTTTAGTCTTTTTATTGGAGTGGCTTACGTTGTTCCCGATCTGAATAGCTTTACCGCAAACTTCACATTTAGCCATGGATTATTCCTTCCTTGATCCTTATCAGATTGCTCACGGGCGTTGAACAGGTTATGCATTGAATTAATATGGTCTGACACTATTAATTTATGTCCTTTTTTTTCAAGCATTATTTGCCAAACTTGTCCTCTTTTCGGAAGTGAATTAAATTTTGGGTTGAAGAGCCTCCCCCCTTACGACTAGTCATCACACACATTTCAAACTCTCATGCCCACTAAATCCCCTTCGACCTCACCCCCCGGCCCCCTCTCCCATTTAGAAATGAAAAAAGGAGAGGGGGAGTCTAGATGGGGCTTGATGCCACGGAAACCCTCTCCTTTCTTCCGAAATTAATGGGAGAGGGTGCGCAGCGCGCAGGTGAGGTCGAAGGGGATTTAGTGGGCCGAAGAGTTTGATTTAAAGATGCCTGAATCTTCTTGACATGCTACGGTGCTTCATTATCGTAATCTAACTTGGCACCTGAATTGATCGTTTACAACCGCTTATGAAAATAACAAAAAACACCAGAGCCTTGGACGCCATACGGATGTCCGGAAAAATCATAAAAGTCTTTGAGGGCTACGGGCTTTACTGCCCCGCGTGCAAAGGGGCCGGAGAGGAGACCATAGAGAAGGTCGCGGTCAACAACGGCCTGGATGTAAAAAAGCTCCTGCAAGACCTGAACTCCGCGCTGGAGTGATATGAGCCGCATCAGGATCATCGCCGGGGGTCTCAAGGGGAGGGTGATCCCCTTTTCGAATAAAAAATTTGATGACGCCGACATCACCCCTCAAAAGGTCAAAGGCGCGGTCTTTTCCATGATCGGCGAGTGGTTGGAGGGCAAGGGCTTCCTCGACCTGTATGCCGGCTCGGGCCAGATCGGGCTTGAGGCCCTGAGCAGGGGAGCCGATCCGGTAGTGTTGAACGAGCCGGATGCGAGGAGGTTTCACTTCATAACATCGTATCTGGACGGGCTTGACCTGGCTACGCGGCCCCTGCTGCTCAACCTGACTGATCAGAAGGCTCTCGATCATCTCAAGAGCCTTGATATTACGGCTCATTATATTTTCCTTGATCCTCCCTACAATAAAATAAAAAACGTTGTCGTTCAACACTGGGGAATCATCCAAAAAATATCCGACTCAGGAATTCTCCGGAGAAACGGAAAAATCATCATCCAGCATTTCAGCGCCAACATCCTTGATGAGAAAATCGGCCCCTATCATCTCCGGAGCACGAAAAAATATGGGAGGACTTCGCTGTCCGTTTATAGTTGATTCTTCTCACTCGTCCCCCCTGCGGGGACCGAGCCATTACTTACATCTCATTCATTCATATCCTCCTAAAGCCTGCTTCTGACCTCATCCCCCCCCTTCCCCCCTTCTCCTCAATAAGAGAAGGGGGGTGCATGAAGCTTATAGTTATACCCCCCCTCTCCAATTTGGAGAGGGGGGCAGGGGGGTGAGGTCAGAAGCAGGCTTTAGGGGACGAGGAGCTTGATTTAAAGATGTGGGTAGTAATTATAATTGTTGACGGGTATCGGCCGTTTGTACTGTTATTATAGTGCATGTCATGCAAATAATGGCTCTGAATATAACGGGCAACAGGTGAACGTTCAATGGACAACAGTGAAACAAGCAGACCGTCCAATTTCATCAAGGACATAATCGACGAGGACATAAGGAATAATAAGAACAACGGCCAGGTCGTGACCCGTTTCCCGCCCGAGCCGAACGGCTATCTCCATATCGGCCACGCGAAATCGATATGCCTTAACTTCGGCCTCGCTGCCGAATACAAGGGCAGGTGCCACCTGCGCATGGACGACACCAATCCGGAGAAGGAGAACGTCGAATACATCGAGTCCATCATCCGCGACGTGAAGTGGCTCGGATTCGATTGGGGCGAGCACCTCTATTATGCATCGAACTACTTTGAACAGCTCTATCAATGGGCGCTGCTTCTGATCAAGAAAGGATTGGCCTATGTCTGCGACATGACACCGGAGGAGGTGGCTGCCACGCGCGGCACCCCGACCGTGCCGGGGAAGGAGAGCCCCGGCCGGAAGCGCGGCGTGGAGGAAAACCTTGACTTGTTCGGCCGGATGCGAGCGGGAGAGTTCCCGGACGGCTCCCGGAGCCTGCGCGCCCGCATAGATATGGCCTCGCCCAATATGCAGATGCGCGACCCGGTGCTCTACCGGATCAAGCGCGCCGAGCACCACCGCACCGGCAACGCCTGGTGCATCTATCCGATATATGATTTCGCCCACGGCCAATCCGATTACATAGAGGGTATCACGCATTCCATCTGCACCCTGGAGTTCGAGGTTCACCGGCCCCTGTATGACTGGTTCCTGGATCAGATAGCAGAGCCGGGCAGGGTGCGGCCCCGCCAGATCGAGTTTGCGCGGCTCAGCCTGGGCTACACGGTGATGAGCAAGCGGAGGCTTTTGGAGCTTGTCGAGACCGGGTTCGTGACCGGGTGGGACGATCCGCGGATGCCCACCATCTCCGGCCTGCGGCGCCGGGGCTATACGCCTGAATCTATCCGCGATTTTGCCGAGCGGATCGGCGTGGCCAAGGCCGACAATATCGTGGATGCGGCGCTTCTCGAGCACTGCCTCAGGGAGCACCTTAACCGGAGAGCACATCGGGTCATGGCGGTGCTGAACCCCCTGAAAGTAGTGATCGAGAATTTTCCCGATGGGAAGACCGAGGAGCTTGAAGCGGTCAACAATCCGGAAGACGAAGCAATGGGGAAGCGTCCTCTTCCTTTTACGCGTACTCTCTACATTGAGCAGGACGACTTCCGCGAGGACCCGCCGTCCAAGTTCTACCGGCTTTCGACCGGCAGAGAGGTGCGCCTCAAGTTCGCTTATTACATACGGTGTACGGATATCGTCAAGGATTCCAGCGGAACGGTCATCGAGGTGCGGTGCACCTACGATCCGGAAACACGCGGCGGATGGTCCAAGGACGGTCGCAAGGTAAAAGGAACGATCCACTGGGTCTCGGCGGAGCACGCGCTCCCGGCTGAGGTACGGCTGTATGATCACCTGTTTACCGTGTCCGAGCCGGAGAGCTCGAAAAACAGCGCCGGCTACAAGACCTACCTGAACCGGGATTCGCTGAAAGTCCTGCATGGATGCCGGGTCGAGCGGTCGCTTGCCGGCGCGGCTCCCGGATCGCGGTACCAGTTCGAGAGGATCGGCTATTTTTGCGCAGACGCCGAGGACTCCCGGCCCGACAGGTTGGTATTCAACAGAACCGTATCCCTGAAGGACTCCTGGGCGAAAATAGAGAAGAAGGCCTGATCGTATTTTGTTGTAACTACTCAGTACTACGGTGCCCTGTATTCACACGTGAGATTTTGAATTGAGGATACGGCCCGCAGATAGGGGAGCGGCGCCTCGGTTTTAAGGTTGTGGTAGGCGAAGGCTATGTAGCGGTTGGGGTGCTTTTCCCCGGGCATGGCCGCGTCAACGATGCGCCACTTTCGATCGTGCAATGCCTCGACCCACATATGATAGACGAAGATGTTTTTCCTCCCCTGGAATGTATCGGTCAAATACATCCCCACCACCGCGCGGGAAGGGATTTTGAGCTTCCGCAAAACGGCGGCCGCGAGCACGCTGTGTTCGGTGCAGTCGCCCTGCCGGTTTCTGAAGATTTGGGCAGCAGGCATAAGAGGGATTCCCGTCATTTTTTCGCTTATATGCCGGTACACGAAATCCTCGACGGATTTGAGGATATTTCTTGATTTTTTAAATTTTTCCGCGCTCCGGGTTATCTCCGGCGAATCGAGGTTCAGGAACTTCGTGTCTGCCAGATACTGGCAGGTCGATTCATTTTCAGCCGGGGGCCGGTCGATCATTCCGGTCCGTATCTCGATGATTTTCCTTCCGCCGATGACGCGCTGATTTACGATTTTTTGATAATCGGTTTCAAGAAGGGCGAAGCCCGCATCGTTCGATGCAAGCCTGAAGCGGGATGCTTTTTCGCTCAATATCCGTTCCGTGAAGTTTTTAACCTTAACGTAATAGTTGAAGGGATCGGAAGTGAACGCGGGGAACGCGAGGAGCAGTGACACCATAACGGCTGATGCGCTGTTATTCAAGAATCAGCTCCAGCTTATTATTCAACATCACGATGACGGTCTTTTGCGTGATTCCCCGGTCGTCGATATACGCGTCGATATTTTTCAGATTCTCGATCGAATAGCCCAGGTGCAGCAGGTTCATCATTTTTCCGCCGATGGAAACTTCCTCTCTGCCGATAACCTTGACCAGAATAAGGACGGGGGTCTCGATGTCCACCGACGGCTCATACACATATCCCTTGATGACCGTGCCCTCCTTGAATTCCGCTTTTATCAGCTCCTGCATAAAGTAGTTCCCCTCAAGCATGAAGGGCTTGTCTATGGTGATCGTCGATTTTGAATCGCCGGTATCCAGCTCGACCGCGCTGCCCTTGAACGCGGCTATTGTCTTTATCTCATTGACCCGGCCGTTTTGCGCCATTCTATTATACACCTCCAGCCTGACCGGCTTGAAATCCCGGGTTTCGGTGACGATCTGGCGCGTCGAATTTTTGATATGCCCTGCGTCAATCTCCATGTCCAGGGTGGATACGTAATTGTTCCCCGCAACCGCGTTCGATATCGTTGCCGTGCCGATGGCCGCCCCGTTTACCAGAAGCTTGTATTTCCAGGTTCCCGTGGGTATCGTGGTAAGTCTGGTTTGGCAATAGCTAAGAGCAAGCGTTAAGATAATTAAACTGAGAATTAATTTTTTCATGGAATACCTTTACCATACCGCTCATAGCAGTACTCGATCCTCTTTTTGCAGCGGTCAAAACCGATGAGCGGCAGAGCCTGGTCGAGCTCCGGCCCTTTCTGCCTGCCGGTTATGATAGCCCTGAGGGGCATGAACAGGCTCTTTCCCTTCAGGGAAGTGGGCATCCGGGTGATCAGGCTGGAGAAGAAGTTCGTCTCGTTTATTTCGCTCTGTATAAACTGATAGGCCGCTCTGGCGACTTGTATCCCTTCATCGGTTTTGAGGATTGAATCGGCCTCTTCATCCGGGGTGCATATCTCATCAAGGAAGATGCCGATCAGCCTGCCGATATCGGACAGGAGATCGCAGTATTTCCGCAAAATGGACACGATATTTTCCAGATGGCGCCGGTCAACGGTTTCAACGGCGTATCCCGCCCGCGCGATATGCGGAATAAAGAGATCGGTGAGTGCATCAAGCTCGTACTTGCGTATATATATGCCGTTCATCCATTTGAGCTTCTGGAAGTCGAATATGGGTGAATTCTTGGAAAGTTTTGAGAGGTCGATCTGGCTCATGATCTGTTCAGGCTGAAGGATCTCCTCACCGCCTTCTGCGGCCCAGCCGAGCATGGCCAGGTAATTGAACAGCGCCTCGGACAGGTATCCCTGGCTCCGGTACGTCTCCACCGAGGTGATGCCGTGGCGCTTGGACAGCTTGGCCCGGTCGGGTCCCAGGATAAGGGTGTGGTGCGCATACTCCGGCTCCGGCAGACCGAGGCTGCGCGCGACGAGTATCTGCTTCGGCGTGTTCGAGAGATGATCGTCGCCGCGGATCACATGGGTTATCTTCATAAGCGCGTCGTCGATAATGACTATGTAGTTGAATACCGGGATCCCGTCGGATCTGACTATGATGAAGTCGCCGCCGATATTGCTCGTATTGAACTGGACGGCGCCCTTGATCCCGTCCTGAACGGTCAGGGATATGTTGTCGGGAACCCTGAATCTGACGGTCGGCTTTCTTCCCTCCCGCTCGAAATCCTCTCTCTGCTTCTCGGTGAGGCTGCGGCACTTGCCGCTGTATATGTAGGATTCCGCCCCTTGATCCGGAGCTTTCTTCATCTCTTCGAGCTCCTCTCTGGTGCAGTAGCAGTAATAGGCCTTTTTTTCGCTGAGGAGCCGGTCGGTATAGGTGCGGTAGATATCAAGCCGCTCCGACTGCCGGTAGGGGCCGTATCCGCCGTCCCTGTCCGGGCCCTCGTCCCATTTGATGCCGAGCCATGCCAGATCCCGCATGATCGATTGCTCGGACTCCGTGCTGCTTCGCTCCCTGTCCGTATCCTCGATCCTGAGGATCATTATCGCATTGTTTTTTTTCGCGATGAGATAATTGATGATGGCGGTCCGGGCGTTGCCCACGTGGAGGAATCCGGTGGGGCTCGGAGCAAATCTGACTCTCATGACGGAAATCCTTTAATAGTCATACAGATTTGAAGACATTGTCCTGGTAGCGATTTCTTTCGTATCGCGCTCGATTAGGTTGACCAGCTTCTGGATCTTGTCCACCGTGTCTTCGTCGAAGAGGACCTTGTCGCACCTGGTGCATTTATGGGCAGGTATATTGTCGATGATCAGGGAGAAATACTTTTTGCTCACCCGATATGAACTTTTGCCGTCGAGGAGGGCGCCTCCGCAATCGCAATCCATAATGTACTCCTGTTATTATTAGACTAGCTGTATGATTAAATTATAATTGTCAAGAATTTCTTGACAAAATAATTTTGTTTCTCAATATCTGCTCAACGTTCTTTGTTCGTTATTCATCTTTACCCGCATTTTTCAATCGAGCTTCTCGGCCCCCTAAATCCCCCGGAGGGGGACTTGGAGAGTAGGTATTATTATAAAGAAATATATTAAAATGATATTATTATTGCTCTTAGAAAGCAATATTAGCCCCCCACCGGGGGGTTGGGGGGCATGAGAGAATGAGATGCGGGTAATGGGTAGCAATGGGTTGGGGGTCTTAATAATTGAAACAGCTCGCGGAAGAGGTTAGAGAAGCATGGATATAAATATAGTAAAGGCAGCCGAGATTCTTCAGAGTGCCCGGTACGCTATCGCATTGACCGGCGCGGGGATCTCGACTGAAAGCGGCATACCGGATTTCCGGAGCAGGGGAGGGCTGTGGGAAAAATATGATCCTGCCGAGTACGCAACCATCCAGGCTTTCTGCTCCGACCCGGAGAAGGTGTGGCGGATGCTCTTCGACATGTCGGAAATCACCCGAAACGCGCGGCCGAATCCCGGGCACAGAGCCCTGGCCGAGCTGGAAAAGCTCGGCGTACTCAAGCATGTCATCACCCAGAACATCGACAATCTTCATCAGGAGGCGGGAAGCAAAAGCGTGATCGAATATCACGGCAACGCGAGTCGTCTTGAGTGTTTGAGCTGCGGCGAGCAGTACCAGCGGGAGCAATTCGCCGCCGCTCTGCTCGGCGAGAGGACGCCGCCGCGCTGCGGGAAGTGCAACGAAATACTGAAGCCCTCGGTTATCTTTTTCGGCGAGACGATACCCCCGGACGCCCTGGCCCGCTCCCAGGAAGCGGCACAGAAGGCGGATGCGGTTCTGGTCGTCGGCACCTCGGCCGTCGTGTACCCGGCTGCCGGGATACCCCTCATTGCCAAACAGAATAACGCCGCCATAATCGAATGCAACACCGAGCACACCGGCCTCACCGGCTATGCAACGGATATCTTCATTCTCGGCATGGCGGGCACGACCCTTCCCGAGCTACTCCGGCAGATACAATCCTCCTAGGGGCCGTCCTTGGAACGAATCAGGATATTACCGGACGCCGTACAAAAAAAAATAGCCGCGGGTGAGGTGGTGGAAGCCCCCTTTTCGGTTGTAAAAGAGCTGGTCGAGAATTCCATCGACGCCGGAGCCACGCAGGTCGACATCCAGGTTTCAGAAGGGGGTCTTAAAAAGATAGTCGTCCGTGATAACGGCAGCGGCATCCATCATGATGATATGTCCCTGGCTGTTGCCGAGCATGCCACCAGCAAGATCAGGGATATCCATGACATCGAGCGTATCGGATCGTACGGATTCAGGGGTGAGGCCCTGTCGAGCATATCCGCGGTTTCCCGGATTACCATCCTGTCGAGAAGGGCGGAGGACGAGGCGGGAGCGCGCCTTTACGGAACCGAGGCCGGGTTTGAGACCACCGGATATGCGGGAGCGGCGGGCACGACCGTCATCGTGGAAAACCTGTTTTATAATATTCCGGCGAGAAAAAAATTCCTCAAATCGATGCGCTCGGAGCTTCGCGCCATCAGGGAAACGATTCTCAAGATCGCAATCCCCCATCCGCACATCGCCTTCACCCTGGAGGCTGATGACGGCCGCCGGATCACGCTGGGCAAAGCCGAAAGCATCGGCCGACGGATTGAGCAGATATACGGCACAGGCATCATGAATGATCTCTGCTTCGTCCGGCTCAAGGATCTGAAGATTGCGGCAAGCGGCTTTTTCTCCAAGCCGCATTTCCTGAAGTCCTCCCGCTCGATGCAGATTCTGTACGTGAACAAGAGAGCGGTGGAATACAAATATCTCGGCTTTATCATCACCAGGGCATATGAGGCTGTTGCCGTTAAAGGCAAATACCCGGCAGGGATCATCTTCCTTGATCTGGACCCGGGGCTGGTGGATGTCAACATCCATCCGGCGAAAAGGGAGGTGAAGCTTTTTGACCGGCGCTATATCGAGCAGCTCATCACCGGCCTGGCGGAAAAGGCCTTGAGCCGGGAGCATACGGTTCAGGACCGGCTCTTCATCCCTTCTGAAGCGGAACAAGGCGCCCCGCATCCGATAGAAGGGGAGTCCGCGCCGGAGCGACCCGGGTTTTCCTCGTCTTCCGCTCAGGATGCCGTACCGCCGCCGCTCGTGAGGGAGCCGGCTGAATTATACCATGACGTTGAAGAAAGCAAGAGGGGAAAAATTTTAGGCATAGCCTTCGGCGCCTATGTTGTTTGTGAGAGGAACGATTCCATTTTTTTTATAGATTTTCACGCTGCACACGAGCGGGTTATCTACGACTCCCTTGTCCGGAGGGGAGAGAAATTCGAGAGCCAGGCTCTCGTGTTTCCCGTGATACTGGAGCTCCCCATTCAGGATCATGCGCTCCTTCTTGAAAATATTGAAAAATTTTCAGAAATAGGATTTGACATCGAGGATTTTTCCGATTATTCGATAAAGATAAGCGCCGTTCCCGCTCTCGCGGGGGAAGCGGATATATCCGGGATATTCAGGGATTTTTTCACATCGCTCCATGATGAGCGCGAGCCCGGCGGCGTTTCAGACAAGATCGCGGCAGCTGTCGCGTGTCATGCGGCGAAGCGGGCGGGCGACCGGCTGACGCATGAGGATACTGACCTGCTGGTCGGCTTGATATTCAGGGAGGGTGTCGTGCTCCGGTGCCCCCATGGAAGGCCTTTTGTTTACCGGATCGACCGGCACGATATCGAAAGGATGTTCAAACGCTCATGAAAAAAATAATCCTCGGCATTACATCGTCCATTGCGGCCTATAAAGCCTGCGACCTGATACGGCTTTTCGTAAAGGGAGGGTATGATGTTCATGCGGTGGCCACCGAGCATGCGCTCAACCTGGTCTCCCCCCTCGCCCTTGAGGTTCTTTCGGGGAATCCGGTCTACTCCTCCCCGTATCCCGAGGAGCGGCGGGAGATGCAGCATATTGAGCTCAAGACGGACGCGTCTCTCCTGCTGGTAATGCCGGCGACCGCGAACATCATCGGCAAGTTCGCCCACGGCATCGCCGATGATGTTCTCTCCACCACATTCCTTTCCGTCACCTGCCCGGTGCTCATCGCGCCTGCCATGAACCCGAACATGTACAATCACCCGGCGGTGCAGGAGAACATGGCGAAGCTCAAATCCTGGGGCGTGAAGTTCATAGGCCCTGTTTTCGGCGAAGTCGTGTGCGGAGACGAGGGCGCGGGAAAGCTTGCCGATATAGAGACTATATACCGGGCTGCGGCCGATGCTGTTGCGTGAGCGAAAGGTAATCGTCACCGGAGGACCGACGCGCGAGTGGCTCGATCCTATCCGCTTCATATCGAATCCTTCAAGCGGCAAGATGGGCGTGGCCCTGGCGGATGAAAGCCTCCGCCGGGCACGAGAAGCCGTATTCATATACGGGCCGATCGATGCGGCCCTGGTTTCAAACAAGAGATTCCGCGCCGTGCCCGTTGATACCACCGAGGAGATGCTCGCTGCGGTCAGAAAAGAGATAGAAGAAAACGCGGTGGTCATCATGGCGGCGGCTCCCGCGGATTTTGCGCCGGTGAAAAAATCAGGACAAAAGATTAAAAAGACCGACCGGCTCTTCAGCATCGAGTTTACCAAGACCCCGGATATTCTCAAAGAGCTGAAAGAGATGAGAAGCAAAGAACTGATACGGAATCTCTTTACCGTAGGTTTTGCGGCGGAGACGGAGAATGTGGAGAAATACGCGCTGAACAAGCTCACCGAAAAGCACCTGGACATGATCTGCCTTAACGACGTGTCGCAAAAGGGCGCCGGCTTCGGCACGGATACGAACATAATCACCATCTTTGTGAAGGACGGCTCGCGGCTCGAGCTTCCCATGATGTCCAAACAGGAGGCTGCCGCCCGGATACTTGATGAGATCGAGAACCGCCTGCCCCGATATCTGATCTGATCATACGAAGGAGGTGCCTATGTACCGGAGAAAACCCGCAGTCGCCGGATCCTTCTATCCCTCAAATCCGGAGAAGCTGGGGAAGATGATCGACGCTTATCTTCAAGACGCCAAGGCCGCGCCGGTCAAGGGCGGGGTCGTGGGGCTTGTTTCCCCCCATGCCGGCTACATCTATTCCGGGCCCGTGGCCGCCGTTTCTTTCGTCCAGCTTTTGGGCTCGGGCGTGACCCTCGCGATTATCCTGGCTCCCCCGCACCGGGCCCGCTTCAACGGCGCCTCGGTATTGCCCGAAGGGATATATGAAACCCCCCTCGGCGATGTTCCGATCGACGGCGGGATCGGCGCTGTCCTGAGACAAGCCCGCTATTTCGGCGCCATCAAGGAGGCTCATGAAATGGAGCATTCCCTTGAGGTGCAGGTGCCGTTTCTCCAGAAGGTGCTGGTGGAGCTCTCGATCGTCCCCGTTATCGTGGGATCGACGGACATCGCCGTGTGCGGCAAGGTCGCGGAGGGGATCCGCGACGCCCTGGCCGGTGAAGCGAGAAAATTCGTCGTGGTGATATCCACCGACCTGTCGCACTATTATTCCTATGGGGCGGCCCAGGCGATGGACAACCGGTTCATAGAGGCGCTGAAGAGCTTTGACGCACAAGAAGTGAAAAGCGTGATCGACAGCGGCGCGGCAGAGGCATGCGGTGAGGGGCCGGTCCTGGCCGGCATGATTCTCTGTAAGATGCTGGGCGCCACCAAGACGGAGATACTCAAATACGCAAATTCCGGGGATACCGCAGGCGGCAGGGATCAGGTGGTGGGATACCTGTCCGCGGCGCTGGTAAAATAGGTCTCAATTGTCCGGATGCGCGACCTGCAGGTATTGCCGTATCTTGTCCCGTATCGATTCCGGCAGTTTGATGCCGATCGATTTGAGCCTCGATTCGTACTTGTCAAAAGAGCGCATGTGCTGTGAGGTTGTGGCGAATATTCTGAAGTATGACCTGATGCTCCCCTCCAGCTCGCGGCGGAATTCAATGTTTTCGTTCAAAATATCCTCAATCGGGGCGATGACCTTGTAGTTAATGGGCCGGCAGATGGATCGGTATGCGACGAAGCGCTGCGTGACCTCGCACTCATAGTTCTTGGTTACGATGCTCTGCTCCACCACGTTGAGGTCGATGCAATCGATGATCTCGAACTCGTATTTGCCGCCGATTATCTCCTCGATCTTGGTCTTCGCCTGCCGGTAGCAGCCGCACTGTTCGTACAGGTCCCGGCAGTTCTGGCCGCACCGCAGATAGAGCACCACGTCGATGTCGGAGCTCTGTTGGGAGATGCCCATGTTCACCGAGCCGACCACGTCCATGGCGATGTCCGTGAACTCGCCCTGTAAAACCTCGATCGCCTTCTCCAGCTCGTCGAGCCGCGCTTCAGTCTCCAGGGTGCGGAACATGCGGAAGAAATTCTTGATATCCTTGAAGAGCTCGATCTCGGGAATGTGCGAATATTTTTCCACTTTCATGTCGTAGTTTTCGCCGATCCGCCGCGCCTGAAAGCGCTCATTATCGATGATATCCTCAACCCATTTGCCTTCTTTGCGATAATACTCGGCAATGTCATGAATCCGGTCATTCACGAATTTTTTAAGGGACACCCTCGCCATTTCGGCGGAGTCGAATTCAATCTGGTAAAAAAAGCCCCCCTCGGATACCTCCCCCTGGATGGTGGTCACCTCGCCGAAGTTCGAGGGATTCAGGTATACGCAGCCCTCGACCGCCGTGAACCCCCAGTCGTTGTGTATGTGGCCGGTGAGGCACAGCTTGACGGGGTTGTTTTCGCAGAAGCTCCTGAGCGCCGGCGAGCCGGACGGCCCGATGTGGGAGATACGGTCATGGATCCCGTGAGCCGGCTGATGCGCGACGATGATATCCGGCTTGACCGCCTTAAAAAAAGTATACATCTCATTGTTGAAGTCGTTGATCCCGATGCCGACATTGTATTTCACGATATAGCGCTCCGGTATGCCCGCGGTCCACACCTCTGCCCCGCCGTATCCGGCCACTTTCAGCCCGCCGAGGTTATGCCAGTGCAGGTGAAGATCCCGCTCGTGGAGCGAGGTGTACTTTAAGTCCATGTCATAGTTACCCGGCAGGGTGAATATCTGGGACGAAGACTTGAAGGAGATCATGTTTTCCAGCACCTTGTACTTCTGCTGCATGACCCTGCGCGCCCGGATGGTGAGCTGCTGGTAATCGGTTCCCTTGTCGGCGATGTCATCCGGGACGTTGGGAAAATCAAGGAGGTTGTCGACGAAATCCTCCAGAATCATGTCTTCCCTGTTCATTTTTTTTCTCAGGTTTTTCAGGTCGGTCTGCAGATCATGATAATTGATCGCCGTATTTATACCGTAGAAGGGAATATCGATGAGGTCTCCGCCTATGATGTAGACGTCGGCCATCGATTCATAGATCAGGGCCGCGGTCTGGTTAAACGATCCATGGATGTCGGTTAAAAATATTATCTTCATGGGCATCTGCCGGTTGTTCGACCCACCCCCCGGCCCCCTCTCTGCTGCGCAAAGAGGGGGAGCATGACGCGCCCCCCCTTCTCTTTTCAAAGAGAAGGGGGGCAGGGGGGATGAGCTCTGAGACGAACGTTCTTGAAAGTTACGATCAGATTACGATTAGATTAATGATAACAACAAAGGCAAAATTTTACAAATTAATCTTGACACGCTCCGGGAGCTGTATTAATATATCAATATATCTTGATACAGTAATATATTAGCCATGCACGCGATTGTATACTTCAAAGCACTTGCGGACGCGACGCGGCTGCGCATCCTCAATCTTCTGATGCGCCGCGAGCTTAACGTGAATGAGATAGTCACGCTTCTGGGGATGAGCCAGTCGCGGATTTCCCGCCATTTGAAGATACTGACCGACTGCGGCCTTCTGAAGTACCGGCGCGACGGGCTCTGGTCGTTTTACAGCTCCGGCAAGGACGGCCCCGGAGCCGAGCTTCTCAGTATTCTGTCGGATTACCTTTTTTCCGACACGGAGCTGAGCGCGGACTATGAGCGGCTGAGCAGCGTGATCGAGGAGGGGTACCGGCAGAAGGCCGGGTTTTTTGATTCACTGGCGCCGGAGTGGGATGAGATTAAATACGCTATTTTAGGCGATTTCAATGTATCCGGAGCCATAGCGGAGAGGATCAGGCGCTGCGATGTGGCCGCTGACCTCGGGTGCGGCACCGGCGAGCTGCTTCCGTATATCAAGCAAAAAGCCAAAAAGGTGATCGGGGTAGACAAATCGCCGAAGATGCTGGAGCTGGCTCAGCGCCGCCTCAACCTGAACGGCATAGAGCTTCGGATCGGAGAGCTCGAGCACCTTCCGATGCGCGACAATGAGACTGATGCCGCCGTAATCAACATGGTGCTTCATTACCTCCTTTCCCCTGACGCTGCCATTTTGGAGGCTGCCCGGGTAGTGAAGAGCGGCGGATCCCTCGTCATCGTGGATCTCGACAAGCACCAGAATGAACAGATGCGCGAAAAATACGGGCACCGCTGGCTGGGATTCAAGCGGAAAAATATCGAGCACTGGCTGTCGGAGGCGGGGTTTATGCTTGCGGAGTTCGCGCAATTCGACGCGTTGAACGATTTGAAGATCGATCTGTATATGTCGGAAAAAAGGAAATAGGGACGGGGGTCGAGTGACGAGTACAAACTGAGAAAGTTTTTCTGAATATATTAGACTTAATACGGAACTGCCTCAAATGTCATTGCGAGGAGCGCCAGCGACGAAGGCCGGCGCATTTTGTACATCCTGTACGCGCCGGCACGAAACCATCCTTGGTTTCAGCAATCTTTATTAAAGTAAAATTAAAGATTGCGCTGGCCAGGATGGCCGAGTGCCGCGGAGCACAAGGATGTGCGAGAGCGGCCTTCGCTAAGCTCGCAATGACACTGAGTTTTTGCAACAAGTCTAATATTAAAAAATAAAAAAACAACAAGGAGCAATTCATGAACGTAAGTGCAAAAAAAGATATTATGCCGCTTGATAAAGACCTTCGCTACAAGGTGGCGGATATGTCCCTGGCGGAATGGGGGCGCAAGGAGATCAGGCTTGCAGAAGACGAGATGCCGGGACTGGTGGCTGTACGGAAAAAGTACGGGCCGCAGAAGCCGCTCAAGGGGCTCAGGGTGACCGGGAGCCTGCACATGACCATCCAGACGGCTGTCCTGATCGAGACCCTTTATGAACTGGGCGCTGAGGTTCGATGGGCGTCGTGCAATATTTTCTCGACCCAGGATCACGCTGCCGCCGCCATCGCCGCTGCCGGCACGGCGGCCGTGTTCGCATGGAAAGGGGAGACCCTTGAGGAATACTGGTGGTGCACGGACCAGGCGCTTACCTGGCCGGACGGCTCCGGCCCGCACCTCATCGTCGACGATGGCGGAGACGCGACCCTGTTCGTCCACTGGGGAGTCAAGGTTGAGAAAGACACTGCACTGTTGGAGAAAGCATACGATAACAAGGAATTCAGCATAGTCATTGACCGCCTCAGCCGGAGCGTGAAGAACCATCCCGGGAAATGGACCGCGATCGCCCAAAAGATACGGGGCGTGTCCGAAGAGACGACCACGGGCGTGCACCGGCTCTATCAGATGGAGAAGGCGGGCGAGCTCTTGTTTCCCGCCATCAACGTAAATGACTCAGTGACCAAATCGAAGTTCGACAACCTGTACGGATGCAGGGAGTCGCTGGCGGACGGCATCAAACGCGCGACGGACATCATGGTCGCCGGAAAAATAGTGGTCGTGTGCGGCTACGGCGACGTCGGCAAGGGATGCGCGCAATCGATGAGCGGGTTCGGCGCCCGGGTACTCATCACGGAGATTGATCCGATATGCGCCCTGCAGGCGGCAATGGAGGGATATGAGGTGACCACCATAGACGATGCTGCTGCGATAGGCGATATCTTCGTGACCGCCACCGGCAACATCGACATCATCACCGGCGCCCACATGGAGCGGATGAAGGAGGGCGCGATAGTCTGTAACATCGGCCACTTCGACAATGAGATCGATATGCGGTATCTCGAGTCCTGCGCTGAATGCCGAAAAGAGACCATAAAGCCCCAGGTCGACAAATGGACCCTGAAATCCGGCAGGTCGATCATAGTCCTTGCAGAGGGGAGGCTCGTCAACCTCGGCTGCGCCACCGGCCACCCCAGCTTCGTCATGAGCAACAGCTTCACCAACCAGACCCTGGCCCAGATCGAGCTCGCCCGGGATAAGCATGAGAACAGGGTCTATACTCTCTCCAAAAAGCTTGATGAAGAGGTTGCCCGGCTTCACCTGGGCAAGCTGGGAGTTAAGCTTACGAAATTGACCAAGGAGCAGGCGGATTATATCGGCGTAGAGGTCGAGGGTCCCTTTAAGCCTGAGCATTACCGGTACTAGTGAACGCCCTCCCCCTTGATGGGGGAGGGCAGGGGTGGGGGTGAAGGAAGAGCCAATCTAATCACCCTCCCCTGGCCCCTCCCATCGAGGGAGGGGGATAACAAAATCTGTCTAACTCGAGTTGCAATTGGACAATTCTCTTAGGAATTTACTATGAAAAAAAATACGAGAATAATTTTTCTGACGATCGCCTTTCTGGTGCTCTCTTTTCCTGCAGCTCTTGAATCTATTTCAAAGAAAAAAAATGAATCGAAATATCCCGCTATCCAGCCTAATAGTGCGCTGTCATTTTCCAGTAAATTCAACGGTACGGTCACCGTAATCGATGACGGAGAATATCGATCTTTACAGTTCGGGTCAGGAAGCGGCGGCGCGATTCAATCAAAAATCGATTTAAAAAATAAAAGCAGATTGCTTTTTAATTATACCCTATGCAGCACCTTGGGTTTTATTCTGTTCAGGGAGCCGAAAAAAGAGGTTAAAAAGGTGTTGATGATCGGAGTTGGAGGAGGCTCTTTACCTCGGTTTATAAAGAGATATTATCCGCAGATACATATTGATAACGTGGATATTGATCCTTTAATAGTGGATATTGCCCGAAAATATTTTTTTGTCCGGGAAGGGGATGGATTCAAGATATACGTGGAAGATGGCAGGAAATTCATTGAAACCGTCAAAACAGCGTACGATATGGTCATCCTCGATGCCTTTGGCAGCGATAACGAGATTCCCCATCAACTGACGTCAATCGAGTTTTTACATCAGGTGAAATCGCGTCTTTCGCCAAAGGGAATCGTTATAACCAATCTCATCAACCACGATCAACGGATATACGAATCACTGGTAGCCACATACCGGAGCTCTTTCAAATATGTTTTCAGGTTTAATCTGGAAAAATTCCATGAGGCTAATGTCGTCCTGATGTCGTTCAACGATGATTCAAAAAATATCGGATTAAACGAATTTCTCAAACGCGCGGACGAATTTGAAAAATTTTTAAATCATGAATACGATTTGAAGAAATACGCCATCTTGCGCAGTGCCGATGCATTGAGTCAGAAGGGCGTTGAGATTATTCATGATAAATGAAAAAAATTTTTGTATGACGAACAGCATTGAGACATACCAAAACCGGCCAACCAGGGCCGAGATTTCTCTGGGACGGTTCAGGAATAATGTTGAGATTGTGCGCTTCCTTGTCGGCGGTAATGTGAAAATAATGGCCATGGTGAAGTCGAACGCCTACGGCCACGGAATCAAGGCCGCGTCCGAGGAATTCCTGAAGGCGGGGGCTCATTATCTCGGGGTTGCCTATCTGGAAGAGGCCGTATACCTTCGCCGATGCGGCATAATGGCGCCTATTCTTGTGTGCGGTGCGATCAACACGGATCAGATCGAAGACTTCATAAACAACGACATCGAGATTACCAGTTCTTCTATCGACAAGTCTTCAGCCATATCGGCTGTAGCGAAGCGGCTCGGTAAAACCGCGTCCGTGCATATCAAAATCGACACCGGCATGGAGCGGATCGGGGTTCACTGGTATAACGCCGAGAAATTCATAGGCAGCACGCTCGATCTCCCCAATGTAAAAGTGAAGGGGATTTTCTCTCATCTTGCGAAAGCGGAGGCCGACCAGGCATATACTGAAAATCAAATTGCGCGATTTGACAAGGTCGCCGATTACATGGAGCGGAAGAATATCCTTCCCGGCCTTGTGCACCTTGCCAACTCGGCAGCGATCATCGGCAGTCCCCGTTCTCATTTCACCATGGTGCGGCCCGGCATTATGCTGTACGGGTATAATCCCCATGGCCTTCATGCCGGCGGCGAATTCGGGGGCCGCAAACTCCTGCCGGCTATGAGTCTGAAGACCAAGGTTTCCTACTTCAAGGTATGCCCTGCCGGCACCGGCATAAGCTACAATCATACGTACGTGACCGGGAACCAGACGCGGATCATCACGCTCCCCCTCGGATACGGCGACGGATACAGTCGCTTGCTCTCCAACAAGGGTGCGGTGATCGTGCGGGGGAGGCGCTATCCGGTGGTCGGTGCCGTGTGTATGGACCAGATCATGGCGGACATTGGCGCCGACGGAACCGCCTATAACGGAGACGACGTGCTCCTATTCGGCGAAATGGATGGGCACACGATACCCCTGGAGCTCCTGTGCGAAAAGATCGGCACCATCACTTACGAGTTTCTATGCACCATCGGCTCCCGCGTACCGCGTGTATATGTTGAGTGACGGGTGACGAGCAATATGAAGGCGAGGATGCGCATCCTCGCCTTCATATTGCTCGTCACCCGTCTCATTAAGCCATCAAATTGCATTGGCTCCGGCTTTTTCTGTTACATTAAATCTCTTCCGCAGCTGCTTGATCGGGAGAGTAATCATGACCGTCGTGTTAATGGCTGATATGATCGTAATGGCCTGTTCGTCTGAGAGTCCCCAGTGGTTGAGGATCAAATCGATCTTGGCGTATCCGAGGCCGAACCCGGCTTCACTGGTATCGAGATTGTCTACGAAAAATTCATGCTCTCTTCCCTGTTCCTTGTACCGCCGGTGCTCGTCCCGCTTCTTATGTATCCGGTAAAGGTCCCTTCGCAGTATGGGAGCGGTGTTGGTGACTTCAATATATATATAATCGTCATCGCTCTGAACGCGGAGCAGTATCCGTATATCCTTTTCCTTTAAAGTTTTTCTGATGCCGTTGATTTTGCTCAGGGTATTGATGATCCTTGTCTCATTTTCAGTGTACTTTCTCTTTTCAAGATGGGCCCTATTCTTTATATCCAACAGCTTTGATTCTTCATTGAGTATCTCGCGGACAAGGGCGGATATGTTTTCGGTTTTCAAAATATCCTCAGCCAGATGGTTGAAGCTTTCAGGGACCTTCACGATGTCGTTGATGTCCTCATCAATATCGGAGGGCGTTTTTTCCGGCCAGGTCTCTTTGTATTTTTCAAAAATCCGCTCCCGGATAAGAATGAACTTGTAATTTGACTTTACGGCATTTTTGATCAGTTCGTCGACGCAGGCAAAAAGCTCGGATGATATCTCCTCCAGGCCTTCTTGTGCGAGGAATCTTTTCCCTACATCAACAATCCGGTCTCTGGCCTGCCTGCTGTATATCTGTATGAAACCTTTAACCTGGTGCATAATTCCTTCAAACAGAATCGATCTTTTAGGCACGGATTATTTTTTTATACGGAGCCTCCGCGGCCGAGGACGGCGGAGGCTCCGTATAATCAATTATTTGTGCGTATTAGTCAAGGGGTATTAATCTTTTTTTTAGAAATCTATATTTTCAATTGACAATATTTCCGGTATATTTTAGCTTGAGCCGTGTACACGGGAATTTATATCCAAGGGCTGAAAGACCATGCACGAGATGAAAATCAATAGGGCGTCGATCCCGGCTTTGTTGCTGCACAATCTGTTGCTAAGCCTGTTTTTTTCGTTTACCGGCCGGATTTTGTGATGCCTTTTGAAATTAGCCGAGCGTAAAAGCCGTCACAAAATGTGACGGCTTTTTTATTATATAACAGGAGTGCGATCATGAAGGAAAGAGAAAAAATCATAATATTCGACACGACGCTTCGCGACGGTGAGCAGTCTCCCGGCTTTACCATGAATATAAAAGAAAAGATTCTATTCGCCGATCAGCTTATCAAGCTGGGGGTTGATGTGATCGAGGCCGGATTCCCCGTGGCTTCGGAAGGAGACTTTGAGGCAGTTCAGCTCATAGCTGAGCGCGCCGGCGAGCTTACGGTGGCCGGACTTGCGAGAACGGACGCCGGGGATATCGATATCGCCTGGAAGGCGCTCAAGAACGCGAAGCATCCGCGCATCCATACCTTTATATCGAGCTCGGACATCCATATACAATACCAGCTCAAATCGACGAGGGAAGAGGTGCTTAAAGCCGCGCTTGAAGCGGTGCGTTACGCGAGGGGATACACGGAAGACGTGGAGTTCTCGCCCATGGACGCGACCAGAAGCGACCTGAATTATCTTTCAGAGATGGTTCACGCCGTCATCGAAGCGGGCGCTCAAACCGTCAATATACCGGACACGGTCGGCTATGCCATTCCCTCGGATTTTTCCCGGATGATACGGCATCTCTTCCAGCATGTCCCCAATATACGCGATGCGGTAATATCAGTCCATTGCCATAACGATCTGGGGCTCGCCGTGGCGAACTCCCTGGCAGCGATCGAGGCGGGCGCGCGGCAGGTGGAGTGCACGGTAAACGGGATCGGCGAGCGGGCCGGGAACACCGCCATGGAAGAGATTGTCATGGCGATACGGACCAGAAGCGATCTCTTCAATGTCCGCACCGATATCAATACAAAGCAGATAGTTCCCACGAGCCGCCTCCTCACCAACATCACCGGCGTGGCGGTGCAGCCGAATAAGGCGGTGGTGGGCGATAACGCCTTTGCCCATGAATCCGGGATACATCAGGACGGCATGCTGAAAAACGCGGTCACCTATGAGATCATGAGGCCTGAGGATGTGGGAATAGCTAAATCCACGCTGGTGCTGGGGAAGCACTCCGGCAGGCACGCGGTTCTTGACCGGCTTGAAGCTCTGGGATTCAAGCTCAGCCGGGAAGAGCTGGATCGTTTTATCAAGTATTTTAAGGACCTTGCTGACAAGAAGAAAGAAATACACGATGAAGACCTCATGGCCCTTGTCGGCGAATCGATGTACAAGAGCGGGGATGAGCGGCGGTACAAGGTTGAGAACATTCAGATTTCCACAGGCATGCAGTCGCTGCCCATGGCAATGGTAACCCTGAAGGATCATTACAGCGGCAGTAACGAGGTATTTGAAGTAGCTCACGGAAACGGAGGTGTTGATGCCGGCATAAACGCTGTAAAAAAGATTACCGGCACAAGAGCGTATCTCAAGGCCTTTAACCTGGTGGCTATCACCGGAGGATCTGACGCGCTTTCCGAGGTTCATTCCACGGTTGTTGAGAAGGTTGAAGAAAAAGAACTCAAGGTCTTCGGCGTCGGCGTGAGTATCGATATATCCGTGGCCGGGATCATCTCTTTCGTGGACGCCTTGAACAAGCTGGAGCACATGAAGAAGATCGGAAAGCTCCGTAAGGACGTCATTAATGTATCTTTATGAGACTTTTTCTTTTAAATTATGCCCTGCGCCAGCGCGCAGGGCAATCGGAACAAATACTTAACAAAAATATAGTATTTTAATTGACATTAGAGCATCATTGGTTTAACTTGTATTAAGATTTTTTTTATTCTTTACAAATTTATGAGACATAAGCTTTAATACGGAGAGGGTCCTATTCGTATACCCTTAGAAGGATATCATTAAACTTGTTGCATAACTAAATTATAATTGAAGTGTGCCTCCGCCGCCTTCGGCGGCGGAGGCACAAATTTAAATATTATTGCAGTTTTGCAACAAGTCTATTATCCTATGGATACATCTAAAATCGAGGTGCAGTAATGGCTGATCAAAAAGAAACAAACCAGAAGGCCCAGGCATTGGAGTCTGCGATTTTACAAATTGAAAAGCAGTTCGGCAAGGGCTCGATCATGAGGCTCGGCGACGACAGCACGGTGGTTCAGATAGGTGCAATATCAACCGGCTCTCTTGATCTCGATATCGCCCTTGGAATCGGCGGCCTGCCGCGGGGCAGGGTCGCGGAGATATACGGCCCCGAATCATCGGGCAAGACCACCCTTTCGCTCCATGTCGTGGCCGAGGCCCAGAAACTGGGCGGGGTGGCGGCCTTTATCGACGCAGAGCACGCCCTGGACCCGGCCTATGCGGCCCGGCTGGGGGTGAAGACCGACGAGCTTCTGGTCTCACAGCCGGATACCGGCGAGGAGGCTCTGGAGATCGTTGAGGCACTGGTGCGCTCGGGCGCGGTGGATATCATCGTCATCGATTCGGTCGCGGCGCTCGTGCCCAAGGCGGAGATCGACGGCGACATGGGGGATTCACACATGGGCCTGCAGGCGCGGCTCATGAGCCAGGCCCTTCGTAAGCTCACCGCAGTCATAGCCAAATCCAAGACCAGCGTGATTTTTATAAACCAGATACGCATGAAGATCGGCGTTATGTTCGGCTCGCCTGAAACCACGACCGGCGGTAACGCGCTCAAGTTCTATTCCTCGATCCGGCTTGATATACGGAGGGTGGAAACCCTGAAATCCGGGGAAGAGGCCATCGGAAACCGGGTCAAGGTAAAGGTAGTGAAAAACAAAGTAGCGCCGCCGTTTCGGCAGGCGGAATTTGATATTATGTACGACTCCGGCATTTCGAGGGAAGGGGACATTCTCGATCTGGGCGTCAGGTACGAGATTATCAAGAAGTCGGGAACCTGGTTCTCATACGGCGACGAACGAATCGGCCAGGGAAGGGAGAACGCGAAGAAATATCTGATGGAGAATTCCGCAGTGGCGCAGGAGATCGAGAGAAAAATCAAGGACAGCGCCGGGCTTCTGACAAAAGAAACAAAGGGTACCAAGTCATCTGATGACGTGCAGGCCGCGGAAGCCTGATTAAAAAAATCAGGGATGCCGGAAAGGTTAAATTTTAATGCGGTTTTCCGTTATCGATTTTGCCGATAATTAAGTATATATCGTGCAGGGTAATGATGAAGAGAACAATAGCGCGCATAACGGGTACCGGCATTTTTTTGTTTTTTTTTCATACAGCCGCTCATTCATGGATCTACATTGACACCTCCCAGGTGCCGGTGCCTGCCTTCATGAACAGTTTCCTTCAGGTCGTGTATGAGCTGCACCATGCCCTTTCCGGAAATGCAAAAAATTACCCGGGCGCCTTTGCTCTTGCCAACGTCGGCGGATACCCGATCGGTGATGCCTCTATCGGCGATCCTCCCCATATGTTCTTCGGCGTTTCCGGGACCATGGGATTAGGGAACCTCAAGTACTATGACGAAAATATCCCGCGACAGAAGAACATATATCCTGCGTATGCTCCAAACGCTTCTCTCTATTTCGGTTTTGGGCTGAATAAGGGATTTGATGTTTTATTTAAAGCAATGGCGTTCAACAGCGACATTTATCGCCCGCCATTGGACCAAAAGTCGGCACGACTCAATAAATTGAACTACTATTCTTTAGGGAGTAAATTGAGAAAAAACCTGGTGCAGAAAAAGACGCTTATTCCTGATATTTTTAATTTCGGCGGAATCACCCTAAGCGCGGGCCTTGATTATACCGAAGGAATTATCGACGTCAAGGGTCAATATGATTATAGCCTTGGGACTTTTGATGTCGGTGGTACTCCGTATCCGCTTACTTTCAAGGCATATTACGATTTTGATCTCAAATGGTTTATGCTCGCGGGAAACGCCCAGGCGCTTGTCTACATTGACTTCCTATGGATATTCGATCTGTACACGGGATTCGGGCTGTCCGTGACCTACGGTTATATCGACCTTAACGGCTCCGGTTTCGGCCAGGTGACCAGGCCTAATCTGACAAATATTTTTGATCCGATTGTTCTGGGCGGCATATTAGGCCTTGCGCGGTATCACTATTATCCCCGTCCTTTTATGGGCCTCTTCATAGCCGGGCTTGAGATAAATATCTGGGTGCTGAAGCTGAATGTTGAGACCATGGTAAACATAAGCAACGGCAAAGATATAAATGTCCAGGTGGGAACCAGGTGCCAATTTTAGCTTTTATTCATGAACATTCGCCATAGCTGATCAGATATTCATTTACCGCTTGAAATTCATTTGACTTTTTATCACCTGTTGCACCTATAGTGCCATTGTGCTTGAATGCTCTTCATGATTTACCGATTTGATACACATATTATCAACGTAGGGGAGAATTTAATACCATGAAAAGACTTTCTGTTATTCTGTTAAGTTTTATAATTTTACTTCCCGGATGCAAGCGGGCTACGGATGTGCTGGCGTCCTATACCGGAGGCCGGATCACCAGGGGAGAGTTCTATGACTGGATGGATTTCCGGAATATGCCCAAAGAGGCCATTCTGAAGAATAAATCCCAGCAGAAGAGCCAGCTTGAGCAGCTTGCTACTGAAAAGCTGGCGGGTCAGGAGGCAAAGAAAGCCAAGTTCGACCAGGGCGAGGATTTCCGGTATCTGAACGATTTTTTTAAACAGAATTTTTATGCCCAATACCTGTCCAAGGCCGTCAGCACTGAAGGCGCATTCAAGGAAAAGGCGGCAAAAGTCAGAATCATCAAGCTCATGGTCAGGAACTACAAAATTGTGAATAACCGGAGAATTAATCTCACCGGAGATGAACTTGAATCCGCTTTCAAGGAAAAGGTCGACAAGGCAAAATCCATAATTTCAGAATTGGACAAGGGGGCTTCTTTCGAGGAGGCTGCGAAAAAGCATTCAGAGGATTTCTCCAAGAGAAAAGGGGGGGACATAGGCTATGTCATTGACGGCATGAGAAGCAAGGCTTTCACCGGCGCCGTTTTTTCTCTTAAAGAGGGCTCCTTCACCAGGGAGCCGCTCAAGGAGGGAAACGCTGTCTATATAATCCAGGTGGAGGACATCGTTACCATGACCGGGGATAACATCGACGATGTCATTAAAGACAAAAGCCAGCAGATGGGTATGAAGCGGCGCCTCATGTATAATTCCGCTGCCAAGCTTCAGGAGAAATTGCTGAACACAAAAGACATTGAGAATAATATTGATAAAGCAGACCTTAGAAATCCCGCTGCACCGGTTTATAAAATCGGCAGCAAGGAATTCAAGGTTGCTGATCTGAACAAACTCATTGATTTCATTGCCAAGCGCAAAAAGGGGATGGGGTTCCCGGATAAAGGAGTGAGCGAGGAGGACAAGAAAAAAACAGCGAAGAACATTCTCCAGCAGGAGGCTCTCATGAGGGAGGCGATACGGAGGGGATTGGACAAGGAGGAAAAATTCAAGAAAGAACTGAAGTTCACCATGGATTATTATCTTTCCGGAACCTATCAGACCGAAATTGTCCTCGCCGATATCAAGGTCACGCCCCCGGATGTACGTGAGTACTACAATAAAAATCTTGAGAGGATGTTCAGCAGAAATTTAAAGGAAGGAAAGAAAACCGTTAAAAAACCCGTTCCCTTTGATACCGTAAGAAATTCCATTGAGTACCGGCTCGTCAATATCAAACGCTCCGAGAAAATAAAGAGCTGGGCCGATGAGCTGCTCAAAAAAAATAAATTTAAAATAAATGATTCAGAGCTGGAGGGGAAATAGATGCAATTGATTCCCGCGTAGGGAACGGTCGCGACCGTTCCCTACGCGGGAATCCCGTCCTCGTTAATTAATCGTATTTGTGTAAGAATTGGCCAGTTCTTCATTGATCTCCTGTCTGTTTTCCCCTTCGATTGAAATTTCACTTAACGTCTCGACGTCCAGGCCGAGCTCCTTTGCGGAATCAACATAAAAGTTGATCACTTTTTTTATTCTTCGTATCGCCTCATTCCTGTCCGCGCCGTAGCAGTTTATATCGAGTTCAGGGCAGTTGGCGATGATTTCATCCTGGTTGTGGATCAGTCTGATGGACAATTTCATACATTAACCTTTTAATTGAATTCAACAGATACATCAAGTCCGGCCCGGACCTGCCTGAATATTCAGCCTTGCTTTTTTATTATCGTCAATTCGTCTAATATGCTTAAATGGTTCAACCTTCTGACCAGCGCGACTCTACGTATCTGTGTTAAGGTGGCTAAACGTGCATCCCAAAACTTGGGTATTGCCGTATAAATAAATTTGTGATGTAACATTAACAACTTTATGCATGAAAAAATCTTGACAATCCTTCGTCATGAAAAATCCTGAAAAAGCCGGGAACGGTCGCGACCGTTCCCTACTGAAGCAAGGAGCATCTTCCGAATTTGGAAAAGAAAAAGACAAGCCGCGCCTTTTTTGAATACTCGACTATTGGAATACAACTGGCCGTGACGGTGATAGCTTTTGTGATCGGAGGATATAAGCTTGATGAATATCTTCATCAATCGCCGGTCTTCATTACCATCGGCGCGTTTTTGGGAATGGCGATCGGTTTTTATCATCTTATAAAGCAGCTATTCAATATGGAGAAATCAGAAAAAAAAGAAAAAAATGAAGAAAGAAAAAAGTGGCTATAGAGAAATTATCTTGATTTTTAAGCCTTATTTTTTTATATGGTCACCAGAAGCAAATAATGCGATTGCGCGAGTGTAATAAACGTTATTAACTATCGACCGGATTAAATAAAGTTGGAGGAGATATCCCTTGAAACGGGCAATTCCGCTTTTTTTGGCAATTATCGCATATATTTTTTTTCTCATGTTTCTGCTGTCACCGAGCGGCGGCCATCATGAAGAGGGCGGCGTCGGTGAAATTGTCATCAGCGAGCTCACCGATTATCCTATCGGAAAGATTGCCGTCAATCCGACGGATAACTTCATCGTAATCCAGCTCAAGCACTTTAACAATTTCATCGCGAAGATCAATGAGAGCATCCTGAAAAATATCAGGGTCAATTTCGGTTTCATTCAGAGTGACATGAGAATAACCAAACGGGTCATGATGATGTGGCTCACGGTGCTTCTGTGCGTTTTCATATTCGTCCCTCTGGCACGCAGAATAAAAAAGGACAAACTCGGTTCGGAATCGAAATGGGTGAATCTGTGGGAGTTCGCCATCGGCTGGGTGCACGATAACGTAGTTGAGCCGAATTTTGAAGGCAAATATATCAATACGGCAATGCCCTATTTCCTCACCCTGTTCTTTTTTATACTGTTTTGTAATTTCGTGGGACTATTGCCGGGGATGTCAACCGCCACCGGAAACCTGGCGGTGACGGGCGGATTGGCCATGCTTACGTTACTGAGTATAATCGTCGTAGGAGTGGTTAAACAGGGCCCGCTCTGGATATACAAGGGTACCGTGCCCCATGGCGTTCCTTTTATTCTGGGGCTTCTGCTGCTCTGGCCTATTGAGTTGATCGGATTGCTCATCAGACCCTTTGCGCTCACGATCCGACTCTTCGCAAACATGACGGCCGGCCATGTCGTCATAATCATATTCATATTCCTGGTGATGATGTTTAAAACATATTTTATCGGAATAGGATCCGTGATCGGTTCGCTCATGATTTATTTTTTGGAGATGCTGGTGGCGATTATACAGGCGTATATCTTCACAGTTTTATCAGCGATGTTTATCGGTTCATCAATGCATGCGCATTGATTATAAGTAGTTATGCAACAAGTCTATTGATCGTCTCGTTGAACTTATAAATTAATTTTTATAGATTAATTTATATATTATACACGGAAACTTCTAAAAATTTTTTATGAATGTTTCCTTTGGGGCACAGTTAAGGTTTCCATTTTCAATAGAAAAACAGTTTTTAGAGGTGCCCATAATCGGTTAAGGAAACTTCAAAGGTACTTTGTACGGATGTTTCCTTGAAAGGGTTAAAGAAGTTTGATACAATTTTTGTAAACCAAAGACTTTAGGAGGAAATGATGGAATATTTAGGTTTCGCGTATCTGGCTGCCGGGCTGGGTGTCGGTTTGGTTGTTATCGGGGCTGCTCTGGGAATCGGCAGACTGGCCGCCAGCGCTCTCGAGGGTATGGCGCGCCAGCCTGAGATGAGCGGTGATTTACGGACAGCGATGATTATCGCGGCAGCACTGATCGAAGGTTTTACCTTTTTTGCTCTTGTCGTAACCTTCATGCTGGCAATTCAAAAGCCGCCTGAGAAGGGTGTGGCTCCGACCGAAGAGAAAAAAGTGGAAGAGAAGAAGTAAGCATATGGACTTCTTAAAGGAAGGATTACTAAAGGTAGATCCCGGGCTTCTGCTCTGGACCATAATTACTTTTATCGTTCTTCTTCTCATCTTGTGGAAAGCGGCATGGAAGCCGATTGTTGAAGCATTGGACGCCAGAGCGGAAAAAGTCCGTTTCGATATTGATAATGCGGAACGATCGCGCCAGGAGGCGGAGAAGCTTCTGTCCCAGCACCGGGAGATGATGAACAATGCCAGAAATGAAGCCGCGCAGATAATTGCACGAGGCAAGGAAGAGGCCGAGAAAATGAAAAACGATATCATTGAAAAGGCTCACGCCGGAGCAACGGATATCGCTGATCGGGCCGTAAAAGAGATAGAGCTTGCCAAGGACAAGGCACTGGCGGATATCAAAACCGAGGTCGTTCTTCTTTCGACTGAGATCGCATCAAAAATATTGAGCAAAAATATTAAACCCGAAGACCAGAAAGCCCTGGTTGAAGAGGCTTTAAGTAAAATGGGGACGGTTCAGTGATCACTGAACCGTCCCCATTTAATCGAGGAAAAAGGGTAGTATCGTGTCTGCGAATGATATAGCTCGCGTATACGCATCCGCATTGATTGAAATCGGTCAGGAACAGAATATTCTATCCGATATTGAAGAGGAAGTGAAATTTCTGGCCGATCAGATAACCGAAAGCAACGAGATTCGTCAATTTTTTGATTCCCCCGGAATTCCCCGGGATGCCAAAAAGAATTTTGTTGAAAAAGTCTTTAAGGGAAAATTATCCGACTATAGTGTTAATTTCCTCAAGGTGCTGATCGATAATGACCGTCAGTCCTGCATCATTGATATCAATCAAGCATTCATTGAGTTGATGGATGAGGTCCTCAACAGGCAGAGGATAACCGTCATCTCCTCAGTTCCCCTTGATTCATCGCTGAAAGTTAAGCTGACAGCGAAGATCAAGGACATCATACGTAAAGATGTTCTTCTGACCGAGGTGATCGACCCCGGAATACTGGGCGGAATCATAATAAAAATCGGCGACCGTGTCATTGACGGATCTTTAAAAAAGGATTTAAGGAATATAAAGAACAATCTCTTAACCACCAAAGTCAGGAGCGAAGCGGTCTATGAAGATTAAAACCGAAGAGATCAAATCAATTATAAAAAAAGAGATACAAGGGTATAAATCGGAGCTTGACGTCAGCGAGGTCGGCACGGTTATCCAGGTCGGCGACGGTATTGCACGGATCCACGGCCTCCAAAACGCGATGTCCGGCGAGATGCTGGAATTTGAAAACGGCGTCCAGGGGATGGTCCTCAACCTGGAGGAGGATTCGATCGGCGCCGCGATACTCGGCGATTATGTCAAGATAAAGGAGGGCGATTCAGTTAAGCGGCTCAACAGAGTTCTGGCTGTTCCGGTGGGAGAGGAGATGCTCGGCAGGGTCGTGACGCCCCTCGGCGTGCCCCTTGACACCAAAGGGCCGACCAATATCACCAAATACCGGCCGCTCGAGTTTAATGCGCCCGGCATTGCGGAGCGGCAACCGGTCAAGGAGCCGTTGCAGACCGGCCTCAAGGCCATTGACTCTATGACCCCGATCGGACGGGGGCAGCGGGAGCTGATAATCGGCGATCGTAAGACGGGAAAAACGACCATAGCGGTCGACACGATAATTAACCAGAAAGGTAAGAATGTCATGTGCGTTTACGTTGCCGTCGGTCAGAAGGCCTCGACGGTGGCTGCGGTAGTGGAACGGCTCGAGCAGTATGGAGCGATGGACTACACGATCATCGTTGCCGCCAATGCCTCGGACCCGGCCCCGATGCAGTACATAGCTCCGTATGCCGGCTGCGCTATGGCCGAATACTTCATGTATGAGAAGAACGGCCATACCCTGTGCGTGTATGATGACCTGACGAAACAGGCGAACGCATACCGGGAGATGTCACTCCTGCTCAGGAGGCCTCCCGGACGCGAGGCGTATCCCGGCGACATTTTCTATTGCCATTCCCGGCTTCTTGAGCGCTCCGCCAAACTCTCCGATGCGCGCGGCGGCGGCAGCCTCACGGCCCTGCCGATCATCGAAACTCAGGAGGGCGAAGTCTCGGCATATATTCCCACGAACGTCATATCCATTACCGATGGCCAGATTTACCTTCTGCCGAACCTGTTTGCCTCAGGGGTGCGGCCTGCCATCGATGTCGGCATCTCGGTATCCCGGGTCGGCGGCAACGCACAGATCAAGGCGATGAAAAAATACGCGGGTTCGCTCAGGCTTGATCTGGCGCAGTTCCGCGAGCTTGAGGCATTCGCCCAGATGGGAACCGAGCTTGACGCTGCCACCCAGAAGCAAATAGACCGGGGGATACGGCTGGTCGAGATTCTAAAGCAGGGGCAGAATGTACCCATGGCGGTGGAAGAACAGGTTGCGATAATCTTTGCGGGCACGCAGGGATACGCCGACAAGGTGCCCGTCGACCGCGTCAAGGATTTTGAAGCGAAGTTCCTTGCTTCCCTGAGAAGCTCCCATCGTGATTTGCTCTCGGAGATATCCACTACGGGTGAGATGAAAAGCGAGGATAAGTTCAGAAGCGCGGCGCAGGAATTTGCCGGCAGGTATATTGCGGAAACAGGGAAATAAGAGGTAAGGTATTAGACCGTGGCTACTCAGAGGGATATTAAAAAAAGAATAAGGTCCGTAACCAACACCCGGAAGATAACCTCAACCATGGAGATGGTTGCAACCGCGAAGATGAAGAAGATGCACCAGCGCGTCGAAATGGCTAAACCGTATGACCAGAAGGTTAATGAAATACTGGTAAATCTGTTCAACACGGGAGTCACGGTGCTGGATGATCCGCATTTCCGCGAGGTCGATAATCCATCCCGGATATTGATTTTCCAGATAACCGGGAACCGCGGTTTATGCGGCAGCTATAATACCAATGTCATTGAAAATACCCTCTCCTTCAAGGATAAGCTTGCCGACGAGAACAAGGAGACGCTCTTGTATGTCGTTGGCAAGAAGGCGATCGGATTCTATAATTTCATGAAAACGCCGATGTACAAATCAATGCTGAATCCGGAAGACAAGCTGACTTTTGAAGATGCCGTTAACATCGGCAATGAGCTGAGAAATCTGTTCATCAGCGGCGAAGTCCATGAGGTGTACCTGTCATACACCCGGGTGATTTCATCGTCTTCGCAGAAGCCGGCCGTAATTAAGCTGCTCCCCATCCTTATCGAGGAGGAGGAGATCAAGGATCTTTATTCCGGATCGCACCTGGAGTACTACTTTGAGCCGAACCCGGTTCAGATATTTTCTTATATCATACCGATGTACCTGAAGATGCGGCTCTACACCTGTTTCCTCGAATCGTCCTTTTCGGAGCAGTTCGCACGAAGGGTGGCGATGAAAAATGCGAGCGATGCATCGGCTGAGATGATCAGGGACTTGACTATATCATACAACAGGGCACGGCAGGCCAAGATCACCAAGGAGATCGCGGAGATTGTCGGAGGAGCAGCCGCTTTGAAATAAGGTCGCACCGTTGATGATCGATAACGAAAGGAGTTTATCATGAGCGAAAATTTTGGGAAGGTGGTTCAGGTAATCGGCTCGACCCTTGATGCGGAATTTCCGGAGGGCAAGCTGCCTGCAATTTACAATGCACTCGTACTTGAATTTGAGGTTATGGACGAGAAGAGAAGGGTCGTAAGCGAGGTGCAGCAGCACCTGGGCGGTAACCGGGTCAGGGCCGTCGCGCTCGCGTCAACCGACGGGATCAAGCGGGGGGCCAGAATACTGGATACCGGAGCGCCCATCAGCGTGCCGGTGGGGGAGGAGACGCTGGGAAGGATATTCAACCTTCTGGGCGAACCGGTGGATAATAAGGGGCCGATTAAGGTAAAAGAACGGCGTTCCATTCACCAGGAGCCGCCGAAGTTTGACCAGCTCAAGCCCAAGTCCGAGATCTTTGAGACCGGCATCAAGGTCATCGATCTTCTTGCACCGTACATCAAGGGGGGCAAAACAGGATTGTTCGGCGGCGCGGGCGTCGGCAAAACCGTCGTCATCATGGAGCTCATCAACAATGTTGCCCAGCAGCACGGCGGATATTCGGTATTCGCCGGTGTCGGCGAACGCACCCGCGAAGGCAACGACCTCTGGCTCGAGATGCAGGAATCGGGCGTTATCAACAAGGCCTGCCTGGTGTACGGCCAGATGAACGAGCCTCCCGGAGCGCGCCTCAGGGTAGGCCTCTCCGCACTGACCATGTGCGAATACTTCAGGGATCTGTCCGGCAGGGAGGTCCTCCTGTTCATTGACAACATCTTCAGGTTCAGCCAGGCAGGGTCCGAGGTATCGGCCCTCCTCGGCCGGATGCCTTCAGCCGTAGGGTACCAGCCCACGCTGGCAACCGAGATGGGCCAGCTCCAGGAGCGGATAACCTCGACCAAATACGGGTCAATCACCTCCGTACAAGCTATTTACGTGCCGGCGGACGACCTGACCGACCCCGCACCGGCGACCGCATTCATCCATCTGGACGCCCAGACTGTTCTTTCGCGGCAGATTGTTGAGAAGGGAATATATCCGGCGGTTGATCCGCTGGATTCCACCTCGCGTCTCCTGGCACCGGAGCTGGTGGGCGAAGAACACTATAATGCAGCCATGGAAATAAAACGAATACTTCAACGGTACAAGGATCTTCAGGATATCATCGCCATTCTCGGTATGGACGAGCTGTCTGATGAGGATAAGCTTCTCGTGCAGCGCGCCAGAAAGATCGAGCGGTTCCTGTCGCAGCCCTTCTTCGTGGCGGAGCAGTTCACCGGATTCAAGGGCAAATACGTCAAGCTGGAGGATTCGATAAAGAGCTTCAAAGGCTTGATAAACGGTGAATACGATCATCTTCCCGAGCAGGCCTTCTATATGGTCGGGGCTATCGACGAGGCGGTGGAGAAGGCGAAAAAATTGCAGGCCGGCTGATAATGAAAAAAATCGCGTGTACCATACTGACCCCGGAGCGCAATCTTTTTGATGGGGAAATAGCGTTTGCCGTCGTCGACGCACATAACGGCGAAATGGGCTTCCTCGTGGATCATGCTCCGTTGATTTCCGAGCTTGGAGTCGGCGAGGTGCGCTTAAGCGACGGTAAGTCCACCGAATATTTTGTGGTTGAAGGCGGCATCGTCGAAATACGGACCAACAAGATGATCATCCTTGCTGAAAAGGCTTCAAAGAAGGAGGAGCTTGATAAAAGGGAGCTTGAGATACAGTTACATGAGCTGCTGGAGTTGAAGGAGAAAGAATATAAGGCTTTTTCACTTGAATGGATGCAGCTGGTGGATCAGGAACACAGGCTCAAAGCACGAATCAAGGTTGCCGGCAGATAGATACAATCTTCATGAAATTACCCGAAAGGATGGCATTGCACCATCCTTTTTCATTATCCAAAACGGGGTACAGGGGCGGAGCCCCTGTAAAAGCCCCCCGCGGGGGCCCCCCTGCGTTTTCTTTTGGGCTGCGGGCGAAGCCCACATACTGGTATAATAATCCTTGATTTATTTTATCAAATAAACGATATTGTATATAGGGTATAGTATCTAAAGAAAATATTCATTTTTAATATTTATTTTTAGGGGCTGTCTGAAAAGCCCCCCAACCCGCTTTTTTAGGTCCCTTTCTGGGCGCTGCACTGAGCCCGTCGAAGTGGGATTTAGGGGGTTATTAAACATCTCGGAATTCTTTACTTAAGAAAAAATTCGTATGCCGAAAGAAAGCGAACAAGGGATCCCCGGGAACGAGTCCGGCACGATCATCAATATTCCGGAAAACATAAAAAAGGGTCTTCCTACAGGACTCAATATCCATGATATCGGAAAAATAGATTTGAGGGAAGCCGAGAGCATCGCCAGCGAAGACATGCCGATTTTTACCGAGGATGATCTGATCGGCACTCTTGAGGATATGGATCTCATACTCCGGAAGGGCGGAACAGGGGATGACGCGGATGCGGAACAAAAATCCGAGCCGGTCAAGACCGAAGTAAAAAGAGAGAAGGAGATGAAAGCCCCGGACGCGGAACCTCAGAAGGAAAAGAGCGTACCGGAGGATGCCGGTGCGGCAGCGGCGCGGACAACCGCAATCGCAGCGGCGGAAGATGGGGAAGAGCGTAAACCTGAACCGGAGGTGGGTCGGAAGCCGGAACCGCACCCGGCTCAGCCGGAGGAGAATGTCGGATCGCCTGCAAAGATGATGGTTCCGGAAAAGGATCAAGAACTGATGCCGGTGACCGATGGCCGGCTTGCCGATCGGCAGGTAACCACGGAGGCTCTTAATGAGTCGGAGCTTGATGCAATAGTAAGCGATATCGTTGAGTTTGAAGAGGGCGTGTCGTATGTCATGAAGGAAGCGGACGTTGAACAAGACCGGGAACAGATCGCCGTTCTTCCCGATGGCCTGAAGCCTTCTTATGAGGAGCTGTTTATCGACACGGCGCGTAAGTACCGGGATGAAGAGCTTGATTATGTACACGCCGCCATAGTCGAGGTCGACTACCGCAGCTATATCAGGGAGATTGATGAATTTTACGGAATCAAGGGGGTGAAAACGATCTCAAACGCGGTGGAACTGCTCGGTTTGACCGCGGAGGAGTATGACTCGATCGAGGACGCGCTGTTTGAAGAGGAACTTAAGCATACGGGCATTTTTGACCGCTATCAGTTATTTGAATTTGGAAAGGCGAAGGGCGGCACGTCGATAGCGGGCCGGAGATATTGCCGCTATCTTATCCCCAGCGCCGATAGCCTTATGGATCATGAGAGGGCATCCATTGAGAATGATTTATCATCGGAGAGCGCCCTGATATTTGAAGAGGATGTGGAAGAGATCAGGAGGCAGTTCACGGAGATGGCGGAACGGGATGTCTCCGAGGCTTTCTCTGCCGCTCCGATCATGGATATTACCGACAGGGTCGTCATTCTTGATGACGAATCCGATGTTGACCGTTTCCTCAAGGAATTTCCTGAAAAAAAACAAGCCGATATAAAGCTCCTGTTAAAATATCTGGACGGCCTTTTCGAGAAGCTTCCCGAAGAGGTAATCAAAAAATTTACCGACTCTGAATATTTTGATCTGTATCTGAGAGTATTGAACGAACTGGGTGTATAGACATGGGTTTACTTGAAAAGGCCCTTAGATATAAGAATAAGATCGTAAGCAACGGCAAAAAGAGCATCATGGACCGGATCGCCTTTGCGCCGAAATCCGAGAGCCTGGATTCCGGAATTCTTGCCCCCGGTTCCGGACCGGACCCGGCATCATTTTTTAATGACGATATAGTGTATCTTAAAAAAGAAGATCTTGTTGAGGTGAAGGCTGATGCGGTAAATAATTTCCTTTTCGATTATATGGCCCTGTTTGAGTTGAGCAGGGATATACTCCGGGCGGAATCCGAGACGGAGCTCTTTGACGTCCTTTTGTTTTCCATCATGGGACAGATCGGCGTCTCGTCGTCTTCCATCATGACACCCGGGAAGTTTTCCGGCGACCGGTGGGTAATCGCCGAATCGCGGGGAGTGACCCTGCCTAGAGACGAGCCGGGCTTCCTGCCGACAGCGGGGATCCTTGGACAGGTGATCAGCAGAAAAGAGATAATTGATATCGAGGAGTTCAAAGACGACGCCCGGTACCTTGATGATTACTATGCCTATATCGCCGTGGACGGTCGAATCCTCGTCCCCGTCATGAACAAAAATGAAGTCATGGCCGTTATCATCCTGGGAAACAAGCTGACCGCTGAAGACTACACCGCGGAGGAAAAGGATTTTCTCGCTGCGATCGCTGAATTCTCCGCATATTCATACCGGACAATACTCCTGAAAGGGGGGGATACCGCCATTCCGGAAAAATCAAAAGAGCCCGGCTTTGATGAAATTCAGGAAAAAATCATGTCATATCCGGACGGCGACTCCGTGCGGGATATGATACGGGATAAATTCAGGAATATGGGGGTTGAAAGCTTCGCGGTGTTCATCAGGGATGAATTCTCCGGTGAATACGCCCTTTTCGCCTGCGAAGCAGAAGACCGGCTGCGGCTTGGCAGCGTGCGGTATAGAATCCCGTCCAACGCGTCCCTTATCACGGAGATCGCCAAGACCCGGACCCGCCTCTCGTATAAAGATCTTGATAAGCCCGGAGTCCTTGCCGGGGCCTTCCCCCGCATTCCTGTTAAGAAGTTTCCGATGCTTTCCATATTTTCTTTTCAGGCGGCGGGCGAACTGATCGGATTTACGATCGTTTTTTCATTGTCGGACTCCTCTCACGATGAGATTCCGGGAAGCCGGATAGCCCGGTTCTGCAATTTCATATTTCCGTACATCCATATCGCGCAGAATATCGAATACCGCCGCGGCAATTATGTTGATTCGATAGAGAGGATACTCAGCCGGATGGATGAGGAGATACGATACGCAAGCGATTTGAAGATTCCGCTGGCTCTCATTGTCATAATAGTCAAGAATTACAAGCGGTTACTCGGCATCTTCGGCAACGAGAAAGCCAGGGAGATGTTCCGGCATGTTGAGAGCTTCATAAAAGCGAGGCTGTCCGGCAGAGATTTCTCGGTGCGGTACGATCGGAACAAGATTCTGATCGTTCTGCCCGGGAGAGACAAGAGGTACGCGGTGCCGCTTGCCAATACGATAATCAATGAAATGGTCCATGGCTACAGCACGCGGCACGTCCAGCTCCTTATAACATTCATGACTGCGGAATTTCCCCTTGACGGAAAGGATTCGTACAGCCTTATAGACGCAGTCTCATAACGTCGAACAGGCTGACGGTCGGCGGCGGGATTCATCAAAATGGCTCGTGACAGTGTTAACAAAATCAGCGGCGTCGACGATCCGTATGCGACGTTTTTTGAGCAACTCGATATCGCGGTATACGCCCTGGACTCGGAGAAGAGGTTCACCTTTATAAGCCCGGTAATCGAGCAGATCATCGGCTATCGGGCCGAGGAGCTTGTGGGCACTCCGCTTCAGGGGTATGTCCGGCCGGAGGATCATGCTGCAATCGACGCCCTTTTCACAACTGAATTCAGGAAGACCGCCCGATGCGCGGTGGGGATCATCGGGAGGGATTCATCGGTGCTCAGATGCGTGATTCTCCATCATCGTTCTATGAAAGAGGGTGCGGAGTCTTCGATAGGAATAATAGGGAGGACGCCCTTTCCGGACGCCGGGGTCGAGGAAAAGTTGAAAATATACGCCATGGTCGTCGAACAGAGCCCGGCAACGGTCGTTATTACCGACAAGCACGGCACAATCGAGTATGTCAATCCGAAATTCAGCGCCCTCACCGGATATCCCCAGCATGAAGCGATGGGTGAAAATCCGCGGATATTAAAGTCCGGCGCGCAGCCTCCCGAGTTTTACAAGCTCATGTGGGAAACCATAAGTTCAGGCAGGGAGTGGAGAGGCGAGTTCCACAATAAGAAAAAGAACGGCGATTCGTATTGGGAATCCGCATCGATATCCCCGATACTCAACCGGCACGGCGATATAACGCACTATGTCGCCATCAAGGAGGATATAAGCGAGCGGAAAAAAACGGAAGAGGCGCTGCGCGTCAGCGAGGAACGTCTTAGAAAAAAGAATTATGAAATGGAGCAGGAGCTTAAATATGCCCAGATTGTGGTCGAACAGATTCTGCCGGTAAAACCGCCGGTTACTGACAATCTCAAGATCGATTTCCGGTATGTTCCTCTCGACGCGATAGGCGGCGATTTTTTTTCATTTAATACTTTACATGAACAGGGTCTTGGCGTCTTCATAGGAGACGTCCCGGGACACGGGGTGTCTGCGGCGCTGTTCCTCAGCCTTATCAGATCGCTGACCGACCGCCTGGATGGAATATCCGGCGGTGATCCCGAGCTTTATATAAAAAAGCTGAACGACGAATTACACCGGAGTACGGTGATGTTATTCCTCAGCGCGCTGTACGGGTATTTCGATTTTTCCCGGGGAGATATCGTGTTTCGTTTCGCCAAAGGAGGACATCCGCCTCCGGTGCTGCGCCGCGCCGTCGGCGGAACCACCCGCCTGCTGCATTCCGGCGGTACGCTGGTCGGATTATCCACGACCGCCGAATTCGAGGAGATCCGCACGCCTATCGCTCCCGGCGATAGGATCTATCTGTATACCGACGGAGTTATCGAGGCCCGCAATTCAAGGAACGTGATGCTTGATCCTGAAGGGCTTAAGGCGATTGTCGCCGGTAGCGGTGCCTTGACCCTGGGCGAGACCCTCGATCATATTATCGATGAAGTCGGCAGGTTCCGGGATTTTGAACCGATGGAAGATGACCTTGTTCTCGTCGGGTTTGAAGCGCTCTGACAAGGAGAGGAGAAGGCTCATGGCCGGACTGCACCTCGATGAAGATCTGTTCATGGTGATCGGCGGTGAAATCGAACGCGCGGGCATTATCGTTTGCGTGTGCGAACTCGATGGAACAGTGCGTTATGCCAATAACAACATGCTTCATCTGTTGAAGAGTGATGGTCGGTCGGATATCCGGTCGGTAACAGGGATATCGGATATCTCGGATATGTTTAACTGCATACTTGAGACCGTTAAAAAAGAAAAAATGATCGTGAACAGGGAATTCCGCTTTCAGGCGCATTCTTCAGAGATGAGGCAATTGATCGGCACTGCCTGCCTGGCTGAGTTCCAGGGCGTAAGCTGTTGCGTGATAATCATGCACGATTGTACGTCGTACGGCCCTGCGCCCGGCGATGACCGGCTTCATGCAATACTGGAAGGACTCGAGGATGGTTATTATGAAACCGATCTCAAGGGCAACATGCTATATGTGAACAGGGCTTTCTGTTTGATCGCCGAGTACAGCCATGATGAGGTAATCGGGAAAAATTACCGGGGTTTTTTCAGTCCGGATGATATAGATAAGATCTATCGGTCGTTCCATGAAGTGTTCATCACCGGAAAACCCGTCAAACTTACCTATTGGATCGCTCTATCTTCAAGGAGCGGCAGGAAGAAGAAGATCGAGGGCTCCATATCCCTGATATCCGATCATGCAGGAAAAATAACCGGCTTCAGGGGGATCATCAGGGATGTCACCGCAAAGGATAAATTCGAGAAGGAGCTTATCCGCGCGCGCAAGCTTGAGGCGATCGGCATCCTGTCCGGCGGAATCGCTCATGATTACAACAACGCGCTGACCGCAATACTGGGGAATATCTCCCTAGCCAAAAACGAAGCGGATCCCGGAAACAGCAATTTAATGGATATCCTGGATGACGCCGAGGCGGCTTCCTTGAAGGCCGTTGAGCTGACGAAGAGACTCAGCATCTTCGCCCGGGGAGGGAAGCCCGAGCGGAAAGTAATTGAATACGCCGATTCCCTCAGGAGCGTTGTCGGTTCGGTGCTGTTCGGATATCCCGGAGCCTACGAGCTGGACATCCAGCCCGGACTGTGGAGGGTTGACGTCGATGAATTTCAGATCGGCCAGGTCATCATCTATATGCTGAATAACGCGGTCGAATCGATGCCGGAGCCGGGTGCGCTTACTGTTTCAGCGGAAAACATCGTGGTGGAGCAGGAGGAGTCGCATCATGAGCTGACCCTGCAGCCGGGCAGGTATGTGAGGATAGCCATTCGCGACGAGGGCGTGGGTATAAATCCCGATGACATCCAAAGTATTTTTGACCCGTACTTCACGACAAAAGAGATGGCAAGCGGGATGGGCCTGGCAACGAGCTATGCGATCATCAAGAGACATCACGGCTCTATTGACGTCAAATCCACGCCCGGGGAAGGGGCGACTTTTTATATCTATCTGCCCGTGGCTGATTCGTAGATTATGAGAACGAGGTAATAATGGCACTGGTTAAAAAATTCAAGGTTGTACCGAATCTGCCTGAGAAAATCAAGTCCCTGATTGCGATAGCCAACAACATCTGGTGGATATGGAATTTTGAGGCGATAGAGCTCTTCAGGCGCCTGGATGTCGACCTGTGGCGGGAGGTCGGTCATAATCCGATCAAGATGCTCGGATCCATTTCGCAGAATCTGCTCGATGAGGCGGCTTCTTCCGAGAGTTTCATCGCTCACATGAAAAAGGTTGAGCAGGAGCTCGAGTGGCATCTGACCAGAAAGACATGGTGCGACGTCAACAAGCAGGGATTTGAGAACGCCGGCATCGCTTATTTTTCCGCCGAGTTCGGTATCCATGAGTGCCTTCCCATGTATTCGGGAGGCCTCGGCGTGCTCGCGGGAGATCATCTGAAGTCTTCAAGCGAGCTGGGACTTCCCCTCATCGGCGTGGGTTTGTTTTACCGGCTGAGCTATTCCCACCAGTACCTGAACCCGGACGGGTGGCAGCAGGAAAATTTCCCCGAAATCGATTTCTACAACATGCCTGCGCGGCTTGTCACGGTTGAAGGGGGCGAGCCGCTGCTCATATCCGTTGAATTTCCGGGCAGAAGCGTGTACGCCCGGATATGGGAACTCGCGGTCGGGAAAATAGCGGTCTACCTCCTCGACACCAATATAGACCGGAACCTTAAAGAAGACCGGGCGATCACCGATGAGCTGTACGGCGGCGACATGGAAATGCGGATAAAGCAGGAGATTCTGCTCGGCATCGGCGGCGTGCGCGCTCTCAGGGCGCTCAATAGAAATATCACCGTATATCATATGAACGAGGGGCATGCGGCTTTTCTGGCCCTGGAGCGGATCAGGCAGACTATTGAAGATCACCGGCTTCCCGTTCAGGAGGCGTATGAATTCGTCGCGGCGACCAATGTATTCACCACGCATACGCCGGTTCCGGCGGGCAACGACCGGTTTCCCCCGGAAATGATCGACACCTATTTCGCGGATTATTATAAGAAGCTGAACCTCACGAGAGAGCAGTTTCTCGGCCTTGGCCGCGAGGACCCGAAAGACAACAAGGAGCAATTCTGCATGACCGTGCTTGCGTTCAAAACTGCCGCCGGATGCAACGGCGTATCGAAGCTTCACGGCAGAGTCTCGAGGGGCATGTGGAAGCGGATATGGCCGTCCCTGCCGGAACATGAGATTCCTATTGATCATATAACCAACGGCGTTCAGACCCTTTACTGGACCTCGGACGAAATGATGCGCCTGTTCAACCGATATCTTGGGCCGCGCTGGATCGACAACCCGACTGACGCGGGTATCTGGCAAAATATAGATCAGATACCGGATTCGGAGCTCTGGCGGTGCCGGGACCGGCTCCGTGAACGGCTCGTTTCATTCGCGCGGACCAAGCTCAAAGAGCAGCTTCTCGGCCGGGGACATGCCTCCAAGGAGGCGGAGATCGCCAATTCAGTGCTTGACCCTGAGGCCCTGACCATAGGGTTCGCCCGGCGGTTCGTGACCTATAAGCGCGGCACCCTTATCCTACGGGACATGGAAAAATTCGCCGCCCTCCTGCATGAGAAGGAGCGCCCGGTCCAGATCATCTTCGCCGGCAAGGCCCATCCCCGGGACACCATGGGCAAGGAGCTCATCAGGCAGATCATCCATCTCTGCAATAACGAACACTTTCGCCGGAAGATAGTCTTCCTCGAGGACTATGACCTCAACGTCGCCCGGTACCTGGTGCAGGGCGTGGACGTGTGGCTCAATACGCCCATACGCCCCAAGGAGGCGTGCGGCACGAGCGGCATGAAGGTCGTGCCTAACGGCGGCATCAATATCAGCGTTCTTGACGGATGGTGGGATGAGGCGTATAACACGAATAACGGCTGGGCGATCGGAAGACGGGAGGAGTACGACGACCTCACGTACCAGGACGAGGTTGAGAGCCTTTTTCTCTACAACATTCTGGAAAAGGAGGTGAAGCCCGCTTTTTACACAAGAGGGGTTGACGGTCTGCCGCGGGAGTGGCTGGCAAGGATGCGCGAGTCGATGAAGTCGATCACGTCGCGGTACAACAGCAACAGGATGGTCAAGGATTATACTGAAAAATTTTACAAGCCCGGGCATAAATATTTTACCGAGCTCAGCGTCGACGATTTCAAGGCGGTGCGCCAGTACGCATCATGGAAATCGGCTACCGCGGAGAGATGGAAAGCGGTGAAGGTCGTCAATGTCGACATCGCGGAGGAAAAGGAGATCAAGGTCGGCTCACGGATATTGGTCAGGGCCGCGGTGGGACTGGGAGAGCTTTCCGCCGATGACGTTCAGGTGGAGCTCTATTTCGGCAACCTTGACCGGAACGGCGAGATCCACGAGGGGGTCGCTCTCCCTATGAGCGCCGGCGGGAAGAATGATTCAGGCTCTTACCTGTTTACGGGCCAGATGCTCTGCCTCCAGTCGGGACAGTTCGGATTCACCGTGCGGGTCATACCGCATCACAAACTAATGGCGAGAAAGTTCGATCCTGATCTTAAGATCACCTGGGCGTAATCAGGGCTATTCGATCTTCAATATCGTCATGAACGCCTCCTGGGGGATCTCGACCGAGCCGATCAGTTTCATCCGCTTTTTGCCTTCTTTCTGTTTTTCCAGAAGCTTTCTTTTCCGGGTGATATCCCCGCCGTAGCACTTGGCGGTCACGTCTTTTCGCAGCGACGATATGTTTTCGCGCGCGATGATGGTTGAGCCTATGGCCGCCTGGAGCGGGATCTTGAACTGCTGCCGGGGTATTATATCCTTGAGCCGGGAGATGATGTCCTTCCCGCGCGCCCGTGCCTTGTCCTGGTGCACGATAAAGGAGAGTGCGTCAACCGGCTCGCCGTTCACCAGGATATCGACCTTCACCATTTTTGACTCGCGGAAATCCTTCAGCTCGTAATCAAAGGACGCGTATCCGCGCGAAATCGACTTGAGCTTGTCGTAAAAGTTGAACACGATTTCCGAGAGGGGCAGGTCGTAGTGAAGCTGCACCCGCTGCCGGTCAATATACTGCATGTCCTTGTGTATCCCCCTGCAGTCGGTGACCAGGGACATAATGTTCCCTATGTATTCGGTCGGCGTTATGATCGTGGCAGCGACATACGGCTCCTCGATACGGTCGATGAGGGACGGATCCGGCATCTTTACCGGGTTGTCGATCGTCATCGTCTCGCCGTTTATGCCGTGCACCCGGTATTCGACGCTCGGCGCGGTGGTCACGAGGGACAAGCCGAATTCCCGCTCAAGCCGCTCCTGCACGATCTCCATGTGGAGGAGGCCCAGGTACCCGCACCGGAATCCGAAGCCCAGGGCGTATGAGTTGTCCGGCTCGAAGATGAGGGCGGCGTCGTTGAGTCTGAGCTTGTACAGGGCGTCTTTCAGGTTCTCGTAATCGTCGCTGTACATCGGATACAACCCTGAAAAGACCATCGGCTTTGCGTCGCGGAATCCCCTGAGCGGCGTTCCTGCCGGTCTGGCGGCGCCGGTGACCGTATCGCCGATTTTGGTATCCACGACCGACTTTATCCCGGCGACGATGAACCCGACGTCGCCCGGCTGAAGCCGGTCCGTCTTTTCCATGTCGAGCCTGAAAATTCCCACCTCGGTGACCTCGTATTTTTTTCCGGTTGAGAAGAACATGATTTCATCGCCCCTCCGCACTGCGCCGTCAAATATCCGCACCTTCATTATCGCTCCCTGGTAATTGTCGAAAAATGAATCGAAGATGAGCGCCCGCAGGGGGGCCTCCGGATCACCGGTTGGCGCGGGTATCAGCTCTATGATCTTTTCCATGAGCTCGTCGATGCCGGTCCCCTCTTTCGCGGACACGGGCACTGCCAGGCCGGCGTCAAGGCCGAGGTTCTTTTCGATGCTCTCCTTGGTTCCGGCAATGTCCGCGGCCGGCAGGTCGATCTTGTTGATCACCGGAAGTATCTCCAAGTTATTGTCGAGCGCCAGGTACAGGTTCGCTATCGTCTGGGCTTCCACCCCCTGGCTGGCGTCGACCACGAGGAGAACGCCGTCGCACGCCGCAAGGGCGCGTGAAACCTCGTAGGTGAAGTCCACATGCCCGGGCGTATCGATGAGGTTCAGGACGTATTCCTGTCCGCTCCGGGGGGTATAGTCCAGGGTGATGGCGTTTGATTTGATGGTGATGCCCCGCTCCCGCTCGATGTCCATGGTGTCAAGGATCTGGTCCCGGTGATTGCGCGGATCAACGAGCCGGCACTTTTCTATGATCCGGTCAGCGAGCGTTGATTTGCCGTGATCGATGTGCGCTATGATGGAGAAGTTTCTGATATGGCTTAAATCCATGGTATGCAGATATTTTCAGGTGTCGGTAATTGGCAAGTATTTTTTAATTTTGCATAATCTCATACAGCACGATCCCGGCTGCAACCGAGGCATTCAGGGATGATATCTTTCCGGCAAGGGGTATGCGGACTAAGAAATCGCACTTTTCAGCGGTAAGGCGGCGCATGCCCGAATCCTCGCTTCCGATGACCACGACGCAGGGTCGCACGTTCCCGAGCTTCCGGAGCTCGGTGCCGCCCCCCTCTGATGTGCCGATGATCCAGAGCCCCGCCGCCTTTGCCTCTTCGAGAAAAGAAGCCACGTTGCCCACCGGTGCGATATCGATGTGGGCGGTTGCTCCGGCGGAGGCCTTGATCACGACGGGGGTTATTCCCGGTGCATGCGACTTCGGGAAAATGACGCCGGAGCAGCCGAGGGCCTCGGCGGTGCGGATGATGGCTCCGACGTTCTGCGGATCGGTTATTTGGTCAAGCAGCACGAGCACTCCTTTGTTCCCGGCTGCTCGCTCCATGAGGCGTTCGGCCGTGCCTCCGGAGCCGCGGATCGATGAAGGAATTTTCAGGGCGACGCCCTGGTGAATTGAAGAAGGGCCCAGGCCGGAGAAAAAATTTTTATCCTTGTATTCCACCGGGATGTTCCGGGCCCTTGTCTCTTCAATAATGGCGCCGATGATCTTTCCATGGGCGTTTCGCGCTACATAGAGCTCCATGCCCGACCCTTCCGCGGCGTTGCGTAGATACTCCAGAACCGGATTGCGGCCGAAGACTAATTCCTTATCTTCCACCGGGTGTCCTCCCTGGTGTCCTCAAGGATGATCCCCTTTTCTAAAAGGATCCTTCGTATCGCGTCCGCGCGGCCGTAATCCTTGCTGTTTCTCGCCGCCAGCCGCTCCGCTATCATCGATTCGACCCAGGCGGCGTCGATGCCGGGTTTTTCAGAGCCCTCTGAGAAGATGAATCCCAGAACCGCATCGATTTTTTTCAAAGCCAGCATGATACTGTCTGCGTCCATCCGCGTCAGTTTTTCATCATTGATCATCGTATTCACCGCATGGATGAACTCGAATACCATGCCCATGCCCCGCGATATATTGAGATCGTCGTCCACAGCTCCGGTAAAGTCCGCGAAGATCGAATCGATGAGGTTCGGAACATGGGGGTTCGGCGCTCCTTCTTTTTTTATCTCCTTCAACCTTATAAGCAGGTTATCGAACCGCTCAAGGGCCTGGTCTGCCTGGCTGATCCCGTCGATGGTGAAATTAAACTGCTTCCGGTAATGCGCCGACACAAGGAGGAACCGGATCGAGCGCGCCGAATATCCCTTGGCGAGCAGGTCGCGCAGGGTATAAAAGTTACCGAGCGACTTGGACATCTTGGAGCCGTTGACCAGCAGGTGCTCCACATGGATCCAGTGCCGCACGAATTGCTCGCCGTACGCCGCTTCGCTTTGCGCTATCTCGTTTTCATGGTGGGGGAAGATGAGGTCGACCCCGCCGGTATGTATGTCGATCGTGGTTTTGAATATTTTCCGGATCATGGCCGAGCATTCGATATGCCAGCCCGGCCTTCCCTTGCCCACGGGCGTGTCCCAGTAAATTTCGTTTTCCTTCGGCGCCTTCCAAAGCACGAAATCCCGTACGTCGTCCTTCGCGTATTCATCCGTGTCGTAGCGCAGCCCGGATTTGATCTCCCGCGAGTTCAGGCGGGATAGCCTGCCGTAGCTTTTGAACCTGTCTACAGGGAAGTAGAGCGATCCCTCCATGGCGTAGGCATAGCCCTTTTTCACTAAAAGGTCGATGATCTCTATCATGGCGCCGATCGATTCGGTCGCCTTCGGCGTGTGTTCAACCGGCTCGATGTTAAGAGCCGTAAGGTCTTCCTGAAATATCGCGGTGTACCGCTCCGTGTATTCCTTGAGCGAGATGCTTTCGGTTACAGCTCCGGCTATTGTTTTATCGTCTACATCGGTGATGTTCATCGCGTGATCGACCCTGAAGCCCCGGAATTTGAGGTAACGCCTCAGAAAGTCGTTGAATACAAAGGTACGGAAGTTCCCGATATGAGCATAGCCGTAAACGGTCGGCCCGCATGAATAGATAGTGACGGGGGGATAATCTCCAATTTTTTCTTTTTTGATGCCTCCCGGAACAAGCTCGTCGGCTGACCCGGTCAGGGTATTGTATATTCTGAGCGCCATTGCGTGTTCTCCGGAATGGTTAAGGGTAGTGATTGAGGGGAAGGATGACTTCCTCGATCTCTTCGTAGTCCTGCTCGACCTCGTCGTGTCCGGTGACCGTGTCGCTCAAAGAGTGTAAAAGCATGTCAGTAGGGATGTTAAGCTTTTTCAAATCTTCTTCATCGCTGGTGAGGTGTACCAGCAGGAGATGGAGCTTTTTTATGTAATCAATCAATTCCCTGAGTTTTTTGTTCTTCCGGTCGATTTTGTCCTTTACCTCGGTAATGATTCTTTTCAGGAGCGCGCTCTGCCGGCGAAGCTTCTTCTGGAGCCGGCCCGCGGCTTCGTAATACTGTTTGTTGACTTTCTGAAAATCGATTCTGGCGAGAATGATTTCTTCGGATTCCGCTTCCTTGTCTATGGATTCGAGAACCTCATTCAGCTCTTTAATGGAAAAAAGGTCCGCGGTGGATGTCTGGATCCACTTTTTGCCGTCAGCATCGGTGTATTCGGTGATGTCAGGTACGCTATGTTTTTTTGCTTTTTTCATAATCCGACCACGACCGTTTCTGATACATTATATCGGCATCATGGATCATATTTTATATGCCTATTCAAGTAAATCATTGACATTATGCAATCATTTTAAATTAATTAACTCAACTCGATTAAGCCATTTTTTTTCTGCGATTGTCGGCTGATATGAATATACCCCGTAACGTTATCCAAGCCCTCGGCGAATGCGCCAGGGTTAAAGAAAAGGAGCCGTTGAAGACCTACACCACGTACCGGACCGGCGGGCCTGCGGATCTGCTTGTCTTCCCCGGCGACAATGAATCATTATCACGGATAGTAAGAATAGCGGCGGATGAGAGCCTGCCCCTTACCGTCATCGGCGGAGGGTCGAACCTTCTCGTAGGCGACAAGGGCCTGGAGGGGATAGTCATCCGCCTGTGCGAGGATTCCCTTCGGAAGGGGGAGATCGTTCTTCTGGAGGATGGCACGATCTATGCGGATTCGATCGCAAGCAAGGAGCGCTTCGTTGAATTTGCGGTGAATCTCGGATATTCCGGAATGGAGTTCATGGCCGGCATCCCCGGCTGCATCGGCGGCGGCATCATCATGAACGCGGGAACCTCAATGGGCGCGTTTGCCGACATTCTTGTGGATGTCGATCTTGTGGATTCTGGAGGGAACCGGACCGCCGCTTTGATTGACCGGAGTATGTCCTCGTACCGGAAAATGGGCATCGGCGACGGAGCGATCATAACCGGCGCCCGGATCAAGCTGTCCCGCGCTGCGGACGCGTCCAGGGTAAGGAGCGACATCGAGGATATCCTCGGCGACCGGAGAAAGAAGCACCCCCTCGATTATCCTTCGGCCGGGTCGGTATTTAAGAATCCGGACGGCTATTCATCCTGGAAGCTCATTGATGAGGCGGGCCTTAAGGGAAGGATGGTCGGCGGAGCGCGCGTATCCGAACTCCATACCAATTTTATCATTAACGCGGACGGTGCAACCTCCCGGGACATTCGGAATCTGATCTGCCTCATCCAGGAGACGGTATTTCAGTATTTCGGCATCCGGCTTGAAACGGAAATAAAGATGGTCGGCGTATTTTGACGGAAATGAAAGTTCACGATCACGCGTCACCATTTATTATATATATTAAAATAGAAGTAGCTCTTGTTTTTCTTCGTTGAAACCAGGTAATCCCAGCCGTTTTGAAGATAGAGCTCAAAGGTGTCGAGAAGCAGGATCCTGACCGTCGGGCCTCCGGCGAAAGCGAACTGAGTTCCGCTGACATCGCGGCCCGACCCTTTAAAGAGCGTCATATCAAAATAGACGCCGACGTAAAAAAAGTCCCTGTATACGGAGATACGATATTCGTTGGATTGGGACAGGCAGTTTGTCGAAAAATACGAGGATGCATTGAGCCCTTTAAAAGCCGGATTGTTCACGGAAGCTTCCTGGTAAAAGGGCGGATCCTTAAAGAGATATTGATAAATCAACATTCCCGAATAGATGCTTCTGTCTTTAAACTCATGATCAAATGCTCCGATCAACCGTATCTTATGGAATGTTCTTTTCAGGAAATAAAAATCATACGCGACCGATATCTCTTTTTTCAGCCGGTTTTTCCGCAGCTCATATACCTGTGTGCTTTTTTTCGCGAAGTCATACATCGCACCGACCTCGACAAAGTTATAAACGTCGGTCCTGTTTTCAATTTCACTCTGGAGCCTTGCGGCTTCTTTGTAATTCTCGATTCCTTTCTGCGGATTATTGCCCAATGATATCTGGGTTGGATCATACTGCTGTTGAAGTATTAATGTCCGCACCAACGGGTTGGTAATGCTGCTCGGGTTATTGTAGAAATAGGCGGTCTCCGCTCCGAAACCGGTATAGAGATTGGCCTTGCTCAATAGGGTGATGCCCGGCGCGAACATGGCATTGAACGTCAGGTAATCGTACTTCCGCAAGTTGAGGTCCGGCCGGGCTGTTTGTGAGTTATACAAATCAAACCTCAGATGCGGCGTGAATATGTCTTTAAATGTCGGGGTAAAGAAATAAGATGAGTTGACGTTGGAATAGGTTAACCGCGGCGGCCTCGTGAACTCCTGGTCTATGCCGTACATCACACCGAGCGAGGCCTCTCCTGCATAAAAATCGCCGTCGGATATCAAGCCAAGATGATAATATTTCAAATAGGGGATAAAACCTTTGTAATAGTGGACTCTCAATCCGTAGTCAAATTTGTTTAACGTAAGTTTTTTTGCAGGCTTTTCAGCCTCGGTATCGCTTTTTTTGTGGTCGGTTTTTTTGTCGCTTTCTTTTAATTTATTTTCTTTCAGCTTCTCCAGCTCGATGTTTTTGGACAAAAATACTATCAGATCGTAGCGGGGGCCGAATTTATCAAAGATGGGGAGCTGTTTTTTTCCTATGATGGGCAAGTTCAGTTCCTGGTCCAGCTGGAACAGTGAAGTATTATATTCCCCGACCGGTTTCAACTGGTATTGGAGGTCCTTAAACCGCGCCGAGTTCCTCAATTTTTCAATATTTTCTTTAACCGTATAGCTGTTGAATATTTTATATTTGAGCCTGAATACGATCTTGAGGTAGATGGTGGTGAAGTCATCAATATTCAAAAAAATTATTTTCCCCAGGGCGCCTTCATCAACATATATCCGGAGCGCCTGCGGCGAGTTCTCTATCACATACGCCTTTACCAGGGTGAAACCGTTGTTGCTGTAGAACGTAACGATTGAATCAATGACCTGCTTGGCGGGCATCTCATTTTTTCCATATCGTTCCAGGTTGAGGAGAGCGATCAGTTCTCCCTCGGAATAAATTTTCAATCCGGATATTTCAAGGATCCGCTGTAGCGGAAAGCTGTCGAAAGGAAAAAAAAGAAGTACAAGCAGAAATAGTTTAAAGAAATGTTTCGGCATTTAGCAGTAGTTGTTCTTTAAGGTCTCCATTAATTTATGGATTTTATTGTCTTTCAATCCGTAGAACATGAAATTCGCCTCTTTTCTTCGGTCTATAATGCTGGCCTTTCGGAGGACGGTTAAATGCTGGGAGATATTGGATATCGTGGATCCGAACTGCTGCTCGATCTCCCCGACATTCTTTTCCCCGTCCATAAGAAAGCAGAGTATCTTCATCCTGATCGGATGGGCTATGGATTTCAATATCTCGGTTACTACTTCAACCTGTTCTTCGTTGAATTTCATAATATGACCTTCAAGGGATTTTGAAATAGACTTGTTGCATAATTATTGAGTTTTGAAAAAATCTTAGTATTTCACTGTATTTTCATATATCAGTTTATGTCAATTTTTTTTTAGATGCGTAAGATAGGGAAGGGAGGGTGTGAATTAAAATTCGGGAAATTTCTCACTTAGACCCCCCATCCCCCTGAGGGGGCGTTTCTACATAATTACATTCGTCTTACACGTGCCCCCTTCGGGGGACAGGGGGGTCTAAAAAAATGTGAGTGCTTCAGTTTTACCCGAAAAATAATTCACATGATTCTCATGCGCTCTTTTTAACGGACGGTGCTATCTCCGTGGAAAAGTGATCGATGATATTGAGCATGATAAGTATCTTTTCTATAGTCAGGGAAAGGAAAAGGACCATGTTCCCGCCGTTTTTCCTGATATGATGCTTGGCGTGAATTAAAAATCCTATAAAAGAAGAATGGACCCTCACCGTATTTCTCAGATCAAAGGTGATTACGTCGTCTCTGGTTATCTCTTTTAATTGGTCCTCGTATTCAGAGACTTTCTCGATGCTGATATTCCTGGGGAACTCCCATAACCTGCAATCATCCATGATTATCGCTCCATCCATGTGCATTTTCTAACATCCATATATTATTTATCGACACAAACCGATAAAATCATCACAAAAATACCGGGTCTGGTAACGGCGGGTTTAAACC
>Ga0154758_122_pt1 | contig 81058 bp, 72 predicted proteins | sample Rifle2008BG16ft_FD_105766 | JGI IMG/M metagenome (GOLD analysis project Ga0154758, IMG submission 105766) | Spirochaetes bacterium RBG_16_49_21
ATATTTAATAAAGAGCCCTCGCTTGCGGCGAGGGCTCTTTATAGATCATCCTGATAAAAAAGTATTATTCTTCCTGCTTCTGCATATTGTTGATATTAATCTGCGCTATCCCGAGCTTTGCCAGGGGTATGGCGTAGGGTGAACAGGACACGTAGTTAAGCCCCGCCTCCATGCAGAATTGTATATTATCCGGATTCGCGCCGTGCTCTCCGCACAGGCCCATCTTGATATCGGGCCGCGACAGCCTTCCCCGCAGGGCTGCCACGCCGATGAGCTCCTTCACCTCTTCGCCGAGATACTTGAACAGATTGAACTTCATCAGATCGAACAGGGAATAGGTGGGGAAGAAGGAGTTCGAATCGTCACGCGAGAGCCCGTACGTTGTCTGGGTCAGGTCGTTGGTGCCGAAGCTGAAGAACTCGGCGTATTGGGCGATCTCGCCGGCGCCCAGGGCGGCTGCGGGAAGCTCGATCATGGTCCCGACCTCATACTCAAGATCCTCGATGCCGTACTCCTCCACGACCTCGTTCTTGATGTCGCGGATACCCTTGACCTCTTTGCCTTCGATCTTTTTGCCGTTTTTGATGAACTTTATCTCCTCCTTGCTCATAACGATGGGTATCATGATCTCCGGCTTGACGCGAATACCCTCTTTCCGGAGCATGCACGCCGCCTCAAAGATCGCCCGGCACTGCATCTCGTATATCTCAGGATAGGTCACGCCGACGCGGCAGCCGCGGTGGCCGAGCATCGGGTTCATCTCGCTCAGCTCATCGCAGCGCATCCTGATTTCTGTCGGTCTGACGCTCTGGCTCCTGCTCTGCATGTACCTGATAAACAGCTCCATGCTCTCCTCGCTCCGCGGCAGGAACTCATGGAGGGGGGCATCCAGGAGCCGTATGGTGACCGGCAGCCCTTCCATGATCTTGAAGAGATCATAAAAATCCGACCTCTGCATCGGGAGGAGAACCTTAAGGGCCCTTCTCCGCTCCTCTTCAGTCTCTGAGATTATCATCTCCCTGAATTTCATGATCCTCTTCTCATTGAAGAACATGTGCTCGGTACGGCAGAGGCCGATTCCCTTCGCCTTGAAATCCTTGGCGACTAGGGCGTCGCGCGGCTGGTCGCCGTTCGCCCGCACGTTGAACTCGCCGATGTACTTTTCCACCAGGTCCAGAAACTCAAACAGGCCGTTGCTCTTAAAATCAGGCTGAATGAGCCCGACCTTGCCCATGAATATGATCGGCGCCTCGTAATAGGGAACGCTGATCGACACGTAGTCTCCCTCGCGCACGGTCTTCCCGCCGAGGGTGAAGCCGGTGCCGCGTATCTTCATATCGGGCTGGACCATGGCGACCTTCCCGAGGCTCCGCGCCACGACCGGGGCGTGAGATGAGAATCCACCCTCGCAGGTGATGACTCCCTGGGCCACCTCAATGGCCTTGACGTCTTCGGCGAAGGAGGCCGGCATGACCAGAATCAGGTTGGTATCCTCTCCCTTCATGATGGCGCGACGGTACTCCTCCAGAAGCTTCGGTGTGGAGAAGAAGACCCTGCCGATGGCAGCGCCGGTGGATCCGGCAATGCCGCCTTTGATGTTTTTGATCCCTTTGATCGTACCGGGGTCTATGATCGGGTGGAGAAGCTCGTTCAGCTGGTTGGGCTTGATCCGCTCGATCGTATACGTCTCGGACACGACCTTCTTCTTAGTCAGGTCAAGGAGGGCCTTTATCTGGGCCTGGGTGGATTTCTCGTCCACCTCCTTCTGCTCGACAAGCCAGAAATCGCCTTCCTCGATGGTGAATTTAATATCGCGTATCTCCTTGAAATTGGCTTCAACCTTGCGGGCTATTTCGGTAAAGTGATCGTAATATTTCTTTTCTATGTTCCGGATATCCCGTGCCTTGCCGGTCTCGATATCGAATTCATTTTGCAAAAATTCGCCCTGAATCTCCGGATCGCCGGTCACAATATTTCTGGTCTGGTAATTGCCTGCGTAGGAATTACGGCCGAAGTTGCCGTAGACCATCGCCTGGACCATGAGCGACAGGGAATTATCAACATCGATAGGAGAATCGCAGTACCGGGAGGAAGCGCCTTTCAGGATCAGGCCGAGCTGATCATACACATCCTCGCTGAACTTGTCGCCGAACAGCTTCTGGTACATCTCAATGGCCTTCTGAATATCGCTGATCTGGGCCTTTTTCGGAAGCTTGCCCTCTATCTTTTTCATCTCCTTTTCATCGACGTCGAAAATCTTGGCGGCGAGATTCCGCAGCAGAAAAAGATATTCCCCGTAGGCGAATTCCTCTCCCGTGAATTTGCCGAACGCTTTGACCGTGACGCCGTTCATGCCGATATTGTGGATCGACGGGAAGTGCGGCACGTTGAGATCGGAGCTTAACACGACCTTCAGCATCAGCGGTTTTTCGCTGTCGCCGAATTTCTTTTTCGTCTCCTTTTCCAGCTCTCCGATATGCGTCTTTAATATCTCCTTCAGGTTGACTTGGGGCAGCTTCTGCGTTAGAATCGAATCAATGATGAATCCCGGCACTATCGGCAGGCCCATCATGGCCAGATCAACGGCCCTCCTCCCCCGTATGCCGAGCCGCTGCCTGACTGCCTCGTCGAGATCGCGCAAATGTTTATTGAAATATATGATATTTTCCATCTTGTTTCTCCTGGTAACGAAATTAATGAAATAACGCAGGCTTTGCCCGCAACCCAAATCTGAGTCGCAGGGGAGGCCCTGCGGGGCTTTTAAGGGGCTTCGCCCCTTAGACCCCTGTAAGAAAATTTACGCAAAAAGCGCAAAAAATACAGAGTAATACTATAATACAGCGCTCGTCAGAAGAGCCTCAGTATCTGGCCGACCGCGATTTTTAAGAACTGCTCAAACCGCGGGCTGGCACCCTCGTAAAGATATTTCTGAAGCTTGGATACGCCTTTGATGTCCTCCCCCGCCACCTGAAAGAATATTGAATCGCCGTGCTTGACCTTGCCCCACTTGAACAGGGAGTTTATGTCGTTGACCAGCTCTCCTCCATGGTATATGTACACCGCCAGGCTCGGATAGCTGGTCGTATAGCTTTCGATTATCTTCTTCCATGCCTCGACGTTCCCGTTATGGAAGAGCTCATTGGAAACCTCGATCGCGTACTTCGGCGTGATGTTCCCCTTCCCCTTCGCCGGCTCCTCGGCCTTTTTCTCCCGCTTCGCCGGTTTTTTATGAACGATAGAGCCGTCTATGAAGCTCTTGTTTAAAAAAACATCCTTCCCCGCCAGCATCTCCTCGAGGGCGTTGATGGCCGCCTTTTCGATTTTTCTATTCTCCTCTTTCAAATATTTTACATAGATGACCGCGAGCTGATCAGTGGCAAGCTCCCTGACGCGCTCCCAGTGGTCGATATTCTTCGGGTTGATGAGGCATATCTTGCCGCCCGGATTATAGTATACAACAACGATATCGAGGGCGCTCCATTTCGAGGCTTCGTCCGCGATCTTCTGGAATTCAGTCACCGGCTCTACGATATTGTATGAATCATAGCTGTAATTATATTTATCGCGTATGATCGATCCGACGATCGGCAATATCTGATCCTCGGCTATCTCGTTGCTGTCCAGCTCGTCATTGACGATATCAGCGAGATTCCTGCTGGACTCCATATCGTCAACCACTCCGGAAACCTTGTAAAAATGCCTCAGAGCCTTGTTGAAATTGGATTTCGAGGCTAAGGCCAGATACGTGCTTTCCATATTCACCACTCCTCTATCTTCATTTTCGACGGCTCGAAAAAATTCTTTCGCCGCCTCAAGTGTCGATATGATACAATCTGCTTGATTAATTGCAAGCATTTTGCAGCGAGAACGCGGAATAATTGTCTTGACCCCACAAAACAACGAAGCCGCCCGCTTCTGTTAGGGAGGGGTTTAAACCCCTCCCTAACAGAAGCGGGCGGCTTCGTGACTTTCAATACTATGGAAACAGCCCTAAAGCTCTTTTAATCCGGATCTCCTGGCTGTTTTGCTCTTCGGCGTCAGGCTCACCGTGCCGGTAACCTCGCTCCCCTTGCTCGATCTATAGGCTTCCTCCATTATGGTTTCGCTGGTCTCCGCAGCCGCAAACGACTGCTCGAGATCCTCCCTCGTGGTGGAGCGGCGCCTGCTGTACGTGGCAAAGGCCGCATCCGAGAAGCCCTTGGATACTCCATAGAGGAACTCATTCAGAACATTAGCCATCCCTTTCAGCATGAATTGCTTTCGCTTGATGGTGGTGATATCGACATCAAGCACCAGACCCGGCTGAATATGGTGGGGGTTAACCTTGTAGGTGAACTCATTAAACCGTTTTATAAGAAAATTAATGCGCTCGTCCAGGATCACCCGCTCGATCGGATTCTGGAACCCGTGCATCTTCTGGAGCGCGTCTTTCAGATAGTTCGTCTTGTTTCTGAGGTTCACGATCCGGTATTCATAGGTCCTGTTGTTCTTCTCTACAAAGGTATCCTCCGGATACATCTCGCCGATCTCGTTCCAGAGAACGGTTTCCGGATCCTCGTCACGCTCCTTCTTGGCCCGCCTCCAATCCCGGGCCATGATCCTGGCCGCAAGGTCGTCGAAATCCTTGAGCGCCCTGAACCGCTTCTTCGATTCGTAATATCCGTGCACGACGTCCCAGAGCAGCTTGATCTCGGTTGAGAAGGCTTCCATCTGCTTGTCAAATTCCTTCTTCTCTTCCTTAAGCTGGTTCTGATCGTAGAACGCAAGCCTCATGGCGTAGCGCTCGTCCGGAAGAGACGCATTATCGGTCTCCTCGTACTCGCGAATGTGGCAGATCCGGGCGTTTTTCAGGTTGTTGCATACCTGGTATCCCAGCTTACTGGTATCAAGTATGGAGGTGATGGAGTTGATGGCCGTATTATAGCCCCTGTTCCGCACGTTTTCCTCATCAATGACGAACTTGATATTTTCCCTGATATTGAGCGGATCATAATCCTCCACGTCAATCTCGGCCCGCAATCCCTCGATTTTATCAAGAAACTTCTTGGCCAGTATGGTATAGCGCTTTGATTTCTCATCCTCCTTTTCGTCGTCGGTGAAGTTTTCGACTCTCTTGATCTTCTCGAACATCTTCTCGCTGCCGGAAAGCTCGCGCTTGCCCTGATCTACCAGCTCGTCGTTGAAAGACTGAACCTGACGGTCTATCAGGTCCTGGATATGCTTCTGAATTGCGTCTTTCAGGAGCTTTTCAACGGTCACCTGGTAATGGTAGAGCGGGCTGATGAGCTCGCTGTCAAGAACATTGACCGACAGCTTGACGTCATATACATATTTGGGACGGAGCTCGTTGTCCTTGAATACGCACTTTAATATTGCATAGGCGTTCTGGCCGCGTACAAAGGCGCCGATGTCGGTCTTCTGGCGCAGTATCGAGTTCGTCTCTGTTTCCAGGTCGTTCATTCCCCGCTGGATATGACCATGGAGGTGTCCGTACATGTTGATTATGGACTTTTCGATTTCTCCGGTATTGAATTTATCCGGTCCCGCGATCTTATCCATAAGCTCCACTATCTCACGCGGCGTATACCGGGCCAGACCCCGTGTCTCTTCCTTATCCACGAAATCCCTGAGTTTTTTCAGAAACTCATCTTCCATGGTGATCGTGTATCTGTTGAACATGTTGACATACGTCTGGTTTACATAATTATACAATTTCTCCTTCAAGCCGCCCATGATATCCATTTTAACCAGAACATCGTGAGGCAATTTGGAATAGATATCCTTCGCAACTCTTTCGGCAGTTTCACTAACTATTAATTTTTGCTCGGCGATCTTATCCCTTCCTTCCTGCGCCAGTGATTCACGCGAACCAACTGCATTGGGGATGGTTGGGTGAAACTTATTCGGACTTTTTGGGAATTGTGTAAAAGCCATGAAATATTCCTCCTTATTTATTTCATTTCACTTTAAGAATCATGCTTTGTAGGCATATATTAGGGAAAAAATCTATTTTTGCAAATTGTAATATATTAATACCAAACTTTTTCTGTCAACAATATTTCTTCCGCTCATGATGGAAAATATTTAAAGGTGAAATTCCCTACTTTAAAAATATCCCCGTTTTGCAGAAGGCCGTCAGACTCCCTGTTCACCATCTCAATCTTCGCGCTCTTGTTTCCGGCAAGCTGCATCCGCACCGCACCGCCCTGGCGTATCGCCCTGATGCTGAAGGGATTTTTGATATTTATGTCGCGGATATTAATAGCGCATTCAAACCCCTTGCCGATCTTCGCCTCCTTTGCAGACCTCCGCGACAGGTCAAAATGGTAAATGTACGGATCTACTATCTCATTATTCCAGTATTCCAGGCGTCCGGAAACCACAAGCCCGGATAACTTCTTGATGATGAAGATTATCGCCAAAACCAGAACAATGGAGCCCGCGGCTATCAGCAAGGGGATAAGGATGGGTCTGCTTGGGGATTCCTGTATCTTTTCGGCAGCGATCAACGCCTTCTTTCCTTTTTCCGGCTCACTGGTCTCAATGATCTTTACCTTGTCGGTTATCCGCGCCAGAGTTTTTCCCAGCTTTTTAGCTGCTTCGCTCCCTTTCATGTTGCTGAAACTGAGGACATACACCCAGAGGTTTGTTTTTTTGCCGTACCGGGCGGCAAAATCCTGGAGGTTGAACCGGTTCGCTTCTCCGGGAGGCGGATCGTCGATCGCATCCGTCATGATCACGATTTCGGTATTCCTGCCGTCTTCTTCTTTCTCAAGTTTTTCCGCCGCTTGAAAGACCTTGTATATCATTTTGTAGGTATAGGTCCATAGCCCGGCTGCTTCGGTCATGGTGATGTATTTTTTCAGAATATCGCGGTCATTGTCGTCGTCGACAAGCACCGTCGGGTATATTCTCGCGTCAGTGTCAAAGGTGACAAACGTCACACGGTCCCCGTCTTCGACGCTCTGATCAATATACTCCATGATGCTTTTCTTCACCTTGCCGAGGATGTCCCTTCCCCCCGCCTGACCGACCATGCTCATTGAGGTATCGAGCACGAGTACGATATTTTTGCTCTTGCGCGCAAAAAGGTATCCGGGGACAAACGCAAATTGTATAACCAGAATAGCGGATAATAAGAGTACGATAGGCATGAATTTAGTTCTCAAAATTTTTCTCCTCTTTATTAAAAGAGTATGCGTTCAGTCTGAGCAAAACTGAACATTATTATATTATATCTGAAAATACTCCTCCTCCGGTCCTGCACGCTCCGAAGTCATTTCACAAATTAAATTAATTGCCTAAATTTCCTTTAAGGCTAAAAAGGACACCATATAGATATATATAATTTTTTTATAAATGTCAAGAAGATTAATGAATTTATAAGAAATTAGTCGCCTTAATATTCATTATAAATAACATCTTTTTTCACGTATTTCCGAAAATCAATACTGATCATCCTCTCCATATCGAGATATTCGCTCATCAGTATGTAAAACCACATGGCGGTGTCATCCATGGTTTCCAGGGCGATAAAACTCCTTTTTTCACGCCAGTTCTTCACTACAACCCCCTTTTGTAAAACCATGAGGATATCCATTTCATACCGGTACTCAATATTCTTCGAAAGATAATATTCAATTATATCATTCTTCAGCTCATCAAATTTATATTTCGTATTAGCGGCGATCACAAACGAAGGCAGATGTATATTATTCGGCTCCTCGGCGTCGGTGAACATGTTGAGCTTTTTTGCCGTCGCAATTATATCCAGAATCCCGGTCAGGGAATCCCTGGTCAAATCCTGAACGATATGATATAATCCGTAAACGAGCTCGCAGGGAACATATCCTCCCATAAGGCTGATGAGATCGGGACAGTATTTCCGGTATACCACAAGGTCGACGCCCTCCGGGGAAAATCCGCCGGAATCAACCGGCCGGACGGTGTCTATCGCGAGATTGAAGGGAATTATCGGAGTAAGCGCGTCCTTCAACATCAGGGCATCGATTTTTCTTTTTGCTGCGCTCTTCTTGCCTCCTTTTTTTATTGAGGCCTTTGCAGCGGTTTTACCCTTTATCACTATACCTTTTTCAAAATTCTTGAAATAGCTGTCTATCATCATCAACACCTCATCTTTTTAATATGCCGGGGAAACTAATGCATAGATTCATATTGATGTCAAATAATAAAATAAGGGCGCTTTCGTTAACGAGGGGTTTAAACCCCTCGTTAACGAAAGCGCCCTTATTTTTCACATTATCGGGAAAAAAAACTTGATAAATTACTTTATGGTAATTTCATGAGATCCGCCTGCGCTGTTGGTGATAGGAATGTATATTTTTTGAGCCTAAAGCTTTTTACGGGATCCCAATATTTGGCTGCAATGGTCACGCCCCTTACGGGGAAGACCTGATCATCCGTGCGGGAACCCACCTGGTAATCAGGTTCAAAAAGCTTTCCTACACGGCAGCGCGGACATTATTTATTTGAACGGGTTCCCAAAAACCGACGACTTGCCGAGCTCGAATTCGATCTCCATCAGACGGTTGTATTTTGCGATACGCTCGCTCCGGCATGCAGACCCGGTCTTGATCTGCCCGCCGCCCATGGCCACGGCGAAGTCGGCCATAAAGGTGTCCTCGGTTTCGCCGGATCGATGGGAAATGACAAATCCCCACCCCGCTTTTCTGCAGAGATTGATCGCCTCAATGGTCTCCGTGACCGTACCGATCTGGTTGAGCTTTATGAGCACCGCGTTGGATGATTTTTCCACAATCCCCCGGGCTATAAACCTGGTATTAGTAACATATAAGTCATCGCCGACTATCTGAATTTTATCACCGAGGGCGGCAGTATGCTTCTTAAAGCCTTCCCAATCGTTTTCGGCGAGCCCGTCCTCTATCGATACGATATGATATTTCTCAACCCACCTTTTGTAGAGATCGGTCATCTCCGCGCTGTTCTTATTGCCCTGGCCGGACTTTGCGAGTGCGTATTTATTATTTTCATAAAAGGAGCTTGCTGCCGGATCGAGGGCGAGGGCCACGTCCCTGCCCGGTTCATAACCGGCGGATTTGATCGCCTCGATGATTACCTCGCATGCCTCGTCGTTGCTCTTGAGATTCGGCGCGAACCCGCCCTCGTCGCCGACCCCGGTGGAATATCCTTTTTTGCCGAGTATTTTCCTGAGTGCATGGAAGGTCTCGGCTCCATAACGGAGCGCTTCACGGAACGAAGGCGCGCCTATGGGCATAACCATGAACTCCTGAAAATCGACGCTGTTCTCCGCGTGCTTGCCGCCGTTAAGAATGTTCATCATGGGGACCGGAATGCGGCAGGAGCCGGGTCCTCCAAGATAGGCGTACAGGGGAACATCGGCCGTTATCGCCGCAGCCTTGGCCGCCGCCATGGACACGCCCAGGATGGCGTTGGCGCCGAGCTTCCCCTTGTTGGGAGTCCCGTCGAGATCGATGAGAAGGCGGTCTATGTCCGCCTGTTTCGACGGGTCCATACCGGCGACCTCCGGGGCTATGATCGTATTGACGTTCGAGACCGCCTTTAATACGCCCTTTCCCTCATAGCGTTTTTTGTCGCCGTCGCGGAGCTCCACCGCTTCGTTCTCGCCGGTGGACGCGCCTGAGGGGACCGATGCCGACACGCTGACCCCGTTATCAAGCGCCATGAACACCCGCACGGTCGGGTTGCCCCGGGAATCAAGAATCTCCATTGCATTGATCGATTTGATTCTGTTCTTCATCATACTCTCCTTATATCGATGATTATAGAGTATGTTTGAGCTACCGCTAAAGCCTGTCAAGAATAGTTTGAATCTCTTTGACGGTCATCTTTGAAGTATGAATTAAATTTCGGGTTGAGGAGTCTCCCCCCTTACGACTAATCATCACATATATCTTTAAATCAAGCTCCTCGCCCCCTAAATCCCCCGGAGGGGGACTTAAAAATTTCTGTCAATTGAGCGTATAGCTGATAAACATAAATCATTGTCTCTTTGGGGACATGGGGAGCCAATGGAAAGTGAACGTAAGCCTCCCTCTGGGGGGTTTGGGGGGCATGCTCATCTTTGACGAACGATCCGCTTAAAATCCCCCATGCCTCTTTCAACTCATCCAGCCGCGCCGGCAGCGCAGCGCTGCTATTCAACGCCCCTCCGTAAAAAAGCGGGAATATCCAGGTCCTCGGTCTGGCTGTCGCGGGACCTTTTGCGCTCATAGTCAAGTGAAAAGGTCTGGAGGCTTGCCGGGACCTTCTTCTCGGTTTTGTTCTTCCCCTCGATGAGCGTAAGGGAGGTCCCGTTGCGCAGATCAGCCTGCGCAACAATGCCGCGGCCGAGCATGTTCTTTCTCCGGTCAAAGCCGGTCGCGATGACGGTCACGCGCACCCTGTCTGAAAGGGCCGGGTCTATCGTGGTGCCGAAGATGATGTTCGCATCGGGATCGACCTGGCGGGTGATGATGTCGGTGACCTCGTTCACCTCATGGAGGGAGAGGTCGTTTCCTCCCGCGATGTTGATGAGCACCGCCTTGGCGCCCTCGATGCTGGTTTCCTCCAGAAGCGGGCTGTTGATCGCCTGCTGGGTCGCCTCCAGCGCCTTGTTCTCTCCCGTACCGATGCCGACTCCCATGAGCGCGTCCCCGGTCTCCCGCATTACCGTGCGCACGTCGGCGAAATCGACATTCACCAGCCCGGTGACCATGATCAGGTCGGCTATGCCCTGAACGCCCTGGCGCAGAATGTCGTCGGCAAGCTTGAATGCGTCCTCGATCGGCGTGCGCCGGTCGATGATCTTGAGGAGAAGATCGTTGTGAATAGTGATGAGGGTGTCCACCTTCTCCTTGAGGTTCGCGATACCCTGTTCCGCCTGGCCGGCGCGCTTTTTCCCCTCCACCTTAAAAGGCTTTGTCACCACGCCCACGACCAGGGCCGAATACTCCTTCGCCACCTCAGCCACGATCGGAGCGGCGCCGGTACCGGTGCCGCCTCCCATGCCGGCGGTGATGAAGACCATGTCCGCGGCCTTCAAGGCCTTGTGTATCTTGTCCCGGTCCTCATTAGCCGCCTCTCTGCCGACCGTGGGGTCGGCGCCGGCGCCCAGGCCGCGGGTGAGCTTGGTACCAATCTGGATCTTCACCGATGCGAGGCTGTCCCTGAGCTGCTGGGCGTCGGTGTTCACCACGATGAACTCAACGCCCTCCATGCCGGTGGCGATCATCCGGTTGACGGCGTTAGTGCCCGCTCCGCCGACCCCGACCACCTTGATGAGTGTTGATAAAGGCTTTTCTTCTTCTAGTTTAAACATGTCGCTCCCCCTCTCGTATTATGTCTCATTATAGTATATTTTTTCGCCGCAGCGTTTTAATATTGAATTAGCCACAGAGGCGCTACAGATACTCCTCGAGCCATTTCTTCATTCTGCTGAAAAACCCCTTCGTCTGCTGCGGCACGAACTTCCCCGTCCGGACCCGGCTCATCTTGAGCCCGTACTTCAAAAGCCCGGCGCCGCACGCAAACTGCGGGGTCGCCACCCGGTCGGCCAGGCCCGCGACGTCGCGCGGCACGCCTATCCTGACCGGCATGTTGAACACCCGCTCGGCGGCCTCGATCGACCCTTCAAGCATGCTTCCTCCGCCGACGAGCACAATGCCTGCCGCCAGCATGTCCCTTTTCCCCGAGAGCGCGAGCTCGCGGTCCACCATCTCCATCATCTCGGCGACGCGGGGCTCGATGATCTGGGTCAGCTCCTGGCGCAGAAGCTTGCGCGGAGGCCTTCCGCCGACCGAGGGAACCTCCACGATCTCCGAGGGATCGACCAGGCTCAACACCGCGCACCCGTACTTTTTCTTAATGAGCTCGGCCGACTCTATAGGCGTCCTGAGTCCAATGGATATGTCGTTGGTCACGTGTATCCCGCCGATCGAGAGTACCGAGGAATAGGCGACGCCCCCTTCAAGGTACACGATGATGTCGATAGTGCCGCCGCCGATGTCCAGAAGCGCCACGCCGAGCTCCATCTCGTCCCGCGACAGTACCGCATCCGCGGCCGCCAGGGTATTGAACACGATATCGCGGTATTGAAATCCGGCCTTCTCCACCACCTTGATCATATTCTGTATGTTGGAGCTCGCTCCGGTGACTATATGCACCTCTGCCTCCAGGCGCACGCCGCTCATGCCGATCGGATCCTTGACGCCGATCTGATCATCCACCGAAAACTCCTTGGAGAGCACGTGCAGAATCTCCCGGTCAACGGGGATCACGATCGCCTGGGCCGCTTCAATGACCCGCTTCACGTCATGGGTCGAGATCGTCCGGGTTCTGCTCGATACCGCGACGACGCCGCGCGAGTTCTGTCCCTTGACATGCTGGCCGCTTATCCCCACGATCACGTCGGTCGCCTCGTATCCGGCCATGAGCTCGGCCTCGTCAATCGCCTTGATCACGGACGCCGCGGTATTATCGATGTTGACGATGACCCCGTTTTTCAGCCCCTTTGAGGCGGCGACGCCCGCGCCGACCACCTCCATCTGGCTGTTCTCGTTTATCGCTCCGATGACCGCGCAGGTCTTCGTGGTCCCTATGTCCAATCCGACTAATACCTCTTCCATACGCTTCTCCTGCGAATCACCTGATAATGGCCGCATTACCGGCTATGATTATCCGATCCGGGTATTGTCTGCGCCGGTCACAATACCCCGTGATGCACCGCAATTTTATAAAATCGCTCTCATCAGGCCTCAGGATAAAATCGGTCTTTCTTCCGCGCAAAAGTATCCTTATTTTTTCTTCATCAAGATATATTTCGGACAGCTCCCGGTATATCGGGGCATTGTTCCTCTTCACCCGGTCCAGCACCGCAAAAAGCCTCCTGACCGCGCTCTGTTGCAGATCGTCCCGGGCGTCCCGCTCGCTTATATGCAGTATCGGCACCTTCACCGCGTGCACGTCATTTCTCGAGAGTATGCGATAGCCGGAATCGAGCTCATAGATCAGGGATGTTCCCCCTTTTTCAACCGCAACGATCAGATGGGGCTTTTTCTCCGCGATGGTAATGATAAGGCTTGGGCCGCGCTCCTCGATCCGGTAGGTTTCAATAAAATAATTCCCCGCCAGTGCCTCATTGAGCGAGTCCGCATCGATAATGATGCCGTTCCCGGAAGACTTCAATCTCACTCCCCTGATGATATCGTATTTGGACAGAAGCTTGAGCCCCCTGAATTCCACCGCCTTCACCTTCAGTATCCGATCCGGCCAGGCCGGCGCCGAAGCCGGGAACAGGAACAGGAGCGGAACAATGATATGCATGATGCGCATTTTCATTTCAAAACACTCCGTATCTCCTCCACGATCCGGGGGGCGACTTTATATACGTCCCCGGCCCCGAGGGTGAGAACGATATCGTCCCGGCGCACGCAGCGCGCCACGCGTCCGGGAATATCCTCAAATTTCGGGATGATCTCAATGTCGCGGCCCCGGTGCCGGGCGACCGCCTCCTGAATGAGGCGGGAGGACACCCCTTCAATCGGCTGCTCGCCCGCCGGGTATATCTCGGTCAGGAAAACCTCATCCGCATCGGCGAAGCTTTGGCCGAATTCGTCCCAGAGGAGCTGCGTCCGGGTGTAGCGGTGGGGCTGGAAAACGACCACGATCCGCCTTCCGAGTTTTTTAAGCGCTTCCAGGGTGACGCGTATTTCGGTCGGATGGTGGCCGTAGTCGTCGTACACGGCCACGTTCCCCGCCTCGCCCACGAGCTCAAGCCTGCGGCCGACGCCCCGGAACTCGGCCAGCCCCTGCCTCACCGCATCAAACGTAAGGCCGAGCTCCAGAGCAACGGCGATCACGGACAGGGAATTGACCACATTGTGGTTGCCGAGCTGCCGGATGGTCACCCCGCCCAGAGCCTCGCTCCGGTACAGGCATTGGTACCGGGTCTCGCCGTTGAGCATGGAGATGTCCCGGGCCCTGAAATCAGCCTCCCCGGACAGACCGTACGTGACGAAGGGGCGCTCGACCCGGGGGAGCATCTCCCGGAGCACGGTATCGTCGATGCAGAGCACCGAATATCCGTAGAAGGGGATATTATTCATGTAGGATAAAAACGCGTCCTTGAGCCCCTCAAAGTATTTGTAGTGATCGAGATGATCCGCGTCGATGTTGGACACGATCCCGATGCAGGGCAGGAGCTTCAGGAATGAGCCGTCCGACTCGTCAGCCTCGAACACGATGTAGTCGCCCTCGCCCACCCGGGCGTTGGTGTTGAAGTTCAGCACCTTGCCGCCAACCACCGCGGTCGGCTTGATGCCGCAGTGATAGAGCACATAGGAGAGCATCGAGGTGATGGTGGTCTTCCCGTGGGTTCCGGCGACGCCGATGCCGTACTTGAGCCGCACCAGCTCCGCGAGCATCTCCGAACGGTGTATGACGGGGATACGCCGCTTCCGCGCCTCTATGAGCTCGGGATTGGCGGACTTGATGGCGCTCGAGGTGACGACCACGTGGCAGTCCCTGATATTGGACGGATAATGGCCGATAAACACCTCGGCGCCCAGGGATTTGAGCCGCCGGGTCTGGTCCGATTCGACCAGATCGGAGCCCGACACATCATACCCGAGGTTGATCAGGATCTCGGCTATCCCGCTCATCCCGATCCCGCCGATTCCGATAAAGTGCATTTTTTTCGAGTTTCGAAACATTATCCTATTTCTCCCAAAATATCCTCCACAATAACCTTCGACGCATCAACCTTCGCCAGGGACAATGCCCGTTCCGCCATCCGCTTAAGCGCGCGCGGATTGTTCAGCAGATCGAGCAGCAGGGGCATCACTTTCTCAGGCGCCGCCTCCGCGCTCCCCACCTTGACCGCGGCCCCCGCCCGGGCGAATTCGTCCGCGTTTTTTTCCTGATGGTTGTCGGCTGCGTAGGGAAAGGGAATCTGTATCGACGGAAGGCCCATGGCAGCCAGCTCCATCATGACGCCGGCTCCGGACCTGCTTATGGCGACATCCGCTGCCCGGTACGCCAGGCCCACCTGATCGATAAAGGGCGAGAGATATACCGACCCGCCTTCAATTTCATTATGGATCCTCTCCTTATAATTATGATACGACAATTCGCCGGTGCTCCAGATTATGCCCACGCTTTTGAGCTCCTCCGGATACGCTTTCTTAAGCCTGAACACGAGCTCGTTGATGCTCAGGGCTCCCTGGCTGCCGCCTATGACCAGAATCACCCGGCTTGCGTGTCCCAGATTGAACGCCTTTCTTGCCGCCTCCTTGCGCGCATCGACCATTACCTTTTTTCTGATCGGGTTTCCGGCATGAAGATACTTGTCCTTTTGATTCAGATAGAGCGCGGCGGCAGCGAAGGTGCCGTATATCTTCCGCGCATGCTTTTCAAAAAATTTCGTGACCCTGCCCGGAACGGAATTCTGCTCGCACAGATACAGGGGAACCTTCATCATCCGCGCCGCGAACAGGGCGGGTGCGGACGCGTATCCGCCCATGCCGATAACCGCCGCCACATTATATTTTTTCATAAGCCCCCGCGCGAACAGGACCGCGCCGGCGAAGGCAAAGGGAAAAGTCAGAAGCCGCGCCGGGTTTTTCGAAAAGTGCGGCGCATGGTACAGGTTCAGATCATCACGGGCTATGTCGTTGAGCGAGGAAAAACGCGCGTCGCGCCTTCCCGCAAGGAAGAGAGCGCGGACTCCCGCATTCCTGAACTCTTCATACAGGGCCAGGCCGGGACTGATGTGGCCGCCCGTGCCTCCTGCGGCGATAAGTACGCCTGCCTCATTCATTCCAGCACCCCTTCATGAAGATTCACCTCCTGGTGCATGGCCCCCCGATAGCGCGAGATGTTCAATAAAATGCCGGCAGCGATCATGTTGGACAACAGCGACGACCCGCCGTAGCTTACAAAGGGAAGCGGTATACCCGCGGTGGGGAGCACGCCGGCCACCACCCCCATGTTGATGAAGGCCTGGACCGCAATCATGAGGCTCAAGCCCATCGCCAGGAGCCGGCCGAAATTGTCCTGCGCGCCCGAGGAGATGACGATCCCCCTCCAGAGGATGACCAGGAAGAGAAAAGCGATGATCACCGTGCCTGCAAGCCCCGCTTCCTCGGCAATGACCGCGTATATGAAATCGGTATGGGGCTCCGGGAGCCGGGAAAGCTTCTGGGCGCCGTTGCCGAGCCCCACGCCGAACAGCCCTCCCTTCTTAAAGGCAATGAACGACTGTATGATATGATAGCCGATTCCGTACCGGAACTCCCATGGATCCAAAAAGGCGAGGATCCGCTCCCTCCGGTATTCCACCAGGTAAATGAGAAGGTAGAACATCGGAATGCTGATGATGGACAGGGAGATAATGTAGATAAACGGGAATCCGGACACGAACAGGATGAACACTGAAACCGCCAGGATATCCATCGCAGTGCCGAAATCGGGCTGGAGCATTATCATTAAAAAGACGGCGGACACGATGAGGACCGGGACGAGAATCTGGACAAAGCGGTCTCCCTTATCGGAGGAAAACACCTTGGCGAGGTAGATCACCATGAATAGCTTGACGAATTCGGACGGCTGCAGCGACAAGGCCCCGGCACCCACCCATCGCGCCGAGCCCTTGGCGCTGTGGCCGATCCCGGGAACGAACACGAGCGCCAGAAGCACGAAGGAGAAGACGAGCATGATTTTAGTCAGCTTCAGGTAGCCGCGGTAATCGATCTCCTTGAGGACGAGCATGAGCATAAACCCGGCGGCGAACCAGAGGCTCTGCTTTTTTAAAAAATAATAGGAATCCCCGAACTCCTTCATTGCAAAAACGGCGCTTGCCGAGTAGCTCATCGCGATCCCGATTCCCGCCAGGGTCAGTATCGCCAGGAAGAAGATCAGGTCCGGCTCTTTCGAGCGCCGCGTGTCGATGAAAAATTTCAGGTCCATGACAGCTCTCCGCTCTGAAGCCGGTGGAAAGATTTTTTGAACTCCTCCCCCCGCTCCTCATAATCCTTGAACATGTCAAAAGAGGCGCACGCCGGCGAAAGGAGGATCACGTCGCCCTCCCCGCTGGCCCGCATGGCCTTGACTACCGCGTCGTCCAGGGTTTCGGCCGGCACCTGGTCATGCCCCTTAAAGATCCGGGAAAAATAATCCTTTGATTCGCCGATGAGCACCAGGGTGCGTACCGTGCCGTCGAGCCCTGCCGCGAGCCGCGAATAGTCATCCCCCTTTGTTCTGCCGCCCAGAATGAGCACGCCCTTGCCGCGGAGGCTCCTGAGCGCGGTGAGCACCGCGCTCACCGTGGTGGCCTTGGAGTCGTTGATGAATTCCCTTCCCTTAAAACTGCCGATCCTCTCCAGGCGGTGCTCGAGCCCGGAAAAAGAATACACGGCTTCCGCGATCCTTTCATAGTCAGGGAGCATTTCTTTTTTACGCATGACCGACTGCACCGCCAGTACCGCTGCCATGGCGTTCTGTACGTTGTGCATGCCCATGATCCGCAGCCTATCCGCCTCAAGGATTTTCCTATCACCTTCTTTTATATGCACGGCCCCGTTATGATAATAGATATCGCCTCTCCTTTCCTCAATGGAAAACGCGAGCGTCGACGCGTTGACCAGCGACGCGCCGCTCCGCGCAATCGGATCGTCCCTATTATAGATAAAGCAATCCCCGGCATCCTGGTTCATGGAAATCCTCATCTTGGCCTGAAAATAGTCCTCCATGCTATTGTAACGGTCGAGGTGGTCGGGCGCCACGTTCAATAATACGGCCACATCAGGCCTGAAAAGCGCAATGGTCTCCAGTTGGAACGAGGAGAGCTCGGCTACGATCACCGAATTATCCGACGTCTTCCCCGCAAAGCTGATGAGGGGCGTCCCGATGTTGCCGCCCACGAGTGTTTCCATCCCCATCCTGGTCAAGATATGGCCGGTTAAAGCGGTGGTGGTGGATTTACCGTCGGTGCCGGTTATGCCCACGATCATCCCCCTCAGGTATCTGAAGGCGAGCTCCACCTCAGCCATGACCGGCATCTTCCTCCGGATCGCCTCAGCCACCAGCGGAACGGTTACGGGAACGCCCGGGCTCACGATCAGGGCGTCGAATCCCTCATTGAGAAGCTCCGGCTTCTGTTCCCCGGTAACGACGCGCACCGAGGGATCCACCTTGGGAAGCACATCGCCAAGCTCCGCACTGCTCTTGCTGTCCGACGCCACCACGATCGCTCCCCTGCCGGCAAGGAAATTCGACACCGCGACCCCGGTGCGGTATCCTAATCCGACAACCAGAGCTTTTTTTATGTTATTATCAGAACCAATCATTCTTTTATCATTAGTCCAAATTGAATCTTTTTCCCCCTCCCTCGATGGGAGGGGCCAGGGGAGGGTGATTCGAAACTGGTCTTGCTGATCAAGCTTAATCACCCCCACCCCGACCCTCGACCCTTATTATTACATATTACAATATCTTCAACGAGCTCAACCCCAGAATCGCGAGTATTATCCCCAGTATCCACATCCGGACCACCACCTTCTGCTCCGGCCATCCGGAAAGCTCGAAATGGTGATGGAGCGGCGACATCTTGAACACCCTCCTGCCCCTGAGCTTGAATGAGGCCACCTGTATGATCACCGACATCACCTCCATGACAAAAACCCCGCCGACGATGAAGAGAAAAATCTCTTTTTTGATCATAACCGCGACGATGCCGATGATGCCGCCGAGGGCGAGCGACCCGGTGTCGCCCATGAAAACAGCGGCGGGATTGCTGTTGAACCAGAGAAACCCGAGGGAGGCTCCCACCAGCGCCGCAAGATACACGGTTATCTCCGCCGCTTCAGGGATATAGGGTATCCTCAAATAGGCGGCGATTCTGTTGTGCCCGGTCAGATACGCCATAATACCGAGGCTTACGCCCACGGTGACGACCGAGCCGATCGCAAGGCCGTCAAGGCCGTCCGTGAGATTGACCGCGTTGGTGGCGGCCACGATTACAACCACCGCGAAGATGATCCAGAATATCCTCATGTCCGCCAGTTCTTCATTGATGAAGGGAACATAAAAGTTCGACACCTCTTCCTTGTTTGAGGGGAAATAATAGATGATCAGCACAGCCGCAAGGGCGATGAGAATCTGAAACAGGAGCTTCAGCCTCGCCGGTATCCCCTCCTTTTTCTTTAATACGGACTTGATATAGTCGTCGACAAAGCCGAGCGCGCCCAGGAGCACGGTGGCGCTGATGAGGATCATCAGATACAGGCTCTTGAAGTTTCCCCATAGTATAATGGAAGCAAGAACCGAACCTATTATGATGATCCCGCCCATCGTGGGAGTGCCCGCCTTCCGCTTATGCGTTTCCGGTCCGAGCGCCCTGATCTCCTCCCCCAGGTTAAGCGCCGCCAGACGCCGTATTGCCAGGTTGCCCAGGATGAGCACCAGGAGGAGGGCGGTAAGCGCGGCATACGCAGACCGGAACGTGATATACTGAAACAGCCGTAAGAATGACAGGTATTCCTTGAGCGGCAGTATAAAATGATATAACATCTGAATCTTCTCCTAGGTTATTCCGAGCACTACGTCTTCCATTTTCATTGAGCGCGACCCTTTGACGAGAATCACGTCATGGACATCGATGATCTTCTTCAAGACAGCGGCCAGATCCTCTTTGGTTTCAAACTGCTTTATATTACTGCGGTCGAGTCCGGCCCCGGCCGCGCCTTCCGCGTAGAACCGGGCCATATCGCCCCACACCAGGAGCATTTCGAAATCGTTCTCGGCCACGGCCCTGCCGCTTTCTCTATGATAGAGCGGAGCCGCATCCCCGAGCTCCTTCATGTCGGAGAGCACCGCTATCTTCCGCTTTTCCGGAAAAACCTCCCGTGCGGAGCGAAGCGCGTACGCGAGCGAAAGCGGATTGGAGTTATAGCTGTCGTTGATCACCAGATAACCCCGGTCGATGATCTGGCTCCTCCCCTCCACGCTTCCGAGGCGCTCCAGCGCTTCGCGCATATTCGCCGGGGACACGCCATATTCACCGGCCACGGCAACGGCGGCGACCGCATTATACACGTTATGAATCCCATACAGGGGCGGCCGGAGCTCTTCGCCGCCGAAAACAACCGAAACGCTGTCCCGGTAAAGGGCGTAGGAATCAGGATAAATATCAGCCGTATCGGACAGCCCGAAGGTCTTGACCGCAAGCCCCAGCCCGGCCGCCTTCCGCGCGATGAGATCCAGGCAGTTCATGTCGCGGTTCAGGAGCAGCGTTGATCCCTTTTTCATGCCGTGCAGGATCTCCGATTTCGCCAGAGCGACATTCTCCAGGGTGCCCAGGAATTCGAGGTGTCCCTCGCCCACGTTCGTGATGAGAGCCGTGTCCGGCCGCGCGATCCGGGAAAGCCGGTCCAGCTCCCCGGAATGATTCATCCCCATCTCGATTACCGCCATTTCATGTGAATCTTTCAGCCCGAGCAGGGTTACGGGCACGCCGATCTCATTGTTATAGTTCTTTTCATTCTTCAGGCAGTTCCCGGCCGTACTGAGCAGCGCATACACGAGCTCCTTGGTCGTGGTCTTGCCGCTCGTGCCGGTGATGCCGATCACCGCCGGGGCCATCCGCTCCCGGTGATGCGCGGCGATCGCGCCCAGGGCCTTCAGGGTGTCGTCGCACCGGATCTCCGCGATATCGTTTCCGGCGGCCACGTCCGTATATCCGTCCCTCATGGCGAGAAAGGAGCTGATCCTTCTTTTTTCCGAAAGAGGCCTGATGAAATCGTGGCCGTCGAACTTTCCGCCGACAAGCGAAATGAACAGATTGTTTCTCCCGAGCTCGCGGGAGTCGGTGGTAATGGTTTCTATGACCATGGCGGAGTCCCCGCTTCTGATCTTCCCCCCGCACCGCTGTGCTATTTCCCCTACCGTCGATGTATGATCTACTATCACCATAGCACCTATAGATACCGCGCCGCGACTTCCTTGTCGTCGAAGTGTATTTTTTCAGTACCGATGATCTGATAATCCTCGTGCCCCTTGCCCGCTATGACGACGATATCGTCCCTTTCAGCCGAAGAAAGGGCGCGGGCGATCGCCTCCTCCCGGTCCGGCAGTATCTCATGGTTTTCGCCGGTGATGCCCGCGGCTATGTCCCTGATGATCCGATCCGGATCCTCGGTGCGGGGATTGTCGCTCGTGACGATAACCAGGTCGGAATTTTCCTCGGCGGCCCTGCCCATGAGCGGCCGCTTGCTCCGGTCCCGGTCGCCGCCGCAGCCGAACACGGTGATGATGCGCCGGTGATCCAGCTCATTCACGGATTTAAGGAGCTTGGAGAGCGCGTCAGCCGTATGCGCATAGTCCACGATCACGGTAAAGCCTTTTGCCGCCGTGAGCACGTCGAACCTGCCGGGCACGGACGAGAGCTCTTCGAGCCCGGCTGTGATCTCGTCGCCGGCTGCGCCCATCTGATGCGCGGCGGCAAAAGCGGCGATCGCATTATAGAGCTGGAACCTTCCCGGAAGCTTCAGATTGATCGGCAGGCCGGGAAACGGCCGTTCGAGCCTGAAGCTTAATCCCCTGATGGAGTTGTTCACGCTCCCTTTTTCAGGCATATAATCGGACTCCGCGTCGACGCCGAAAGATTTCAGCGGATAGGCGTACTGGTTTTTTATCAGATAAATCTCCTTGCCGTAACGGTCGTCGGCGTTCACGATCCCGCATCTCCCCTTTTTGCGGCTCGCATTGAGAAGATCGAACAGCCTCTTCTTTGCGTAAAAATAGCTCTCAAAATCGTGATGGAAGTCGAGATGATCCCCGGTCAGGTTGGTGAACACCGCTGCGTCGAAATCGATATCGTTCGCCCGGCTGAGCTCCAGCGCATGGGACGAAGCCTCCATGATGACGACCGCGATTCCGTCCTGTTTCATCCGGTACAGCGTCTCCTGGAGATCCTTCGACTCCGGGGTCGTGTTCAGGGCGGGATAGCTTCGGTTCCCCCAGCGGTAATTGATCGTCCCGATCACGCCGGTATTGAGGCCATGACGCCTCATAATCGATTCAAGCATGTAGGTGACCGACGTCTTGCCATTGGTGCCGGTGACACCGATCACCATCATGGATCGGGAAGGGAATCCGTAGAAGGCCGCCGATAGCCGCGACAAGGCCTTTCGCGGATCCTGCGCGGCCAGCACACCGGCTCCCGCGGCGCTCAGGCCGGAAAAATCGTGCGTCCTTTCCCGCGCAATAAGAACCGCCGCTGCGCCCTTTTCGACAGCGGCACCGATATACGCGTGCCCGTCGCTTTTGAATCCTTCAACCGCTACAAAAAGGCTCCCCTTTCTGACGCTGCGGGAGTCGTACTCTATCGAGCAGATCTCCGCTGTGCCGCTTCCGGCGTACAGATCGGCAATGCCGCCGGCCTCCCGTAGGAGCGCAGCCAAAGGCATCCTGATTTTATTGCTGAGCATTATTTTCATCAACTGCCATTACGTCGAAATCTTCCGGAAGAACCGGCTTAAAGCCCCTTCTCCGGGCATAATCCTGGACCACCTCCATTCTCCGGTACAGCTCGATCTCATACCGGAGATGGTCGTTGTCCTTAACGATCTGCTCTTCAATGTCCGACAACTTTTGATACTGGAGCCCTATCTTCATGATCTCGATGTTCTGCCATACGTACAGGGTCACGAACAGACTCATGAATAATATGATAATGATATATTTGATGACGAACCTCTCTACAGCTTCTCACAAACCCGCAATCGCGCGCTCCGGGCCCTGCTGTTCGATTCAACCTCTTCAACGTGAGGACGCAGGGGCTTTTTCGTCAATATTTTTACCAGCCCCTCTCCGGCGCACCGGCAATCCCGCTCCCCTTCCGCGCACTCGCAACCGCGCGAGAGCCTTCTGAACTTCTCCTTGACGATCCGGTCTTCCAGGGAGTGAAACGATATGGCCATGATCCTCCCGCCCGAAGCCAGAAGCCGGTACGCCTGGCCCAGGCTTTTTTCTATGCATGCAAGCTCGTCGTTCACAAATATTCTGACGGCCTGGAATACCCTCGTTGCCGGGTGTATATTCCTTACGTGAAATTTCTTCGGGATTGCGCGAAGAACTATGCGGGCGAGCTCTCCGGTCGTCCCGACCGGCCCGTCCACCCGCGCCCTGCGGATCGCGGCTGCGATCCTCCGCGCCCACCGCTCCTGCCCGAGCCGGAAAAAAATATCGGCCAGACGCTTCTCATCAAAGGTATTTACGACATGATACGCGCTCACCCCGCTCCCGTCCAGCCTCATGTCCAGTTTTTCGTCTCTGGCAAAAGTAAACCCTCGTCCGCTTCTCTCAAGATGGAACGAAGATACGCCGAAATCATATAAAAAATAGTGTATCTTCCCTCTCAACGTATCGAGATGCCGAGAAATATAAGAAAAATTATCATTAATGTAATCAATTCTAGCTGCATACGGCTTAAGCCTCCGCCTTGCTGCCTCAAGAATGTCTGCGTCCCTGTCCATGGCGATGATCCTTAGACGCGCAAACCTCGATAATAATAGCTCTGAATGACCTCCTTCACCGACCGTACAATCAACCAGAATGCCTGCGCCCCGGCTGGCCGAGCTCTCAATGAAATGGAGCAGCTCGTTGGTCATCACCGGGATGTGCGCGTATTCCAAATATGACCTCGTAAATTATGTCGCATTATGCAGGGGCAGGCCTCAAGCCTGGCCCCCTACGGTTATATGCCGAGATCACCGGCCAGGGCGTTCAGGGAATCCTGGTCAGGCCGGTACTGGTTGTATATCTCGGTCGCCCAGATCTCGATCCTGTCGTTCAGTCCCAGGATGGTAATGTCGTTTTTTATCCGGGCGTATTCCAGGTGGCTGCCGGGGATCAGTATCCTCCCCTGCCGGTCCAGCTCCTGGTCCCTGGCGCCTCCCATAAGGTGGCGGATCCAATTCCTGTTGGTGGGATTCGATTGAGGCAGCGGCACCAGCTTCTCCCTGACGAAGCGCGTCCAATCCTCTTCCCTGAAAGCCATGATGCATTGGTCAAATCCATACGTGAGCACGAGCGTGTTAAGAATGTAATCTTCGCCAAAAGCCTTGCGCAAGGTGATCGGGATCGACACCCTTCCTTTTTCATCAAGAGTCGGATGATATTCACCCATGAACATTGTCGTGCCTTCACCCCAAGGATTAGATCAACAAAAATCCCCACTTTTCCCCATTAATTACCAAATGAGACATAATTTGTCAAGACTAAAATGAAATTTTTATAACTTTTGTCTATAAATAATATTGTAGCAAATTTTCCTTGACGAGATTACGGTAACTCCTGAAAAATGGGCTGCCTTCGAGGGGGTCAGAGCAACTGTTGTTCGCGAGTAACGGTTTGTTTGTGTTTTGGGGGTCAGAGCAACCCGATATTATGGGAAGGGTCAGAGCCCTAGCACAATTTAATATATGCGGGTGTAGTTCAGTGGTAGAACTTCAGCCTTCCAAGCTGGCCACGTGGGTTCGATTCCCATCACCCGCTCATGGAATGCCGCGAAAAACGGCCGGCATCCTTCACCGCTTTTTTAATCGCCTTCCAGATATCAGTTCCCTGTGATTGTTTCAGGGTGCGGGGACAAATACGGCCCGGCGAAAATGAATCAGGGGAATATATTCCCTTCAAAAATTACAGCAATCCCTTTTTTAGTCAAATTGACGACATCATCCTGAGCTCCGGCCGGGAACGGTCGGGCTCGGTCCTCGCGCCGCATCTAATTCAATATTGTAAAATATCTCCCATTGAGCCTTGTAACGCTTATCTTTCTTTTGTACAGGGAGCTTAAAATTTCGTCGTTGATGGCGTCATCGATATCACCGCAGAAATAACATTCCCCGTTTTCTATGATCAGAATCCTGCTAAAAAGCGGTGTTATCTCCTCAATATGATGGGTGACAAATATAATTGATGTTTTTTTAAATCTACTGATTTTATCAATCGACAATAATAAATCCTCTCTTGCTGAAAGGTCTAATCCCATGGTCGGCTCGTCGAACAAGAGGAGTTCCGGTTGATTTATGGAGGCCCTCAGCATGAGAATCTTTTGCTTTTCGCCATCAGAGAGGACATTAAATTTATCATTGGCCCGTCCGTTCATGTTAATGGTATCCAATAATTCGTGTGCATAAGAAATATCAACGCCTGATGGCTCAACATACAAACCGATCGATGCATAAAGACCGCTCAATATAACATCAATGGTGCTTTCATTTTTTGAAATCATATCCTTAAGCGAGATACTAATATATCCTATTCTTTTTCTGATATCCCGTATATCATTCCCAAATGTTTTGCTCGCGAAGCGTATAACCTCGCCCATGCTTGGATAAAGATATCCCGCGATGATCTCGAGGAGTTTTGTTTTACCGGAACCATTTTTCCCATAAAGAATCCAGTTTTCGTTCTCTTGAATATGCCAGGATATATTTTTTAGAATATGTTTTTCTGTTTTATCAAAAAAATATAATGAGATGTTTTTCAGCTCAATCATAGCGGGAAATTTATTATTGGATAATAATTATTCAAGTACTTATTTTTAATGCGATGGGCTGTTTACGGGTAACATCTCCAAAAATGCGGCGATTCCAATAATTATTATCGACGATTGTCCTTATTTTGCTTGACTAATGCAATTTTATATCATCCAGCATATGGATGACCGGCAGGCAAGAGTACCAATGGTAAAAATTATTTCATGCATCAATACTATTATTAGGAGGGAACCATATGGCTGGTGAAAACGGAGATTCCTATACCGAAACCACATCACAATCCTGGGGATCGCGCCTCATGGAATCCATCAAGGGTGTTCTCGTTGGCCTTGTTTTGTTTATCGCGGCCTTCCCCGTTCTCTGGATGAATGAAGGCTGCGCAGTCAAAACCGCAAAGGGGCTGGACGAGGGAGCAAAGATCGTCACATCGGTTAAGGCCGAAACGGTTGATCCCGCCAATAACGGCAAGGAGGTGCACCTGTCCGCATTGGCGACAACGGACGAAGTCCTTGCAGACAAGAACTTTGGAATCAACCAGAAGTGCATCAAGCTCATACGCAACGTCGAGATGTACCAATGGAAAGAGGAGTCACATTCGGAAAAAAAGAAAAAACTGGGCGGCGGCGAAGAAACGGTGACGACCTATACGTACAAAAAGGAATGGTCCTCAAACCCGATAGATTCAAGCAAATTCAAAAAGCCCGGATACAAAAACCCGGCTATGCCTTACAAGGGAGAAACCTTTACCGCGAATTTGGTCAAACTTGGCGCTTTCAGGCTCAGCCCCTCACTCATAAGCCAGATCACCAAGAGCGAACCCATGGCACTGCAGCAGGAAAACATATCGAAACTCTCTGCCGAGATCAGGGGGAAAGCCAGGATTCTTGACGGCGGGATATTTGTCGGCAAAAATTCCCCGGAACCGAACATCGGGGATTTCAAGATCAATTATTCGATCGTAAAGCCCCAAACGGTATCCGTAGTCGCTAAGCAGATAAACGATACATTCGAGGCCTATGCGACTAAACAAGGTACCGAGATAAACCGTCTCGAACATGGCGAGCGATCGGCTGAATCCATGTTCCAACAGATGCAGAAGGAAAACACCGTTCAGACCTGGATACTGCGACTTGTCGGGCTGATCCTAATGGCATCGGGCATTGGATTAATATTCAGGCCGCTGTCGACTTTCGGCGACGTTATTCCCCTTATCGGCAGCGTTTTGAACATGGGCATTGGAATTTTCGCGTTCATCATGGGGCTTGTCCTCTCGCTGATAACCATTGCCATCGCCTGGATCGCCCACCGGCCGATTCTCGGAATAGCCATCCTGGTCATCGGCGCAGGCATATTTGTCGCGATATGGTTGATAGGCAAACAAAAGAAAGCAAAGGCGGCCGTTTGATGCCGGAGCGACGCTGCATGATAAAACTCCCTTCAAAAAAGGGAGTTTTATCATGGGCTATACTCAACTTGACGGATGTTCAACTATTGGAGTCCCTTTTTTAATCAAATTATCGATAACAGAATAATCCCGAATAGGATTGCCGATCAGATTTACATATTCCAGCTCTTCAAGATTCTCAAGCACGCTGATGTCGGAAATATATTAAAGCTGATATCCAGCTCTTTCAAATGCGCCAGGTTTTCAAGGCGTTTTACCGGATACCGCCTAATTTTTAAGAAAAAGACTGTCAATAGGCCCGGACAGGCCGATAAGGTGATAGAATTCATCGATCCCAATTCGGAGTTGGCGAAAACCATAGATAAGGAGTATTGGGTAAAGAAGGAAGTCGAGAGACCTAAGTACTTGGCAACCCAAGTAGTTGAAGAGGTCAAAAAGGCCGGGTTCTCCAAGTTTCGGAGACAACCTAAGCACCTACGCATGTGGAAAGCAGAGGATGCCAAGAATCCGGCGAGGGGGTATGGCACCCTGGTAGCCGGCACCTGGTACTGGTACGAGTCTTGGGTAAACCGATGTCTCGAACTATGCCAACTAGCCGGTGACAGGTACAAATGACTCATTGACCCGATAAGTGAATCGATTTGCTCCAGAAATTAGAATCCTTATGCCCACCGTGTTAGATAATATTTGGCTACAAATAACCATAAAAAGTATAAATAATGTATAAACGTGCTTTACCCTTTGCCCTTTGCGAGAATATAACACAGTTTATTGATGGCTCCCTATTCACCCTCTGCAAAAAACGCTGAATAAAAAATACTTGTTTATTCTATAGTTAATAGGCAATTTTTTTTGACATATTGATAAAGCTCTTCGGATTAGAAATGATAAAAGGCCTTAATCACATTACCTTTGCGGTAAACAATCTTGAAAAGTCCTTTGCATTCTACAAGGACATATTAGGCCTAAAACCCATCGCAAAATGGCAAAACGGCGCCTATTTCACCACAGGCAATACCTGGATCGCCCTAAATCAAGATTCAAAAGTATCAGAAGCCAGACGCCCCGATTATTCTCATATTGCATTCACCTGCACTGCCTCTGATTTCCAAGCCTTAAAAGCCAAACTTGTAGATCATGGATGTAAAAAATGGTCCGAGAATAAATCCGAAGGCGATTCTTTCTATTTTCTGGACCCTGACGGACACAAACTTGAAATACATGTCGGTGACCTGCAATCACGACTAAAAGAAATGCAGGACAATCCCTGGGATATGTTCGAGTACTACTGAATAGTGTCACATAATAGGGCGATTTTATCTGGCAAAGAACGGATTTAATAAAAGACTTTCAAATTTCCTGCCTGCTTCGATAAGATCCATACACTAAATAGCTTTTTTGTTAATTTCTTATTGACAAGTTTACAAGTTTTAACGATATTATTTTTATCATCCCTGTAAGACGTGAGTGTCTTATAGGCCCCGGGTAGCTGGTGCTCCCGGGTTTTATATTTATAGGGGATATTATTGACACGTATCGCCTTTTTTATTGACGGGTTCAATTTATATCATTCTCTTGACGATAACAAGTCATACCATAAATATAAATGGCTCAATCTTGCCCGGCTATCCAATAACTTAATAAAGAAATCCGATACAATTACAAAAATTTATTACTTCACCGCCCTGGCTCATTGGGATCAAAAAAAAGTCGCTAAACATAAATTGCTTATTCGCGCACTCGAACTTCAGGGTGTGGAAATAGTATATGGCAAGTTTAAGATGCGAGATAAAACGTGCTTTAAATGCGGCCATACATACAGGAGTCATGAAGAAAAACAAACTGACGTCAATATAGCCATTACATTGTTTTCAAGCGCTATAAATGATGTCTATGATAAAGCAATAATACTATCAGGTGACAGCGACCTTATCCCGGCGATCAAAGCAGTTAAAAACACTTTCCCGGCAAAAAACATAGGCGTCGCCATACCCATAGGGAGGACAGCCCAGGAATTAATTAATGTTACTGATTTTCATATCCGCATCAAAGAAAAACATCTTCGAACCAGCTTGTTTCCACAGGAGATTGATATTGACGGGAAAAAACTATTGTGCCCTGCTACATGGAAATAATTGTCATGTGCCGGATTAAAAATGATAAAAGGAATTAATCACATTATGTTTGCAGTAGAGAATCTTGAGAAGTCCTTTGAATTCCATAAGGCCCTATTGGGATTAAAACCTGTCGCAAAATGGAAAAACGGAGGCTATTTTACCACAGGCGAGACTTGGTGATGGACACGCCAAAATCTTCACGCCTTAAAAGACCCCGCTATCCAATGCCCGCCTTTGTTAAAGAAGCTCTTCTTCAGAGCGGTCTGATGGAGGCATATCGCAGCCGCCCGCCATATCAGCAAAACGATTACATCGGCTGGATAAGCCGCGCAAAGCGGGAAGAAACAAAGGATAAGCGGCTGGCCCAGATGCTGGACGAGCTTGCGCAAGGCGATAAATACATGAACATGACATATCGTCCGAAGAAGCTTACCGAGAAAAAAAGCCTGCATTGAATGATCATGATTTATTTATAGGAAGATAAATATGAAATTACATATTTATACCGTTAAAGTTGCCGCGCTGGGAATTACAGCATCACTCCTGCTGGCCGGCTGTGCTCTTTCAGCGGCACAAAAAGAAATCCTGTGCTTAAATACTCTTGGCTCTCCAATCCCTGAATTCTGCGAGGTGAAACCGAATGTGCTCTGGCGCGGGTCCAAGCCTGACAGGAATACCGCCGCATGGCTTATCAATAAAGGCGTTAGCACGATCGTAAATCTTGAATTGCTGCATGATGATATGGATACGATTACTCAGGAGACGATCACCGGCACGGGTACATATAAAATTGATTACTTTCGGGTAAAGACCTGGGAGCCCCTGTACGCAGTTACCAAATCGAATGCGGATGAGGATGTCATTCACTTCCTTGCAGTTGTGAGCCGGGCCAAACAGCCGGTTTATGTCCATTGCCGCGCCGGTGAGAACCGGACCGGGGTCATGGTTGCCGCGTATAAAATAATTCTCAATGGTCAAACGAGTAAGGCAGAGATGGCCAAAATACTGGATGAAATGCAGAGCTATAAAGGCGCCTGGTCTGAATCCACCACTAAGTATATCAAAGGCTTATTTCTCAGGCGTGACGAAATTATCAAGAAGGTCAGGGCATTTAAGGTGGAAGACCCCATTCAAATTATTTGCAATAAGGGGAAGTGCGTGAGCAATCCTCGACAATTTCGAGACGTTTTGTATTAATTGATTAAAACAATATGGGTTAGCAAAGGCATAATAAGCGGCTCCACCAGATCACCGGGAAGCCCGGCTCCCGTAGAGCCGCAGCGTTATGTGTCTTAATGAGGAATGCGGAGGAAATCATGGATGAATTAATAGAAACGACACAACACGAGAATATTGTTGAAGTTGCTTTGAACCGGCCCAAAGCATTTAACGCATTCAACCTTGAAATGATTTCAGAGTTAGCGAACGTTTTAATAAGGCTATCTACGGACAGTTCCGTGAAAGGTATAGCCCTTACGGGAAGAGGAAAGGCCTTTTGCGCCGGAGGAGATCTTAAATGGGCTGTGCATTTTTCCGAGAAGCCCGGTTCTTCATTCCACAGGCTGGCGTCACAATTAAATCTAGCTGTTGTTGAAATCCGGCGAATGAATAAACCCGTTGTGGCGGCCATTAATGGTCCGGCAGCCGGAGCAGGTTTTGCCCTGGCATTGGCCTGCGACTTTCGTATCATGGAAGAATCGGCGGTTCTCATGCAGGCATACACCTCAAATGGTCTTAGCATTGACGGAGGCGGTACATTCACATTGCCGAGAATTGTCGGTTTTGCCCGCGCTTTGGAAATTGCCGCATTTGACAAACCTATATCGGCGAAACAAGCATTGGAATTGGGGTTGGCGACCAGGGTAGTTGAAGATGGGACGGCTTTGAAGGGAGCAATCGATATGTTGAATGAATTGGCAAAGGGCTCACTTCATTCTTTTGGCTGGTCAAAAAAACTGCTTAATGATTCTTTCAGCAGTTCATTTGAATCGCATATAGAATTAGAAAGAGAGGGACTTTCTGACTGCGCAAACCATCCTGACGGAAAGGAAGGGCTGAATGCTTTCATTGAAAAGCGTAAACCTCTCTTTAACCGCTAAAAGGTGAAACAGAAATGTATCACACATAACCGGTCGCTGAATCAGGACAATGGAATCGCGCTCACCCGCTGGCTATGGATCGGCCAAATCGAGATAAGGATTTTTTTTGCTTCGCTGAAAAGCCAATGGGTAAATATCGGCTTTACTGTCAAGAACGCAGATCGTGTGGAGGCGATCTTCAGAGAGAAATATCTCATAAGGTAAAGAGTAACACCCGACAAACGAATCAGCCGGAAGGCTAATCGCCGCCGCTGATTCGCAGCATTGCACACATGAATACCATGAACGAGCTTGATAATCAAAAAGCATACTGGGATGGCGTCACCGTTGAAAAAAAATTCACGCATCCGATCCGGCTGGACCTCTTTCGGGAATTGGTACCGCTCGGAAGCAATATATTGGACTACGGGTGCGGGTACGGCAGAACGTGCGCTGAACTGGTGAAATCCGGCTATAAAGACATTGTCGGAGTTGATATTTCATCTGAAATGATCAAGCATGGGCTGTTATTGTACCCTAGCCTGAATTTACAGTATATTGAGGGCAGCATATTACCCTTTTCTGATAATACCTTTGCCGCTTGTACGCTGCTTGCGGTCTTGACCTGCATACCAACCGATGCCGGGCAAAAGGAACTTATCAATGAGCTGCACAGAGTATTGCATCCGAATGGAATTCTCTACCTTAGCGACTACCCTTTGCAGAAAGACGCCAGAAACAATGAGAGATACAACCAATTTAAAGATGCGTATAAAAAATTTGGGGTCTTCCGGCTCTCTGACGGAGGCGTAGTCCGGCATCACGACATGCCGTGGATATACGCGCTCTTATCGCGGTTCGATATCATAAAGGAAGACAACATTGAAGTCACTACGATGAACGGGAACGCGGCGGAAGCGTTCCAGATAATCGCGAAGAAAAGATAGCGCGGCCGACAAGGACGCGCGCCTGATCCCAAAAGCCCGGCGATTTTTTGTCCAGGCGATGCACCCTCCCCCAATTGCCAGAATGGCAAGGTGCGGATGCTTGCGAGGACATAAGGAAAAGCATCTGCCATCGAAAGGATGCAATATTTATAATTGACAGAAATATAAAATTGACTTGTTATTATATTTAGATAAATAATTACCGCCACACTATCAACAGTAGCAGAAGTGAAAATACAAACCTATAAGCAGTTAAGCAACATGTCTCTTAAATGTTATTAGAGGCAGATTTATTTAAAAAAACTTTAGCAGATAATTGTAAGGAGCAAATCATGAACACAAAAATTCTTGCATCATTCATTTTATTAGCACAATGTGCATTAATATCCTCCTGTCTTACACATTATCAAACCAACACGTGGCTTAATACACAGAAAGGTGTTCCAACTATTAATATCACCGGAGGGTGGGATGCCGGTTCTGTATTCGGCGGAGGATGGGGCGGAGCCAGTATTGTTCAAAACGGCAACGAGATTATTGGGACAATAGGCTTGTATAATATCAAAGGCGTGATTAATGGTGACAATATTTATCTGATATTCACATCAGGTGCAAAAATATATTATACCGGCCATCTCAAGCCCTCTCAAGATGGTAGTCTGGTAGGAATTACGGTTGAAAATGCAATAGTAGATACCAATGGGGCTCAAAATGCCATGAAGCATCCGATTATCATGAAAAAATATGGTCAAATCGAAAAAAAATAGGGTCTGGAAATCCTATTGGACTGAAACTTAGTGGTGTTAAATGAAAAATTTTTTCTCAGTGCTTGCCACCCTTCAGACCGCTCATTGTGAGCGTTATATGCCGGATTAAAAATGATAAAAGGCCTTAACCACATTACGTTTGCAGTAAAGAATCTTGAAAAGTCCTTTGAATTCTATAAGGACATATTAGGCTTAAAGCCCGTCGTAAAATGGAAAAACGGAGCGTATTTTACCACAGGCGATACCTGGATTGCTCTTAATCAGGATTCAAAAGTACCAGAAGTTACGCGACCCGATTATTCTCATATTGCATTCAGCTGCGCCGCCTCTGATTTCCAAGCTTTAAAAGCCAAACTTGTAAAGTATGGATGTGTAGAATGGTCAGAGAATAAATCTGAGGGAGATTCATATTATTTTTTGGATCCCGACGGGCACAAACTTGAAATACACGTCGGGGACTTGCAGTCACGACTAAAAGAAATGCGGGAAAATCCCTGGGATACGTTCGAGTACTAGGGCAAGTTAGTCTTAAAATGCAAGCCCGACTAGACGGTGAAGCCGGAGCGTCCGCGCGGCTGAGCTCGACCATTCTGGGGAGGAAAAATGAAAAAACTAATTCTATTTATTGCACTATCGGTCTTAAGTATTACCATTGGCGCCGCTGCGCAAGAAAATTGTTCCAAGGAAAAAACAGAAGCCATAATTGAATACTTACGGGTTAATTCAATCGATGATCTTATGGACCAGATGCTTATCGAAATACAAAAACAAATACCGCCTGAACATCGCGAGGTTTTTGCTAAAATATGGAAATCTGCATTCGATACAAAGGAGCTAAAAGAAATGATATTAAAGTCGATGTGTAAAATTTTCACTATAGAGGAGATCCAAGCATTAACAAAATTTTATAACAGCCCCGAAGGCAGATCAGTAATGAAAAAAATTCCACAATATATGACTGAATTAATGCCCTATTTGCAAGTGATAAATCAACGAGCAATGCAGAAAGCCATAGAAGAAATCAATAAAACGCAAAATAAGGAAAAATTAAAACCGGAGAAATCTTTATAACCTCCTCATTTCAGAATGTATTTCCCGATCCTCCGTGAGGGCGTCGGCGATGCTTCCCGGGAGATTCCATGCATAATGCCTTATGTTCTGATATCCCGAAGCAGGACGTCGGTAGAGGTATTTGCTTGCAATTGCCAACGGCAAAGGCAGCGAAATCATTTTTACGCTTATTCGCCAGCCGGAAATGTCCGATGAGAAGTTCGCGGAAGATGCCAAGTGGGTGGAGAAAGGATCGATCAAAAAAAGATTGATTAATAAAACAAAGACACGCCTGCTTATTTTATAGCTAATAAACTATTTTTATTGACATTTTTATAAAACTCTTCTTTAAATTTAAATAAGTAAAAAATTATAAAATTTCTATATAATAATTGTTTAGGCTCACAAAAGGAGGAGAAACATGTTCATAGCCGCCAATATCGTCGTTGCTCTCGTCGCGCTACTGCACGTCTGCTTCCTGGTGCTCGAAATGTTCCTGTGGGACAAACCAATAGGTCTGCGGGTTTTCGGCCAAACAAAAGAGGCGGCTGCGGCCACCAAGCTCCTGGCCGCCAATCAGGGTCTTTACAATGGCTTTCTCGCCGCCGGCTTGGTCTGGGGTCTGAGCCTTGGCCCGGATGGCACCGGCATCAAGGTCTTCTTTCTTTGTTGCGTGCTTATTGCAGGCCTGTTCGGGGGAGCTACCGCCGGCCGGAAAATTCTCATTGTTCAAGCGATTCCCGCAGCCGTCGGATTGGCGCTGGTGTTGCTTTCCTAAGCTGCGGGTTGCACAAGCCTTAATAAGGCATTGCACGCTTTTAACCTGACCTGATTCGAGGGTCTTTCCTGAAAGATATTTTTGTCCTGAACATTGGTTGAGTAATCTGATTCGAGAGAGCCGTTGCAAAAAATATTTTGCAAAGTCCTCCCCGTGCTCGTATATTTAAAAAATATTAATATTTAAGAGGTAAGCTATGGCAGATTTAAAGTCATTCGTTGCGAAATGGTCCCCTGTTGTGCACAGTATCATGAGGATCATGATTGCGCTTCTTTTCATGGAGCACGGGGCGCAGAAGCTTTTCGGACTCCCGGTTGCCATGGAAGGCTTCACGTTGTCGTTATTCTCGCTCCTTGGTCTTGCGGCTATTCTTGAATTTTTCGGAGGGTTATTCGTCCTTGTCGGTCTCTTCACCAGACCTGTCGCGTTCATCCTGTCAGGTCAAATGGCGACTGCCTATTTCATGGCGCACGCGCCGAAAAGCTTCTGGCCGGTCGTGAATCAAGGAGAGCTTGCGATCATCTATTGCTTTGTGTTTCTCTACCTTGCATTCGCCGGAGGCGGCTCATGGAGCCTTGACCGTGCATTGCGTAAAATAGATTAGCGATCAGATGCAAATTCCGCCGCGCTCCATTCGCACCGGTTATTTGCGGCGTTAGACGTTTATTGCGCCGATGGGCATGCCGACTGTCTCAAGGCTATGAACCCCTTATGCTTCATGAAGTTGGACATCACTGACATTGCCGACATGGCGCTGCACCGGTTGCACCACCCGCTGTGCGGGCTTTACGCCGGCGAGCAGGGGCGTTATACTTCAAATCCACGATCAAGGGTGCTGAAAGCAGGTAATTTCTCCGGCAGGGATTTTAGTTAAATACCATTATCTGTTGTTTTATCTTCATTTTCAGCATTTTTTACATCTTCACCGGTAATTTCTGAATTTTTTTCGCCCGTGCCGGAAGTTTTATTTAACTTTCTCCGGCGCTTTTCATCCTGCTTTTTCTTCTTTGCTATATCTCTCTGACGTTTTTCATACTGATAGTTATTTCTGGCCAATTTTTCATCCTTACTGTGTTAATTTTACAGAATTAAAGATACCGTTCCGGAAAACAGTTTAATTTTCCGGAACGGAAATAATAAGAGCAAGAATTCAGTTTATTAATATCGCTGACTTCTCCGTGGTCTATCTTCCTTAGGTTTAGCAACGTTTACTTTAATGTTTCTCCCATCGATCTCTTTACCATCGAGCTGTTTGATTGCCTCATCGCCTTCTGCCTGATTTGGCATTTCAACAAATCCAAATCCTTTTGAACGTCCGGTTTCTCTGTCGATAACAATTTTGCTTTCCGACACTGAACCGAAAGTCTTGAACAATTTTTCCAGATCTTCATCCGTCATCTTATAAGACAGATTGCCTACATAAATATTCATCTTTGCTTTTCTCCTTAAATGCACATGGCTTAATAATTGATATATGCAAGATTTTGGATTACTGATTACACAGAGCGGTCTTTTTGTCAAGGATGAATTCTCTCTCTGGCGAGTATTTACAACTGCTTATCCTATAGTTAATAAACGATTTTTATTGACATTTTTATAAAACTCTTTTGTAATTAATGGGAAATTATGGAATTCCTGTATAGTAATTGTTATGTGCAGCATAAAAAGGAGCGAAAAATGAAAAGACTACTCTGGGCTCTATGGTTTGCATTATTGTTGTCAAGTACCGTTCAAGCCGATGATCCCGCCGGCATCGGCGTTGTGGTGTTGGCAAAGACGGGCTCAAGCTGGGACGGAACTTCCCTGCCGGCATATCCGTCCGGCAAGCCTGAAATAACGATTTTGCGAATAACAATTCCGGCAGGAACCGCCTTGCCGCTGCATCAGCATCCGGTGATAAATGCAGGTGTATTGCTGAGCGGAGAGCTGACGGTCATAACCGAAGATAACAGAACACTGCATCTCAAGGCCGGAGATCCAATCGTTGAGGTTGTGAATAAATGGCACTACGGAAAGAACACGGGAAATGGCCCCGCAGTGATCCTGGTTTTCTATGCCGGCGCTCTGGACACGCCGATAACCATCAAGAAATAGGCGCCCCATGCTCAACGTATCCATTCTTGTCGCTGCACACGATCGGGAAACCGTGCAGCACATAGCAACCTTACTCCAAGACGCGGGTTATCCGGCGCCGGCAACGGCATCATCGGCGTCCGACGCGGTCAGAAAGATAAAAGATCTCTATCCCGGACTGGTGATCATTGAAACCACGCTTCGCAAAAAAAATGACGGCGTCGAGGCAATCAAGAAAATCAAAAAATCGCTCGAGGTGCCGGTGATCTACCTCGCCTCGCAGGACACCCCGGAGCCGTTCCGGCTGGCCCGCGGGTCCGATCCGCTCGGATACTTGCCCCTGCCGGTAACCCAGGGTGAATTGTGCATCGCTGTGGAAGCGGCGCTCCGCTGCGTCGCTGCGGAAAAAAAGCTTCGCGAAGTGGAAAAACTGCGCAAGAGCCGAGAGGACCTCAACCGCGCCCAAGCCGTGGCTCATACCGGAAACTGGCGGCTGGACGTACGGAAAAATGAATTGCTCTGGTCCGACGAGGTATACCGGATATTCGGCATTTCGGTCGGGACGCCGCTCACGTATGAGTCGTTTCTGGCCGCCGTACACCCGGAGGACCGGGAGTTCGTGGATAGATCATGGCAAGCCGCCTTAAGCGGCACGCCGTACGACATCGAACACCGCATTGTCACGGGACCGGAAGTAAAATGGGTCCGCGAGCTGGCGGAGCTGGAATTGGATAAGGACGGCTCGCTGCGCGGCGGTTTCGGCATCGTTCAGGACATCAGCGAGCGCAAGCGGATGGAAGAGGCGCTGCGCGAAAAAACCAACGAGATCGAAAATTTCTTTTCGATCTCGTTGAACCTGATGTGCGTAGCCGATACCGCCGGATATTTCCGTCGTCTCAACCAGTCATGGGTGACGCTCCTCGGCTATTCCCTGGAAGAGCTGATGGAGCGCCGTTTTCTCGACTTCATCCATCCCGACGACGTACCGTCCACCCTTGACGCCATCGACCGGCTGGCTTGCCAGGAAGCGGTCGTCAATTTCGTGAACCGGTACCGCAGCAAGGACGGAGCATACCGCTGGCTCGAGTGGTACGCGCAGCCATCGGGCGACATCATCTACGCGGCTGCCCTGGACATCACTGATCGGAAAAAAGCTGAGACCGCCCTCTTGAGCAGCGAGGAAAATCTGAAAAGAGAGCTCTCAACCAGCAGGACGCTGGCGGATCTGTCACAAACCCTCATCAGCTCCGATCTGACCATTCAGCAGATATCCGTGGAAGTATTCAACCACGCCAGAAATCTCACCGGCAGCCGGCACGGGTACGCGGCGTACATCGACCCGGAAACGCGCGAAAGCGTGGCCTACCATCTCACCGAGATGATGGGCGGCGAATGCGAAATCGCGGCACCCGACCGCAGGGTTGCCTTTCCGTCCGGGCCCGACGGCCGCTATCCCGGACTATGGGGGCACGCTCTCAACACGCGCGCGCTTTTTTACGACAACGACGCCCGGCGGCATCCATCCGCCAAAGGCACCCCGCCGGGCCACGTCCCGATCGAGCGGTTCCTCTGCGTACCGGCGCTTATCGGCGACACCCTGCTCGGCAACATCGCGCTGGCAAACCCGTCGCGCGACTTCAACGACCATGACCTGGAAATCGTAAAGCGCATCGCCGACCTGTACGCCCTGGCGATCCAGCGGGTCCATTACGAAATCGCCCTGGAAGAGGCGAACGAAACCCTGGAGCAGAAGGCGCGGGAGCGCTCCCAGCAGTTGTACCAGACGAACGACAAGCTGATCAGGGAGATCGAGGAGCGCAAAAAGGCGGAAGAGGCGCTCCGGCGGAGCGAATTCAAGTTCCGCACCGTGGCTGACTTCACCTACGCGGGCGAGTACTGGGTGGATGCGCTGGGCAATTATATTTACGTTTCGCCGTCGGTCGAGCGCATCACCGGATACCGGCCCGACGAGTTCATGGCGGACCGGGATCTGCTGACGAACATAGTCCATCGCGACGATCGCGAGAAATTCATCAACCACATACACGATGAATATAACGCCCGGGAGCCGCGGGAGATCGATTTCAGGATCATCCGGAAGGACGGCGCGGTACGCAACATCGCGCACGTGTGCAACCCCGTGTACGGTGAAGCCGGGGAATTCATCGGCCGGCGGGCCAGCAACCGGGACGTGACCGTGCAACGGCAGGCGGAGATCAGGCTGCGCGAGGGTGAAGAGGTGGCCAATGCCCTTATCAACACCCCGACGGAGCCGGTACTCCTGACTGGCACGGACGGCACCATCATCGACGCCAACGATGAACTGGTGAAACGGCTCGGCCGGAAGAGGAAGGATATAATCGGGACTTCCATGTACGATATAATCAGCGAGGACATGGTGCTGCCGAGGCGGAACAAGATCGACGCCGTGCTGAAGGCCGGGAATGCCCTGCGGTTCGAGGAAGGCTCCGGCGAGAACTGGTTCGACACTATCATATACCCGGTATGCGACCACCAGGGCATGATAACCAAGCTGGCCATCTTCTCCCATGACATAACCGAGATGCGGCGGATGCAGAAGGACATCATGGCGATCAGCGAGCTTGAGCGGCGGCGCATCGGCCAGGAGCTCCACGATTCCCTGGGGCAGAAGCTGACCGGCATCGGCTTCCTCGCGGAGGCGCTCAAACAGACCATGCAGGAGAAATCATACCCTGAGGTAGCCGATATCGAGGAAATCATTTATAACGTCACGGATTCCATCGATCATGCACGGAAAATATCAAGCGGCCTCTGGAGCGAGCGCTTCGAATCATACGACGCGGTCCAGGCGCTGGAGGAGCTGGCCGCTGACACCCGGAATCTCTTCAAAATAGCCTGCCTGTTTAATTACGAAATCGCCAAGCCGATCAAGAACAAGACGGTGGTGACCAACCTGTACTACATTGCGCGGGAATCGGTCAATAACGCCATCAAGCACGGCAAGGCCGATCTGATCGAATTGACTCTCAAGGAGGATGATGAACAGATTTACCTGAAAATAGAAAACAACGCCAGGAGTGCGGCCGGAGAATTCGAAAAAAAGAAAGGGATCGGCTTGCGCATCATGCGGTGCCGGGCCGCCATCATCGGCGGCACCGTGGACGCGGGATCCGACAAGAAGGGGTTTGCGGTCTTTGTCGCCATAAAAAAGGAATTCATCAGGAATTACCTTGATTGAACCGCAGAAGAATTAAAAAAGCCAGCAGCCGGAATCGAACCGGCGACAGGTCGATTACGAATCGACTCCTCTACCAACTGAGGTATGCTGGCGGATGAATGCTTTTCAAAATGGAAGATACCGATAGCCTGTCAAGTTATTAAGGGCTCCGGCGGTGGTTTTTTTATTCATCTAAAAAAATTATTGTGCCTGGGCTTCCTGGAATCCGGCAAACCAGTACATCTCGGATTCGGTGAAATTATTGACTATCCCCACATTTTCATAATAATCCATTAAAATCCTGAGATGGATTATCTCTTCCTCATCCGGGGTGAAGTCAGCCTCTTTGTGGTTCATGATGGTCATGTACGTCAGCTCAACCCACTCAAAAAATGATCTGTCCTTTTCAGAAAAAATAGTATAGCTTGCGATAATATCAAACTTCAGGGTATCAACGGCCCGGTCAAATTCATCATCCGAAAGCACATGCAAGGTGGTGGCCATCTGAGTCTGGAAATAGTCACCCCAGGTGATAATATTCGGACGCACGCCGTATTTCTTTTCCAAATTCATGACCGCTTCTTTATCGATAAATTTTTTTGAAGCCACCCTATCAATAAAACTTTTGATGAATATGAGATTGTTTATGCCTCTCATGCTCAGTATTCCGTCATTCACCATCTCAATAATTGAATCATTCAGTAATTCTTCCATGATTTTTCTCCGCGGATATTTAATGAATTCACTACTATAATCGGCAAATTGCTGAATTTAACCTTAGTAATAAAATGATTTTTGCCGCAAGTCTGGTAATTATACGACAAGTCTGATATATTATAATTGACTAATAACAAACAATTTATACTCTGAGATAGCTGCGGAGACAATCTGCTGGAATGTCAGATTTACTATGGAAGCAAATCCCGATATCATACATAATATTAGAATATACCAGGAAAAATTCAAAAAATATAACGATATACGGCTGGCAAATCTTTTCAGGGTATTGTCCGAACAACAGATCATCATCCTGGCGGAATTCATACCCTATCTGCTGAACGTGAACGTGCCGCAATTGCCCGGTTATATACAATCAGATAAAATCCCCCATGGCGTATTCGATTACATCCCTTCCCCGAAAATCATTGATTTCGTCTCAAAAAGATTCCCCGATGCCGGAATCCTCCGGGAAAGAATAAAAAATCCCTTCATCCAGATGACGGCCCTCATAGGCAGTTGCGGCACCATCGCGTATACAAAACAATCCGACTTCGACTACTGGATCTGTTACCTGGAAAGCGGGTACGACCGGGAAGCCATCACGCAGTTCAAGGCAAAGCTGCGGAACATCGAGAGCTGGATGTACGACAAGTTTAACATAGAGATACATTTCTACCTGAACGAGATCAACCGGGCGAGGAATAATATCTTTGCCGACGACAAGGAAGAGCTCTCGGGCTCATCCATCGGCGAGCTTCTCAAAGAAGAATTCCTCAGGAGCTCGATCATCTTAAACGGCAAAATACCCTTCTGGTGGATGACCCCCTCCGACTCGGATAATCCGACTTACGACAAATGGCTCGCGGCAATAAAAGAATCGGATCTGGTTGATAAATTCATAGACCTGGGAAATATTTACAGTATCAAGCCGGAAGATTTTCTTGCGGGCGGCTTATTCCAGATTCTCAAGTCGCTGGGCAATCCCTTCAAATCCATCATTAAGCTCGGCCTGCTGGTGCGGTACATCAACAATTTCATGGACAATCCCTTTATCTGCAATATAATTAAAAAGAACATCCACCATGACAAGCTCAACTACAATGAAATCGACGCCTATGTAATCATGTTCGATTACGTGTACGACTACTACAGCACTATCGTGAAGGACATGGATGCCCTGGAGGTGCTCAAGACCGCGTTCTACCTCAAGGTTGAGCCGCAGCTGTCAAGGCTTCTTACGAATAAAGCCGAGGAGGGATACGATCCTGAAAAGGGTCGTATCATGATCGAATATGTTAAAAAATGGAATTGGACGGGAACGAAGATCCGGGAGATGGACGATTTCCACAACTGGAACATCGAACCGGTCAGCAAGCTCTTAAATAACGCAAAAAAATTCGTGCTTCAGGAATACCGGAGGATACAGGGCAATATAGAGACCCATAAGATCAAACACAAGTTCACCGATGAGGAGATCAAGAGCATTAGTAGAAAAATCTACTCCCACTTCTCGATCACCGAAAATAAGATCGACAATACCCTTTCCTTTAAAAGTTACCCTCCTGAAAAGCTTCTCAAGATTGAATACCTGAGAGACCAGAAGGGCAACGAAACCTGGCTTCTATCGAAGCGGCTGATAATCGACAATTACCCGGACAAGGTGATTATACACAAAGACAGGACGCTGCTCGGCCTGTCGGTATGGATCAGTCTGAACGGTCTTTTCAAGAAGGATTATACCCGGCTTGAGATTGACGCAGGTCTTCATAACCTGGAAACGAATTTCCTCCGTGAGCTCATCGCCGATATTTCATCCAACTTCATGTTCAAAAAGATCATTGCCTTCCAGGAGGAATTTCTCAAAGATCCCTACCCGGTCATGAGCTTCATAATCTTCAATCTCTATTCCAAGTATTCACGGAAAATCGACGATACGTTCTTCCTGTATCATGACAGCTGGGGATCGACGATGTTCGAAAACTTCAGCAACGAAATGGACCTCGTCAATATCCTGGTAAGGATCCTGAATGGAAGCCTTATCACCAAGGCTGACTTCGACAGCGTGGTCAACATTATATCCTCATCCCCGTTTAATTCAACCAAGGAGTTCCTCAGACTGAAATCCTTCATCAAGGACCTCTTCACCTTTTTCATCAACAGCAGTCCCGCTGCCAAAAAAAGCTATGCGACCATGATGGGCAACCAGTACCTTATTTTTTATACGAAAAAGTCAGGCGCAGCAACGACCGTCAGCACGATACTCTGCGAAACCGAGGCGAAGATGCTCTACAGCCTTTCATTCAATTACGGATTGAATAACATTATTGAAGCCGATCCGACCATCAAGGAGATGAACCTCCTGAAGACGATCATCGATAATGCGGAGCGGAACTGCATACAAATATACTTTGACAGCGATAAAAAATACTGTCACTTTTACGTGATAGACGAAAGCGGTTCCCTGTTCTATTACCGCAAGCCGGCGGAGATTCTCATTGATTATCTCACCCGTTTGTATATATTCGCACGGAATGTCTCCTCACAGGTGATCAGGCAAAATCCGGAATCTCTCCTTGCCTATACCCGGCCTGAAAAGCTCATCGAGTTGTTTCAGGTAAAAAAAGACCAGTACCAGAACTATTCCGTGCATAAAATCGACCCCGAACATTCCATCAGAATCGAGGATGTACAGAATAAGATAATCTCCTGCGAGCTGGAGGTCTCAATGGACGCCAACAAGGAGATCAATTACCGGATAACCCTCCCCGGCGACAGGCACTCTGAAAAATTCTCCAAAAAGAATATCAATGAATTCGTTAAAAAGCTCCTGCCGATACTCCGGGGCTCAAAAGACTACCGGCCGGTGATTACCGGAACGGATCTCTCAAATCTGCAGCATAAGTATTTCAGATACTACTCCTCATATTCCTTCTCTGAAAAAATCCGCGTTGAGCTTATGCTCGAAAACGGGTTGAAATTGCACTTAAAATCTTTATGATCAATGATCCGCCGTGAAAAATGCCCGAGCCATGAAAAACAATTTCATTAAAATATATTCCACGCTTAACGCGACAGAAGCCTATATCGTCAAGTTCCTGTTCGAGAACAACGGGATTGAAACGATCATGGACAATGATGAAATTAATTTCTTTTTCGGCATTGTTTCGGCAAAGGATGCGATGGCCGAGCTCTGGGTCCCGGCCGACAAATACAAACAGGCGGCCGACCTCCTGATCCAAAAATCTTCTATTGATTTGTCGTCATACGAACAGGTACGGTGCGCCCATTGCGGCGAAAAAAATTGCGGGTTATTTGACTATTGCTGGAACTGCCTGACCAATTTGAAAACCGGCGAATTGTACCGGTACGATCAGCCTGAAATCAGTGACGCGCCTCGTAAAGCCGCAAAACGTCCGCGGACATTATATCTTTTGATCATACTTATCGCCATGGTTGTTTTCGGTTATTTAACCTGTTTTTATTTCGGCATCCGCTGATTGCCGTATGAAACGATCGCTCGTAGGAACGATCGCTCGTAGGAACGATCGCTCGTAGGGAACGGTCGCGACCGTTCCCTACAGGCAATCAATAAAAAACGTCCTGTATAAGTATTGACAAAAAAAGTAACCGTATAAACGTCGACATTAATGCACGGGTGATCTTTATTGCAGACTCAGGTACTCATAATCGGCGGCGGCGCCACCGGAACAGCCCTTTCCCGGGATCTGGCTTTGCGCGGCGTCAAAAGCATTCTGGTTGAGAAAGGCGATCTGAACGCAGGCGCTTCAGGCGGCAATCATGGACTGCTCCACAGCGGCGGCCGCTATGTCTCAAACGACCGGGAAGCGGCGCGGGAATGCAAGCTGGAGGGAGACATCATAAAAAAACTGATGCCGCAGTGCGTGGAAAACACCGGAGGGCTCTTCGTGGCTGTGCAGGGAGATGATGAGGCGTACATAGCCGATTTCCCGTCATACTGCGCCCCGTGCGGGGTCCCCTGCGAACGGATCACGCCCCGGGAAGCGCGGCAGCTTGAGCCGACCCTCTCGGACAAGGTCATAGCGGCATATATTGTCGAGGATGCCTCCATAGACCCCTTTAAGCTCTCTCTTCTCAATATGAGCCAGGCTATTTCCCTCGGCTCCCGGCTTATGAGAAGAACAAAAGCGATCGGCTTCGACATCCACAATAAGAAGATAAATCGGGTCCGGGTGCGGAGTAAGGACACGGGCGAGGAATTTTACATACAAGCGGACCAGGTCGTAAACTGCGCCGGCGCCTGGGCGAACCAGGTGTGCGGACTGGCGGGGATAGAGATAGACATTTTGTATTCAAAGGGTACGCTTCTGGTGACCAATGACCGGATCAACCACCGGATAATTAACCGGCTCAGGCGGCCTTCCGACGCCGATATCCTGGTCCCCGGCGGCACCGTTTCCATAATCGGCACAACCTCAATCCGGGTCGACAGCCTTGATGACATCCATCCGACGATCGAGGAGACGGACCTGATAGTTCGGGAGGGGGCCGCCATGGTGCCTGCGCTGGAGCGGACCAGGTATGTCCGGGCCTACTGCGGCGTCCGGCCCCTCTTCCGCACCAGCGGCAGCGGACACGAAGCAGACGCACGGGCGGTGAGCCGCGGCATCGCCATCCTTGACCACTCTCATGAAGGTGTCGAGAATCTCACTACCGTAACCGGAGGGAAGCTGACCACCTTCAGGCTTATGGCCGAAAGGACGGCGGGCATGGTTTGCGGCAAAATAGGAGTGTCCGAGCCGTGCCGGACAAGAACCGAACCGCTTCCCGCGGCTGAAGAATGCCAGTGGACCGAGCCGGGCCTGTCCCCGAAAAAATGGATGAGGTCGCATACCACCGACGATATCATGATATGTGAATGCGAGATGGTAACTAAAACCGCGATGGATGAAACGATAGCGTCGCTTAAAAATAACAATGAAAAACCGAGCCTGGTGGACCTGTGCATGAGAACCCGTCTCGGCAGGGGCGCCTGCCAGGGAGCCTTCTGCGGCACCAGGGCCCTGGCGTATCTGTATGAGTGCGGGGAGGAGAAAACCCGACACGGGCTGGCCGACATCGGGAATTTTTTTCAGGAGCGGTGGAAAGGGATTCGATCCATTCTCTGGGGGGATCAGCTTATCCAGGCGGAGCTGACGGAATCGATTCATTGCGGCCTTTTCGACGAAGAGCTGTATACACCATCGGAAGGGGAGGCGGATTAGTCTGCCATGGCGCTGCCCAAATCACATAATTACGATCCGAAGCACGTTTTTGACATCATGGTCATCGGATCCGGCATTGCGGGCATGGCCGCTTCACTCTTCTCGGTAAACCGCAAGCTCTCCACGGTTCAGGCAGGAAGCGTCGGCGGCACCCTTTTCGCCAGCGGACTATTCGATTTGATGGCGATTCATCCCGTTGAAGAAAAGAGGGTGTGGGCCGATCCGTGGGAGGCGATCGCCGCTCTGCGTAAACAGGGCTCGCTGCATCCATACGCGCGCATCAGCGATGACGCCATTCAGAGCGCATTTGAAGAGATAGCCTCATTTCTAAGTTCTGCAGGAATGGCCTACCGGTTTGAAAAGAACCGAAATCTCCCGGTGATAACATCCATGGGCACCATAAAGCACACCTACTGCGTGCCGGAATCGATGTGGCACGGCGTCGAGGCCTATAACGAGAAGGCCCCGTGCCTCATCATCGATTTTAACGGGCTCAGGGAGTTCAGCGGCCGCCAGATATCATCAACGTTGCGGGAAGAGTGGCCCGGCCTGCGCGCGGTGCGCATCTCCTTCCCCGACACCGAGGGGCTGAATGAGGTGCACCCGGTTCACCTTGCCCAGGCGCTGGAATTATCGGCAGTGCGGGAGTCTCTGGCCGCTCGTATCCAACCGGAAATACGGGAGGCCCGCTACGCAGGTTTCCCCGCGGTGCTGGGGATAAAAAAGACCGCGGCGATTTGCGCTCATCTGGAAAAGCTGCTCGGGATTCCGGTGTTCGAGATTCCGATGATGCCCGCGTCCGTTCCCGGATTCAGGCTGAAGGAGATTTTCGATTCCGTGCTTCCCCCAAAAGGCCTCCTCAGGCTCATCGACAAAAGGGTGGAATCCGTGGCCCGCTTGGACAACGGAAATTTCATTTTAAATATCGGGGGACCGGATCAGGAGCAATTCATCCAGGCCCGGGGCGTGATACTGGCGACCGGAAGGTTCATGGGAAAGGGGCTGCTATCGGACCGGAAGGGCATTTACGAGCCCCTTTTTCACCTTCCGCTCCATCAGCCTGAAAGCAGGATCTCATGGCACCATGAGCGGTTTCTCGATCCGTCAGGCCACCCCATCAACAGCGCCGGGGTTGAGGTGGATGATTCATTCCGCGCCGTTGACGGCACGGGAAAGACCATTTACGACAATCTATTCATCGCCGGCTCGATACTGGCCCACCAGGATTGGATGAGGATGAAGTGCGGCTCCGGCCTGGCGATTGCAACAGCCTATGCAGCGGTCAACGCCTTCATAAACAATTTTATGAATAAATCGGACAGGATTACCGCATAATGGAGAGGACGTTACTCGGCTCGACATTTCTTTTCACGTTTCTTTTCGTTTCACTCGGCATATGCCTGGCGGGAATTATCTTCCGCATTGCGCGGTGGTTTGCCGTGGATACCGGTCCCGAGGCCGGGTTTATCCCGGTAAAAAAAAGAGTCTCTGCCGTACTGAAGGGCACGGCTGCGGCCCTTTTCAGCCTTAAATTTCTAAAAATCTTCAAGGTTCTTTTTTTCGATCTGCTCCTCCAGTCCCGGATACTCAAGACGAGTCTTTCCCGATGGATAATGCATTTCAGCATATTTTTCGGTTTTATGATGCTCCTCTTGATGCACGCGCTGGACGAAATCATTACGAAACGGCTGTTCCCCGGCTATTTCCCGACCCTTGATCCGTTTCAATTCCTGAGAAATCTGTTCGGCGTCATGGTCATTGTCGGCGTGGGTATCGCCGTATACCGTCGCCTGCGATACCGCGGACCGATGCTGATTACCCGGTACACGGATCGTTACGCGGTGGCCCTTCTGGCCGTGATAATCGTATCCGGCTTTCTGGAAGAGAGCTCGAAAATGATTTCTGAAAGCTCGTTTAACCGGATGATGAGCGGATACTTTTCTGCCTGCGAACCGCACGATGAAACCGCGCTGAAGGCATTCTGGTCTCGTGAGTACGGATCGGTGTTTCCCACCATGAAATTCAGGATAACCCCTGAGCTTCTTGCCAGGGGAAAAAAGCTGAGCGAGGAGTCCTGCGCCTCCTGTCATGCTGATACGAGAACCGCCTTTATATCATACCCTGCAGCCGGGTTCATGAAGCCATTTGCTCTTAGTTTGAGCAAGTCCCGTGCGGAAGTCTGGCTCTATTACATTCACGTGCTGGCATGTTTCATCGGCCTGGCGTATCTTCCCTTCAGCAAGTTCTTTCATCTGATCACCGACCCCCTCACCCTGCTGGTGAACGGCATATCCGATAAAAAGAAGGTCAATCCGCTTACGGCAATGCCCCGGAGGGCGATGGAGCTCGATGCGTGCACCGAATGCGGCACGTGCAGCAGATATTGCTCGGTAGCGCCTGTTTTCAGGATGCTGCAAAATACGGAGATACTTCCGATGCACAAGCTCCGCACCGTAAAAAGGCTCGCATCCGGAAAAGATATGGATAGCGCGGAATTGCAGATAATCTCCGAAGGGGCGTTCATCTGCACCACCTGCTTCAAATGCACCGAGGTCTGCCCCGCAGGCATCAATCTCCAGGACCAGTGGCTTGCTTCACGGGAGCTCCTCTCTGAGACGGGGCATCCCCTCCCGCACGTGTGGCTTAAAAAATTCAACGCCTCCGAATGGTCCGACCGGATGCGCTATTTTGAAGCATCCTGGAAGGAAGCCGATGCCGGTAAAGAGCGCTATTATAATCTTACCGATGATTCGAATGTGTTCGCACCCTGCATCCAGTGCCAGACCTGCACCAACGTGTGCCCGGTCGTGGCGGCCAGAACAGACCCGAAAGACGCGGTCGACATCACGCCGCATAAGATCATGAACCTTCTTCGGCTGGGGCTGCACGATCTCGCGCTGGGATCGCGGATGGTCTGGGATTGTACGACCTGTTACCAGTGCCAGGAAAACTGCCCGCAGGGCATAAAGGTCACTGATATCATTTATGAGTTGAAAAACAGGGCTTATGAGCATTTTAAGAAAATCGACCGCACCGCTGAAATTAATGAGGATCCCTGCTGATATAAGCTGAGAATACCGGAGTATACAAATTCAGGAACAGGCTTTATGAAATTCGCTTTTTTTAAAGGATGCAAGATTCCTTACTATCTTGAACAATACGGGAGCTCAACGAGGGCCGTGCTCAAGACCTTCGGCGTCCGTCTTTTGGAGCTCGACTTTTGTTGCTGCGGTTATCCGAACCGGGACCTGCATTTTGAATCATTCGTCCTTTCAGCAGCGAGGAATATGGCCCTCGCCGAGAAAAAAAACCTCGATATCCTTACCCCGTGCAAATGCTGCTACGGCAGCCTGAAGCATGCCTTCCATTTTTTACATGAAAACGAGAGGCTGCGGAGGGATATCAACGCAGAGCTCGCGAAAGAGGGCCTTGTCTGGAAAGGAAAGAGCACGGTCAAGCATCTGTTGACCGTGCTCTGCGACGATATCGGCCTGCCGGCGATATACGCAAGCATCGTTAAGCCGCTGGGAGGACTCAGCGTTGCCGCCCACTACGGGTGCCATGCGCTGCGGCCCAGCAATATCGTCCATTTCGACGATCCCCTGGCGCCCTCCATATTCGAGGATCTCATATCAGCTACCGGGGCAAAGCCGGTTGGCTGGCCCCGCCGGCTTGACTGCTGCGGTAACCCGCTCTGGGGCAAAAATAACGCCATCTCGCTCGCGCTGATGCGCACCAAAATCGCGGATGCATACGAATCGGGCGCTGACTGCATCTGTACGGCCTGCACCTATTGTCAGCTCCAGTTCGACGCGATCCAGAGCTCCGTAAAGACGGATAACGCCGCTTCGCCGGAACTGCCCTCGATCCTTTATACCCAGCTTCTCGGTCTGAGCATGGGCCTGCCGGAGAGGCTCCTCGGGATAAAGCGGAATATCATTCCGGTAGAGAAGCTGAAAATAGTATGAAAATCAACCGGCTGCATTTTTTCGTGAGTCTCCCAAATTTTGTATTGACCATAAAAGCCTGTATTGCTATGGTATATTCTATCTTTCTCAGATAAAATAAATAAACATAAGACTTGTTTCTTAACTAAACTATTTAATATTTTCCTCCCGCCGCTTCGGCGGCGGGAGGAAAATATATAAAATTATAATTTTTTACAATTTATCTAATGGAGGATTCATGAAGAAGAAATTAGCATTACTCTTATCGATCTTTATGCTACTTACGGTAAGCGCCGTTCTGCTGGCAAATGTAAAAATCATGAATAAAGAGGTCGGCGGTAAAAAAGTGCATGATGCAACGAAGAACGGCCAAAAGGTGAATACCTGCAACTACTGCCATGTTACGGCAAAACTTGAGAAAAAGAAGCTGGGATATTTGAAAGGTCAGCCGAAGTTCGCGACACTGAAAAGTATAGCCCAGTGCGCGGGACCAACGTGCCATCATTAAACTTGTTGCATAGCTACTGATAATTATTTATTTTTACCCCCGCCGAAGGCGGCGGGGGTAAAAATGATTGATTAGATATACTCGTTCACCCGCTTCTCAAAAACATCCGCAGGCCTCAAAGCTTTTTGCAGAGGCTCCTTTAACGTACGCGATAAGCAATAATACAAAAGGAGAAAACCATGCATCTCAACGATCTCTTCAGCCTTAAAAAAAAGGTGGCGCTGGTCACGGGCGGAGGCAGGGGTATAGGGAAATTCATTGCAACGGGGCTTGCGGAGGCCGGAGCTGATATTATAATCGCCTCCCGCAAGATGGAAAATTTGCAAAAGACCGCCCAGGAAATACAAAAACTCGGCGTCAAGTGCCTGCCGGTACAGTGCGATATCGGGGTCAAAGAGGATATACACAAGCTGGTGAACACCGCCAAGAAGGAATTCGGCGGCGTCGATATTCTGGTAAACAACGCCGGAGTCACCTGGGGCGCACCGACGCTCGATTTTCCCCTGGATAAATGGGAAAAGGTGTTCGACGTCAACGTCAAGGGGGTATGGATCATCACCCAGGAGATTGCCAAAATCATGAAAGAAAAAGGGGGCGGGAAGATCATCAACATATCGTCCATAATGGGATTCAGGGGATCCCCTGAAGAGGCGCATCCGGCAGTGCCCTACAACTCATCAAAGGCGGCCATTAACCTCCTTACCATGAACCTCGCCATCAAGCTTGCGCGCTACAAGATATACGTGAACGCCATTGCTCCCGGCTTCTTCCACACTGATATGATGGGCTATCTTGACAAGCCGGAGATGAAGCAGCTCAAGGATGTCATGATCATGTCCATACCGATACCCAAGATCGGGGAAGAAGACGACGTCAAGGGTCTGGCGGTATTCCTCGCATCAAAGGCTTCTGATTACGTTACCGGCGTTGTCATACCGGTCGACGGGGGAATGCTGGCGAAATAAGCCCGGTGCCTCATGGCCATTGACCGTGAGTACTTTGTTGCGGCGGCCGGGGAAAGAATAAGATTACAGATTTTAAAAACAAGGGCGGCCGGAGATCCGGTATGCGATACGCTGTACACGCTTACAGGAACATCTCAATAAGGTGCGGCCCATCCTCCGCGAGCGCCTTTTGCAGCTCAACCGCCAGCTCCTGCGCGGTGCGTACTCTCGTCGAAGGCACCCCTAAACCCTGACCGATGCTTACCCAGTCTATACCGGATAGATCCAGGAGATTTGCGGTATTTCCCCCCTTATAGGACACGCCGGCGCGCGCCAGCTCGACCTTGAGTATATTATAGCTGCGATTCGCGCAGATCAATGTAGTGACATTGAGCCCCTCCCGGGCCTGCGTCCATAGTGCCTGGACGGTGTACATGCAGCTGCCGTCCGCCTCCAGATTGATCACCGGCCGGTCAGGGCAGGCCACCGCAGCCCCGACCGCACAGGACGGCCCCAGTCCGAGGGAGCCGCCCGTAAGGGTCAGGAGGCTGAACTGCGGCGCGCCCCCGCTCTGGGGATAATAGTGGGCGCCGCTCGTGATCGACTCGTCAACGATGATGGCGCCCTCAGGCTGGAGAGCGGCGAGGAGCGTGCAGATAATAGCCCCTGACAGAGGACCCTCCGGCAGGCCGGGGCGCTTCAGCCGGGCAAGAATGCTCCGGTCAGGAGACGCGGGAGCGCCGAGCGCGTCCGCGAGGTCTTTCAATCCCTTTTGCATGTCCCTGCCGTCGCCCAGATAAATGCATCTCTGGTCATCGCGCAGGAGGGGGCTTTCCATCCCCTTATAGCCGAAAAAGGCCACCGGCTTTTGCGCACCGGCCAGAATGACGCATTGATAAGCTGCCAGCATGGTGATCGCCATCTCCGGGAAGTACGGAATGCGCTGCAGATCCGGCAGGCCCGCGCCCCTCTCCATGTGAGCGGGGAAACATTCAGCAAGAAGGTCGCATCCGGCGACTGCCCTGATTCGCGCAGCCTGGACGAGCCCCTCCCTTTGCAATCCCCTGCCTCCAATAATGAGCGCCGTCTTCTTTCCGCTCCGGAGAACTCTTACCGCATCTTCAAGGGGAAACTCCCTTGTTTGCATAGGATACTCCGGCATCGGTGAAATACCATCGTCTTCGCACTCGCTCCATTGATGGTCCTGGGGAACGATGAGCGTGGCTATCTGCCCCTTGAGGGAGGCGGCAACCGCCTCGGCCGCGTCCCGGCCGAGGCTCTCGGCTGACGTGCTCGTACGCCGCCACCCGGATACGGCCGCGGCCATTGACTCGATATCCATGGCAAGAGGCGGGTCAGCCGGGCGGTGCCAGGTTACATGCTCGCCGATGACATTGAATACGGGCGTGCCCGCCCTCCGGGCGTTATGGAGATTCGAAATTCCGTTGGCGAGTCCGGGACCCAGATGAAGAAGGGTCATAGCAGGCTTGCCGAGCATACGGCCGTATCCGTCAGCCGCTCCGGTGCACACCCCTTCAAACAGACCCAGGTAGGCGCGCATGCCGGGGACCGAATCCAAAGCGGCAACCAGCGGCAGCTCCGTGGTTCCGGGATTGGAAAAACAGACCTCAACTCCGGATGCAACGGCGGACCGGACGAGCAGATCCGCTCCCTTTACGGCATTTCCCATGGTTCCTCCGGAAAGCGGCGAATTAAGAATTAATCCTGATGCCGATCTCACCCCTCCTCTGCCTTGAGCATTGAAGCCAGGAGCACGCCGCCGTCGATGACGATCTCCGCGCCGGTGGTATAGTCGGAGGCGTCCGAAGCAAGATAAACCGCTGCGCCGGCAATATCGTCCGGGTCGCCGATGCGTCCCGCCGGAATGAGTTTCCCGGTCAAATCTTTCGCCTTTTTGGCTTCTTCGGGACTGAGGTGAAACCAATGCGAGTTCATCATTTTAGTGTCGACCGCTCCTGGTGCGATTGTATTAACCTGTATGTTGAACTGAGCAAGCTCAGATGCAAAGGCATGGGTAATCATGCGGACGCCGGCCTTTGAGATGGAGTAGACGCTCACGCCCTGCTCCGGTTTGAAGCCGTCGATCGAGGCTATGTTTATAATCTTGCCCTTACCCTGTTTTTTCATGATACGGGCGGCGGCCTGGCTGGTGAAGTAAACTCCCTTCAAGTTAAGGTTCATAATGGTCTCCCAGAGCCGCTCCTCGGCGTCAAGCACCGAGGCCATGGCCGGGCTGGCCCCGGCATTGTTCACCAGGATGTCGATCCTGCCGAATTTATTCATCACCGCTTCGACCATCTTTTGTATCTCTTCGATCTTACCCAGGTGAGACTGGATCGGCACTGCTTCCCCGCCGAAGGATTTTATCTCCGCTGCAACGGCATTAAGATCATCAATTTTGCGGCTGGTGACCGCCACACGGGCGCCCGCTTTTGCGAGGCCCTGGGCTATCGCCTTCCCTATGCCGCGGCTCCCCCCGGTAACCACAGCCACCTTCCCTTTTAATGAAAATTTTGAAAGATCAAACATCGGACACTCCTCCTGAAATAGTAACAATATATTTCCCCGAACCATGAAGGCGGGGATGATCATCCCCGCTTTCATGGTTCGCCTCGGCTCAAATTAAAAAAATATCCTGGTTATCGTCAATCTTGAGCTTCAAACCGGTTAGATTGTCCATCTTGTCGAAAACCGAGCTGAATTTATATACGGAACCATCGTCAACATTAAAAATTGAAAGATGGCATTCACACAGCAATTTATTCAGTGCCCCGTCCCATACAATTTCCCCCCCTTCGTGGGGGCAGACCGAATTATACGCCACAATCCTGCCGTTGTTTGTTTTCACCAGAATATAGCTTTTCCCCTCATGTTCAAAATTAATAGATGCGCCCCGCTTCAGGTCCTTGACATCAGTGATCTTTTTCATAGTATATCTCCTGCCGAGCCGGAAAAAATTAATTAGATTAAAATACAATTGATTGTTAAAAGCGTCAATCTATTTTGCAACGGTAAATTTGACTTATTGCAAAACTAACTGTCATTGCGAGGAGCGCCAGCGACGAAGCAATCCGCATCAGAAAAGAAAAAAGGCCTTATTAAATATTAACAACAGGCGTTTTTTTGTAGCATTAGCAGATTGCTTCGCTACGCTCGCAATGACAGGGTAGATACGTTTAATCAGTACACTATCGAAGGAACAAAAAACATTCTTTGACAGGATTACCAGAATGAACCCCAAAGAACTCATCGAAACATTGAACGCGCAAATCGAGGATACCTTCAGTCTTCTTGAACTCTGGTTTTCCAAGGATATACGTTTACGAAAATTCCGCTCCGGCGATGAGGAGATGACTATTGACCTGATTCTCGAGCACATTTCCCTTGCTAACCGTTATCTCTTGATCTTAATAAGAAAAGGGACGAAAAAGGCATTGCGCAAGGCGAGCCGGGCCGATCTCGAAAAAGAGCTGAAAGACTACAGGCTGTCCAGTCAAGGGCTTGAGCAGATCGGGATTAACAATTCCTTCATCTGGAAAAGTCCGAAACATATGATCCCCTCCGGGGAAAGATCTTTATCTGAAATACGGAGGGAGCTTGCAAAACAACAAGGCCTGCTTCTTGAAAATCTTTCACTGCTTAAAAACGGAGAAGGAGTATTGCATAAAACCTCGATGTCGGTCAATTCATTGGGCAGGCTGGACGTGTATCAGTACATCTATTTTCTGCTCAAGCATGCGCGGCGGCACCTGCAACAGATGGAACAGATCGAAAATGAATACAACAGCAGGCGCTAGTGCCGCTCCCGCATGATTATTCCAGTGATTTTATCGACCCTCCTTTCTGATCCGGTTCTTCACATATTTTCGTATGGCTTCATGGTACGCCCGGGCGACAAGCTTCACCCTTTCGGGTACCTTTCCCTCGGTGATCGAAGAAAGCTCGACCGCCTCTCTCATATTGTTCTGCTGAAGCGGCTCGCCCAGGCAGAGGACGCCCCGCACCAGGCGGGTCATCCTGAAATTGCGGGCGTACAACCCCTTCGAACAAAAGTCAGCCGGCAGGGCGTTCGGAAACGACTCATGCGCCGGCGGCACATCCAGTAATTTTTCGAAATTCTCAAGCACATATTTCGCATAGAGTATCGAATTCTCGAGATCTGGTGATATGATAAGCCTGAGAAATTCGATCCGCGACTCGACTGCATCGAGCTCTCCCCGGAGAAAGCCGCCGGGCACATACACCGAACAAAAATCCCTGCCGGTCTCCGATATCGATTTCACGACATCTTCGATCTCTTTAAGCCTTTGTGTCGCTGTGGCTGATTTGTTGCCGAGGATATTCTTGATCCGGAGATACTTGCTGCGGTACGCCGGATCATCGTCCATTGCGTCATAGTGCACGAGAACCGTGATGTGGGGGTGGAAGGCGTTGATGAGCCTCGCCCGGTACGGCATCTCGATCTCGCTGTTGAAAAACTTCAGCTTCTCCTCTTCCCGGGCACGGTTAAGCAGGCTGGCGGCCGTCTCGGCGCTGATATGCCTATCGCGCAATTTTTCATATACGGCCTGACGGAAGTTCCCCCGGAGCCAGGAGCCATACGGCACCGGATAAACCTGCCTGCCGGAATTCCTGGTGAGCATCACCCGTGCCCCGTCTTTTTCCAGCATATCTTTCAGAGTCCGGGCTGTGGCTAAATTAAGCGCTGCCTCGTAAAATTTAATTGATGATCCTTGGGAATTGATGAGCCACATAAACTTTCCCTCGCGGATCGCCTCATCAAACGAACCGGCGCTGTGTCCGGGATCGACGGCCACACGGATCCCCTCCAGAGGCATTGACGGATTTTCGCCGGTATGCGTAATCCTCTTGTCCTGAGATTCGATTTTTTTAATGAAATCACCGGTGAACCTTGACGATCCCTTGCTCCGGTAAGCCCTATTGATAGAGGAATCATCAAGCACGCCGAGCATTTTGAGAAACACCTGATATTCATCCTCATAAATTCTGCACTCTATCCTCCCGGTTTTTTTATCTTCAGGAGATGCATACATGGTGACGGAATCCCGCTCAAGCGAAACGAAGCCTTCAAGAGAGGGATCGCCGACAAGCAGGGCAAGGCGGCGGCTCCGCCGGTCACATCCGACTGAAAGGACGACTAAGAATATCCAGATAAAAACATATTTTTTTTTCATGACTTATGACTCTTCAGATATCTGATAATTTCTCGCAAAGGCGCGGCAAACTCACTCCCCGACCTCCCCCCCCCCCGCCCCCTCTCCCATTAAGAAATGAAAAAAGGAGAGGGGGGGTCTAAGGATGAAGCTTGGTATTTCGAAAACCCTCTCCTTTCTTCCGAGATTAATGGGAGAGGGTGCGCGGAGCGCGGGTGAGGTCAAGGACTCGCCGCTTTGCCGAATAACCGTCCGATCCTTGCTCTTAAATCCGGTACAACGACCGCTTTATGGATCGAGCAAAATTCATGGATGACCTCAGACACCGCGGGCGCGCGGAGATATCCATACACCTTATGAGCGTCTTTTTTCCCTTTATACTCGTAATTATTGCAGATTATCATATCCTCCGGCCCGACCCCCCGGGAATTCTTTTGAAAATCATCCGCGAGATTATAATTCAATGCGATCGGATCGTCCAGATCGGAAAAATTATACCATTTATTCCTGATATTTTCCGGAGACGGAGTCAATTTATCCTTCTGGAAATCCCTTCCCTGTTCATGAAATATCTTCTTGCGTATTACCGGAAATCCGAGGGGAGAGCCCATGGTGATTAAAGTATGGATAGGGATATAGGGAACCGCCTGGGTCAGTACATCGTAGGCTATAATCGTCCCCATGGAATGGGCTATAAGAAGTATGTCCCTGTTCCGGTATTTCTCAAGCACATCAGAAAGCCTCGCGCGAATAGCGTCCCGGGCGCGCAAGCCTTTGCATTTCGGCACGGCGCAGACATGATGATAATAGAGATTCAAGTCCTTGAAAAGGCCCCGAATCACCAGATCCGCGATCTTATCGTAGTTGATGAAACTCTTCTCCTGGAAAAAAATTGTATCGATCCCTTTTTCAAGCTTATCCAGGAGCTTTTTTTTGATCCAGTTTGGAGAAAAACCATCGTAGCTTCCCTGTTTCCCCGGAATATAGCGATCATTCAGATATAGATCGCTCTTCTTATTGGTTACATCCGGATCCAGCGGCGATGCATGAACGAGATCCGCCCAGTACACCAGCTCAAAACTGAACGGTGTCCGTTTATAGCCCAGGTTTGCCAGCCCCTCCCCGAGGGAGGTCTTCCACCATTTTTCCAGCAATTCCTTGGGCGGCTTATTGCCAAGGCCGTGGATACCAATGACAACCCCTCTTTTCAATATTTTATCAATGAGATGCATCCGGAATACGCTTTGTTTATTTAACCTTTGAGCTGTTTAAAAATTAACACCGGATAAATTCAAGTTAAATTCATTAAATGATAGAGAAAATGTCCATTCAAGCCTCACGGCCCACTAAATACTCTTCGACGGGCTCAGTGCGTGAAATGAGTTTAGGAATTAATTCAGTAATAAGTTTAGAAGCTAATCTGAATAAAATTTGATTATCCAAGCTTTATTGAGTATTTTTATTCATTCCAGAGGGAGGTGTAGTATGAGCGTAGATCCTGTATGCAAAATGTCGATCGATGACAAAGAAACATCATTACAACACGATTTTAAGGGTAAAACATATTACTTCTGCTCTGACGGGTGTTTGGAGAGATTCCGGTCAAGCCCGGATAAATTTATCGTCGCGTAATTTCCCCGCGGTCAGAGCAATACGGTAACATTGCAGGGGCGGGGTTGAACCCCGCCCCTGCAATGTTACCGGCTTCTTCCCTTGAGTTGATCATACAGCATATTTGCAAGCCCCAGATTTGAATTTTTCGACAAGGAAAGGGCATATTCGTCATAGAGCATATCCTCAAATATGCTTTCTGCAAAGCCGCCGTCAATCCATCCGGTCTTATGAACGGTAGTGCGCATCTCTTTGAGCATCTTTGCAACGAGAAGAGATTCCATCTGGATACAGGTATCCATGAGCTTTTTATCTTTCCCGGCTCCTTTCTCCTTTTCGATAATTCCGCTGCCGTGCTCCTTTCCTAAAACCTTGTTCACGGCATCATCAAATGAAGACCCGCCGGCTTTTGCGCCGGTCTGAGTCCGGTCCGGGATTCTAATAAGCTTCGCTGCATAGTCGATCCCGTCAAAGTTTGCATCTGAAATTACAACATCCTTACCGAGCATGATCACCTCACTATGAGTTCAGCATGGAGGGCGCCGGACGCCTTAAGCGCCTTGAGAATAGAAATTATATCCGCGGTGGTTGCACCTGTGGCGTTCAGGGAGTCGACAAGCTCCTTGACCGTGGCGGAATCTTTTACATATGACGCGGACGCCTTCCCCGCACTCCCCTTGATCTCAACCGTGAGCCCCTCCCTGCTCACCAGCGCTTCGGAAATTTTTACCTCACCGCCGGTTACTATGGTGCCGTCCCGCTCATTCACGACAACCTTCGCCTTGTAGGCGGGCGTAACCTCGATATTTTCGATCGAGGAAACGAACTCGGGCAGGCTTATATTCGAAGGAAGATGGATCTGTATCTTCCCCGCGTTGGTCATTTCCGGTTTCGAGTCCGGATATTTTCCCGCAACGGCCTTGATGATGCTGTTGGCGAGGGAATAATCCCACTCCTTGAGCACGATATAGATATTGTTATCGGTCACGATGTCCGCACCGATCTCCCGCTCAACAAGCGCGCCGCCTGAAATCTGGGCGACGGTCCGGACCGACCTCCGGTTCCCGGCTGCCCGTGAAACCGACAGGGGGCCCTGCGCTACCGCGTAGATCGCGTTATCCGCGCCGCGCAGCGGCGACTGAACCAGTATTCCCCCCTCAAGCGATTTCGCATCCCCGATCGAGGATACCGTCACGTCAATCCGGTCTCCCACGCGGACAAAGACCGGCAGCCGGGCGGTCAACAGCACGGCCGCAGTGTTGGCGGAGACTATCTCCTCGCCTTCCATGCCGAGATTCTTAAGCAGGTTCTTGAGCGACGACCGGGCGAGCGGCGATTTTCCCGTGTCGCCGGTGCCCTGGAGCCCCACAACAAGGCCGTAACCGAATATCTGATTTTCTTTCAGTCCGTCGATAGAAGAGATATCTTTAATCTTAACCGAAACCTCCGAGAAAAGAGAGGCGCTGAAAATAAGAATTAGTGCGCCGAAAATGCCTGAAATTATTCTTTTCATACAATCACCGCGTAAGCTCTCCGAGCATTTTCCTCAAATAGTCCAGAATGATCTGCCGCTTCTCCTCCTCGGTGAGGTTTGCATTCGCAGCTTCGTCCTTCTTGAGCGGCGGTCTTTGTAAATTTATACCCTGCTTCACTCCCCTGATCTCAAGAGCAAAGTCCACCACGCTGTTGGAATCGATCGCCCTCCCCCTGACCAGAGCGGGGTCTATAAGCCCGGTCACGGTGATGATGTTTGTTGCGCCGCTGAAGGTATACGTGCGGCTTCCGGCCACGGCCAGAAGCGTGCCGCCGGGAACCCTGTTGATAACCCGAACGGCGATGGAAAAGCTTATTTTCCCTCTCCCGGAAAACTGGGTGCTGTCGTCGCTCCCTATCCTTTTATCGGCCGATACCTTGGGCAAAAAACCGGTGATGGTCACGTCAGGATTCGAAGATACGCTTGAGTTGCTCCTGTTGTTCACCGAATAGGTAAACCGCATGTCTGAGATGTCATTTATGGCAACGAGTATGACGGATCCGACCTTGACATCCCCTTCCGAGGTGTACGGATTTTTATCCTGCCAAATCGATTTCGCGCTCAGATTCAAGCTCAGCGCGAGAACGATTGCCGCTGTAAATAAATTCCTCATAGCTCGAGCTCGACCGTTCTTTCATTCAATACTTTGCCGTTTGCCGTCTTCGCTCCTTTAAGCTTCACCGGAATGACGTCGCCGACAGCGCCGTCCTTCATCGCCGTTCCCCGGAGCTCTATCACGATGAAGGAGCTTGCTACCTGGAACCTGACCGTGTCGCCCTTCTTTACGGTTGCCTGCCGCCGGGGGATATCGGAATCCCCCTCTGTTATCCGCACGCCGCTGCCGACAATATGTATCTTCCCGGCTTTTTTTTCCGCGAGCATATCCATGAGCTCTTTCCGGTCAAGATAACCGTCTGCAAAAAAACGCCCTTCAATGCGCAGATCCCTGATCCTCGCAACGCTTTCCGGATCTCCCTCAATGCTCGCGACATCTGAAAGCTGAATCTCAGTCGCATGATTAACCCGCGGATACAGGTACAGGGTGATATCCGCAAAACAGCTCCCGGACAAAAAAAGGAGGAAGATGAAGATAAACAAAATCCTCTGCATTACCGCTTCAGTCCTATCGCGGTTCCCAGCATTGAATCGGACGTCTGGATGGCTTTTGAGTTCACTTCATAGGCCCGCTGAGCCACGATCATATTGACCATCTCCTCAACGATCCTGACGTTGGACATCTCAAGAAACCCCTGGTGCGTCTTTGCCATGCCGTCGATACCCGGCCTTCCCGGAATCTCCTCGCCTGATGCGGGGGTCGTCTTATACAGGTTGCCGCCTATGCTCTGCAAGCCCGCAGGATTGATGAAGCGGTATATCTCAAGCTGGCCCACCTCGATCGGATCATCCTCCCCCACGACTTTCACGGTTACCCTGCCGTCCTGGCTTATCCCGAGCGTATCCATGATAAAGTTTTCAGGCAGGACTATGGGGGGCTCAAGCAGATAGCCGTTTGAGGTGACGACCTGCCGGCTGGAATCGACCTTGAATGAGCCGTCGCGGGTATAGGCGAAGGTTCCGTCATAGAGCTGGATTTTGAAAAAACCTTCCCCTTCCAGGGCCAGGTCAAGCTTGTTTTCAGTGCTCTGTAAAGAGCCCTGTGCGAACATCTTCTGCGTGGCGGCCACCTTGACCCCATGGCCCACCTGTATCCCCGTGGGCACCTCCGAAACCTCGGTTGCCGGCGTGCCTGCCATGAGCAGGGTCTGGTAGATCAAGTCCTCGAACTCCCCTCTCATTTTTTTAAACCCGGTCGTGTTCACGTTCGCAAGGTTGTTGGATATGGTATCAATATTAAACTGCTGTCCCACCATGCCCGAAGCCGCAGTCCACAATGATCTCATCATAGTTGTTCACCCCTTCGTCGATCAGTATCTTTAATTTAAAAAATTATTGACTTATGGTCAATGTTTCAAAATGATTGCGAATTCGTTTCAGTTTTAATTCCTTAAAATTTAATTTAATAAATTCCCCCCGCCGCCTTCGGCGGCGGGGGGAATTTAAATATTATTACAGTTCTGCAATTAGTTCATTTTAATATTCCCTCATTATATTTTCGGATAAAAATAATGAGGAAAGTAGTATTTTTATATAATCCCCTCTGAGATCGGGAAAAGTCAAGTCAGGAGTAAACGACCATGCGAAAATCAAAAATTGTCCTATTACCCTTAAGTATCGTGATATTTTTTTCATGCATGGGGGGTAATATGAAAGATGTTGCCGCTGACCTTTCCCGGGACATCAAAATCACCGGACCGGCAAATGCCGGCCTCTATAAAACGTACTGGCCCGACAGATCTTTGATGGCCGAGGGGCCGGTGATATCCAATAAAAAAACCGGGCTCTGGAAAATATACTATGAGGGAACAGACGGCAAAAAAATCATGGCCGAGATCAATTTCAAGGAAGACGTTACTGATGGAGAAATGAAAGAATACTATCCGTCCGGCAGGCTCATGCGGAAGACAACTTATAAAAACGGCATTCTGAACGGAGCCAGAACCGTATTTTATGAAACCGGATTCGGCAAATTGGAAGAACATTATAGAGACGGAAAAAAATGGGGCAAATCGTTTGAATACTATGAAAACGGAAATACCAGAGAAAACTCATATTTCCAGGACGGCCTGAGGCACGGCATGTCAACCGCCTTTCACCCTAACGGAAAAAGAAAATCGTTCGGCAGATACCTCATGGAAAAAAAGAACGGTATGTGGGAATTTTATTCCGAACAGGGCGTGATCGAGTCACGCGGGAATTACAAAGACGACGAAAGGACCGGGGTATGGAGCTTTTATGATACGAAAGGGGTTAAAGTCGGGGAGAAGAAATACGATTAATCATAAGAACTCCGCCAGCTCCAGAATCAGCTTCTCCGAATCCTCCCACCCGAGGCAGGGATCGGTGATCGACTTCCCGAACTCCTCGCCTGACGGGTCCTGCGCTCCCTCAAGGAGAAAGCTCTCGATCATGAATCCCTTTACCAGCTTCCTGAGAATATCGGAATGCTTCAGACTCCTCATCACCTCCATTACGATGCGCGGCTGTTCGCCGAATTTTTTTCCTGAATTTGAATGGTTGGTATCCACAATGATCGAAGGGTTCTGCAGCGACCGCTTCAGGTACATCTCCGCAAGGAGGATCAGATCCTCATAATGGTAGTTCGGGAAATGATTTCCGTACCGGTCCATGGCCCCGCGCAGCACGCCGTGGGCCAACGGGTTGCCGCTGGTTTCCACTTCCCAGCCGTTATATACGAACACATGGGAACTCTGGGCTGCATAGATCGAGTCGATCATGACGCGCAGGTCGCCCGACGTTGGATTTTTCATGCCCACCGGCACGTCAAGGCCGCTCACCGTAAGGCGGTGCTCCTGGTTCTCCACCGAGCGGGCGCCGATGGCTACATAGGAGAGAAGATCGGCAAGATACGGATAGTTCCCCGGATACAGCATCTCATCCGCGGCCGGCAGATGCGACAGCGACAGGGCGGTGATATGCATCTCCCGGATCGCCTGAAGGCCCTTGCTCATGTCGGGCTTATCCCGGTGATTGGGCTGATGCAGCATTCCCTTGTATCCCTTGCCCGTGGTGCGCGGCTTGTTGGTGTAGATCCTCGGTACCAGCACCATCTTATCCTGTACCTGCTCCTGAAGCCGCGAAAGCCTGGTTGCGTATTCATATACCGCCTCCGCATGGTGTGCGGAGCAAGGGCCGATGAGCACGACAAGCCGCTGGTCGGCGCCGCTCAAGATATTCCTGATTTCCACATCCCGCTTGTTCTTGATTTCCTGCAGATCCGCGGCAAGGGGCTGGCTCTCAAGAATGTCCCCCAGTGAGGGGTATTTTCGTATATACGTGAGATTCATAGGATCACCCTTTTTATTTAAAATACCCTACGGCATTCTTAAATATTTTGAATCCGTCAGCCTCTTCAGGTATATCCCCGCCTTCCCGGACAAGCTTTTCTTTTAAATAGGTCCAATCATCGCGCTGGTAGAAGAACATGCCGCGCTCCGGATGCGGCATCATGCCCATGATCCTGCCGCTCCGGTCGCACACTGCCGCGATATCGTTTACGGAGCCGTTGGGATTATACGGAAATTCTTTGCGCGCCCGTGATCCGTCCGGTTTTATATACCGGATACAGACGAGATTGTTCTTTTCCATATCGTCAAGAACATGCTGCTCGGCAAAAAAATTCCCCTCACCGTGGGCCACCGGAATGTGAAGCCGATCCATGCCCTTGGTAAACACCGAAGGAGAACTCTTCTCTATGAGGAGATCGACCCATCTGCACTGGTACCGGTTCGTGGTGTTGTGCTCAAGGGCGGCTTCCGTAACACCGGTGAATCCGGCGAGCGCCGGGACTATGCCTAAATTGACCATGACCTGAAAGCCGTTGCATAAACCAAGCATCAGGGTGTCGCGGCTCATAAATCCCCGCATCTCATCCATGAGGTTGTTCTTTATGCGGTTTGCAAGCGCCTTTCCGCTTCCGGTATCGTCCCCGTACGAAAATCCGCCGGGGAAGGCGAATATCTGATACGACTCAAGCATTGCCCGGTTTGCGATAAGGTCGTTGATATGCACGATATCAGCGTGTGCGCCTGCCCTGATAAAGGCAAAGGCCGTCTCGTCATCGCAATTGATCCCGTAGCCGGTTAATACGAGTACTTTGGGTTTTGCCATAGATATCTTGTAATCGCTATTCTTAAGTAATCCCATCTGTCAATGTCCAAAAGTCGCTGAGGAACCCTTTCTCTGACCTCACCCGCGCTCCGCGCACCCTCTCCGATTCGGAGAGGGTTTCCGCAACAGTGAGCTTTATCCTCTACTCCCCCTCTCCTAGAGGAGAGGGGGCCGGGGGGTGAGGTCGGGGAACTCCCCAGGATAGTCTAAAAATCCTTGAACACTCCCTTATAACTTTTCATTAAAGAATCGATCCTCGCGGCCACAATGACTTCGCCGCCGGTTCCCGCTATCTCCATGATCGGCTCTTCGACCACCCTGCCGATGAGCCCCGCCGGTAATCCCCTGAATAAGTGCTCGAACTTGTCTTTTTTCGCCGGGTTGACCGAAACCAGTATCCTTCCCTGCGATTCTGAATAAAGGATGTAGTCATTCCTGCCGGTGGCCGCCGGCACGTCCGAAAGCCGAATGGAGGCGCCGAGCATCCCCGCCATGGCGGACTTTGCCAGCGCCGCTCCCAAGCCGCCCCGCTCCACGCTGATGCTCGACGACACGAGCCCCCGCGCAAGGGCCGCCTCAAGGGCCCGGTATAGTTTCATGAAATCATCGGCGTTAACCTTCGGCACCGCGTCGCCGATGTAGCGCGTGCCGGATATTTGTTCGCCCCTGTACGCACAATACTCGCTGCCGCCGGTCTCATCGTTGGTCATCCCGATGACGTAGATGAGGTCCCCGGGGAACTTGAAGTCGATAGTCTGGCATTTCCCGACGTCCCTGACCACTCCGATCGACGAAATGAGGAGCGTCGGCGGTATGGAAATAAACGCCTCCCGGAAATCTTCATCATATCCCCTGAAGTCGTTGTACATGCTGTCCTTGCCTGATATGAACGGCGTTCCGTACGCAACGGCGAAATCAAAACAGGCGCGCGCCGCTTCCTTGAGCTGGCCTAACCTCTCGGGATTGTCCGAATCGCACCAGCAGAAATTATCAAGGATCGCAAGCTTATCCAGGCTCCCGCCGACCGATATGGCATTGCGGATCGCCGTATCGATTGAGCAGGCGGCCATCCAGTACATGTCGATGTCGCCGTATGACGGATACAATCCCTGCGACAGGACGATCCCCTGGTACGAGTCAAGCACCGGGCGAAAAACCGCGGCGTTGCCGTTCACCCTGCCCCTGCCCTGGAGGGGCTTGATCACGGAGCCTGCCTGGACCTCATGGTCATACTGAGCGGACACGAACTCAAAGCTCGCCGTATTGAGCCGGGATATCATGGCATGGAACACCCCGGTCATGTCCGACGGCTCGGAGAACTCGGGACACGGATTGGGCTTTTTCGTATATGCGGTTGTAAGCCTCTTTCGGGGAAGCCCCTCGTGGAGGAAGGTCATGTCCAGGTCGAAAATCTTCCTCCCGCCGTTGCGGACAACGCCCCTGGACCCGGCGTTGAACCTGCCGATAACCGTCGCCTCAACGCCCCGGTCTTTCATGAGCCGGATGAAGCTGTCGAGAGTCCGGTCCGGGACCGCCACGGTCATCCTCTCCTGGGATTCAGACAGCCATATCTGCCAGGGCGAGAGCCCCGGATACTTGAGCGGCACCCGGTCAAGCTCAACCTCGAACCCCCCGCATTCCCGCGCCATTTCGGCCACCGAGCAGGAAAGCCCGCCGGCGCCGTTGTCGGTGATGGAGTTGTACAGGCCCCGGTCGCGCGCCTCTTTCACGATTGCGTCGGAAAGCTTCTTCTGGGTTATGGGATCGCCGATCTGCACCGCCGCGGCCGGGCTTCCGTACGAGAGAGCCTCGGACGAAAAGGTTGCGCCGTGTATCCCGTCGCGGCCCACGCGGCCGCCGACCATCACGATATTATCGCCGGGCATGGCCTTTTTTTTATACGCCGGCCTTCCGTCTGCGTTTTTCGGAAGGAGCCCCACGGTCCCGACGAACACGAGCGGCTTCCCCTTGTACCGCTCGTCAAAATAGAGGAACCCCTGCGGCGTGGGAATGCCGGAGGTGTTCCCCCCTACGTTAACCCCATGGACCACCCCTTCCATGATGCGCCGGGGCAGGAGCATTTTGCTGTTTTTATCCTTGGTCCGGTACAGCGGCCTTCGATCAGACGGATCGGCAAAGCAGAAGCCGTAACGGTTGGCAACCGGCTTGGCTGCCATGCCGAAGCCTATGGCGTCCCGGTTTACCCCGACGATCCCGGTGATGGCTCCGCCGAAGGGATCCAGAGCGCTCGGGCTGTTGTGGGTCTCGACCTTATCGGAGATTATATACTGCTCGTCAAACTCGATGCCCCCGGAATTATCCTCAAAAACGGAAACGCAGAAATCCTTTCCCCCTTTTTCCCTGCGGATCCTGAGAGTGGCCTCCTGGATGTAAGCGCGGAAAATACCTTCGGCGATCTCATCCATACCGGCGGCAAAGATCGTGTGCTTGCAGTGCTCGCTCCAGGTCTGGGCTATGGATTCAAGCTCGATGTCGGTAGGATTGCGCTTTTCCCCGGTCTGGAAATAATCCCGGATCACGTTCAGGGAAGCCATATCCAGAGCGAGCGGCCCCCGCCGCGTGCCGTCCCGGTCCTCAATACCCTCCCTTCCAATCCTGATCAGGTCGTCATCCGCAACCGCGAGGTTGACCTCGTCCGCTTCAGGACGTTCCGATATCCTGACCAGGGGCATTTCCTCGCCCATGCCTGACTGTGCCGCGTAGTCCCCGGCCGACCGTATCTTCCGCCTCTGTATGAGCGGGTTATACAGCTCTGCGCTGATCTCGTCAATCTCCGGGCGGGACAGGGAACCGGAAAAAAAATACGTTATGGAAAAAAAGACCGATTTTTCGATATCCAGGCCGATCTTCAATAGATCTTCGATGGATTCGCGCACCGTATGCGCGGTATTGTCAGTCGTGCCGGGAAGAAAGCCGATCTCCACCGCATAGCTGAAGCCTTCCGGCGTATAGGGCCTGTTGATCAGATATTCCTGGATCACCGGCTGTACCAGGAGCCCGGCAACCGCCTCCGCCTGCCGGTCGCTTAAGTCCGCGTCGATGAGGTAGTTGTCCGATAGATGCACCCGGGCCACGGCAAAGCCCATAGCCGCAAGCTTTTCCCTCAATACCCCGCAGCGGGGATCCGCATACTTGTGGAAAACCTCGATTCTATATCTGGCGTTATTCATTAATCAAGCCTGAACAAAGAACAACGTAATAATACGCCGTTTATTGTCCAGAAATTTTCTTCATAAAGCCATGAAGGCGGGGATACGCATCCCCGCCTTCATGGCGAACCCGCCGCTCTCATTTCATTCCATATCCGGAGGATACATGGCATCGATTCCTTTTGCGTATTTCTCCTCAATGACCCTGCGCTTCACCTTCTGGGTCGGCGTCAGCTCTCCCGTGGCCTGTGTCCACTCAGCGTCCAGAAGCGTGAATTTCCGAATCTGCTCGACGCGCGCATACTGCATTGTGTTTTTCTCTATTTCATCTCCGATGAGTTTTACCACTGCATCCTGTCGGATCAGATCCTTGTTATTGGAGAATGATATATTGTTTTTCTTGGCCCATTTCTGGAGCGCGTCAAAATTGGGGATTATCAGCGCTGACAGATATTTCTTCCGGTCGCCGATAACCGCAACCTGTTCTATAAACGGGGACGTCCGCAGGCTGTTTTCAATGTTCTGCGGTGAAATATTTTTACCGCCCGCAGTTACTATGATATCCTTGACCCTGCCGGTGATCTTGAGAAAACCCTCCTCATCTATGACTCCGATATCACCGGTTTTGAACCACCCGTCCCTGGTGAAGACCTCCTTAGTGGCCTTTGGATTCTTATAGTAGCCCTTCATGACCTGGGGACCCTTTATAAGAAGCTCGCCGTCGTCCGCGATCCTGGCCTTGGTGTGCGGTACCGGCTGGCCTACCGTTCCCGGTTTGATGTGCCAGGGCCGGTTAAAATGAGTCACCGGCGTTGTCTCGGTAAGGCCGAATCCCTCCAGAACCTTGAGCCCCATGCCAAGAAAAAATTCAGTGTCCGACACTGACAGCGGTGCTCCGCCTGAATTCGCGAATCTGAGCCTGTCCAGGCCGATGGCCTTTTTCAGGTTAGCAAATACAAGCCTGTCCGCGAGATTATATTGAAACGCGAACAATCCCGTGCGCGGAATATCCTTACACATATAGGGAAGATTTTTAGCCGCAATGCCAACCGCCCAATTGAATATTTTTTTCTTGATTGGGGGCGCATCGGCGACCTTTGCGAGTATTCCCGCGTGGAGCTTCTCATATATGCGGGGCACGCTCACGATGATAGTGGGGCGTACCTCCAGGAAATTTTCCAGCAGTTTCGAGATGTCCTCTGCGAATGCCACTTTAGATCCAATGATAATCGATATATAATAACCGCAGGTCATCTCTAATGAATGCGACAAGGGAAGAAACGAAAGCATGGTGTCGTCTTCACCCATATAATCCTTAACCTCGCCGGAAACATTTTTCGCATCCGCGACAAAATTGTTATGGGTAAGCATGACGCCCTTGGGATTCCCGGTCGTGCCCGAGGTATAAATCAAGGTTGATAGATCGCCCGGCTTAATGGAGGCGAGCCGCTTATCAAATTCATTTTTCTTCTTATATCCCCGCCCGATTGCGTATGCCTCCGATATCATGATCACATCCTTTTTCTTTTTTTTATATTCATCGAAAATTACAATCTGCTTCAGTTTCCTGAGCTTGGGCTTGACCTTCAGAACGCGTTCTAAAATCTCCTCGTTACCTGCAAAACAGAGCCGCGTATCGGAGTTGCCGAGAATATACTGCGCCTCCTCAGCCGAGTTGGTCGCGTATATCGGCACGCTCACCGCGCCTATGGAAAGGGTTGCCTGGCTTGCCACCCACCATTCATGCCGGTTCGGCGAAAAGAGCGCGATCTTATCGCCCTTTTTGACCCCCTTGGACAACAGGTAATAAGCAAGGTCATGAATCTTCCTGTTCATCTCCGCCCATGACAGGTCAACATACCTGCCCCCTTTTTTATATGCAACCGCCGCTTTAGTGCCGTACTTTTCAGCCTGGTTTTGAAAAATAGCGGGCATGCATGTTTCTTTAAACTTTCCCATAAAGCCTCCTCTTTATTATTAAACGCCGTTTAGTTCCTGAGTTCGATTACACGATCAACGTAAATTTGTAAAATTGTCAAATTATTAATTGAATATTTGCTTCTACTATCAAATTATTCAGCCCCCTTAACCCCCGCTATCATTACCACATCTTTTAATCGAGCCTCCCGGCCCCCTACATCCCCCAAAGGGGGACTTGGAGAGTATGTATTATTATTAATAGCCCCCCTCCGGCAGGGTTGGGTTGCGGCGCATCTCTAATCGCATTTCCCTGAGCGGGCGGTCCGGTCCCTGAACATCCTTTTGAGGAACTGGCCGGTATAGGATTTCTTCACCGCGGTGATATTTTCCGGACTCCCCTCGGCGACGACCGTGCCGCCGTCGTCGCCGCCCTCCGGACCAAGGTCAACGACCCAGTCGGCGGTCTTGATCACGTCCAGGTTGTGCTCGATCACGATCACCGTATTCCCCTTGTCAACGAGCGACTGGAGCACGTCGATGAGCTTCTGGATATCCGCGAAATGGAGCCCGGTGGTCGGCTCGTCGAGCAGGTACAGGGTTTTGCCGGTGGCGCGCTTGGACAGCTCGGCGGAAAGCTTGACCCTCTGGGCCTCGCCCCCGGACAGGGTCGTGGCAGGCTGCCCGAGCTTGATGTACCCGAGGCCGACCCGGTTGAGGGTTTCAAGCTTGTTTCGGACCCCCGGTATGCTGTCGAAAAAGGCGAGCGCCTCCTCCACGGTCATCTCAAGTATTTCGTATACGTTCTTCCTTTTGTACCGGATATCCAGGGTCTCGTGATTGTACCGGAGCCCCTTGCACACGTCACAGGTGATGTATACGTCCGGGAGAAAATGCATCTCGATCTTGATCATGCCGTCGCCGAAGCACGATTCGCATCTGCCTCCCGGCACATTGAAGGAAAACCTGCCCGGTTTATATCCCCGCATTCTCGAATCCGGCAGCCGGGCGAGAAGCTCGCGGATCGGCGTGAAGACCCCGGTATAGGTCGCCGGATTCGACCGCGGGGTCCTCCCGATCGGAGATTGGTCGATATCGATCACCTTGTCGATTTTCTCGATTCCGATAAGCTTGTCGAACTTGCCCGGATATTTTTTTGACTTCATGACCAGGGATGACAAAGCCTTGTACAGAATGTCGATCACGAGCGTCGACTTGCCGGATCCGGATACTCCGGTCACCGCGCAGAGCACGCCGAGGGGAAATTTCACGTTTATGTTTTTTAAATTATTCTCATGCGCCCCTTTGATCTCGATGAAATCAAGAGGCTCCCGGCGCGCCTCCGGCACCTGAATGAAGCACTCACCCGCCAGGTACCTGCCGGTCAAGGAATTGGCGTCCGCTTCTATGGCTGCGGGGCTCCCCACGGCAACCAGATACCCGCCGTGCAGGCCGGCGCCCGGTCCAAGATCCACGACGAAATCGGCGCTGCGGATGGTATCCTCATCGTGCTCCACCACGATGACCGTGTTCCCCAGATCGCGGAGCCGCTTTAACGTGGCCAGAAGCTTTTTATTGTCCTTCTGATGCAGGCCGATGCTCGGCTCATCAAGAACGTACAGAACGCCGGTAAGGCTCGACCCGATCTGCGTGGCAAGCTTTATGCGCTGGGATTCGCCGCCGGAGAGCGTGCCTGCGGCCCGGTCCAGGGTAAGGTAATCGATGCCCACATCCGCCAGGAACCTAAGCCGCTCCCGGATCTCCTTCATGATCCGCACCGCAATCGTGCTCTCGGCCGGGGAAAGCTCGATCTCCTGAAAGAGCCGGTGGGCGTCGGCGATGGAGAGCGCGGTGATCCGGTCTATGGTGTGTCCCGCCACCTGCACGGCAAGGCTCTCGGGTTTGAGCCGCTTGCCTCCGCATTTACCGCACACGCTGTTGGACATGAATCCCTCCATCCATATCCGCATATCCTCTGATTTGGTCTCCCGGTAACGCCGGTCGAGGTTGGGGATCACCCCTTCGAACTTCCGGGCAAACCGGTATTCCGCATTCTCCCTTTTGACCGTGTAATTGATCTTTTTCCCCTCAGAGCCGTACAGGATGATGTCTTTGATCCGCTTCGGGAGCTTTTTCCAGGGGGTATGCGCGTCGAAGCCGAGATTCCTTTCAAGATTGCGTATCTGATCGAGATACCAGTAGCTCGTGGTTTTTCCCCAGACCTCAAGCACTCCCGCATACAGGGATTTGTCCGGGTCGGATACGATGAGCTCCGGATCAAACTGCAAAATGAACCCGAGCCCTCCGCACTCGGCGCAGGCGCCGTAGGGGCTGTTGAATGAAAACATGCGGGGGGAGAGTTCCGAAATCGATATGCCGCATTCCGGACAGGAGAGCTTTGAGGAAAAGAGGCGCTCAGCCTGGCCGTCCGAGCCGCCGGGATTCTTCTCATCGATAAGGACATTGACCAGGCCGTCGGCTATTTCCAGCGATGTCTCCACGGATTCGGCCATGCGGGAACGGATGCCCTCCTTGACCGTGATCCGGTCCACAACTATCTCGACGGCGTGTTTCCTGTTTTTATCAAGCTTGATCTCTTCCGCGAGATCCCTCATCTCACCGTCGACCCGGACGCGCACAAAGCCTTTCTTCCTGGCCAGATCAAATTTATCCGCATGCTCGCCCTTCCTTCCCCGGACCAGTGGCGAAAGTATCTGAAGCCTCGTACCGTCGGGATAGGCGAGCAGGCTCCCGACGATCTGGTCAAGGGACTGCGATACTATCCTCTTCCCGCAGACCGGACAGTGGGGAACGCCGATCCGCGCGAACAGGAGCCTGAAGTAATCGTATATCTCGGTGACGGTTCCGACGGTGGAGCGCGGATTGCGGTGAGTCGTCTTCTGTTCTATGGAAATGGCGGGAGACAGGCCGTCGATATAGTCTACATCGGGCTTTTCCATAAGCCCTAAAAACTGGCGCGCATATGACGAAAGGGACTCCACGTATCTGCGCTGTCCCTCGGCATAAATGGTATCAAAGGCAAGAGAAGATTTTCCCGAGCCTGACAGGCCGGTGATGACAATAAGCTTATCTCTCGGGATTTCCAGGGAAATATTCTTTAGATTGTGCTCGCGGGCGCCTTTAATAACAATGGCTCGATTACTCATATAAGGGTAACATTCATGGAGCCGCACATGGGACATATTATATCCAATGCATCTTCCACTTCGCCCTTTTTTCTGACGACTATGTCATCCCATCGATAGTCGCATTCTTCACAGGCGTAGCTCACCGTGATTTTTTTCTCTTCCTCTTCCCATCCAAGCTCGTCAAATTTCTCAAGAGCCTCGTTCTTTTCCTCTTCCTCTTCCTCTTCCTCTTCATTATCCTCTTCGTCGGTGTCGTGCAGTTCTTCACCCTGATCTAGGGCAGGGGAATTATCCTCTAATTCTTCTCCATCGTAATGCTTCTCGTAATAATCATCCTCATAGACTTCGTCATTGAAATCTTTTTCATGATAATCGTTGGCCATGACCATACCCTGTTTAATGTAATTTTAAATTCGGACGTCCGGCGGTCCGACAGGTTACGTATAATATTACTTCCCCGCAGGGCCCCCCTGCGTCGCCAGTTTGGGTTGCGGGCGAAGTCCGCATTATGATACAAAAATACTGTTTTTTTCTTCGAGAGTAAACACCAGAATCAGAAAATATTCTCTTCTTTTTTTGTCAAAAATTTTTTTATTTTTTAAATTTAACTCCTCGCCCCCCAACCCCCCGGAGGGGGGCTTAGGTTTACATTCAAATTAATCCATTGGTTACCCATGCCCTCAAAGGAGACAATGATATATGTTTATCAGCTATAATGCTTATTTGACAGAAACTTTTAAGTCCCCCTCCGGGGGGGATTTAGGGGGCCGTTAAGCTTGGTTTAAAGATGTGGGTGATGATTAGTCATTGCAGTTATACAATGGCATATAAACTTTACATCTCAGGCAGGGGCCGCGGGTGAGGGTGAAAGTGCCTCACTTGATCAGCTTCATCACTGCGTCCGGCCTGATGTTGGTAATGTCGCCGATATTGGCCGTTCCCAGCCGTGAAAACATTGAGTCGATATTAGATTCGATGCTCTTCAGCCGTGAAGCTCCGACAAGGTCCGAGGCCATGATATTGTCGAGCTCCACCTGAAGCTTTTTCAAGCGATTTATCTCGTCATTGATGAGCCCGCTGTTTTTTTCCTGCTGCGCCGTCAAATTCAGCCCTGTTACGGGGTCGCCGATAAACGCACGAAGAACCTCCTTACCCTCGAAGGTCACGCTTTTCAGGATATTCTGCTGATTTTTTCCGTTGTTCTGCAGATCATTGCGGAGCTGCTCGATGCCGTCCCTGATTATCTGGTTTCTGGTAAGCGATGACTGTATTTCCCGGAACTCGGATTCTATGGCATCCAGACGAACGGTTAACCTGTTCCCGATCGAAACGGAATCCGTCTTGGCATCGCTTTTCTTCGTATCGAGATTCTTTTCCTCGAGCTCCTTCTGATTATTAATTTTTCGTGCGCTCCCCAGTATGCTGTCGATCGATATTTTCATTTTACACCCTCCTTGGTGTTAGGTTTGTTAATCTCCCTTTCGCTGACCTCACCCGCGCTCCGCGCACGCCGAGCGCTATTTGGACTTCCTGTCCGCGCTCGGCACTGCAACATCCTGTTGGGAGCCTCTCCCCTTAAGCGCGGAAAAAAGGAGAGGGTTTCCGTGATATTAAGCTCCGTCCTGAGACTCCCCCTCTCCTTTTTCCATTTCCTAATAGGAGAGGGGGCGGGGGGTGAGGTCCTCTCTGTGAGAACGTCTTTTTAGACAGCCTCAGAACAACATTAATAATTATGTATCTAATTTATCATAAAATGTCAAGTTTTTTTCATTCAAGAGTCCCCTCCGAGCTTATTCATCTTAAGAGAAACCAATTTTGAAATCCCGGGCTCCTCCATGGTAACCCCGTACAGGGTCTCGCCGATGGTCATGGTTTTCTTATTGTGGGTGACTATGACAAACTGGGAGCTCCGCGTGAACTCTTTAAGGAGCCGTATGAACCTCCCGACATTCTGTTCATCCAAGGCCGCATCAATCTCATCAAGGAAGCAGAAGGGCGAGGGCTTTACCATATAGGTGGCAAAAAGGAGCGCTATGGCGGTGAGCGTCCTCTCGCCGCCCGAAAGGAGGTTTATGTACTTGAGCTTCTTGCCCGGCGGCCGGATCATGATCTCAATCCCGCTTTCCAAAACATTGTTGGGGTCCACCAGCTCGACGGTCGCGTCGCCTCCGGCGAACAGCTGCTTGAATATCTCTGAAAAATTTTTTCGTATGCTCTTGAAGGTGTCCATGAACATCTCGACCGATGTCCGGCTGATGTCCTCAATGACCGTGTAGATGTCCTCCCGCGCCTTCTCGATATCATTCTTCTGGCCGGTATAATAGGCAAGGCGATTTTTTAAATTCTGATATTCCTCAATCGCAAGATTGTTGATCGGCCCCAGATCCTGTATCCGCTTTTTTATCTCATTGCTCCGGGCCAGCAGATCATCAAGCTGCGGCCCATCCACGCCGAGATTTTCGATATCCGTAATTTTTTTCTCGTACTCGACCCAGAGGTATTCCTCGACGCTGTTTTTCTTAAACACGACTTCAATCTGGGTCTTGTCGAGTGCGCCGATCTTCTCGACAATCCGCTTCAATTCACCCTCGTCATTGCGGGTGACGGTTTTCCGCTCATGAATCGACTTCTCTATCTCCTGTCTCTTTTCGGTCAGATCGGCGATGCTCTTCAGGAGGGAACTGCTCCGCTCGTTGAATTCGGTAAGCCGCCGGTCCCATTCCCCTATTTCAGCGGAAAGCTCCTCTATCTTCTTGTCGGCCCTGAGCACCTCTTCCCGATAATGCTCGATCTGTTTTTCCAGATCCAGGATCTGATTTTCCAGGGATAGAACATGCTTTTCGATCCAGTCATGCTCGTTCTCGTTCCGTGAAAGGTCCTTCTCAATCCGGGTTATCATCTGATTGACGTCCTCAAGCTCAACCTGCTCATTCTGGATACGGGCCTCAAGGGAGGCGATCTCCCTTCTGTTCTCCTCTATGCCGTCCGCCGTGGATTTTATTCTTTTATCCAGAGTCTCCTTCTCGGCGTGTATGCCGGTCTTATCAAACAGGATCGACCGGAATCCGTCCTCGTATCCTTCAAACTTGAGTATATCCGCCTTCAGGCGCGCCAGTTCCACAGATTCGATGGCGGCCAGAGCGTCGGCGCTCCTGCCGGCCTTAATATCCGCTGCCGCTTTCATGAGAGATTCCTCAATTGCGTCAATCACGGCATTTATGCTCCGCCGCACCTCGATCCTCTCCTTCTCCGAACCCTCAAGCTCGGCTTTCCTCTTTTCTATCGCGTCCACGAGCCTTTTGATCGCCTGATCGAGCATGGCCAGCAGCTCCTTGAGCCGCTGCTCCGCTTCCCTGATCCTCGACTTTCTCTCATCAATGGCTTCCCGCGACTTCTGGATCGAGTCGATCTTCCTCTTACGCGTTGCGAAGAAGGATTCGAGTTTCCGCCGGTCGTCCTCGATCCTTGCGCCGATCTGGATGCCTGACTGCCGCGCCCTGCCCCTCTCTTCGATCAGCCTCGCGAGGTTGCCGCTCCGCTCCCCGATCTTGTCCTCGATCCCCTTCTTCAAATTAAGCTCTTCATTGATCCGGCCCCTGTTCTTTCCGGTCCGGTCGTCAATATCCTCGACGCGGATCCGGTAAGCATGGAGCCGCTTCTCAAGCTCAAAAAGCTGATGCTGGATGTCGTTTTTTCTTTTCTCGTCCTTCTCATTGGACGCCGAGATGGCGGCGATCTGCGCGGATACCGCCGCCCGTTCCTTGTTGTATTTCTCGATTTCCTCCGCAATCCGCTCATGCCTGGCCGCAAGCTCCCCGAAGCGCAATGCATGGATTGTAACGTCAAGGTCGCCGAGCTCGTTTTTAAGCGCGATATACGCCTTGGTGGTTTCAACCTGCTTGGATTTGGATTCCTTCTCCCGCTCGATCTCCTTGATGATGTCGCTGATCCGATCAAGATTGTCGCTCGTTTCAGAGAGCTTTTTTAACGATTCCCTCTTCTGCAATTTATATTTGGAGATGCCGGCCGCTTCCTCGAATATGTACCGGCGGTCTTCCGCCCTCGTAGATAGTATGAGGTCGATCTTCCCCTGCTCCATAACGGAATACGCGGACTTGCCGATACCCGTATCGAGAAACAGGTTTTCGACGTCCTTGAGCCTGACCGGCGACTTGTTGATAAGATATTCCGATTCGCCGTCCCGGAAAATTCTTCTGCCCACGGTGACCGAATCGGAATTTATGTCCAGTACCTTGCCGGTGTTGTCGATGGTGACAAAGACCTCGGAGAGGGAAACCTGTTTCCGCTGGTCAGTCCCCGCGAAAATAATATCCTCCATCCTCTCGCCGCGGATGTTTTTCGCCTGCTTCTCTCCCAGAACCCACTTTATGGCGTCAACCACATTGGATTTGCCGCACCCGTTGGGTCCCACGATGACGGTGACTCCCGGCTCGAAATTAATGCGGGTTTTGTCGGCAAACGACTTGAACCCGAACAGCTCCATTGATTTCAGGAACATAGGCCCTTCCTGTATAATAAATACTATTGTAAAAATTCCATGGGCGACATAATGCAAGTATATTTTATCCCGTTGCGAAAAAAAATAGCCCCCGGTCATGGAATTTGTCCTTGACTCATAAAACAGTCGAATGGCATAAAAATGCCGGTCATCCCGATGAATCGAGCTCTAAAATATCCGGTGATTATGAAAATTCTGGCTGCTGCCGCACTGCTTCAATTCTTCCTTTCCGGATGCTCTTCGCCTACGGTAAAAATTTTTAAAAAAAATAACATCGTCGCAATTCCCGTTGACAAAGCTCGCCGGACACGGGAAGAGATTGACCGGTACGCGACCTATGCGGTTTATTTCAAGCTGGAAAAGGCCGTGGATTCCATCAGGATCCGGATCTCCGCTGAATACGTCGCCGATATCATCGGAACCAGAAAAACCAGGGAAACCTACTTCATCGTTGAAAAAATAATCGACGCGCGAAAATTCAAAAATACCGATGTTCGGTATTTTTATTCGGAAATGGGGAGAAACTTCGACGCGGAGTGGAATGCCGCCAAAGGTCTCGTCCTTGTTTCCGAAAAGGGGAGCCCGTTCAAAGCCCTTGACGGCAATTCAATTTACCGGATACGCTTCACGCCCTTCTCATCGGAGAACTTTGTGTTTGCCGTAACAATCGATGCAGATTGCGGCGTAACCTTCATGGATGAAATAAAATAAATTATTACGTCCTGCTTATCCTGCGAGAATCAAAATCAGATCTTTTGAATAATGATATCACCGGTACGGCCGCATTCTCGATCCTTTCCCTGCCTCCTTCCTCGCGGTCGATGATCACCGCCGCCTGCACCACGGTGAGGCCCGATTCCCTCATCCGCTCTATTGCGGTAATGGTTGATCCTCCGGTGGTGATGACGTCATCGATAACGACCGCGCTTTGAACGTCTTTCAAACCGCCCTCGATCCATTTTTGGGTCCCGTGCTCCTTGGGCTCTTTGCGGACAATAAGCGGCGACAGGCGAAATCCCCGCCGGCTTGCCGCTATGGATGTGGAGATCGATATGGGATCGGCGCCCAGGGTGAGGCCGCCGACCGCCTGGATGCCGGAGCCGGCGATGAGCGGCTGCAGCGCATCGAGCATCACCTCGCCGATGAGGAACACGCCTTCAGGATCAAGGGTGGTGGCTTTGCAGTCAAAATAGTAGGAGCTTCGGCGGCCCGAGACCAGGGTAAAGGGAGGGTTTTCCCGATATATGAAAGACTTCTCGTATAAAATTTCAAACAAGCGCTCGCGCATGGAAGCCATAGTTAAACCTCTGAAATATTTTACCGCCCGTAAAGAACCAAGCGTTATTTCATCGCAGCCAGGCACACACCGATGCCCTTCCAGAATTCGTCCTTGCTGATTTTTTCCGTGAGATAGGACTTGATAAGCCTCTGGATATCCGGCTGGAACGCGTCCCAGTATTTGCCCGCCCACCCTTCAGGGAACTGCCTCTTGTCCTCCTCGCTCATTTCGCCGGTGCTGTAGGAAACGAACTGGGTGATCATGGCCAGGAGCATTTCTTTCGGAATGCTTGACGAGCGCGCCGCATCCTTACCGGAGAGCCACTGGTCGAGGAGCACCGCAAGCTCTTCCTCGCTGATGCCCGGAATTTCGCTCCGGATCATATCGGCGACGAGCCGGCGCGACATGCGGTGGATATTTTCGGTGTCCATTCCCATCTTTTTGCTGAAGCCCTCCGCCATGTTCCGCGCCATATACTGAAAATCAAGCTGGCCGAGGCTCGTTTCGCGCTCCATTCGCCTCTTCAGCGCCTCCATCAGAAGATCCAGCTCGTACCGGGTGGCGCGCTGGAGGATGAACTCGATCATCTCGGTAACTGTATTATCGATACTCACGACTGTCGGCTCCTCTTGCTATCTGCGGCGCCCCGGCCAGAGGGCCTTCAGCCGCTCCCTGATCGCCTTCTCGCTCCCCGCATCCGAAGGCTTATAGAACACCGTGTCCTTGATTTCCTCCGGCAGATACACCTCGTCAACGAAATGCCCGTCAAAGTCATGCGGGTATTTATATCCTTTGCCGTATCCGTGCTTTTTCATCAAATCAGTCGGGGCGTTTCGGAGATGCAGGGGGATTTCATAGTTCGAATCCTTCGCCGCCTCCTTGGCGCTCTGAATAGCCAGATAGGAGGCGTTGCTCTTGGGCGCTGAGGCGAGGTACGTGGCGCACTGTGAAAGAATGATCTCGGCCTCAGGCAGCCCGATATTTTGCGTCGCGGTCATGGCGGATACCGCCAGGGTGATCGCCGTGGGCGCGGCATTGCCGATGTCCTCAGATGCGAAGATCGCCATCCGCCGCGCGATGAATACCGGGTCCTCGCCCGAGAGAATCATGCGGGCGAGATAGTAGACCGCCGCGTCCGGGTCCGATCCCCGGAGCGATTTGATGAAGGCCGATATGGTATCGTAGTGCCTGTCCCCGGCGCGATCATAGTAGAGCATGGAGTTGCGGACCGCCTCTTCCAGGTGTTCGTCGGATATACGGCCGTCGGACGAAAGTGAAAATGCGGTTTCAAGGATATTGAGCATTCTGCGCGCGTCGCCGTTGGATATCGCAACGAGCTTTTCCTTTACGGCATCATCGGAAAACCGGGCATTCCCCTGCTTCAATATCTCATCCCGGTTCAGGGCGTTGTTCAGAATATCGAGAAGATTCTTTTCCGACAAGCGGACGAGCTTGAGCACCCGGGTGCGCGACAGGAGAGGTGAGATGACGCTGAATGAGGGATTTTCGGTTGTCGCCCCGATAAGGATGATGTCGCCCGACTCCACCGAGCCGAGAACCGAGTCCTGCTGTGCCTTGTTGAACCGGTGCATCTCGTCAAGGAACAGGAGGGTATGTACTCCCTTTTTCCTGTTCTCCCTTCCCTTTTCTATGACCTTTCTGACATCGGTCACGCCCGCGGAAATGGCGCTTAGAAAATATGAATCCATATTGCAGTACGCTCCGATGAGCCGCGCGAGCGTGGTCTTGCCGGATCCCGGCTCTCCCCAGAGGACAAGCGAAAAGGCGGTGCCCTTGTCGATGATCGTCTTGAGTACCCGGTGTTGTGCGAGGAGGTGCTCCTGGCCGATAAACTCTTCTATGCTCCGGGGACGGCACCGGTCCGCAAGGGGGCTGAATGTCTGGGTTTCATTCATCATGCATAGTACGCTATTGTAGTGATAAAAAAATCCGGCTTTACCGGATTTTCATATCTGTAACATAACCGCCTGTATCACGTGTTGGCGCCCTCTTCCCCATGGCGGAAGTCTTTTCCTCTGGGGAAGGATTTTTTTATCCTGCCCTGTTGGACCGACATTCTCCGTATCTTTTTGAGTCTCCGGCGCTCAGCTTCTTCCCTCTTCCTTTTTTTCTCTTCGCTCGGCTTTTCATAATATCTTCTTCTTTTCAGCTCCTTGAAAATCCCCTCAAAAGCCATCTTCTTTTTAAGATTCTTAAAAGCCTTCTCGATATCGCCGTTGACCTCAACTTCCAATGGGTGCGTCATCTACATCACATCCTTTTTCCGTTGTTAAAATTTTTCACTGTCCGGCACCATAGTGAAATGGATTTGATTTGTCAATTAAAATTAACTACCATAAATATACTGAAAATATTATTGACCGCCAACATTAAATCCGCGTTGCTATATTAGCGATTTCAAAATTCGTGCTACTTCCGTATGATTAGTACTTAATGCACGGTGAAATTCATCAGCAAGGCTGCATCGACAAAACATCCCTTTGTCGCTATGAAGATATTGAGTCGATCAAGCCTTCAAACCGTCCGCCATCAGGCGGACACCAATCGGGGTGCATGTCTGAGGCGAGTCCCACGCAGTG
>Ga0154758_162_pt1 | contig 78154 bp, 80 predicted proteins | sample Rifle2008BG16ft_FD_105766 | JGI IMG/M metagenome (GOLD analysis project Ga0154758, IMG submission 105766) | Spirochaetes bacterium RBG_16_49_21
TGCGGGGGCCGCCGGGTAACCGGCGGTTCTACCGTGACTACGCCATTTTGCATTTTTATTATTTATTATTTTCCTTGACAAATATTCATACCTGTATTACATTTTATTACAGCTAATACAATAGGTAATTATTATGAGAGAAATACTAACAATTAGTGTTGATAAAGCTTTAAAAACTAAAGTTGAAAGAGCCGCCAAGCGTTTAAAGGTTTCAAAAAGTGAATTAGTTAAAAAGGCTATTGAAAAGTATATTGTTAAAGAAGAGTTACAGGACATAAGGGCTTTATTAATGCCTTATGCTGAAAAAGCCGGTTATTTTACTGACGAAGATGTTTTTAAAGATATTTCATGAAAATTGTCTTTGATACTAACGTCATATTATCTGCTTTAATCTCCCAGGGAATTTCTTTTAGAGTACTAGATATCTGTATTGATAAACATCAATTATTTATCTCTCCTTGGATTATTCATGAAGTTTTATTAAAGTTAGATACGAAATTGCATACTCCCAAATCTGAAATTGAGCGAGTTAATTTATTTTTAGATTATGTTTTTATTAACATTAACCCTGATGGCCCCTTACCTACAATTTGCAGAGACAAGGATGACAATAATATTTTATTATTAGCTCAACATGTAAAGGCCAACTTAATTATTACAGGCGATAATGATCTATTATCATTAAATAATTATTTAAATATAAAAATAATTTCTCCTCGACAATTTATTGAAAATCATAAATAATCATAACAATTATACTGTTGGGCAAAACGGCGTATAACACGCCGTAGCCACAATGGCCGTAAAGAACCGGCCACTGCGGCTACGGCGGAGACATTGTGCGTAATTTGCAAAATTTTAATGCCTGATAAATAATATGAACTTCTTCAAATATTTGCAGGATCAATCAATAACAAATATTATCCATGCATATAAATGGAAAAAAGCAAAAATCGAATTGGTTTATTAAAATAGATGGAATAAATTCAAAAATTATTCCTTTTTCTTTAATGCGAAAAATTATTTTAGATTTAAAATGGATTATAATAATATTATATGCTCCTTTTTTTATATTAAATTATTTATTATAAAGATAATAAAGATATAGATAGTGGAATTTTGCAAACTACGCCCAACGAGGCTGTAGAAAAACCCTAGAATTAATTTAAATTTAACAATTGTTATGCTATTCTGCCTTATTAGGAGGCGCCATGGCACGATATAAAGATTATTCATATACCCAGGGGATCATGATTCCGATTGATTTCACCAAACAGATAGTCCCCGGCACGCTTGAGCACAACCATACACCGGCTCATGGATAATAAGATCGATCTAGCCGAGATAGAGAAGAGATACACAAACGATGACACTGTCCCCTAATTGTTGCAATATAATTAAAAAGCCCGATAAGATATGAAATCGGGCTTTTTATGTTTAAGCGTCAAGTAAGGCTATATAATTGAAACTTGAATGGCTTTAGGGCCTTTCTCACCCTGCGCGATCTCAAACTGCACGTCCTGACCTTCAGGAAGTGATTTAAAACCTTCACCGATAATGCTTGTGTGATGCACGAAATAATCCTTTCCATCACTGGCAGTTATAAAACCAAAACCTTTTTGATCGTTAAACCATTTAACTGTACCTTGTGTCATATTGGTGACTCCTATGATTTTATTACGGGTCAAAACCCGTCTAGATTAGCTAAAAAACTACTATGAAGTATACCCTGGAAATATTCTGGTAGGTTTATAGAAGAATTTCTAGTACTTAATCTTGTTAGAGACAATATACATAGAAACATGATTAATATCAACATAATAATTCAGATCTTTGCTGCTCATGAACGCTTCTATTCTCCGGGGGTAATACTTTCCTTATTACGCTAATTTCGATCCTTTTGTTATATTTCATCGCTGCCTCCTGATTTATTTCAGGCGGCAACTATGTTGGCACAGAGGGGGCTGGTCATTGTGGGAAACTGTTTGAGTGAGCTACTTGTTGAGACTGCCGAGCTCTTTCTTCATGGCATTGAACTTTTCGAGGTACATGTTGTAGATCTCCGGCGTGGTAAGGAATTTCTGCTTCCCGTTCACATTGATGAGCCGGCGCTGGGATTTTTTCTTTTTTAAAATGAGGTAGGCTGCTTCAAGAATCCCCAGTGCCTGGCACGCATACACCGCTATATCGCGGTAGGTATAATTCGCGTGGCCGAATTTTATCAGTGCTCCGGCCTCAAGGGCCACCGCTTCGCGGGAGTCCGCTCCGGTGTTGATTTTTTTTTCATAGTAGTAATCAAGGAGGAAAAAATAGGTGGGCTTCATGGCGCCGAGGATTCCCGAAGCCGACTGATAAAATTTTTCAAGCTTCTGCAAAGGGCTGCCATCGGATGCGGCATCGTCGATGAAATCCTCTTTAATAAGATTCGCATTTTCAATCTGGGTTATAAAGCTTGCCCCTAACGGGTAATATTTCTGCATTTTATTCCGGTATTCGTCCATGGCCGGAAAGATATCCTGGTATGACTTATTCCTTTTTAAAAAATTTTTCCACACGCTGCCGAGCCATTTTATGATCTCGTCGGTAAGGGCGAGATCTCCCTGACGCTTCAGGCTGTAGAGAATGTTGGAGAGGAAGAAGAGGATATAATTGCTCCCGGTCGATTTAAGGCACTCCGCGCACTCCTTCATGTTCGCCGGCTTTGACATGATGGCATCGATGGTTTTTATGGTTAATTCGATTTTATGCAAAGGATAGGGCTTGTACGCCAGGGCCATCATGACCGCATCGCTTATCTCATCAAGCGCCTTGGGCATGTCCGATATCATTGTTTCATTCATCCCGCGAACCTCATGGGGAGCTTATGTATAGAGTCATGAATAACAAAAGTTTAGTCAAGCACTATTAAGCATAAAACAGTTGACAACGCCGGCATTTTATCGATTTTAACCGTGCGGTTAAAATGTTTAATCATACGGTTAATTCATGAAGGCCAGAATCAAATCGAGTCAGCCGAAGGAGCGGATCATCGCAGCAGCAAAAAGGGAATTCTCCGAGCTGGGCTTCAGCGGTGCGCGGATGTCCGGCATAGCCCGGAGGGCGTCGGTGAACAAGGCGCTCATTCACTATTACTTTAAGGATAAAGACACCCTGTACAGGGAGGTGTTGAAAAGAATTTTCACCGGAACGGGCGCTGCTTCGTACCTTCCCGATTATTTCGGGAAGTGGGAGCTTTCTCCTTCGCAGAAATTGTATATCTGCATATATTTCATCGTTAATATTTTCCTGAAAGCCACGGATCCCGACGCTCTCCGGATTATTTTCTGGGAGATCGCCGAAGGGAGGAAAAACCTGGATACCCTGGTGATGGAATACAATGTGCCGCGGCAGAAGGTGCTCGCCGAGGTTGTGAGGGAGGGCATTAAAAAAAAGGAATTTGAAAGCCGGTATCCCCTGCTATCGGTCATGAACATCATTTCATTCATCTTGATCTACATAATAAACAGAGAAATTTATAACGGGAGATCCGTATTTCTTGAGATATACGGGGATGCCGATGAAAAGGACGTGTTCGAATTCGTTCTCGATTTTGTATTTAAGTCGCTGAAGCCGAAAAACAGGGGGCTGGAAATCCCAAGAATACCGGATGATTTAAAGACGCTGCTTGAGGAGCTCCTCAGGGTACTCATTGAAAAAAAAGACGAGGGAGCCAACGAGGAGATTTTCAAGCACATAGAGCACATTTTAAAGAGTTGAGATGAGGTGGTTTAATGAATACCGGCATGAAAAAAATTATAGCGATTATTGTTGGAGTCATGATAGCCCGGTGCGTATACGCGCAGGAGACGTTGGGCGGCGGCAATGCCCGGCCGATCACCATCGAGCTGTCCGACCAGCCGGCCCTGGTTCTCGGCGCCATGAGGATAACCCTGGGCCAGGCCATCGAGTGGGCGGTGAAGCAGAATTTCGACATGCTGTCGACCAGCTATGACGTGGCCATGGTTGATACGCAATATAATCAATTCCTGAAAAAGTTCGCGCCCGCGATTTCACTCGAGGCCGGCGGCAGTTATGCAAAGAACGTCCCGTCCCAAAGCACGTTCATGGGTGAGTCTCAAAAGCAGGCTAAGGCGGGCGCATCGCTGTATAAAAATTTTTCCTCCGGAACAACGCTTGCCGCCGGATTGGACTACGAATATGACAATATTAAGCGAAACAATCTGGTTAATCTTATCATTCCTGGAATTTCGTATGCCTTGGGCTCAAACGTAAGGCATAAGCCGGGCGTCTTTATTTCAATCCAGCAGGAGCTTCTCAAAAATGCCTTCGGATATAATGACCGTTTGCTGGAAGAGATTCTTAAAAACGGGGCTAAAATGCAGAAGGAAGCGGTCATCTTTCAGCTCTCCATCGTCATCGTTCAGGTTATCGGCGAATACTGGAACACGGTGATCAGCAAGGTGTCGCTTGAGAACGCGGAGCTGCAGATCAATGAGACGAAAAAGGTGAGGGATTTAACCGCGCGAAACGCCCGGTACGGCCTTGCCGATGAATACAATCTCAATTACTACAATTCCCTCCTTGCCGGGGCTGAGGCCAGGTTTGAGATGACGCGCCAGAGATACCGGGAATCCCTCAGGAGCTTTCTTACGACGATCAATGTGAGCGAGAACACCGAGGTCACGGGAACCGCCGTCTTTTCCAATAAATATCAGAAAGTCAATGTCGATGAGGCGCTCATGAGCGCTTATAACAAACGGGCTGATTACCGAATCGCCTTTACTGCGCTGGAGAACGCGAAGATGAGCCTACAAGTGGCTGAAAACAACACGCTTCCCTCTCTTACCGCCTCTTTTGTAGGCCGCTTGAATTCAGAGAGCAGCAAATTTTCCGGGACGACCGGAGGATCCGGGTCTGTCGGACAAATTTCCGGTTTTCAGTACCCGGGATATGAGGGAAAGATCACGGTTACGTATCCGATCGGGGATACGGATCTGTACACCCAGGAGCGCAATGCCCGGTTTAAGCTGAAGCAGGCGGAGATACAGCTTGATAAATACCGGCGCACGGTCAGGGACGACGTTATGAATTCCACCGACAACATAGAGACAACCTACAAGGTTTATCAGAAAACCATTGAGGCGCGGCGGCAGTCGGAGCTTTTCTACCGGGGGATGGTCAATAATCTCAGGCTGGGGAGAATCACCTCCGCCGTCGCGAAAAACGGGCTTGACGCGCTGGTGCAGAGCCGCGAGCAGGAGCTCCAGGCCCTGGTGGGCTACAATATCGCCCTGCTGCAGTTCGACGTTGCGCGGAACGTCCTGTTTGAAAAATACAACATCGACGTGGAAAAATATATTCCGAAAGATAAAAAGTCCCGGAGTAATAATTAGACTTGTTGCATAACTAAATTATAATTGAAATTTGCCCCCGCCGCCGGAAAAGTCAAATATTATTGCAGTTTTGCAACAATTCTATTAAATCGAAACCTTCTACGGACAGTAATTTCGAAATTGACAATTTTAAGATTTGTACATATATTGGTAATTAATTCGAGTTAGGTGATTTTAAATAGTATTATCCACTTTATCATGAATATTCCCAAAAACCTGATCAGCAGGCTATCACGCTATTTTGACAATTCGGCTTCATCCTCTGAAACAAACCGCGAATTGCCCCGCGGAATTGACGACGAGCTCTTGCGCATCTCTGAATCAAGCAGCGCTCTGCAGCATCAGGGGAGCGCCGAGAGGTACCGTTTCCTCGCAGAGAATATATTCGATGTGGTCTGGGTGATAGAGATGGACCTGAAATTTCAGTATATCAGCCCTTCCTGCAAGACCTTGCTCGGCTACACTGCCGAAGAAGCCATGAATATGAAAATAGAGGATATTCTCACTCGTCCATCCTTTGATGTGGCGATGATTTTGCTGTTCGAGGAGCTGAAGCGTGAGGTGGAGGGAAACGCGGATCCGGCGCGGACCATATATCAGGATCTGGAATTCAACCGCAAGGACGGCGGAACGGTCTGGGCTGAATCGCGGGTCATGTTCATCAGGGAGAAGGGGAGGCCCGTGGGGCTTTTGGGAGTGACCAGGGATAATACCGCCCGGCGGGATGCCGAGGAGGGTCTCCGGAGGAGCGAGGAGAGATACCGCACAATTCTGGAAACAATCGAGGACGGCTACTATGAGGTCGATCTGTCCGGCAGGCACCTGTCTTTTAATTCCGCTTTTTGCAGAATGATGGGCTATGAGCCGGAGGAGCTGAAGGGGATGAGCTACAAGACCTTGGTGCCCGATGATGCGCGCAAGGGGCTTTTTTCTAAATTTCATGAAGTATATATGAAGGGTACCCCGTTGAGGGTGGTGGCACACCGATACATACGAAAGGACGGTACCCCCGGCTATGGAGAGGTTTCGGTATCGCTCAGATACGATCCGCAGGGCAACAAGATCGGCTTCTGCGGCATTCTCCGCGATATCACTGAGAAAAAAAAGATGGAAGAGGCGCTCAAGAAGAGCGAACAGAAATGGCGGAGCCTTTACAGCAGCATGCCGGGAGGAAGCTATGTGATCGACTCGGACCGCACCATATCCGACGCCAACGCCATCACCTGCTCCGTCACCGGATACCGGTATGAAGAGCTGGTTGGGCAGAAGTGCAGCATCCTATGCAGTGAAGATACCGACGGATGCTCATGCCTTCTGTTCGATCGCCGGAGCGGTAAAAGCGACAACAGGGAGAGCGTCATAAAGACGAAGGACGGGAGGAGGGTCCCGATCATACTAAGCGCCCAGAGAATCAAGGTTTCCGAGGGGGATATCGTCTTAAACAATTTCCATGATATAACCAAGATGAAGGAGATCGAGGAGGCTCTGCGAAAAAGCGAGGAGGCCCTGCGCGCGCGGAACCGGGTGATCGAAAAGGACCTTCTCACTGCGCAGCTCATTCAAAAGTCGCTTTTATCCGTGAATATTCCGGAGCTCGGCTGGGTGAAGGCCGGCTACCGCTATCTCCCCCTGGACGCGGTCGGCGGCGATTATTTCTCATTGACACCCCTGCGGGAAGGCGGCCTGGGCGTGTTTATCGGCGATGTCTCAAGCCACGGTGTGACCGCGGCCCTGTTCCTTTCGCTGGTAAAAGCGACTTCGGATCGCATATGCCGCGGTTATGCGCTCAAGCCGGCCCAGTTTATCACCACGCTGAATCAGGAGCTCTACGGCAACATGCCCCTCAGCTTCCTGACTGCCGTATACGGCGTTTTCGGATTAAACGGCGACGGCAGGACGAATTTCATCTTCAGCTCAGGCGGGCATCCGTATCCGATATTGTTCAGGGCTGATTCCGGAAAAGCGGATTTCGTGAACTGCAAGGGAACGCTCATCGGCATGTTCAGTGATCTTGAGTTCCAGGAAAAGAATATCATTTTGGAAAAGGGGGACCGGGTATTCCTGTATACCGACGGCATACCGGAAACGATGAATGAGAACAGGGATATGATCGGGTTTGACAGCCTCCCTGAATTGGTGAGGCAAGCCAACGACAGCTCGCTAGGGGCCACCCTGGATAATATTATGGAGGAGATCAACCGGTTTAAGGGGAATGCCGCCCTGAGCGATGACATAGTCCTTCTTGGATTCGAGGTGGTGTGAGAGGGACTGTTTAAAAAGTCTGGCACGCCCTCCTAAATCCCTCTCGACCTCACCCGCGCGCTGCGCACCCTCTCCCATTAATCTCGGAAGAAAGGAGAGGGTTTCCGAAACAGTAAGCCTCATCCTTAGACTCCCCCTCTCCTTTTTTCACTTCTTAATGGGAGAGGGGGCCGGGGGGTGAGGTCGAGAGGGGTTTAGGGGCATGAAAGAATGAAATGTGGGTAATAGTTAACTGTATGATAAGGAGCCAGCAGGATAGTATGAAGCGCTGTATTATAATGATGCTCGCCTTCGTGCTCACCATCTCCTGCGCAAAGAGCCCTTCCCCCACTCAGGGTTCCCGGGACCGGGAGCGCGAATCTGAAAGCGGCAGGAATGTCACGCCTCGGCCGGGGGAGTCAGATAAAGAAGGCGGTCCGCAAAAGAGGGATGTTAGATCCGTAAAAACTGGTTCCCGGGAAAAGCATGGACTTCCGGACGGGGTTCTGGAAAAGCCGCGGGTGGATCTCCCGGAGGCTCGATGAATGATGCAGTCTCTCCAATCCCTTGAGGCGCAGGCCGCAGTTTCTAATCCCGAGTTCCGATCCCGCCTTTTTATATAAGGATTCCGCCTCCCGGTACAGGTCTGCGGCTTTCCGGTACCGTCTCTCATGAAATGCGATATCACCGATGCTGAAGATGCAGTTTGCCTCGCCCACGACCGATCCGGCTTTCGAGTACCGGTCACGGGCCGCCAAATACTGTTTCCGCGCCCTGCTGAGATCGTATCTTCTCAGGAGGATATCAGCCTGCATGGAGAGGCAGTTCGCTTCACCGAGGGTTGCCTGTGCGCTTTTGTAAAGGGCGAGAGCGCTTGAATACAGGCGCTCGGCAGCGCTCGTATCGTTTTTTTGTATGCAGATATCCGCCCGACGATACATGCAGTTGGCGCTTCCGATCGGGGAAAGAGCCGCACCGTACAGGGAACCTGCCTCCCGGAAGAGCCGGTCGGACGCATCAAAGCGGGAGTAATTAAAGGCGACTGAGGCGAGGCTGTAGACCTGATTGGCGGTGGAAAGGCTGGCCCCGGCCTTTTTGTACAGGATAAGGGCGTCAGCCGTCAACGTGTCCCCTTTCTTGAAATTTTTTTTCTTGTATTCTAAGGGGATGAGCCCTTTAATACAACCGGCCTCTCCCTGGCTCGAGTTGATCTTCCGGTACAGCCCCATGGCTTTCCGGTAATTTCGCTCGGCGGTTTTTTCATTTTTTTGATGATAGGCGAGCTCTCCGAGCATCCTGATGCAGTTAGCCTGACCCAGAAGGGATCCGGCACGGGAATACAGATCAAGGGCTGCGGTATACAGCTCATGAGACTTCACCCGGTCAGAAGTATAAAATGCGATATCCCCGAGACGTTTCAGGCAGTTCGCGACCCCAAGCGTGCTGCCGAGTTTTCTATACCGCGAAAGCGCCTCAGCGTAGTGATTGTGCGCAACCGTGAAATCCGATTTCAGAACGGCGATGTCTCCGAAGCGCTTGAAACAGTTGGCTTCGCCGAACTCCGATCCGGCCTTCCGGTAAAGCGGGAGAGCGGTTTGATATCGATTTTCCGCGGCCCGGTAATCCCGTTCCCGGTAAAAGACATCCCCGATCCGGTTGATGCAGCGCGCCTGCCAGAGAACGTTTCCATCGCTCCGGGATAATGCGAGCGCGCCGGAGTATGCTTTTTCCGCCATGCGGTAATTGTATTTGTAATCGAGCCATATATCCCCGCTCGTGTACCGTGCGGTTATGATATTCGTTGTTAAACCCTTCCGGCGTGCAATCTCTTCCAGAGCCTCCGCCATGCGCAGTCCGGTGTCTGTGGTATAGTTGCTTTCCAGTGCATAGGCGTATCGTGCGGCAGCGTAAAGCCAGTCCGCATTTATGATCCGGAGATTTTTTTCATATATTTTTTTTTGTTCTTGGAGGGTTCTTTTTTGAATAATGCTTTTTATAAGGTCTGCATCCGGCTTGTCCCATGCGGCAGTTTCGGCAGACAGGGTCGGAAGGCACAGGCTTATAATGAATAACAGCAGAACCGCACTTCTCATCACCGGCGTCACCTACCGCAAAACACAGTTGATCGCGGCTTTAAGGTCTTCCATCCGGTACGGTTTCGCCACTACGCCGCAAAATCCATAATCAGCGTAATTGGCCATAACCGGATCATTGGAATATCCGCTGGACACGATTGCCCGGACATCCGGATTGATCTCTTTAAGCCGGACGATCGTCTCCTTGCCTCCCATCTTCCCCGGGATGGTGAGGTCCATGATGATAAGATCATAGGGACGTCCCTCCTGAACGGATTTCATATACAGCTCTACGGCCATCTCTCCATGGGTGGCAAAATCGGCTGAAATACCCATATGGGAAAGCATGTTTCCGGCTACCCGCAGAACCACCTCGTCGTCGTCCATGATGAGAACCCTTACTGCTGGAAGAACATTTTTTTGCTCCATCGTCTCCTCCGTGCACACGCATTCTCTCGATGAAGGCAGGTATACGAAAAAGCTCGTCCCTTTTCCCAACACCGATTCGAAAGCGATATGTCCCTCATGCCGGTTGATTATTGAGTATGATACGGTCAGCCCGAGACCGCTTCCGTTCTGCTTTGAGGTAAAATAGGGGTCAAAAATATATTTTTGATTTTCCGGCGGTATGCCGGTGCCGTGGTCCGTTATTTCTATCTTTATATAATTCCCGGGCTTAAGCGGATGCCGGGATCTGCTGTCGATCATCTCGTTCTTCGCCGCGACCTCGATGACGCCTCCTTCCTGCATGGCCTGCATGGCGTTGATGACGAGATTATGGATGACCTGGGTGATTTGGCCCTCATCAATCTCCGCATTCCAGAGGTCGTTCTGAATGGTGTAGATGCATACGATATTTGATCCGCTCAGGGCAAAATCAATTGTCTGCCGCAGGAGCTTTTTAATGGAGGTTGTTTTTTTGATCGGCGCGCCGCCCCGGGAGAAGGTCAAAAGCTGCTGCGTCAGGTCCTTTGCCCGCATGGACGCGTTTTCAGCCTCATCCAGAATCGTAAATATCTCGCTGGTTATGGGGAGATTAAGCTTCGCCAGGGAGATGTTTCCGATTATGGCGGTGAGTAAATTGTTGAAGTCATGCGCAATTCCGCCCGCGAATACGCCCAGTGATTCGATCTTCGTCTGCTTGAGCAGGTCCTCTTCCATTTTCTTCTTAGTGGTGATATCGGTGAAGAGGCCGAAGCTTCCCTTGAAGTTCCCGCTTGAATCGAACATCGGGCGGGGCGATACCATGGTCGAGATGATCCTGCCGTTCCTGCTCACCAGTTCGATCTCGTACGGCACATGCTCGCCCCTTCTTCTTTTCATGAGCTGCTCTTCCAAAATGGCTTTGCTCGGCTCGCTCGCGAAGTCTTCCAGATAGCGGCCCAGGACTTCCTCGCGTTCATATCCGAGTATCTCGCAGAATCGGGTGTTGATGAAGCCGATTCTGCCTCTATCGTCCACCACGCAGATACCCTCGTTCATCGACTCAACCACCAGGCGGTGACGATCCTCGCTTTCCCGCAGCGCGGATTCGACCTCCCGGTGCTGGGCTATTTCCCGCTTGAGCTTGTCATAGAGCTGCGCAATCTCCAGTGATATTGCGGCCTGGGATGCAATGAGTTCCAGAATCCCGATGTGATCCGCGGTAAAGGCCCCGGCAACGGCGCGGTTTTCCAGATACAGGATGCCGATAAGCTGGGTGTGCCTGATAACCGGCAGACAGAGCACGGACAGGGGTTTGTTATCGTCAAGGTATCCGTCAAGGGGGATATTCTCTTCCAGCCGGGCGTCATTAATGACCAGGTATTTTTTCAGATTCATCACATAGTTGATGACCGGCAGCAGGATGTCTTTTTTGGCGGCAAGAGGAACGCTCCTGATGACGGTCTGTATGTCGTCCTCTGCCCTGGTTTCGGCGATCACGGTGCCATTGGTTCCTTCCATTGATATAAAAAGCCCTCTGTCCGCACCCGCATTTTCAATGGCGATTTCCATGAGGCTTTTCAGAAGCTCATCCATGATGATCTCGCTTGAAATCGCCTGAAGGGAGTTCACGATGGTGGTATAATTCAGGGACCGCTGGATGACGCCCGCTTCGGCCGGCCTGGCTTCGTGGAGGAGTACCGAGTATCTCTGCTCCAAATCCCGGAGCTTTGCATCCGCTCCCCATTCGCGGTAGCAGTTTCTCGCCTGTATGAGGTGGGCTTTTGCCGATACGGTATTATCTTTTTGGATAAAAAATTCAGTGGCCCGCTCGCAGATGATCGCCTCATGGTTGATGTAGCCGTTTTTTCGCGAATGCTGTATCGCCTGTGCGTAGTATTTCATGGCTTCCTGGTCATTGCCGGCGATCCGCGATTGTTCAGCCCTGAGCAGGAGATACTGATGAAGAAAGTTCTCCGGACAATTGTCGGACCATTTTTTGAACAAGCCCACGCTTTTTTTCAGAATCGCGGCTTTACGTTTTTTTTCCGTGCGGGAAAGATGATCATACCATGCGGATATTGACAAGGATAAGTAAAAGTAGTATTCCGTAATGTGTACCAGGCCGAACAGAGACTTGTCTATATAGGCATGAATCGAGGAGGCCAGCAGCAGCGCTTTCTCATAGTTCAGGAACATATACGCGGTCACCATTTCGGTAAGATTATAAAGGCACCGGAAGTAGATGTTGTTTTCCGCCGGCATCTTCATCCTGATTTCATCAAGGCCGTCCGATTCGCGTTCCGATTTATCCGGCGCCGTTCCCTTGAGCCTCCGGAGCATCAGGTAAAACAGTTTCATGAGAATGAGGAAATGAACCGACCGCGTCAACTTGACAAAGTTGATATGCGTTTCATAGATTAACATCAAGGAGTTGATTTCCTTGCCCTTTCTTATGGAGTGGAGAAAAATATTTGATATGGCGACGTTCGTAAAATGGAAATCGCCCGATGTCATTCCCGACTGGAACGCCGTCGAAAAATATTCAATATAATCATGAAAGGGACTGTTCCAGAATTTTATCGCGGCAAAGAGGCTGTAGATATTGGCTTCCAGCTCGATGTCATTGAATTTTTCCTTGAGGTCGATCCCCAGCTTGCCGAATTTATAGGCATTCTTATGATCGCCGAACCACATGCCCAGCATGGCCCCATAAATGATGTATGTGTAGGGCGCATATTTTGAATTCCCCTTTTTCAGGGTTATTTCGATCAGATTCAATATTATGAGAAAGAGGAGCCTGAGGTGCGACCCTCTGTCCGAGTAATACACCGGTACGGTGATCTTCACCAGAAGGTTCATGAGCTGGAGGAGATCGGGGTCTTCTATGTTAGGGAGGTTGAAGAGGTCTTCGATCTTTTTTTTCTTAAGCCTTCTTCTGACCCGTATGAATTTAAGCAGCACGAGGGGAAGGCTGGGAACCGCCGGTGAATTCAATTTATAGATTTTACACGCTTCAAGGCCGATCTGTATGGCCTCGTCTATCCTGTTCTGATGCGTCCGCAGAACGACAAGAAGGCTGTATATTTTTACCCGGTCGTTATTGTTTTTTGCCCTGGCCAGCAGATCGGTAAAGCGTTCCCCGTCTTTTTGGAGAGTTCCGGCGAGATATTCCGATTCGGCTAATTCAAAAAAGATTGAAAAAGCGAGGCCATAGTCCGCCTCCCATACGTTTTCCGGGAGGAGGGAAATCGCGAATTTCAGATAGTTGACAACGGAGACGTAGGCTGCGGAAAACTTGGCTTTTTTCGCAGCCAGAAGGTTGAGCTTGACTATGGAGTTCTTTTCTTCCTGATCGGTGATGATCTCCCGGCACTGATTGAAATGATCAACAATGACGAATATTTTTTCATAGAGATCCCCCTTGGACGCCTGCTGGAGAAGGTAGTTGCCGCTGCGGCGGTGGAGGTTTTTTTGTTCCTCTTCCGGCGTGATGGAGAGAATCGAGTCATGTATCCGGTCGTGGGCGAAGGAGTATCCCGGCGGCGAATGCACCAGGAGTTCATTCCGGACCGATTCGTTTAAATTAATGATGATGTCCATTATCGGCATGCCGCTGATTTCGGCCAGAGCCTCCGGATTGAACCGGCTGCCGATGATCGCCGCAACTTTGAGTATTTTCAGGGTTTCATCCTTCAAGCGCGTGATCCGCTCGATGGTCAGCTCAATAATGTTATCCGTGGCCTGCATGTTCCGTATCAGGCTTTGATCCCAGCGCCAGCCGGACGCGGAGGTATAAACAAGAAGCTCATCCTCATACAGCCGCTTGAGGAACTGTTTTATGAAAAAGGGATTCCCCCCCGTTTTTTGATAAATGATCTCGGCAAGGCTCGCGCAGGTATCGGCGGTGCAATTCAAGGTGTCGATGAGCATGTCTATCAGATCCGCGAGCGACATCGGGTGTAATGCTATTTCCGTTATTTCAACATTCCTGTTCCTGATGTCCTTAAGCCAGTCGGTGAGAACATGCGAATGGGCATTAGCGTCGTCGCGGAAGGTGGCGATGAAGAGGATATAGGAAAGTTCGGGATCGGTAATCAAGCTCTGCAACAGATTCAGGCTCCCCGCATCCGCCCACTCAATATCTTCCAGAATGATCGTAAGGGGATGCTCCTTACGGGCGAAGAGTTTTATGAAATTCTTCAGCACCAGGATGAATCTATTCTGTGATGCTTCCGGATCCATGTACTGTATCTCCGGCTGGCTCCCGATGAGAATCTCCGCTTCCGGTATGATATCGATGATGATTCTCCCGTTTTGGCCGACGGCCTCTGAAAGACCCGCCTTCCAGATCTGAACCCTTTGCTCGCTTTCGGACAAGAGCTGTTTTATGAGTCCCTGGAATGCCTGGATAACCGCGCTGTAAGGTGTGTCGCGGTTCAAGCGGTGAAACTTGCCCGCTGCATAGTATCCGCGGTGCCGGGTGACCGGTTTATGAAGTTCATGGATGAGCGTGGATTTTCCGATTCCCGCATAACCGGTCACCAGTAAAAAACGGGTCTTCCCCCCGCATATCTGCTCGAACTCGGCCCATAGAGTTTCGATTTCTTTTTTTTTACCGTATATTTTTTCCGGGATGTTGAACCGGTCCTGGATATCGTTTCTTCCCAGAAAGAACGGCTCGATCGTTCCGGTGTTGTTTAACTGGGTCAGGCATTCCTCAAGGTCGGAAAGTATACCGTGTGCGCTCTGATATCTGTTTTGGGGATTTTTTGAAATCAGCTTCATGACGATGTCGGATATCATCCGGGGCGTATTGCTGTTGATTTCCATAGGAGGCTGCGGCTGCCGGGCGATATGCCCGTGGATTATTTCCATGGGATCCGTGTACGGAAACGCGGGTACGCCGGTCAATACCTCATACAAGGTCATGCCCAGGGAGTAGAAATCGGAGCGGTAATCGATATTTTTGCTCGTGCGGCCTGTCTGCTCCGGCGAAATATAGGGAAGATTGTTCTGTACAAAATCGGGACCATATATCTCTTCGATTTTATATGCGGCGACCGCATTGAATCCGGTATCCTTGATCTTGAGATTGCGCATTTCAGGATTGACGAATATTGTATTTGGATTAATATCCGAATGGATAATTTCGTTTCGGTGCAGCTCTTTCAGGCCGCTCGTTATCTGGATGGCGATATCGAGAAATTCCCTGAAGGGTATTTTTTTCTGTACGAGGTACTGCTTGAGCGGAATTCCGGGAGGTCTTTCAATAAAGAAGATCATGCCGTTCCACTGCTCATCCCGGATTTTTTCGCAGCCGTATATCTTCGCTACGTGGTCGGATTCCATAAGCTGGGACTGCTCGTATTCGTAGGTGAGCTGAATGATGTGCGAGGGAGTAAGCTCATCGAAGGGGAAATATTTAATAATAACCGGCTTGCCGGTGGTGGACTGTATTCCGGAATAAGTGGTGCTGCGCGATCCCCGGTGAATTTCTTTAATGTTGCTGTACTCGTTGATATATATCAACACTCTGCTCCGCAGGCGGTTAAATCCATTTATTGAAACGCATTGGTCATACAGAATTTATCGTAAAACGTCAACATATTATTTGATAGCTGGATTTTTATCTTGATTTATTTATCCGGAGACATTACACAAACACTATTTCTTTAAAAGGCGGTCATCACATGAGAATTTGGCATTTGATTTTGTCCGGTTTGATCTTTTTTTCCGGATGCGGCAGACTTATCAAGGTACCCGAGCAGAAACGGGCTATCACGCAGGTATACCCGATACAGCTTTCGAAAGATGAGATATATGACCGGGCGCTTGAATGGTGCGCGAAAAGATATATATCCGCCGATAACGCCATTGTTGTGAGGGACAAAGAAAAGGGCAAAATCATCTGCAGGGGAACTGCTCAGTATTCAGAGTATTTTAATTTTCTGGTAGACCGGCCGTTCGGGTATTCCCTGACGATTGAGGTTAAAGACAATAAATACCGGGTGAGCTTCGATAGCTTTATCGTTTATTACAGCGAGCGCGATCTCAAATCTGGTCCCGCAGAATATGAATTTGAAATCAGCAAGATAAAAAGGATTCTCGCTAAAGTAGCGGAGAGCCTGCGCGATTATATATCCAGCGGCGTTTCAGAAAAGGAGAAAAAAACAGAGGAGGAATGGTAATAAAAAATAATCTTTGCGACTGTGTGTCTTTGCGAGAAATAACCGAGCAGTTTCAAAAAAGCCTCCTATCAAGTGATATGAGGCACCAGTGCCCCCGTAATGACCCAGGTGCCGCTCTGCGGATGCAGATCGAGGCAGAGTATCCCGCCGTTCTGAAATTTAAACACGGGCCGGACAGATGAGCCGGTTATCAGATATGAGGCCAGCCGCTCCATAAAGGGGAGGTGCCCTACGTACAGTGAATTTTTTCCGGCATCGAGCCGGGCAGAAAATGCGACGACATCGTCATTGGGGTCCATGCCGGACGATTCATCGAGCCGCATCTGCGGCCCGAGCTCGGCTGCTAAAATCTCCGCCGTCTCGCGGGCCCTCTTTTTCCCGCTGTGGATGATTGCATTTATCTTTATGCCGCTTTCTTTTGCGGCGCGCGCGATATGCGCCACCTCCTCGCGGCCTTGATCGGTGAGGCCCCGCTCCGGATCAATCTCCCCGGGATGGCTTTTTCCGTGCTGGACCAGATATAGTGCCATAGGCGTCTCCCGTCATGATGGTATATAAGATAATCCGTCAACCTTGATATCATATTCATAATAAAAATCAATTCAATTTTATTTAACCGGACCAGCGGCCAGAGGGTGCACCCCAGCCAGACCAGAATTGAGATAATAGAATCTGCCAGATGAATAAATTATAAATTACTAGGGCAGGAATTAATACTGTAACTTTATTTATTATTTAACAGACTAAAAAGTATTAATTATATATTCCCGGGCTGTTCAAAAAGTCATGTTATATTCGTACAAAGTCGCAAAGAATTCCTTCTCTGACCTCACCCCGCCTCCGGCGCGCCCTCTCCGACTCGGAGAGGGCTTCGTAAAAAGAATCTCTCCCCCTCTCTTTGAGGAGAGGAGGCCGGGGGGTGAGGTCCTCTCTGCGAGGGTATCTTTTCAGATAGCCCTGGAATAATATAATAAAGCATATTATTTAACATGATGCATATTTATCTGATATGTCGAATAGTTGCTACAATTTTAATGTAATCGTAGGAGATTGAAGAATGAAAAAAACGCGCACGTTATTTCTTATGGCTGTACCGACACTGTCGGTTTATCTTCTTCTTTCATTGTTTCACCAGGCATCCTGCGCCGGCGGCGGAAACGGCGGAGGGCTTTTCGGCGCTCCCGGAGAATCCCCCCTGAGAGGCGGCGGCGCTATAGCGGATGCCGCCAAGGTTCAGGACGCCTTTCAAAAGGTATTCGATCTTAACAACCATCGGGTGGTGTATATCAGCACCGAGCAGACGGTAAAGCTTCCGCCGAACCCTTTTTTCAATGACCCCTTTTTCAAGCAATTTTTCGGAGACCAGGGGCCGGCCCAGCCCCGCACCCAGAAGAGGACCGGCCTGGGCACCGGATTCATCCTTTCCTCTGACGGCTATATCTGCACCAACTATCACGTGATTGCCGGCGTCGACAAGATCAAGGTGAAGGTCGATGCGATCGTCTACGATGCTTCAGTCGTCGGCTACGACGAGCGTACGGATATCGGGCTGCTTAAAATAAATCCCAAAGAGAAGCTTGAGCCGGTGTACCTGGGAAACTCTAATACGGTAAAGGTGGGGGACTGGGCCATTGCGATAGGCAACCCCTTCGGGCTCGACCGGACATTCACCGTGGGAGTGATAAGCGCGATAGGGAGGAGGGATCTCGACCTCATGGGCGGGTCCCAGACCCACATTCAGACCGACGCTTCGATCAATCCGGGCAACAGCGGCGGTCCCCTGCTTAATATCTACGGCGAGGTGATCGGCGTCAACCGGATGATCTATTCGCAGAGCGGCGGGAACATCGGCATCGGTTTCGCCATCCCCGTCAATACCGCCAAGGTCGTGCTGGAGCAGTTAAAGCTGCACAAGAAGATCAAGCGCGGATATATCGGCGTGCAGATCGTTCCGTTCACTGAAGACTATGCAAAAGAGCTCGGCCTCCCGAATACTGAAGGCGCGCTGGTGGGAGCGGTCGTGGACGGCGGCCCGGCGCAAAAGGGCGGCTTGCTTGTCGGCGATATAATCCTGAGCGCCGGCGGCATGAAAACAAAGGATGTCAGCGATCTGATCGGCATTGTGGAAAAGACGCCGATCGGTAAGGCCCTCAAGATCGAAGTATGGCGTAATAAAACAAGGGTAAATCTCTTCATAACAATCGGCGAGCGGCCTTAACCGTCCTTACTCCGAATGCACCCCCATACTGAGGAAAACGGATAGCCCGGCTGCTGAAGATGGCGGGAAAAGAGCCGAACCAGGGGGGGGACAGAGCCTGCATGAAAAAAATTTCATGGGGTATTGACGTTTTGTCATTTAAGCAGTATATTATTTATAGAAATTGTTAGCACTCATTTTAAATGAGTGCTAACAAAAATTAGGAGGTTTACCATGAAATGGGGATTAGCTAAATTAAATGATCTGGATTTCACTTTTCCTGCCGTTCTTGACGACTTTTTCAGAATGACGCCGTCTACCCTGTTTGATTATAAGTTGATGCCGAAAGTCGATGTTCATGAAGACGACAAGGCGATATATGTAAAGGCTGAAATACCCGGTCTTGAAGAAAAAGACCTTCAAGTTAGCCTGAAAGAGAATATGCTGACCATCTCCGGTGAGAAGAAAGAAGAGAAGACCGAAGAGGACAAAAAGCGGGATTATTACTATTGCGAGCGGAGATTCGGCTCCTTCAGCCGCGCGATCGAGCTGCCGGCAAGCGTCAAGGCTGATGCGGTAAAGGCTAAATATCATAATGGCGTGCTGGAGATCGAGCTTCCCAAAAGTGAAGAAGCGCAGCCGAAAAAAATCAGCATAAATGTTAATTAAGGCGGTGTGACGGATTATCTGCCTACAGCAGGGAATAAGTGAACGAAATTTGACAACGATACAACGGCAAGGGAAAGAGGCCCGGCTCTGTAGAGATAATGGAAGCCGGGCTTTTTTTATTAATTGACAAGCAAGGTCAAGCGGCACTACGATGAGCTATGAGACAAAACCTGATCATATCATTTCTGATTATTGGAATAACGTCCTGCAGTTCCAGCCGCTATCTGATGGAAAGGTACGGGGTTCGGGAGATCAGATTACGTCATGACGGCAGGGAGCGGTCCTGCCTTATTCATGTTCCCCAAAAGAATTCCAGCGGCAGGATGCCGCTCCTGTTGGTGCTTCATGGCGGTGGAGGCGATGCCCGGCGGATGCTGAAGCTGACCAGAAAAAGATTCAACGAGCTCTCGGACGCACCGGCGATACAGGACCTGCCGGATAGCAATCCCGATGACGGCACAAAGGTAAAAAAAATATCCTATGGCCCGTGCAGCGGCGACACGCGTGTGATACTCTACAGCATCGAGGGCGGAGGACACACCTGGCCGGGCGGGATTCAATATCTGCCGAAACAGATCGTCGGCAACACGTCGCGTGAAATTAACGCCGGTGACCTGATTTGGGATTTCTTCAGCAGCGCCCGATAAAGCAGATCTCATGAATCATGATACTTCCTACGATGACCTATCAATCATAAGTGACTTTCGCGAACGATACTGCTTCGGCAAAATCGGGAAGCGGAGCGGCCCGCCTCTCCTATCTTCTCCAACGATTCAGAGCTTCAGAGATATCATATACGGGTATTACCGAAGATTTAAGCGGGATTTTCCCTGGCGGCATACGGATGATCCGTACCATATCCTCGTTTCGGAAATAATGTTGCAGCAGACCCAGGTCCGCAGGGTTTGCGACAAGTTTCCGGAGTTTACAAGCTCTTTCCCCACTATCGAGGCTCTCGCAGCTTCTTCCCTCAAAGATGTGCTTACGGTATGGCGGGGAATGGGATACAACCGCCGCGCCCGGTACCTCCGTGACCTGGCACTACAGGTGAAGGAACGGGGATCGGGGAAAATCCCGGATTCGCCTGAAAAGCTGGCGCGCCTGCCCGGCATCGGCAGAACCACGGCTGCATCCATCTGCGCCTTTGCTTTTAACCTTCCGATGGTTTTCGTCGAGACCAATATTCGATCGGTATTCATACATTTCTTTTTCCCTTCGGCGGGTATGGTGCATGACCGGGAGATCATCCCGCTGGTGGAAGCCACTCTTGACCGGAAAAATCCCCGCTCCTGGTATTCGGCGCTGATGGACTACGGCGCGATGCTCAAGGTGCGCCATCCGAACCCTTCGCGGAGGAGCGCGCACCACCAGAAACAGCCTCCCTTCAAGGGTTCGCGGCGGCAGGCACGGGGACTGATACTGGGGACGCTGCTTGTACATAAGGGCATATCCGTGAAGCGGCTCGCGGCCATGATCGATGTGCCGGAGGATGTTGTAGTTTCCGTCATTAATGAGCTTCTAAAGGAAGAACTTGTGCGGAAGAAGGGCAAGATTCTGTATATTTAAGCCATTTACACCGGCTTGAACGTGACGACGAGCACCTCGTCGAAGCCTTCGCTTTTTTCAGGAGGCTCAATCTTATAGAAGAGGCTCGTCACCACGTCCTCCGGAACCATGGCCATGTTCTGCGCGTTCCGCGCCAGGCACTGCTCCAGGGGCCGCTCAAGAAAGATCGCGCCGATGGGTTTCTTCATTTCATGAGCCGTTTCGATGAAACGCCTGCGCGATTTCTTCGTGACAAAGGTGTTTACGATCAGCACCTTCCGCTTGTTGTGGAGGAAATGTTCCAGAATCTTTCGCTCGATATGCTTCACCAGGGCATCGTTCTCCTCGGTAAAATTGTCCGATGACCACTTCTCGCCGAAATGCGTCATCTCGAACATATATTTCCGTATCTCGGAGCGGCTGATGCGGCTCCGCTCCTTTCCCTTGAAGTATTTTATTGCGAACTCTGTTTTTCCCGATCCATACAGGCCGCACAAGAGAATGATATTGAGCTGGTGGAATCTGGTCAGGTCCATTGGCGTTCTCCTGTTTCCCTAGTATGGATTAGTATCGCAATTATGTCAATTAAAATGATGCTTCCGCTGCTATTCGGCGCCGGTATTCGGCGTATTTTACTTGACGGCGATGCTTCATGGTAATAATATAATATGTGATTCACCAAAACCGAAATTTTGTCGAGATATAGATAACCGCAAAATTCATGACTAAAGGGTTTTGATAATGAGCAAGTGGTCGATTTCAGGCGGTACGATACTGACGCCGGAGAAAATAATAAAAAAGGGCGTTATTCATATCAGCAATGGGAAGATAGGCAAAATAACGACTAACGACGCAGCAAGTCAGATTAATATAGACGCGGATAAAACCGTTATTGTACCGGGGCTGATCAACTCCCATGACCATCTTCTGGGTACCTATTATCCCAAGGTAGGGAACGGCCCGTACCTCAACTGGCTGCCCTGGGATAATGACCTGAAGAGCTCGCCGGTGTACGAGGAGCGGCAGCGGATCGAGAACCGCGATCTGTATCTCCTCGGCGCGTACCGGAACCTGATCTCCGGCGTGACGCTGATTTCCGATCTTATTCCTCATTTCGTCGGCGAACCCTTTTACGGCATTCTGCCGACCAAGGCCATCAAGCGATTCGCCCTGGCCCATTCAGTGAATTCTTTCGCTTTGCTCTGGGGCGAGGGCATCACCGAGGAATACCGGAAAGCGGAAAAAGAGGATATTCCCTTCGTTACCCATATTGCCGAGGGATATGACGAAGAGACCAGGCAGGATGTCAGGACGATCGAAAAGCTCGGCGGCCTGGGAGACCACTCGGTGTTCGTCCACTGCCTCGCTTTTTCCGAGGGGGACATGGATCTGGTTAAAAAGCGCGGTGCTTCATGCGTCTGGTGCGGCAACTCGAATATGTTCATGTACAGTAAAACCATGGACGCACGTAAGTTCATCGAGAAGGATATCAATCTCTGCATCGGGACCGATTCTCCCATGACCGGCGGCGAAAATTTATTGTATGAAATGAAATACGACAAGGTCCTGTACGAGCGTCTCTATCGCGAAGAACTGCCGGATGACCTGATTGTGAGGATGGTCACTATTAATGCGGCTCGCGCCTTTCACCAGAAAAAGACGGGCCTTATTGAAGAAGGGTATACCGCCGATATCTGCGTCTGCAAAGACAGGAGCGGGGAGCCGGCTCATTCCATAGTTCAGGCGGGGCTCAAGGATGTGATGCTTGTGGTGATCGACGGAAATCCGGTTTACGGCGACAGCAGGTACAAACCCGTGTTCGATGAGCTGGGCGTACAATATCAGGAGATCAGGCTCCAGGGTGTTGATAAGATAGTCATAGGCGATCCCGTCGGATTGCTGCGGAGAATAAGCAGGGCGGTGGGATTTAAAAAGGAATTTCCCTTTCTGCCTGTTGAATTTGACGTATAGCGAGGTCGGACGATGACAAACGGCGCTTCAGCAGGTCCATCGGGCGTTATAACGAGGACATACAAGCCGGGGTCGATCATTTATTTTGAGGGCGACAAGAGCGACTACATATATATATTGAAATCCGGGAAGGTTGTGCTCACGTCGATAAAGCTTGATACGGGCGAGGAGGTTAAGGAAGAAGTCAGGCAGGGGGAATTTTTCGGCGTCAAATCCTCGCTCGGTAAATATCCCCGCGAGGAAACGGCCCAGACTACGGGCAATACCATGGTGCTGGTTCTGATGCCGGCGGATTTTGAGCGGCTGGTGCTTAAAAATTCCAGCGTCGTTCGGAAAATGCTCCGTGTTTTCAGCAACCAGCTGCGCCGCATAGTAAAAATGGAGCGCTCGGTCCTGGGAGAGGGCGAAATAGTGAATCCCGACGCGGAGCTGTTTAAGATCGGCGAGTATTATTATAAAGAAGGCATTGGGCAACACGCGCAGTACGCCTACAAAAAATACATGGAATATTATCCCGACGGCGAGCACGCGGCGCTGGCGATGAAGAGGATCAGGGCCATTGATTCAGGCGAGGCCCTGCCGGACGAGGCGGCCGGCGGCCCGCACACAGACCAGGGCACGGGAGGCGCCGGCGGCCATTCCGCGGATGATTTGAGCGGCCCCGCAGATATGCTGGACTTTGACGATACAGCGACGCCGGAAGACGGCCCGGTTGATCCGGGTGCCGGTAGAACGGCCCTGTCGGATGAGATGGACGATTTCCTTTCGAATCCGGGCGCCGGCGGCGCTGACGACCGCGCCCTTGACGACATGGCCGCGGGTTCCGTTTTCGAGATGAGCGATTCCGCCGGGGCTTCGATGTCCAGGGGGAGTTACAGCACCGCCCTTGATCTCTATCGAAAGATACTCTCCATGAATAAAAATTCAAATCCTGAGGAGAAAAAAATCTTTGAGGAGGCGCATTTCAACGCCGGCAGATGCCTCATGGAGCTCAAGAAGTCTGCGGATGCGCTTGATCTGTTTTCAAAGATATTACGGAATTTTCCCAGCTCACCCTATCTTAAAAACGCCATATTCAATATCGGGATCATATTCGAATCGGCCAACCAGAAGGAGAAGGCCATCACTTATTTTAATAAGGTGCTCAACATGCCGCCGAGGGATAAATTGAATAGTGACGCGCTCACCAAGATAAAAATTCTTCAGGGGAAATAAACAAATGGCGATGGCTCTTGATGAAAAATTTTTCGAGAAATTCGGCATTGAATATGCTCCCAATGAAATCATATTCTGCGAGTTTGAGCCGGGGAACGAATTTTATTTCATTCAGTCCGGAAGAGTCAGGATCGTGAAGCTCATTCAGAACCGCGAGAAGAATTTGACGGTTATGACCGAAGGGGATGTTTTAGGAGAAATGGCGATCCTTGAAGAGCAACCCCGCTCCGCCACCGCCATAGCGATGGATCACGTGAAGCTCCTCAAGTTCCACCGGGATAATTTCGATGCGCTCATCTCGGGCAATCCCCAACTGGCATACAAGCTCCTCGTCATATTCTCCAAGAGGATATATGAAGCCAAGCGCCGGCTGATGATTCTCCTCCTGGAGGAGCCCCAGCTCAAGGTGATGGACGTTCTGGTGATGCTCGTCGAGCAGGATCCCCACCTTGACATGCAGAACGTAGTCTCCCTCCAGGTCACCGCCCAGGACGTAGCCCGTTGGGCGGGCATAACCGAGGATGAGACGCAAAAAGAATTGACACATTTAAGCCGCCTTGACAAGATTGAATTGTTCGGAGACAGGATTGTCGTAAAAAAAATCAGGGAGTTTCAACGGCTTGTCGCCTCGAAACGCAAGAGCATGTATCAGTAACACCGCGGTAAATTTCAATATTATGAGGGTAACCCCCGCCTCCGGCGGGGGTTACCCTCATTTAGACGTGGTCATTGCTCCCGTAGCTCAGGAGGATAGAGCAGTGGTTTCCTAAACCATGTGCCGGAGGTTCGAGTCCTCCCGGGAGCGATTCAGAGCACATAGGCGGCCTTGACCGCTCTCTTTTTTTTCGGAGGACAATGGACGAGAAATTAAATAAAGTCGCCGGCCGGTTCCGCGATCTGGAGCTTGAGATGAGCAGGCCGGAGGTCATAGCCGACCAGACCCGGTTTAAGCAACTTACCCGGGAGCGGGCCCAGCTCGCTCCGGTCGTGCACGCGTACGAGGAATACACTAAATTCAAACAGGAGCTTGTCGATTCGGAATCCCTTCTTAACAACGAAAGCGATCCTGACATGCGGGAGCTTCTTCAGTCTGAAATCAGGGAGCTTAAGGTTAAAATCGACGAATACCGCAATAAGCTTGTCATCATGCTCCTTCCCAAGGACCCCAACTCGGGCAAGGATATGATCATGGAGATCAGGGCCGGCACCGGCGGCGAGGAGGCGGCCCTGTTCGCCGCCGATCTGCTCCGGATGTACAGCCGCTACGTGGATATGAAAGGATGGAGGATCGAATATTTAAGCATCAGCGCAACCGGCATCGGCGGATACAAGGAGATAATCTTTTCCGTCAGAAGCCCGGAGGCTTACGACAGTTTGAAGTATGAATCCGGCGGGCACCGGGTTCAGCGCATTCCCGTGACCGAGGCGGGCGGAAGAATCCATACCTCGGCGGTTACCGTGGCGGTATTGCCGGAAGCGGAGGAGAATGATATCCGGATCAATCCGGATGACCTTCGCATCGACGTGTACCGTTCCTCCGGCCATGGAGGACAATCGGTCAACACCACCGATTCAGCGGTGCGGATAACCCATCTGCCCACCGGCATGGTCGTCACCTGCCAGGATGAGAAGTCCCAGCATAAGAACAAGGCGAAAGCGCTCAGGGTGCTGCGCGCGCGTCTTTTCGAAAAGGCGAACCGGGAGCGGATGGAGCGCGAGGCCGCCATGCGTAAATCCCAGGTGGGTTCGGGAGACCGGAGCGAGCGGATACGCACCTATAATTTCCCCCAGTCGCGCATGACGGACCACCGGATCGGCCTCACCCTCTATTCGCTGGAGAAAATTCTTCAGGGCGATCTTGATGCGGTCATCGACGCCCTGAAGAAGAATGAAATAGAAGAACAGCTCCGTAAAATCGAGATATAGCCGGGGTCTTAAGATGCGGATCTCAGAGATCATCTCCCGTACGGTAAACGAACTCAAGCAGGCGGGAATCCAGAATCCCGTTCTTGACGCCGAGCTCTTGGTCTCCCAACCGCTGGCCGTTGATCGGATGCGCCTTCATGTTGATGCAGACCGGGAGCTCACCTCAGCCGAGGTTGGCCGGATCAGGCGGCTGGTCGGACGCAGGCTCCGTTTCGAGCCGATCGCCTATATCCTCGGCAAAAAGGAATTCTATTCGCTTGAGTTTCAGGTAAACCGGGACGTGCTCATACCGCGGCCCGAGACCGAGCTCGTGGTCGACCTGGTGATATACTATGCCCGACCGGGCGCCCGGATCGCGGATATCGGCACCGGCTCAGGTGCGATCGCCGTTTCCGTAAAACATTCCCGGCCGGACCTTGAGGTTCACGCGACCGACATATCGGCAAAGGCCGTCAGCGTGGCGCGGAGGAACGCCTCCGCTATTTTGGGGAAAAATAAAATAAAATTCCACCAGGGAGATCTTTTTGAGCCCCTTGCCGGCAGCAGGTTTCAGGTAATCGCGGTTAATCCGCCGTATATCGACCGGGAGCGTTCCGGCTCTTTGCAGCAGGATCTGAGCTATGAGCCGGAGGCCGCGCTTTTTTCCGACGGGGAGGGGGGAGCCGTGATCGGGAAGATCATCAGGGATGCGGGCGATTATCTCTATCCCGGCGGAATGCTGCTCATGGAGATCGGGGATACGATGAATGACTTTGTGCAAAAGTCCGGCGAGCGCGGCGGCTTCACCGTATCAGTATTAAACGACTACGCGGGTCTGCCCCGGGTAGCAATAATGAAGAGCACGGCTTAGTAAACACATGGCTGCAAAAAGCATCGTTAAAGATCAGATAAAAAGGGCGACGACTTTCATCTATATACTGATCCTCCTTTTTATCATCAATATAATCTTTAACCTCAAATTCAAATGGGACGTCATTCCGGTCATCGTGAATGTCTATCTGTTCGTGTTTTCGTTTTATCTGATTTTCAATTTTTCATTGATCGACATCCCTCCTCTTAAAAATGAATACCGGACAATCTATCGGAGGTTCGGCCATACGATCCTGTTCATCAAGACCCGGATCGTCCCCTTCGTCATCATCATCTTCATCACCGCGCTCTATACCCTGATAAACTATCTGGATAAAGATCATTGGCCCTGGAACCCGATACTCGAGCTTCTGGACGGCAGGTTTTCCAACACCGTATTTTATTCTCTCATACTCCTTATCATCCTGAAGTTTAACCGGAGGCCGCGGATAACCGTTTACCTCTTTGTTGCAGGAGCAGCGATCTATTTTTTGCTATACCAGCTCGTATATTACTTCTCCCCCAGCGGGGCGGTCGTGTCCGGATTGAAATTTTTCCAGATAACGGTTGCGCTGATACTGCTCATGTATGAATTTGTGTCGGATAAGTTTGCTATTGACCGGAAAAAAATCGCGAAATCGATCGCCCTGGGCGTGCTCATCGGCATCTCCACCTATTCTTCATTTGTGGGAATCCATTACCTGATATACCGTTTCTCGCCGTTTTCCTCCTATCCCCAGGCCCGGTCAGCGCAGATTCTGATGAGGGTGGGATATTCCTTTCCGCTGAAGAGATTCAAGTCCATCGTGACGGAAACATCGGATCCGTATCTCCTCTATGATCTTATCTATTATTCACGCGCTTACCGCCGTCCCCTGACGCTCACCTCGGCGGAATGGGAAAACCTGATACTCTCCGGATCAATGGAGGTCGCCAACGTAATCGCTTTTTATGTCGACAGCATGAACATAGAGCTCTCGTATCAGCAGATCATATCGTACGCCGAGCGCAGGTCGATTGATTCGGGGGAATCGCTCCTGAATTCCACCTTTTTTATCAGATACGCCTCCCGCTTCTGTGAAGACAATGTCGATGATTTAATCAAGAGATATGCAAACGGCAATTATTATTTTAAAATATGGATAATACGGACGACGGCGGAATCAAAGTGCTATGCCGCGATTCCCTTCCTGATCAGGCTCTTGACGGATATTGATGTGGCACTTTCCCAGGAGGCATACGCATCCCTGGCGAGGATCACCCGGCTTGATCCGGCTAAAAACCAGAACGGGCGCATCAACAGCCCTACGGTGCTGCTTGCGTTTAGCGAATTTTATCAGGGCTATCGCAATAAGCGTTGATCGGGCACTGGTGGCAGAGCGGCTTCCTCGCCCGGCAGAGCGATCTCCCGTGCTCTATGAAGAGCAGGTGGGCGAGCTTCCATTTTTTTTCCGGAATGAAGGACATCAGGGCCTTTTCAACAGCCAGGGGTTTTTTCAAGTCGGTATACGCAAGCCGGTAGGCCACCCTGAGCACATGCGTATCCACGGCGAGCGCAGGTTTGCCGAAGCCCATTGCGAGAATCACGTTCGCGGATTTTCTGCCTATGCCGGGAAGCGTGACGAGCTCCTCCCGGACATCGGGCAGGCGTCCGCTGAAGCGCTCCATCACCTGTTTTGCGAGATTGACGATGTTCTTCGACTTATTCCGGTAAAAGCCGGTGCTCCGTATCATTGTCCGGACGTCAGCGAGCCTGGCCTGCGCCAGGGTTTTAAAATCGGGATATTTGCGGAAGAGGGCTCCGGTCACTGAGTTGACCTGGCGGTCCGTGGTTTGGGCTGACAGTACAACCGCGACAGCCAGCTCATACAGGTTCGCGTACCGGAGATTCGGGCTCACGTTTCGGTAATATTTTTGCAGTCCTGCTATTATTTTGTCGGAGAGATCCTTGGTCATCATATACGCTTTCTCAGTTACGCATGTTATATTCTCGCAGAGAGGACCTCACCCCCCGGCACCTGCCGGACAGGATGTCCCAATGGCAAGCTTGATCGGGCCCTCCTGGCCCGTGCTTGCAGGCGAACCTCCTGTTCGCGCCCGGCGGAGCCAGGAGGGCGGAAGCCGGCCTCTCCTCAAGGAGAGGGGGAGATATCCTTTTTACGAAGCCCTCTCCGAGTCGGAGAGGGCGCGCCGGAGGCGGGGTGAGGTCCCTCTCCAAGAGCATCTTTTTATACAACCTCTATGTTTAAATCAGCGAGAGCAATAGCTCCCGTGCCGCACCCAGGGCCCGTGCGCGGTGGCTGATTTTATTCTTCTCTTCCAGAGTCAGTTCCGCCATTGTTTTCCCGATTTCCGGCAGATAAAATATCGGGTCATATCCAAAGCCGTGTTTCCCTCTCATTGAATCGGCGATCATCCCATCGCACCTCCCGGCTGAAAAAAAGCATTTCCCGTCGGGAAAGGCGAACGCGATGACGCACACGAACCGTGCGCTCCGCTTATCCGGCCGTATCCCCTGCAGCTCCTCCAGGAGCATCAAGTTTCGGTCTTTGTCCGTGGCGTCCGCCTTCCCGTACCGCGCGGATAAGATCCCCGGACGTCCGTCAAGAGCGTCGACCACGAGCCCTGAATCGTCCGCCATTGAGGCCAGGCCCGTGAACCGGGCGATGCCCAAGGCCTTCTTAGCCGCATTTTCATGGAATGTGGCGCCGTCCTCAATAATTTCAGGCGGATTCGGGATATTTGAAAGGGGGATCAGGGTAAGGCCTCTTATGTCGGAAAACTTATCCTTGATTTCCCGAATCTTGTTTCTGTTGTTTGTTGCTAAAACAAGTTTCATGATACTATAACAAATTTATTAGGGTGTGCATTATTTTTCGGGTAAAACCGAGGCGCTCACATTTTTTTAGACCCTCCCCATCCCCCCGAGGGGGCGTTTTTACATCCCCTTTCGGGGGAGAGGGGGTCTAAGTGAGAAATTTCCCGAAATTTAATTCACACCCATCTATTAGACCTGTTGCAAAATTAAATTTTTTTTAGAAAAACAGATTGAAATGCCGGCAAAAATTTATCAAATATAATTTAAAGGAGTATCTGAAATACTTATGAAATCATCAGTCTTCAGGTCACTAATTCTTTTAATCTCCGATGCAATTCTTGCTTTTATACTATTCTATTTTTATTTTAGATTTCATATAATTGGTGCTGATATTTTAGATTACCTTATCGGGATCGTGGTTGTTTTCATCATTGCCCGGGGTCTTCTTTTCTTCATCGGCAGCGCATTCTTTTACCGGCGGAAGATCAACGCTATTCGGGAGGTGATAGCGGAATTCAAAAAGGGGAAATTCATCCAGCCGAACAGTATCCCCGTGGTCTACAACGAGTTCGATGAGATCCTAAAAGAGTTGATTACCGTAGGGCGGCATCTTGAGAGCATCGTATCCTCGCAGAAAAAGGAGATCGACAGCTTTATCGAGCTGTACAACGGCATTATTTTTTCAATGACCTCGTATTTTATCGTTCTCGGCGAGGACGAGCGGGTGCTGTTCGCCAATGACGGCTTCTATAAAAAGTTTCAGTTCCAGCGGGATGAGATTTATAACAAAAAAATTGACGACATATTCTATTTCGTTAATGCGCGCCTCAAGGGCGGCATCGCGCAGGTCAAGCTGAGCGGCAAAACCGTCGTTCTCGAAAAAACCCACCTCCTGACCCTGAACAAGGTCTCCATCATCGCTGATATTAAAATATCGAATATCGTCGTGAAGGAAAGCAACCAGATAATCATCATCATAGATGACGTAACGAAAAAGCTGCGGAACGATTACCAGATATCGCTCATGAGCCAGATATCCGAGTCAATTCAGAAGGACGACGAGATTGAGCGGGTGCTGTTCACGATACTCACCGGCGTTACCTCGGGGGCTGGGCTCGGATTCAATCGCGCAATGCTGTTTCTGGTTGAGGATGCGTATCTCGCGGGCAAGATGGCGGTCGGCCCCGATTCATTTGAAGAGGCCATCGAGATATGGACCGCAGCATCGTCGGATGTACGCTCCGCTACGGAGATCGTCCCCGACGAGATAAAGGCCGGGATTAATTTGTTTAACCGCGTGCTTAACGCCCGATACTCTCTGATCAAAAATTCAAGCATTTTCATCCGGTCGGTAATGAAGAAGGAAACCATACATGTCTACGATATGTGGCATGATGACCGCGTCAATCAGGATATTCGGGAGCTCATGGACGTGAAGGAATTTCTTATCGTTCCCCTCATCGTGGTCAACAGGGCGATCGGGCTCATCGTGGCCGACAACAAGTTCAACAATGCCCCGATCGGGAAGGAGAGTTCGGAGCTCCTCTCGATCTTTGCCGCCCAGGCGGCCATGTCCATAGAAAGCTATACGAATCTGGACACCCTGCGGAACGAGATGCAGAAGCTGTCCGAACGGCAGGAAGCGATCGTTGAATCGGAAAAGTTTGCAGCCGTAGGCCGAATCGCCGCGCATATGGCCCATGAGATACGTAATCCTTTGGTGACTATGGGCGGGTACGCGCGCAGGATCATGCAACTGCCCAAGGAAAAATCGAAGACAAGCAAGAAGATTGATGACTCCGCGGAGATCATACTCAAAGAATGCGAGCGGCTCGAAAAGACCCTCTCGAACGTGATGGATTTTTCCCGTCCTTCAAAGTTTATAAAAGAGTTCAATAATATGAATGACATTATCTCCGATACGGTGAGCCTGCTCAAGAACACGTTTCAGGAGAAAAAGCTCAAAGTCGAGCTTGATTTCGGCACCGACATACCGCTGGTGAAATCCGATTTTAATCAGATGAAGCAGGTCATGCTGAATCTACTGCAGAATTCAATCGATGCCACGCCAACGGGCGGCAGCATCAGCGTTAAAACCGAAAGCGACGGGGACGCGATCTGCATCATCTTGAGGGATACCGGGTGCGGTTTCGCAGAGGAGGATCCGAATGCCGTTTTCGAGCCCTTTTATTCGACCAAGGTTTCCGGCGTGGGCCTCGGTCTCGCCATAGTAAAAAAGATCATCAAGGATCACGACGGCTCGATAAAGGCGAGGAACAGGAACAGGGGGGGGGCTGAATTTGCCATCCGACTTCCCATACCGGGGTAAACGTGCCAACCTCTACCCATATTTTCATGTGTAAGATAAGGGGATATGATGATTGAAGAGATTGGGGGATGATTTTAATATTATTTCATTTAAAACATATCTCTATAATCACTTCCATCTCCCTATCCCCATTTCTTACACATTTATGGGTGGAAGTTAGGTAAAATCGGGAGATAAAAAAATGATTGAATTATTTCGTTCATTGATACCTTGTTTCAAATGTTACACGTATATTGGAGGTGCGTATGGCAAAATTACTCATTGTTGAGGATGAGAAGCACCAGCGTGAGCTGTATGCCATGGAATTTGAAGACGAGGGATATGAAGTCGATCAGGCGGTCAACGGCAAGGAGGCTGTTGATTTGGTTAAGAACAATAAGTATGATCTTGTGATAATGGATATCCGTATGCCTGAAATGGATGGAATTGAAGCCCTGGGCAAGATCCTGTCCCGCGATAAAAAGATACCGATAATAATTTATACCGCCTATTCCAATTACAAAAGCAACTTCATGACGTGGACCGCGGATGCGTACGTGACAAAGTCGTCCAATCTCGGTGAAATTAAAGATAAGGTCCGGGAAATTCTGGCATCCAGGACCTGACATCCCTTTATAGCGGAGCAGGGACAAAAAAAAGGATGCTTCTTTGCATCCTTTTTATGTTGCAAGAAATTTACTTTAATTCGATTACTTTTTCTCCGCCGGTTTTGCTTCTTCCATTTTTTCAGCCGGAGCAGCTTCGCCTTCTTTTTGCTCAGTCATTTCTGTTTCTTCAGCCGGTTTTTTCTTGCATGACATGATACCCGCACTGAAAGCAACTGCAAAAATGGAGATAAAAATAAAAGTAAAAATTCTTTTCATACAATGTACTCCTTCCCTTTGTAGTTTAAATTTTTGTGCATCATGAAGATAATGCCTCAAAAAAATCAATTAAAAATTGAAAAAAATTTAAATTAATTGATCTTTTCCTAAAAAAATTTAAGATTTTTTATCGGCCTTTCTCTTTTTTGATTAAATCCATACACTCCATAGAATTGAAAAATAGTCAATATTTTTTTGTAAAAAATAAGCAAGACATTATTTGACTTGTTGCGAGACTCCCGTCTCGCGCTCGCAGGGAGCCCTGCGGGGCTTTGTAAGGCCGGCTTTATTGAAACCTCCTGTTCGCTCGGGCTTCGCCCCTTAACCCCATACCCGCCCAAGGCGGCGGGAGGATTATATATTAGATTTGTTGCAAAACTCGCTGTCATTGCGAGCGTAGCGAAGGCCGCTCTCGTACATCCATGTACTCCGCGGCACTCGGCCATCCTGGCCAGCGCAATCTTTAATTTTAATTTAAACAAGGATTGCTGAAACCAGGGATGGTTTCGTGCCGGCGCGCACAGGATGTGCAAAAAGCGCCGGCCCTCGTCGCTGGCGCTCCTCGCAATGACATTTGAGGCAGTTATGCAACAAGTCGATTATATGAAATTTGCAAGCAATTTGGATATCTTTTCAACATTCTTCCTGCTCAGTGTAGGGTAAAGCGGTATCGCGTACAGCTTTTTGGAATATCTCTCGCTGTTGGGGAATTCGGAGCCGCTTAGTCCCCTGAGGCTATGAAGCGGGTATTTCAGGATACGGACGACCTCGATTCTGTTTTTTTTCCAATAGCCTTCGATTTTTTCATTGGATGCTTCGAAGAGAACAGGATAGGAGTGATAGGCAAATTTATCATTATAGTGAAATGGCGCTTTATGCGGGGTTATGCGAAGGGACTCACAATATATGTGTGCGATCTCCCTTCGCCGTGCCAGGAGATCGGGCAGTTTCGCAAGTTGTGAAATCCCCATGGCCGCCTGAAAGTCTGTCATAAGGTAATCGAGATGAATGCACCCTTCATGCCCGCCCCGGAGGTCTTTCATTGATGAGTAATATCTTGAATTATTGGTGCAAACCGCGCCGCCGTTGCCCGTCGTGATTATCCCCGATGGGTCAAATGATGCGACCGTGAAGGAACCATTGGCGCCGCAGGGGATTTCGTCTATTTCCGTGCCTATGGCATGGGAGATGTCCTCGATCACCGGAATGTTGATATCTTCCAATTCCTTTGCGGGGTAATGATAGCCGAAGAGATGACCGACAACTATCGCTTTTGTCCTTTCCGAGATTTTTTCTTTTATTTGGGCCGCCGACGGGAAGAGAGTATCTTTTTCGTTATCGGCAAAAACAGGCTTTCCGCCGGTCATTGACAGCGCGCTCAGCGGAGGCTGCGGAAAGAACGAGGGCATGATTACTTCATTCGATTCTCCGATCCCGAGGGCTTTAAATATAAGGTGGTAAGCGGAAGTGAGGGAATTGGTCGCCAGGGAATAATGAAGCCCGGTCGTTTTGGCGATGCCGGCCTCAAAGGCCTTGACCGATTCTGCGGCCACCAACTCGTCATTGATCAGACAGTCGAGGACCGCTTCAAGCTCCTTCCGGGTAATTGTCGGTTTGCTTGATACGATTTTCATAAATTTGCTTCTTGGTGATTATTTCTCATATTCCACTTCGCACACCTGTGTAGCGGTATTGGTTGTGTCGATTCACCACTAAGAAAATTAATTGAAATGGTCAAGAATGTTTTATGTCTCATGGCAGTATTTTATCATAAAGCTAATTTGAATTATGTCCGATAAATAGAAATAACCATAGGTGCAAGACAGGACAGGGAGGTATATATATGAGAGCTATAGCCGGAGTTTGGACAGTGTTACTGACATTGTCTGTAGGTCTGTCGCTCGTAAGCTGTACGCCCGAGCATTCCTTGATAAAACGTGATTACCGGAACGCGAAAGCGGACAATGGCGCGAATAATCCGAGATCTGAGGATGAAAAGTATGATTCCGATGACGGCCGGACCGAGAATGATTTCTCCAATAAAATATATCGGAACCCCGCTCAAGAATCGGAGGGGAACAATGCTGATTCCGCATACAAAAAAGAAAAATTTTATCAGACCGGCGTAGCCTCATGGTATGGCAGGGAGTTTCATGGCAAAAAGACGGCTTCAGGCGAGTTATTTGACATGAATATATTAACGGCCGCGCATAAGAATCTTCCCTTTGGCACGGTTATCAAGGTGAAGAATTTAAACAACGGCAAAACCGTTACGGTACGGGTCAATGACCGGGGCCCTTACAAAGGCAACAGAATTATTGATCTCTCATACGTTGCAGCAAAAAAATTGGATATGTTGAAAAACGGTAAAACCTTGGTCGGGATCAGTATTCTGAAAGATGGGAGCGGCATCGATGAAGATGATCAGAAGAGCGCCCCCGACAGCCTTGAGGCAGTATCGGACGATGAGGCTGGGGATAAGTCCGCTGATTCGGGCAATTTTATTTTGCAAACAGGTGCTTTTTATTCCAAGAGGAACGCTGAAAACTTGAAGGGCAAGATCGAGGAGATGATTAGCACTTCCGTTGTCGTTGTTCATGACGGCGATCTGTATAAAGTACGCGTCGTAGGGTTGCCGACGAAGCATGATGCCGACAGATGCAGAAAGACACTCTCCAGAGAAGATATTTCATCATACATCATCCGCAGAAACGAGTAGACTTGTGGCGAAACTCCCGTCTCGCGCTCGGGGAAGCCCCTGCGGGGGGCTTTTTAAGGCCGGCTTTGTTGAACATCCTGTTCGCTCGGGCTTCGCCCCTTAACTCTGATTGAATATTGATATTTGCTTAAATGTCGCAACAAGTCTAATAATTATTTATTGCCCCCGCCGCCTTCGGCGGCCGGGGGTAAACATGAATTATTAATTTTAGTTTTCAACAAGTTTATTAGGCAAAATTGTTGACAAAAAAGGGGGTGTTTCTATTATTACCACCTACCTCTGCCCACGTAGCTCAGTCGGTAGAGCATTTGCATGGTAAGCAAAAGGTCACCAGTTCAATTCTGGTCGTGGGCTCATAACGTTTGAAATGACGTTCGAATGAGCTCACATTTTCAATCCGCAAGGGGAATTCCAATTCCCATAAAAGTGGTTGACGGTAGAATAACTGCAATTTTCTTTGTAATAATTTGTCTTAGCTGAGGAATGGTATATGCGAGAAGTCATACTATTGGCCTGCCAGGAATGCAAGAGGCGCAATTATTCAGCCACCAAAAATAAAAAGAATCAGACCGGCAAGCTTGAGGTCAAAAAGTACTGTAAATTTTGCAATAAACACACCGTACATAAGGAAACGAAGGCATAGGCGGCAGTGGGAAAAGTTCGCGCATTTTTCGGAGATTTTATTACGGCATTCCGTACCTCCGTTGTGTTTGTCCGTGATGCACGGGAAGAATTAAAGAAGGTAACCTGGCCCTCACGGGATGAGGTGACCAGCTTCACTATTGTCGTGGTCATAACGGTTATTATTCTTTCTGTATTTTTATGGCTTGTCGATTCCGGCCTTGTGTTTTTGATCAAATATGTGACGAAGTAATATATGGGAAAAGAATGGTATGTCGTTCATACTTTTTCGGGACATGAGAATAAGGTTAAACGTGCTCTTGAAAAAAAGGTTGAAGGTCTCGGACTCCTCGATAGGGTTTTCCAGGTAAGAATCCCGACCGTGGAGGTTCCCGAGGTCAAGGACGGCAAGAAACGGATCAAGTCGAAAAAGTTCTTCCCCGGTTATGTTCTGGTGGAGATGGAATTGGACGATGATACCTGGAGCCTGGTAAAGAGCATTCCCGGCATCACTAATTTCGTCGGCGCTTACGGATCAAACAAGCCGAAGCCGCTGTCCCGGGAGGAGGTAAGCTCCCTGTTCGACCAGATGGGCGAGCAGAAGACCAAAGAGAAGATCGCCGCGGTAGTCGATTTTTCCGTGGGCGAGCATGTGAAGGTGATTGACGGTCCCTTTAACAATTTCAGCGGCGTTGTGGAAGAGGTGAATCCTGAGAAGGGAAGGCTGCGCGTAAAAGTCGAGATATTCGGCAGAGGCACACCGGTGGAGCTCGATTTCCTTCAGGTAGGCAAAATATAGTATCGAGGCGTATATGGCTAAAAAAATAAAAACCGTAGTTACCGAAATTAAGCTCCAGATTCCCGGAGGGCAGGCGAATCCGGCGCCTCCGGTAGGCCCCGCGTTAGGCCAGCATGGGCTCAACATCATGGATTTCTGCAAGTCTTTCAATGAAAGGACAAAGGATCAGCAGGGGACGATTCTGCCGGTGGTCATTACGGTGTATGACGACCGTTCATATACCTTTATCATCAAGACTCCTCCGGCTTCTGTTCTGATCAAGAAGGCGCTGAAGATTGAAAAGGGTTCTCCGGAGCCGAGCAAGCAGAAGGTAGGTACCATCACCAGGGCTCAGCTTGAGGAAATCGCAACCCTTAAGATGCCGGATATCAACGCCAATGATTTGAAGGCGGGGGGTAACATCATTGCCGGCACGGCCCGGTCCATGGGAGTCGATGTCGAGGATTAAGGTGATCGCATAATTAAGGATTTCGAGGTATTTACGAAATGAATCGTGGGAAAAAGATTCTTGAAGCGCGTAAAAAGGTGGACAAGAACAGGCTCTACAACATTGAGGAAGCCGTTTCATTGATGAAAGAATGCAAATACACCAAGTTCGACGAGACCGTGGACATGCAAGTCAAGCTGATCCATAAAAGCTTTCAGAATATCCGCGGCGTAGCGAGCCTCCCGGCCGGAACCGGCAAGGAGAAAAAGGTGCTCGTCATCTGCAAGGGTGACAAGCAGAAAGAAGCCAAGGAAGCGGGAGCCGATTACATCGGAGCGGAGGATATGATTGAGAAGATCAAGGCCGGGTGGATCGATTTCCAGGCGGTCGTGGCCACGCCTGACATGATGAAGGAGGTGGGGAAGCTCGGCCCCGTTCTCGGCAAAAAGGGGCTTATGCCGAAGCCGAAATCCGGCACCGTGACCGAAGACATAAAGGGGATCGTCAAGGAGCTCAAAGGCGGTCGGGTTGAATATAAGGCGGACAAGACCGGCGTCATCCACATGGGCATCGCCAAGGTTTCGTTCCCCGACGACGCGATTATCGGCAACGCCAAAGCCTTCTTTAATCAGATAATGAAGGACAAGCCCTCTGATGCGAAGGGGAATTATATCAAATCGGTGTTCATCAGCTCCTCTATGGGGCCGGGTATAAAGATCAATCATAAGGGGATTGAGAAGTAATGGTTAAGCAGAACAAAGCAGACGAAGTGGCATTTCTGGTTTCCAGGCTGAAAGAGAGGAGCAACCTGATACTCACGAATTATTCCGGCATAAAGGTTAAAGACTTGAGCAAGCTTCGTAAAATGCTCCGGAGTAAAAATACTGAATACCGCGTGGTAAAAAATACGCTCTTCAAACGGGCTTTAAAAGAGGTCGGGATCGAGGGCCTGGAGGATTACCTGAAAGGTCCGGTGGCGGTCGCATTTATTAAGGAAGAGATCGGCGAGATCGCCAAGGCGCTCAAGGATTTTGCAAAGGATTTTGAAAAATTCAGCTATTCAGCCGGCATCCTGGACCGGGTTGTTTACACACGGGAGCAGATCAAAAAGATTGCGGACCTCCCGACAATGGATGTCCTGCTTGCCCAGGCAATGTCTCTGATAAACGGACCGGCGCGAGGGGTGGCCTTCGGCATGAATCAGATCATAGCTTCCGTCGCCAGAGGGATTAAAGCCGTGGCGGAATCGAGAAGCCAGCAATAGAGGGAGATATGGAGGCAGGATGAAGGCGAGGATGCGCATCCTCCCTTCATCCTGCCTCCATATTGTATTGTATAAATCTACAATACCTTTATAAGTTTTTACGCACTGTCGTATTAACTTGAAAATATTCACTAAGTATAAAGGAGTTTACCATGTCAAAAGTACAGGATTTGTTGGATGCTATAGGCAGTTTGACGGTGCTTGAGGCGTCGGAACTGGTTAAAGCAATGGAAGAAAAATTCGGCATTTCCGCAGCAGCGCCCATTGCGGTCGCGGCAGCGGAAGGGCCTGCCGGCGGGGCGGAACCTGCCGAGGAGCAGACCGAATTTGACGTAATACTTACCGGGTTCGGCGACCAGAAAGTGGCCGTCATCAAAGAGGTGCGGGCCATCACCGCCCTTGGATTGAAGGAGGCAAAAGAGCTCGTTGAAGCCGGGGGCAAGCCGGTTAAAGAAAAGGTATCCAAGGAAGAAGCTGAAAAAATCAAGCAGCAGCTTGTTGCGGCGGGTGCAACGGTTGAGGTCAAATAATCAGGCGCGTAATCATGTTTCTCCCCATAATGATGAAACAACAGGTTTGGTTGGTAACAATCAAACCTTTTCGTGTTTCTTAATACTAATGAAGGTTTAAGCCGCCATGCAGGAAACAAAAAAAGTCGTTAATTTCGGGAAGATCAAGACGAAATTGGAATTGCCCAATTTAATCGAGATACAGCTTAAGTCCTATGATTGGTTTCTACAGCCCGGCGGAGGTAAGAAAAAGTCCCAGGGGCTCCAGGCCGTATTCGAGGAGATATTCCCCATCGAAAGCCCTCACGAGGACGTCGTTCTCGAATTCATCGATTACGAGATAGGCATGCCGAAATATTCCGAGATAGAATCCAAAGAGCGCGATGTCACCTATGCGGCGCCGCTCAAGGCCACCATCAGGCTTATCCGGAAAGACAGCATGGAGGTGCGCGAGCAGACGGTCTACATGGGGGACATCCCCCTCATGACCCCGCGCGGAACCTTTATTATAAACGGCGCGGAGCGCGTGGTGGTTAACCAGCTCCACCGGTCTCCCGGCATTTTTTTCTTTTATGAGGAAGCCGAGCGGATATACAATTACCGGGTCATCCCGGATCGCGGGTCGTGGCTCGAGTTCGAGATGGACCCGAAAGGATATATCATAGCCCGGATCGACCGGAAAAAGAAATTCCCGGTCACGCTCCTCATTAAGGCCCTCGGCTATGAGACCGATGAAGAGGTCGTGAAGTTATTCTATGACACAAAAACCGTAAGACTCCGGAGCGACGAGGATTTCGAATTCCTGAACGGGAAGCGCGTGGCCCGGGACGTGGTGAGCAAGCAGTCCGGCGAGGTGATCGTGGAGGTCGGGGAGCGGATCGGCATCGATATCATCGACCGCTTGAAGGAAGAGAAGGTCCATGACGTGGTGGTAGTCGAATTCCCCAATAACAAGGAAGACTCATTTCTCTCAACCACCCTGGAGGTGGAGAAGGAATTCATCAAGAAAAATCTCCGCATCGGCCCCGACCACCAGTACAAAAATTCCGAGCTCGCGGTGCTGGCTATTCATTCCATCATGCGGCCCGGGGAGCCCACCAATCTGGAAAACGCAAAGACCGAGCTTGCCCGGCTTTTTTTCAACCCCAAGACCTATAGCCTCGGCGCCGTGGGCAGGTACAAGATCTCCAGCAAGTTCGGCCTGAATGATTACCAGACACAGACTCTTAAAAATGAAGACATCATCTATTCATTGAAATATTTCCTGTTTTTGATCGCCGAAGCCGATGGGTATGAAATCGATGATCCTGATCCGCGCGCAAAAACCAAGAAGCGGTTCATCCCCACGGTCGTGGACGACATCGACCACCTGGGTAACCGCAGGGTGCGCTCGGTCGGCGAGCTCATTATGAACCAGATAAAAGTCGGGTTCCAGCGGATGGAGCGGGTCATCAAGGAGCGGATGACCATCCAGGACCTGGACGTGATCACCCCGCAGGCGCTCATCAGCATAAAGCCGATCACCGCGGTGATCAATGAGTTTTTCGGGTCAAGCCAGCTCTCGCAGTTCATGGATCAGACGAATCCCCTGGCGGAGCTTACGCATAAGCGACGGCTCAACGCGCTCGGTCCCGGCGGGCTGTCCCGGGAGCGTGCGGGCTTCGAGGTACGGGACGTTCACCCCTCTCATTACGGCAGGATGTGCCCGATCGAGACGCCGGAGGGCCCGAACATCGGCCTTATCGTTTCCCTGAGCACGTATGCCCAGATTAACAACTACGGCTTTCTGGAAACGCCCTACCGCTATGTCGACAACGGCAAGGTAACCGACCAGATTGATTTCCTTACCGCGGACAGGGAAGACCTCTACTTCGTCGCGCAGGCTAACGCCGAACTGGATGAAAAGGGGAATTTCATCAAGAGCCTCATCCCCTGCAGAAACCGGGGTAACTTTCCGTACAAGCGGCCCAAGGAGATCCAGTATATGGACGTTTCGCCGAGCCAGATCTTTTCGATATCCACCTGCCTTATCCCCTTTCTGGAGCACGATGACGCCAACCGCGCCCTCATGGGCTCCAACATGCAGCGCCAGGCGGTGCCGCTCATGATCGAAGAGGCTCCCTACATCGGGACCGGGATGGAGTCCAAGGCCGCGTACGATTCCGGGGTCATGATCATCTCGGACCGCTCGGGCGACGTTGAGTATGTCGATGCGAATATCGTAAGGTTGAAAACCTCCTCCGGAGAGAGGGTGGAATATCCCTTGATGAAATTCAAGCGCACCAACCAGGGAACCTCCTTCAACCAGCGGCCGGTGGTGCGCAAGGGGCAGAAGATCAAAAAGGGGGACGTGCTCGCGGACGGCCCGGCCACGGACATTGGGAGGCTGGCTCTGGGCAAGAACATCCTCGTCGCCTTCATGCCCTGGATGGGATATAACTTCGAGGACGCAATTCTGATATCGGAGCGGCTTGTCGAGGAGGACAGCTATACCTCCATCCATATCGAGCAGTTTGAGGTTGAGGCGCGCGAAACCAAGCTCGGCAGAGAGGTCATAACGCGGGACATCCCCAACCTGTCCGAGAAGGCGTTCCGCGATCTGGATCAGGACGGCATCGTGCGCAAGGGAGCGTATGTTCAGCCGGACGATATCCTGGTGGGGAAGGTCACGCCCAAGGGCGAGCAGGACCTGACGCCGGAGTACAAGCTTCTCCATTCGATATTCGGGGAGAAGGCGCGCGAGGTCCGCGACACCTCGCTTCGGGTTCCGAACGGCGTTGAGGGGATCGTCGTGGACGTGCGGCGCTTTTCGCGCGAGAGCGGAGACGAGCTCGCCCCCGGCGTGGAGGAGCTCGTCAAGGTCTATATCGCGGACAAGCGCAAGATTTCGGTCGGCGACAAAATGGCGGGCAGACACGGGAACAAGGGCGTTATCTCGAAAATTGTCCCGATATACGATATGCCCTATCTGCCTGACGGCACTCCGGTTGATATTGTGCTCAATCCTCTTTCCGTGCCGTCCCGGATGAACCTGGGCCAGCTTCTGGAGACCGAGCTCGGATGGGCGGCCCATGAGCTGAATACGATATTTGATTCGCCCATATTCGATGGTGCGTATGAAGACGACATCCGCGAGCTTTTGAAGAAAGCCGGGCTTCCCCTAAGCTCGAAATCCGTGCTGTATGACGGCAGGACGGGACTTCCCTTTGAGCAGGAGGTCATGGTTGGATACATCTACATGATGAAGCTGGCGCACATGGTCGACGACAAGATCCACGCCCGCTCGACGGGGCCGTATTCGCTCGTGACCCAGCAGCCTCTCGGCGGCAAGGCGCAGTTCGGCGGTCAGCGGCTGGGCGAGATGGAAGTCTGGGCGCTTGAGGCGTACGGTGCCGCCTACACCTTGCAGGAGCTTCTCACGGTGAAGTCCGACGATATGCTCGGCAGGGCCCGCATTTATGAGGCGATCGTTAAGGGAATAAACACGGCGGCGCCCGGAATTCCCGAGTCGTTCAACGTGCTCATCCAGGAGCTGCGCGGGCTTGCGCTGGATGTGCGCATCTACGACGAACAAGGCAAGGAGATCAGCCTGTCTGAATGGAGCGAGGGATACGGGAAGCCGAAGAGAAGGATTAAGATAGACTCATTGAAGAATATTTGATAGTGTCGGGTGACGGGTAACGAGGTTCGAGTTCTACAACTCGTCACGCGACACACGACACTCGATACAATCATACATTGAGGCAAACCATGAGAGACTTTAACGATTTCAGATCCATACAGATCAAGCTGGCATCGCCGGACATGATCCGGGAGTGGTCGTACGGCGAGGTCAAGAAGCCGGAGACCATAAATTACCGGACCCTGAAGCCGGAGCGCGACGGCCTGTTCTGCGAGAAGATCTTCGGTACCACCAAGGAATGGGAATGCTACTGCGGTAAATTCAAGTCCATACGGTACAAAGGGGTGGTGTGCGACCGGTGCGGAGTCGAGGTGACCCACTATAAGGTGCGGCGCGAGCGCGGCGGCCATATCGAGCTTGCCTGTCCGGTGGCTCATATCTGGTATTATCGCTCGGTTCCGTCGCGGATGGGCCTGCTCCTTGACCTTACGGTGAACGCTCTGAAATCGGTTCTCTATTACGAGAAATATATCGTCATTGATCCCGGCGAGGCGGCTGAAGAAGACATTAAAACCGGAGATGTCCTGGATGAGGACACCTACAGCGGTCTATATGAAAAGTACGGCGAAACCATGGTCTGCGGCATGGGAGCCCAGGCTATCAAGGACCTGCTGGTCAGGATCGACCTGGACGAGGAGTCCCGGCAAATACGGGCGGAGATCCAGGCGAAATCGGCCAAGGACGTGAAGATAGACAAAAAGCTCATAAAGCGGCTTGAGATCATTGAGGCTTTCAAGGATTCGGGAAATCAGACCGATTGGATGATACTGGACGTCGTCCCCGTGATACCGCCCGAGCTCCGTCCCATGGTTCAGCTTGACGGCGGCAGGTTCGCCACTTCTGACTTAAACGACCTGTACCGCCGCGTCATCAACCGGAATAACCGGCTCAAGCGTCTCCTCATGCTCCGCGCGCCCGAGATTATCGTGCGCAACGAAAAGAGGATGCTTCAGGAAGCGGTTGACGCCCTCTTCGACAACTCCCGGCGGAAGCGGGCGGTCAAGGGGAAGGGGAACCGGCCGCTCAAATCCCTCTCCGACATGCTCAAGGGAAAACAGGGCCGCTTCAGACAAAACCTTTTGGGCAAGCGGGTGGATTATTCGGGCAGATCGGTAATCGTCATAGGACCGGAGCTGAAACTCTACCAGTGCGGCCTGCCGAAGAAGATGGCTGTTGAGCTCTTCAAGCCCTTTATCATGAAGCGGCTGGTCGACAAGGACTACGTGCAAAATATCAAATCCTCTAAAAAAATGGTCGAGAACGAGCGTCCCGAGGTATGGGAGGTGCTCGAGGAGGTCATTTCCGAGCACCCCGTGCTGTTGAACCGGGCGCCGACTCTGCATCGGCTCGGCATCCAGGCGTTTGAGCCTATCCTGGTGGAAGGGAAGGCCATCCGGCTCCACCCCCTCGTATGCCATGCCTACAACGCCGACTTCGACGGAGACCAGATGGCGGTGCACGTGCCGTTGTCTCCCCGCGCCCAGCTTGAATGCTGGACCCTCATGCTTTCGTCCCATAACCTTCTCTCCCCGGCTAACGGCCATCCGGTCGTATCGCCGACGCAGGATATCGTGCTGGGGGTTTACTACCTGACCTCGGTGCTCGAGGGCGCGCCCGGCGAGGGCAAGCTCTTTGACGAGCAGGATGAGATTCACCGGGCCGTGGATTACGGCCAGATCAAGCTGAGGAGCATGATCAAGTTTTTAAAGAACAATGAAGTCGTTGAGACCACCGCGGGCAGGCTGATATTCAACAACCTGCTTCCCGAGGGGTACCCGTTCGTGAATAAAATCATCAACGATAAAGAGCTATCAGCGATCATTTCATCGACACTGAGGGAGTACGGCCCCAATGTCACGGTCAAGATGCTCGATGATATCAAGGAGGTCGGATACAAATACGCGACCCTGTTTGCACCCACCATATCCATGTCGGATATCATCGTTCCCTCGGTGAAAAGGGAGATCATCGCCGAAGAAGATAAAAAGCTTGAGAAGATAGAGAACGAGTACCGGAACGGCTACATAACCAATGAAGAGCGGTATAACCGGGTCATCAACCTCTGGACGAACGCGAATGAGGTCATAGCAGAAAAGATGTTTGATGAGCTGTCCGGTGATTCGGCCGGGTTCAATCCGATATACATCATGGCGCAGTCCGGATCGCGGGGGAGCAAGCAGCAGATACGCCAGCTCGCCGGCATGCGGGGACTCATGGCCAAGCCGAGCGGCGAGATCATCGAGGTCCCGATCAGGACGAACTTCAAAGAAGGCCTCACCGTGCTTGAGTATTTCATCTCAACCAACGGCGCGCGCAAGGGCCTGGCGGATACGGCGCTTAAGACCGCCGACGCGGGATACCTGACCCGACGGCTCGTGGATATCGCGCAGGACGTGGTCATTTCCATGCAGGACTGCGGTACCACCATCGGCATTGACATCTATGCCATAAAAGAGGGTGACGACGTAATCGAGTCGCTCGGTGATCGGGCGTTGGGCCGGACCCTCTTATACGATCTTCTCCATCCGGTCACGAACAAGGTCATATGCAAGGCCGACGAAATTGTGACCGAGGAAATCGCCGAGACGATCGATCAGCTCAATATCGATTCAATCGAGATCCGCTCGGTACTCACCTGCGAGGCGAAGCAGGGCGTATGCTCGAAATGTTACGGCAGGAACCTGGCCAATGCCAAGCCGGTCGATCTGGGCGAGGCCGTCGGTATCATCGCCGCCCAGTCCATCGGCCAGCCGGGGACGCAGCTCACCATGCGGACCTTCCATATCGGAGGCATCGCGTCCCGATCGGTCGAGGAGAGCGAGATCAAGCTCAACTATCCGATCTACGTGAAAGAGATAACATCGAAAACCATCAGGACCGAAGAAAAGAAGACCATATCGGTCCGCCGGGGATATCTCATCATTCAGCGCGTGGTCGCTGAAATGAACGTCAAGGACGACGCCAAGCTGAAGGTCGATGAGAACGAAAAGGTCTATTCCGGCATGGTGCTCGGGAAAAAGAGCGACGGCGATGAGATCATCGCCAAAAACTCCGGGCTTATCAAAATCATGAAGAACAAGATATACATACTGGGCGATCCGCACTCGATGCCGGTAAACGTAGGCACCGAGATATACACCAAGGCGGGAAAATTTTATGACCGGAATGAAATGGTGGCTGCTTTTGATCCCTGGTTTGAGCCGATTCTGACGGAGATCGCCGGAAAGGTCGAGTTCGTCGATATCGAGCTTAATAAGAGCCTGCGCGAAGAGATCGATGTTGCCACTAACGTAACCAAGCGTGTCATTGTGGAATATAAGACGGAGAAGCTTCAGCCGAGGATCGACATCACCGGCCCGTCCAAGCAGACCATCACCTATCTTCTGCCCAAGGGCGCCCACCTCATGGTGGCGAATAACGACAAGGTCGCGGCCGGTACGGTGCTTGCCAAGATCCCGCGCGGTGCGGAAAAGACCAAGGACATTACCGGCGGTCTGCCGCGGGTCGCGGAGCTCTTTGAAGCGCGTACGCCCAAGGAGGCGGCCACCCTCTCCGAGATCGACGGCACCGTGGAGATCGGCGATACGGTGAAGAACAAACGGAAGATCCTCGTGACCGGTGCGGACGGGACGCAGAAGGAATATTCGATTCCGGTTTCAAAATTCCTGCGCGTCCAGGACCGGGACTTCATAGCCAAGGGCGAGAAAATAGACGACGGCCCGGTTGATCCGCACGAGATATTGAAGATCAAAGGCCCGCGGGAGCTGCAGAAGTTCCTGGTCAATGAGATACAGGAGGTCTACCGCCTCCAGGGCGTGGCCATAAACGACAAGCATATCGAGATCATAGTCAGACAAATGCTCAGGAAGGTCAAGGTCACGGATCCGGGCGACTCCTCCTCGGTGATCGAGCAGATCGTCGATAAGTTCTATTTTTCCGATGAGAATGACCGGGTGCATCAGGAGGGAGGCAAGTCCGCCACCGCCATGCCGGTGCTCATGGGAATCACCAAGGCGGCGCTCAATACCGAGTCCTTCATATCGGCAGCCTCGTTCCAGGAGACCACGAGGGTGTTGACGGATGCGGCGATCAAGGGAAAAGTCGACCATCTGCATGGCTTGAAAGAGAACGTCATCATCGGGCATCTGATACCTGCCGGGACCGGATTGCGGCAGTACAACAATATTCAGGTATACCAGGATGCTTTGGGCGATCTGGATGCCGCAGCCGTGGAAGAGCACCTTGAAGCGGAGGCGGAAACGCCGGTTGAGGGCGAGTAGGATTATATAATAACAACGTAAATTCACATAAATATATTGACAAAAAATTCCCGGCTTCGCAAATACGAATCTGACCTCACCCCCCGGCCCCTGCCGGACAGGATGTCCCAATGGCAAGCTTGATCGGGCCTTCCGGGCCCCTGCTTGCAGGCGAACCTCCTGTTCGCACCCGGCGGAGCCAGGAGGGCGGAAGCCGGCCTCTCCCATTAAGAAATGAAGAAAGGAGAGGGGGAGTCTTAAGGATGAGCCTTAATGTTTCGGAAACCCTCTCCTTTCTTCCGAGTTTAATAGGAGAGGCTCCCAACAGGATGTTGCAGTGCCGAGCGAGGACAGGAAGTCCAAATAGCGCTCGGCGTGCGCGGCAGCGCGGGTGAGGTCGAAATTGGGAAATGATGCATATACGAGGATGTAATATCTATATAGGATTTTTTATAAGGAGTAATAATGCCGACAATCAACCAGTTAATAAGGAAGGGGCGCGAGCAGAAAAGGAAAAAGACGAAATCGCCGGCGCTGACCCAGTGCCCGCAGAAGCGCGGCGTATGCACCCGGGTAATGACCTTCACGCCGAAAAAGCCGAATTCGGCACTGCGCAAGGTGGCGCGGGTCCGGCTTACCAACAGCATCGAGGTCACCGCGTATATCCCGGGCATCGGCCACAATCTTCAGGAGCACAGCGCCGTGCTCATCAGGGGCGGCAGGGTCAAGGATCTGCCCGGCGTGCGCTATCACATCATCCGGGGAACGCTCGACACCCTGGGCGTTGATGAGCGTAAAAAAAGCCGGTCTAAATACGGCACCAAGAGGCCGAAGGCATGATATTTTTAATGAGGAAGTTATATGCGTAGAAGAAGACCAGTCAAACGAGAGCAGCTGCAGGATCCGAAATACGGCAGCAAGTTGGTTTCAAAGTTCATCAGCTGTATGATGCTTGAGGGCAAGAAGGGGGTTTCCGAGACCATATTTTATAAGGCGATGGATATCTTGCAGAAAAAGACTCAAAAGGATCCGATCGAGGTATTCGTCCAGGCCCTTGAAAATACCAAGCCGCTGGTGGAAGTGAAGTCGCGGCGGGTCGGCGGCGCTACGTACCAGGTCCCGATAGAGATCCGCCCGGAGCGGCGGCAGGCGCTCGGGATCCGGTGGCTCATAAACAACGCCCGGACCAGGTCGGAAAAGACCATGTATCAGAAGCTGGCGAGCGAGTTCATGGACGCTTACAATAACACCGGCATATCGATTAAAAAGAAGGAAGACATGCACAAGATGGCGGAGGCGAACAAGGCCTTTGCGCATTACAAGTGGTAAGAGTATAACACGTCTTTTTAGACGACTCCGATGAGGGGCAAGCCCTCTTCCGGGATTGACTAATCATTACCCACATCTATAGATCGAGCCTCTCGGCCCCCTAAATCCCCCGGAGGGGGACTTGAAGATTATATATTATAAAGACATTGTAACTACTCAGGAATAATGGAATAATGATGGAACCGCCGATGGACGCAGATGAACGCAGATTAGGTTAGAAAGGTAAAAGTAAAACGTATTGTAAACAATTTTTAAATCTGCGTTTATCGGCGTGAATCGGCGGCAATATTAGCCCCCCTCCGGGGGGTTGGGGGGGCATGAGAGAATAGGATATGCCGCGGGAGCTTCCGCTTAACCGGACACGAAACATCGGCATCATGGCGCACATTGATGCAGGAAAAACCACGCTGACCGAGCGTATACTCTTCTACACCGGCAAGACCCATAAGATGGGCGAGGTGCACGAGGGAACCGCGGAGATGGACTGGATGGTACAGGAAAAGGAGCGGGGCATCACCATCACCGCTGCTGCCACGACTTGTTACTGGAAGAACGCCATCATCAATATAATAGACACCCCGGGGCATGTCGACTTTACGATCGAGGTCGAGCGGAGCCTCCGGGTGCTCGATTCGGCGATAGCCGTATTCGACGGCGTCGCCGGCGTGGAGCCGCAGAGCGAAACCGTATGGCGTCAGGCTGACCACTACCATATTCCCCGCATCTGCTTTGTGAACAAGATGGACCGGATCGGCGCCGATTTCGGGCGGTGCCTCGACATGATCAGGAAGAAGCTGTCCGCCACGCCGCTCGTGCTCCAGGTGCCGCTCGGGGTGGAGGAAAACCACCGCGGCGTCATCGATATCATTACGATGAAGGGATACGTATGGAGCGATGACCTCGGCCTCGAGATTCAGGAGGTGGAGATACCTGATGAGTATGCCGGCATTGCGGCGCAGTACCGCGAATCCCTTCTCGAGGCCGTCGCCGAGCACGACGAGGCGATCATGCACAAGTACCTTGAAGGGATCGCGCCCGACGTTCAAGAGATACAAAGCGCGATCCGTGAAATAACCGCCCGGGTCGCCGTATTCCCGGTGCTCTGCGGTTCAGCCCTCCGGAACAAAGGGGTACAGCCCCTGCTCGACGCGATCGTGGACTATCTCCCCTCGCCGCGTGATATCAAGCCGGTGGAAGGGCATAGCCCGAAAAAGCCCGAGGAGATTCTCCGGCGGGAGGCGAGCGACAAGGAGCCTTTCTGCGGCCTCGTATTCAAGCTCATGAGCGATCCGTACGTGGGGAAGCTGTCATTCATGCGCGTTTATTCCGGCCATGTCAAAACCGGCGATCAGGTCTTCAATGTGACCGCGGGTAAGCGGGAGCGGATCCAGCGTGTCTTGAGGATGCACGCCAATGATCGGGAGGATATTAAGGAAGTCTACACCGGAGATATCGTGGCGGTGGTGGGCCTGCGGAGCGCCCGCACCGGCGATACCCTGGCTGAAGAGAATCATCCGATCCTGTTGGAAAAGATGGAATTCCCCGATCCGGTCATATCGATCGCTATTGAGCCGAAGACAAAGGCGGACCAGGACAAGCTCACTGCCGCGCTCGATCGGCTTGAGGAGGAGGACCCGACCTTTCACGTCAATGCCGATTCAGAATCGGGCCAGACCCTCATCTCCGGTATGGGAGAGCTTCACCTCGAGATCATCGTGGACCGACTTATGCGGGAATTCAATATCCAGGCAAATGTCGGCAAGCCGCAGGTGACATATAAAGAAACGATAAGCAGGCCGGTTGAATTCGAATACCGATATGAAAAACAGATCGGCGGCAGGGACCAGTTCGGCCATGTCCTGATACGGCTGGAGCCGGGCAAACCGGGATCGGGCTTTATCTTCAAAAACGGGCTCGTGTCCGGGGAGATTCCCGATCTCTACCTCAAGGATATTGAAGCGGGATTGACCGACGCGATGCAGGCGGGGGTGATCGCCGGATATAAAATGGATGATGTCACCGCGACCCTTATCGGGGGCTCCTACAATGAAAACGCGTCCGAGGAAACCGCCTACCGGATCGCCGCCGGCATCGCTTTAAAGGAAGGAGCCCGCAGGGCAGGGCCTGCGCTCATGGAGCCGATCATGAAGCTCGAGGTCGTATGCCCTGATGATTATACGGGCGATATCATAAATGACATTAACTCGCGCCGGGGCAGAATAGAAAGAATAGATATCCGCGGTGGACTCAAGGTCATTGACGCCCTTGTGCCGCTGTCTGAGGTTTTCGGATATGCAACGAGCGTCCGCTCCATGAGCCAGGGGAGGGCCACGCATACCCTGCAAGTATCGCACTATGAGATCGTGCCGAAGGAGGTTACTGACAAGATCATTGGCCGAATAACCGGCGTTTTATAACAATTTATTGCCCAACGTTTTTTTCTGACGAGCCAACTCCCCGTCCTCTTTTAATTCAGCTTGATGAATAACGGCCCACTCTACAACAAGGCCTAATGTAGTATTTGTAGTTGCGCAATAAGTGGAGGGTGGGGCCGTCCGCAGGGCGGCCCCACCCTCCACTTATTGCGCAGATAGCAATATTTTTATTAAAAATGTTGAATAGTTACGAAATATTTCCAAATTAAAAATATTTTTTGATTAATTTCTTGACAGAATAACCATATTTTTTTTTATTTCATAAACCTGCAATTTATGCGAGAGTTATTATATATATTTTTTTAATTGTTTATAAATATTAGTATTGATGTAACGGTTGTCATACAATCCATTATTGTTACGGAAAAATAACAAAGGAGCAATTTCCAATGGCAAAAGAAAAATTTAAACGGACCAAACCGCATGTAAACGTCGGCACAATCGGCCATATTGATCATGGAAAAACAACATTAACCTCGGCAATCACCAAATGCCTGTTCCTTAAATATGGCTTAGGCAAGCCGGTTGATTTTGACCAGATAGACAACGCTCCGGAAGAGAAGGCCCGCGGGATAACGATTGCCACCTCACACCAGGAATACGAGACTCCGAAGCGCCATTATGCCCATGTCGACTGTCCCGGCCACGCGGACTATATCAAAAACATGATCACCGGCGCGGCCCAGATGGACGCGGCAATCCTCGTGGTCGCAGCCGGCGACGGAGCGATGCCGCAGACCAAAGAGCACGTGCTTCTGGCTCACCAGGTAAACGTGCCGTATATACTGGTATTTTTGAACAAAGTCGACATGATCGACAAGGCCGATCGGGACGAGATGATAGAGCTTGTCCAGATGGAAATCAGAGAGCTCCTTATTAAATATGATTTTCCCGGAGACGAGGTTCCGATAATACCCGGCTCTGCCCTCAAGGCGCTTGAGGAAGCCGAGACAAAAAAGACCGACGGCGAGTGGTTCAACACGGTCATCAAGCTCACCGAAGCGATGGACGAGTATATTCCTGAGCCCAAGCGTGATAAAGACAAGCCTTTCCTGATGCCGATTGAAGACGTGTTCTCCATCACCGGCCGGGGCACCGTGGTTACCGGCAGGATCGAGCGCGGCATTGTGCGGACCGGCGAAGAGGTCGAGATCATCGGTTTTACCGAAACCAAGAAAACCGTATGCACGGGCGTTGAGATGTTCAGGAAAATACTGGACGAGGGCGTAGCCGGCGACAATGTCGGGTGCCTTCTCCGCGGTACCGCCAAGGAAGAAGTTATGCGCGGTCAGGTCCTTGCCAAGCCCGGTTCAATTACCCCGCACAAGAAATTCCAGGGAAAGGTATACGTTCTCAAGAAGGAAGAGGGTGGGCGTCATACACCGTTCTTCGGGAATTACCGGCCGCAGTTCTACTTCAGAACGACTGACGTTACCGGCATCGTGAATCTCCCCTCCGGCGTCGAGATGGTTATGCCGGGTGACGACGTCGACCTGACCGTCGAGCTCATCACACCGGTTGCCATGGAAGAGGAATTGAGGTTTGCCATCAGGGAAGGAGGGAAAACCGTGGGCGCGGGTGTTGTAACGAAGGTTATCGAATAACCTTTTCCCTCTTTTGCATTGAAAATTGCATTCTTATGATCAGACCATCATGATGATGGTCTGATCTGTGTATTTTAACGATAAAAAATAGTTATTCAGATAATTCCTGCCTTTGAAGGCGGGGATGCGCAACCCCGCCTTCAAAGGCAGGAATTATCTGAAGAGTTATAATAAAAAAATAATCAGGTATTTGAAGTGGCAAAGTCTACGGGACAACGTATCCGAGTAAAACTGAGATCGTTTGATGCGAAATTGTTGGATCAATCAGCTGAGAAGATAGTTGCAACAACCAACCGCAGCGGCGCAAAGGTTGCAGGACCGATACCGTTGCCCACCAAGGTTGAAAAGTTCTGCGTTCTCAAATCGCCTCATGTGAATAAAAAATCGCGCGAGCAGTTTGAGATAAGGACTCATAAGCGTTTGATTGATATCATTGATCCAAATTCCGACACTGTTGAAGCATTGATGAAGTTGGAATTACCTGCCGGCGTTTCAGTTGATATTAAATCCTAATCTGGCTTAAATTTCATACTCTTGGTTTTAATGTGCAATCACTTGGATGGATGGATATAAGGGATGAAGAAAGCGCTTATTGGCAAAAAAATCGGCATGACCCAGTACCTGCATGAGGACGGCACGGTTGTTCCGGTCACGGTGTGCGAGCTCGGACCCTGTATCGTGGTGCAGAAAAAGGGCGCTCAAAAGGACGGATATGCGGCCCTGAAGCTGGGTTTCAGCGAGGTCAAGGAATTGCGGCTCAGCAAGGCGATCCGGTCCGATCTGAAAAAGAAGGGGCTCAAACCGCTCAGGCATTTTCGCGAGGTTGATCTGTTTGATGATTCCCTGGATGTCGGGAGCGTCGTCACCTGCTCCATATTTGCGGAAAACGATATGGTGGACGTGACCGGCGTATCAAAAGGAAAGGGTTTTGCGGGCGTAGTCAAACGCTACGGCTTCCACGGAGGCGGGGAAACCCACGGATCAACCTTCCACCGGGCGCCGGGGTCAATCGGCGCGTGCGCTTTTCCGAGCGAGGTATGGCGCGGTCAGGGCATGCCCGGAAGGCTCGGGAACATGACCGTTACAGTGAAAAATCTCAAGATAGTCAAAATTCTTGAGGATAAAAATATAGTTCTGATATCCGGTGCCGTGCCGGGCAGAAAAAATTCATTGATTACTGTTCGCGGGAGATAGGCAGGCGGCTGATGAAGATCGACAAATATTCAATTGAGGGCGCGGTTGTGGGCTCGGTCGAGCTGTCCGACAGCGTCTTCGGGTCTGAGATAAACGATATCCTGATATATGAGCTGGTGAAATCAGCCAACGCCAATCTGCACCAGGGGACCCATAAGACCAAGGAGCGCGCGGAGGTCAGGGGCGGCGGCGTAAAGCCATGGCGGCAGAAAGGCACCGGAAGAGCACGGCATGGTTCAATCCGCTCCCCCATCTGGAAGGGCGGCGGCACCATCTTCGGCCCCCGGCCGCGCACCTACCGGATCGACCTGCCCCGGAGCATCAAGCAGTCGGCGTACCGGTCGCTCTTTTCGCTCAAGGCGAAGCAGGGAACCATCAAGGTTGTCGAGGATTTCACGGTGAGCGGCAAAACCAGGGAGATAGCGAAAATCGGCAGGGCCTTGTCCGTGTCGTGCGGTCTCATTATATCCGGAAGCGACGATTTCTCGCTCAGGCGGTCAATACGGAATATACCGGGGCTCGTGTATAATAATGTGAATAGAATATCAGGCAGGGACGTCTTTTATTCAAAAAATCTCATCATTACTGAGAGCGCGCTTACGCTGTTGAACGAACGATATTCAGAGGTCGGGCGATGATGAATCCGAATGACATCATATTAAAACCGGTGATTTCTGAAAAAACCACGGAGATGGCCGGGATGTATAAATACGCGTTTCGCGTGTCAATGAATGCGAATAAGATGAACGTGGCGCGTGCTATCAGGGAGTTGTTCGGCGTAAAGCCGGAAAAGGTGAATATCATGAGGGTGCGGGGCAAGCTCCGGAGGCTCCGGTATAAGTACGGCAAGAAGAGTGCATGGAAGAAGGCGATCGTAACGCTTCGGCCGGGAGACAAGATAGAGCTGTTTGAATCCCAATAGCATGACAAAAGCGTCAGATGTTTTTTTGATCAAGGGACAGAGACATGGGGCTTAAGAAATTTAAACCAAAAACCCAAACGACACGCTATAAGACGGTGCTCGATTTTTCCGAGCTCACGGCAACGGAGCCGTATAAGCCGCTGACCAGGGGAAAGAAGGAATACTCGGGAAGGGGATACAAAGGCCAGATCAGCGTGCGCAGGCGCGGCGGCGGGCATAAGCAGCGGTACCGGATTATAGATTTCAAGCGGAATAAATACGGGATAGAGGGCCGTGTGTCTACTATCGAGTATGATCCGAACAGATCCGCGAACATCGCGCTCATAAATTACGCCGACGGCGAAAAGAGATATATTATCGTACCGGAGGCATTGAAGGTCGGAGACACCGTAGTCTCGGGCGCGGATGTGGAGATCAGGATGGGGAATTCTCTTCCTCTGAAAAATATCCCGCTGGGCACCAATATCTATAATATTGAAATGAGCCGCGGCAGGGGCGGCCAGCTGGCGCGTGCGGCCGGGGCTCAGGCGGTTATTGCCGCAAAAGAAGGCGACTATTGCCTGATCAAGCTTCCGTCCGGCGAAATTCGGAAGATCCACGAAGAGTGCTACGCAACGATCGGCGAGGTGGGGAACAAAGACCACGGTCTGGTGACCATAGGCAAGGCCGGCAGGTCGCGGTGGATGAACCGGAGGCCCAAGGTCAGGGGCGTTGCCATGAATCCGATAGACCATCCCCTTGGCGGCGGCGAGGGAAAATCCTCCGGCGGAAGGCATCCGTGTTCGCCGACCGGAAAACCCACCAAGGGCTTTAAAACGAGGAAGAAACATAAGTTGAGCGATAACTATATAGTCAATCGAAGGAAGAAATAATGGCCCGGTCAGTTAAAAAAGGTCCCTATATTGATATTAAGCTGTTCAAGAAAATTGAGGAGATGAATTCCTCGAACGCGAAGAAGGCGCTCAAGACATGGTCCCGCCGTTCTACTATTTTTCCTGAGATGATAGGCCACACGCTGATGGTGCATAACGGCAAGAACTTTATACCGGTGTATGTTACCGAGAACATGATCGGCCATAAGCTCGGGGAGTTCGCGCCGACGAGGACGTACCGGGGGCACCGGAGTAAAGACGACAAGATTGCCAAGAGGAAGAAGTAATGGAAGCGACTGCCCATTCAAAGTTTATCAGGGTAAGCGCCTCGAAGGCGAGGCTCGTCGCCAATGAGATCCGGGGCGAGGAGCTTCCCTACGCGATAGAGATTTTGAAGGCCATGCCGCAAAAGGGAGCCCGCCTCATACTGAAGACGCTGTATTCCGCGGGCGCGAACGCAAAATACCGGAAGCCTGACATCATAGACAATGATCTCTACGTCAAGAAAATCGTCGTCGACGTCGGACCGACGCTCAAGCGGTACCGGGCCAGGGCGCGGGGCAGAGGGACGCGCATCCGTAAAAGAACGAGCAATATCCTGATTGTATTATCAGATGAAAATTAAGGTTAAGGGTATCCTCTAATGGGTCAGAAGGTTAATCCAATAGGTTTACGGTTAGGCATAAACAGAACGTGGGAATCGATCTGGTATGAGGACAAGAAGAATTATGCGAAATATCTTCATGAGGACCTGGCTATCAAGGATTATATAAGGAAGGAAAAACAGTCGGCCGGGATCTCAAAGGTTGCCATTGACCGATTCCCGGACCGGGTCAATATCAATATCCACGCCTCCCGTCCCGGAGTTCTCATCGGCAAGAAGGGCTCTGATATCGAGGCATTGAAGGAACATTTGCAGAAGATAGTTTCAAAGAACGTGTATATAAATATCATAGAAGTAAAAAAACCTGAAAAGAACGCAGTCCTGATCGCTCAGGTCATCGCACAGCAGGTCGAGGGAAGGTTCCCGTACCGCCGCGCGGCCAAGCAGGCCATCACCAACGCGATGAGGACCGGCGCCCTGGGCATCAAGGTCGTGATTTCAGGAAGGCTCAATAACGCTGAAATGGCGCGTCAGGAGTCATATAAAGAGGGAAGGATCCCGCTCCATACCCTGCGCGCCGATATCGATTACGGGTTTGCGGAGGCGCTCACCACATTCGGGCTGACCGGCGTGAAGGTCTGGATATACAACGGGGATGTGCTGTCCAAAGCCGAGGAAGAGGAAGAAGACAAATATACGGTTAAACGGAAAACAAAGTGATTAAGGAACTGATGCCATGTTAATGCCGAAAAGACAGAAGTACAGAAAGGTACAGCGCGGCCGGATGCGGGGTGCGGCGTACCGGGGCTCGACGATTGTTTTTGGCGAAATCGGACTGAAATCCCTTGAACCGGGCGAGATCACCGCGCGGCAGATTGAGGCCGCCCGTGTTGCCATCACGCGGAAGGTTAAGCGGGGTGGAAAGCTCTGGATACGGATATTCCCGGACCGGCCCTTCACCAAGAAGCCTGCCGAGACCAGGATGGGCAAGGGAAAGGGGAACCCTGAAGGATACGTCTCCAGGATAAAACCGGGCAAGATACTGTTTGAGATTGCCGGCATTGATGAGACGTTGGCCAAGGAGGCGCTGCAAAACGCGGCGTTCAAACTTCCGCTCAAAACAAAGATTGTCACGTTGAGCGAATAAAGGGCGGGAGGTATGAGGCCATATGAAAGGAAAACTTGAGGAATTGCCTGTTGAGGAGTTGGAGCGAAGCCTGAACGAATCCAAGGAGCTTTTACGGAAGGAGCGGTTTAAGGCGGTCACGAGCAAGGTGGAAAATCCCCTGAGGATCAGGGAGTTAAAAAAACATATAGCAAGAATACTGACGATCAAAAAGGAATATGCGCTCGGCATTCGTGAGAAACGGGGAGCCAGATAACGAGAGGGGGAGGACATCATACCGTGGAAGCAAAGAGGAAACAACTGTTCGGCAAAGTAGTCAGCAATAAAATGGATAAAACCATCGTCGTTGAAGTCGAAAATCTGGTCATGCATTCCTTGTACAAGAAATCGGTCCAAAGAACGAAAAAGATAAAGAGCCATGATGCAAAAAATGAATGCTCCATCGGCGACCTCGTAAGGGTTGAGGAGACCCGGCCGTTGTCGAAGGAAAAGAGACACCGGTTGGTTGAGATTGTAGAAAAAGCGAAATAGAGGAAGGACGATGATTCAGGTTCAAACAATGCTGGATGTGGCAGACAACAGCGGGGTGAAGCGGGTGCAATGCATCAAGGTGCTGGGCGGCACCAGGCGGCGTTACGCCACGGTCGGTGATGTCATAATGGTTGCGGTCAAGGATTCGCAGCCGTCGTATGGATTAAAAGACACGACCGGTAAGAAGGTCCATGCAAAGGCGGTGCTGCGCGCCGTTGTGGTAAGAACAAAGAGCCCGGTCAGGCGCAAGGACGGCTCCTATATAAAATTCGATGACAACGCGGTGGCGATCATTGATCCCAAGGGAGAGCCCCGGGGCTCGCGGATTTTCGGCCCGGTCGCGCGTGAACTGAGGGATAAGAACTTTTTAAAAATCGTGTCGCTTGCACCTGAGGTTCTGTAGAAGGGGAGAACACCATGAATCTGAATAAGGAACAATCCCGCATAAAAGCGAATGACAATGTCGTTGTCACCGCCGGCTCCGACCGGGGAAGGCGGGGGAAGGTCTTGAAGATCGGCGCAAAGCGCGGCCGGATCATCGTGGAGGGCATTAATAAAAGGAATAAGTATATAAAACCCGGTCCTGAAAGCCCCAAGGGAGGCACCGCGAATATTGAATTCCCCATCGATATGTCCAATGTCATGATCTTTTGCGATAAATGCAAAAAAGGGGTCCGCATCGGCATAGCGTATAAGGACGATAAGAAAACCAGGGTCTGTAAAAAGTGCGGTAAAAATCTTGATTAACCAGGGCGGCGGAAGAGGATAGTTACAATGGCGTCACGATTGAAAATAGAATACGAAAAGAATATAAGAAAGAAGCTCAAGAGCCAGTTTAAATTCAAGTCCATCATGGAGGTTCCCAAGCTTGAAAAGATCGTGCTGAACGTAGGGATCGGCGAAGCACATTCCAACCCTAATTTATTAAAGGCTGCGATCGAGGAGCTGAGGGCGATAACCGGGCAGCATGCCGTAAAAACCACGGCGCGGAAGTCAATTGCGAATTTCAAGCTCCGGGAGGGGTTCGACGTCGGCTGCCGGGTTACGCTGCGGGGAGACCGCATGTATGAATTCCTTGATCGGCTCATCAATATCGCGCTCCCCCGGGTCCGCGACTTCAGGGGATTGTCGCCGAAGTCATTTGACAATTTCGGCAGTTATAATTTTTCCGTAATGGAGCAGATCATGTTCCCCGAGATTAATTTTGATAAGGTCGAAAAGATACATGGTTTCAATATAACCATCGCGATATCGGCGAAAAACAAGGAACATTCAAGGGCATTATTGGACGAATTTAAAATGCCATTTAGATCATAGGAGAAAACACTGTGGCACGAACGAGCTTATGGGCGAAACAGGAACGGGGCCCTAAATACAAGGTACGGCGGCATAACCGATGCAAAATCTGCGGCAGATCGCGGGCGTATCTGCGAAGATTTGAGATGTGCAGGATTTGTTTTCGAAAGCTTGCCAGCGAGGGTAAACTCCCGGGAGTCGTGAAATCATCATGGTAGAATTAATAGTATAGGGTAGATCTCATGAGTGGTATGACAGATCCAATTGCGGATATGCTGACGCGAGTCAGAAATGCGATAAAAGCGGGACATTTGCTCGTTGATGTGCCGTCTTCAAAAATGAAGGTTTCGATCGCTAAAATTCTCAAGGATGAGGGTTTCATAAAGAACTTCAAACTGAACGATGATAACCGCCAGAAGGTTTTGAGAATTTATTTAAAATACTCCGAGGAAAACAGGCCCGCTATTTTTGATTTGAGAAGAATAAGCATGCCGGGCCGGAGGGTGTATGTAAAAGCCGACGATCTCTCGCCGGTTTATAATAATATCGGCATTTGGATATTATCGACGTCAAAAGGGGTGATAACGAATAAGACCGCAAAAAAGATGAATATCGGCGGTGAAGTTTTGTGTGAGATTTCGTAAGAGGACGGCTGCCATGTCGCGTGTAGCGAGAAAAACGATTCAGATACCCAACGGCGTAACGGCTGATTATAAAGAGGGGACACTCACGGTCAAGGGCCCCCTGGGGGAAGAGAAACTCGCCTTGATGAAAGGCATCGATCTGGGTATTAAAGATAATGCTATTTCAATCATCGTAAAAACAGACGGCGGGGATAAGAAGCTTACGGCCTCATCGGGTTTGATGCGGTCGCTTGTAAGCAATATGGTGCTCGGCGTATCAAAGGGGTTTGAAAGAGATCTGGAGATCGTGGGTGTCGGCTATCGGGCGACACAGCAGAAAGGCGCTGTACAATTCCAGCTCGGCTATTCACATCCGATTCTTTTTACCCCTCCCGCCGGTATCACCATTGAGGTCCTTGAAGCCACAAAACTGAAGGTTAAAGGCGCCAACAAACAGCAGGTGGGCCAGGTGGCGTCGGATATAAGAAAACTGCGTCCTCCCGAACCGTATAAGGGGAAGGGAATAAGATATAAAGACGAACGTATACGGAAAAAAGCCGGCAAAACAGGGAAATAAAAATGGATAAGATCGCTGTAAAAAAGAAACGCCTGCTGCGTAGAAGATATCTTATAAAAAAGAAGATACGTATGCACAAGGGGGCTCTGCGCCTCTGTATAAGTAGAAGCAGCAGAAACCTGTATGCGCAGATTATCGATGACGAGAAACAGCATACCCTGGTTGCTCTCTCTACCTTAGCCAAGGAATTCCCAACGAAAAAAAACAGGGGGAATACGATCGCGGCCAAAGAGCTGGGCAAATTGCTGACGCTTAAGGCGGTAAATGCCGGAATCACGGAAGTGGTTTTCGACAGAAACGGGTACAAATATCATGGAAAGGTTAAAGCCTTTGCCGATGCGGCCAGGGAAAACGGCCTGAAGTTTTAGGAGTTATCGTAATGAAAATTAAAAGAAAAAAAACTTCCCCCGCCGATCTGGAGCTCTCTGAAAAGATAGTCGCCATTAACCGGGTGGCCAAGGTGGTGAAAGGCGGCAGAAGATTCTCGTTTAATGCGCTCGCCGTTATCGGTGACGGAAACGGGCATGTGGGTATAGGCTTCGGCAAGGCGAATGAGGTGCCGGACGCCATTGATAAAAGTAAAGAGGACGCGAAAAAAAATATCTATAGGGTGAATATACATAAACACACGATTCCTCATCCGGTGATCGGCAAGTTTAAGGCCGCCAAGGTGATACTGAAGCCGGCCGCGCCGGGCACCGGAATAATAGCCGGCGCTTCAGTTCGGGCGGTATTGGAGAGGGCGGGCGTGAGCGACGTGCTGACCAAAGCCCAAGGGTCGAGGAATCCGGTTAATTTAGTCAAGGCGGCGCTTGACGGCCTGCTTCAGCTGCGGAGCTTTGATGAGGCGGCCCGGCTGCGTGATATTCCTTTGAGCAAGTTATGGGGATAATCGGGGAGCGGTATGGCACGGAAAATAATAATACGGCAGATAAAAAGCGGCATTGGCACAAAACCGAAACAGCGGGCCACCCTTAAGGCGCTCGGATTACGGAAGATAAATGCGGAGCGCCTTCATGACGACACTCCGGTCATCCGCGGCATGATAGATAAGGTGAGCCATCTGATCAGCATTAAAGAAGTGGATCAATAGAGAGACGCGGTTATGGAAGAATTGTATTTATTAAAAAAACCTGATAACATCAAGAGAATAAAAAGGGTGGGCCGCGGCAACTCGAGCGGCCATGGGAGCCAGGCCGGGAAAGGGCATGACGGCCAGCTCGGAAGGTCGGGCAGAAAGAGAAGAGCCTGGTTTGAAGGCGGCCAGATGCCGCTGCAGAGGCGGGTGCCGAAGAGAGGATTCAGCAATTATACCAAGAAGGAATATCAGATTATTAATATATCCCTGTTCGATAAGCTGGGCGTCGGCGAGGTTGGTCCCGAGATCATGAAGAAGAAGGGCCTCATCACCCGGGTCGACAAGCTCATCAAGGTGTTGGGAAACGGCGATCTCACCAAACCGGTGAAAGTCACCGCCGACGCTTTTTCGGGGAAGGCTGTTGAAAAGATTAAGAAGGCGGGCGGAGACGCCATTATCCGCGTATTTCCGGACAAAAAGGCGGCGGATATTTAACTTGTAAGGTAAATAATGCCTAACGTTGTAACGAACATATTTAAAATTCCTGATTTAAGAAAACGGATTTTTTTCACGCTTATTATTTTAATCGTGTATCGCATTGGAGCGCATATCCCCATTCCCGGGATAAATGTAGACGCGCTCAAAACATACTTTTTGCAGGCGCAGAGCTCGGGGCTTCTCGACTTTTTTGATCTTTTTTCCGGAGGCGCTTTCAAGCGTTTTACCATATTCGCCCTGGGGATCATGCCCTATATCTCATCATCGATTATTTTCGATCTCTTGAAAGTCGTATTCCCGGCTCTTGAAAGATTGGCTAAGGAAGGGCATGAGGGGCAGAAAAAGCTTAATCAATATACCCGGTACGGGACGGTGGTACTGTGCGCCGCCCAGTCATTCGGCCTGACCATTTGGATGAAATCCGCCATGAGGACGGCTGCGGGGGGCTCGGTCGTATCTGAGGAAGCGGGAATCGGCTTTGTCGTTGTCACGGTTGTCGCGATAACGACCGGCACCATGGTGCTCGTGTGGATGGGGGATATCATCACCGAACGGGGGATCGGGAACGGCATATCCCTCATTATCATGGCGGGAATCGTTGTCCGCGGCCCGCAGGCAATGATGGCAACATTGAAAAAAATAGGCGATTCAGGCGAGCCGATAGTCGGAATTATCCTGATCGGCCTGTTTTTCGCCATTGTCGCCGCGTCGATATTGCTGACCCTCGGCCAGAGGAGAATCCCGGTGCAATACGGGAAGAAGCAGACGGGGAGGACCCTGGCCTCCAGAAGCGCCCAGTACATACCCCTCAGGGTCAACGCAGCCGGGGTCATCCCGATAATTTTTGCCGCGGCTATAATAACGTTCCCGACGCAGATGATCGGCATGATCGGGGGTACAAGCTCCTCCTTCCTGAACAAGCTGCAGTACTGGTTGTCGCCCGGCCAGTTGCCCTATATATTTATATACAGCGGTCTGATTATATTTTTCTGTTTTTTTTATACGTCAATACGGTTTAATCCGGTGGAAATCGCTGATAATTTAAAAAAGTACGGCGGGTTTATTCCCGGAATACGGCCGGGCCAGAATACGTCTGATTATATTATGAACATTCTTAACAAGATCAATCTGTCCGGATCTATATTTCTCGCGTTTATCGCGATTGTACCTGATCTTATCTTAAGAGTATGGCCTGAGCAGGTTTCTGTTGAGATGGCTCATCTTTTCGGCGGCACATCGCTGCTCATAATTGTCGGTGTCGCCCTCGATACGCTCCAGCAGATAGAATCGCAGCTTCTCATGAGGCACTATGACGGTTTCATGAAGGGGGCCCATATGAAGGGGCGATATTAAAAATTTTGCGGCCAGGCCGGTGATTACATTAGATTTAGATAAAGAGTATGGCGAAAGAAGAACCAATAGAAGTTGAAGGCGTGGTTGTTGAACCCCTCCCCAATGCCATGTTCAGGGTCAAGCTGGACAACGGTCATGTGGTGCTGGCGCATATCTCGGGCAAGATGAGAATGCATTATATCAGAATACTGGCCGGCGATCGGGTGACGGTTGAGCTGTCGCCCTACGATTTGAACCGGGGCAGGATTATTTACCGGTCAAAGAGCTAACGTCCGGTTGCGGCCGGTCGGTGATCATCGATAAGAGGTATGCTATGAAGGTACGGGTATCGGTAAGGAAGATTTGCAATGAATGCAAGGTTATAAAACGCCACGGCGTGGTGAGGGTAATCTGCAGTAATCCGCGTCATAAACAGCGGCAGAAAGTCAGAAACGTGAAAAAACATTAAGGTAATGTGAAGGTGGGCTTATGGCACGTATAGCAGGAGTAGATTTACCGAGCAATAAACGCATAGAGGTGGCGCTGACCTATATTTTCGGCATCGGGCCGTCGATGTCAAAAAAGATTCTGAATGAATCCCATGTCGATCCCGATAAACGGGTAAAGGATCTGGCTGATGAGGAGATAAATGATCTAAGAAAAACAATCGAGAAGAACGCAAAGGTGGAAGGGGACCTCCGTACCGAGACGGCGATGAATATCAGGCGCTTGATGGATATCGGCTGTTACCGGGGGATCAGGCACCGCCGGGGCCTGCCGGTGCGCGGTCAGAATACGAAAAACAACGCGAAGACGAGAAAAGGGAACAAAAGACAGCCGATCGGCGGGAAGAAAAAGAAATAAGGAGTAAGACGTGAAAGGGAAGAAGACAAAGGCGAAGAAGGAAAAGAAAGTAATACCCGTCGGCCGGGCTTATGTCCAGGCAACCTATAATAATACCATCATTACCCTGACGGATATGCAGGGGAATGTTATCGCCTGGGCTTCATCCGGCGGGGAGGGATTCAAGGGATCGAGAAAGTCCACCCCCTTTGCCGCGCAGATGGCCGCTAAAACGGCGGCTCAGAATGCGATCGACAATGCCGGTTTGCAGAACGTCGAGGTGTACGTCAAGGGGCCCGGCATCGGGAGAGAGGCTGCGGTGCGGTCGCTGTTCCAGGCCGGCCTGAAAATTAGCAAGATCAAAGACGTAACGCCGGTTCCGCATAACGGGTGCAGGCCTAAAAAGAGAAGAAGAGTGTGATGGAGTAACAGATTATGGGAAGATATACGGGTCCGCGATGCAAATTGTGCAGGAGGGAGATGATGCCCCTCATGCTGAAGGGGCAGCGATGCCTGACCGACAAGTGTCCGGTAAAAAGCAAAAAGAAATACCCCCCGGGGCCTCCGCGGAAGAGGAGGGCCAAATTGTCGGACTATGCGGTACAGCTGCGGGAGAAGCAGAGGATCAGGAGAAGCTACGGGCTTATGGAGAGCCAATTCAGGCTGCTTTTCAAGGACGCGCTGAGAATGAAGGGCGTTACGGGAGATACCCTCATGTCGCTCCTCGAGCGGCGGCTGGATAATGTCTTATACCGAATGGGATTCGCCTCGTCGCGGTCGCAGGCCCGGCAGCTGGTAAAACATAAGCATGTCCTGGTTAGCGGTAAAATCGTCGATATCCCTTCGTACCGGGTTAATGAAGGGTCGGTCGTCTCCATGAGGGAGAATTATGCGAGCAATGTGATGCTTGAGGATTCAATAAAGCTTGCCAAGGCAATTGATTCGGTTCCGGGCTGGATAGAGGTGGATTTTGAAAAAAGAAACGGCAGGATCATCCGCCTCCCCATGAGGGAAGATATTACGACGAATTTCAACGATCAGCTTGTCGTTGAACTGTATTCCAAGTAGAATTCCGGGATCTTTACTTGTATTTGCAATATTAAGGGAGGTGAAAATGGCCCCACGAAATCTGCTCAAGGGCTTTAAACGGCCGAATAAAATTATTTTTGAGCATGATGAATTACAGCCGACTTATGGCCGATTTATAGCAGAGCCCTTTGAAAAGGGCTACGGGTTGACCATCGGGAATTCCCTGAGGCGGGTGTTGTTGTCGTCAATTGAGGGTGTGGCTATCACAGCCATCAAAATTGAAGGCGTTCCTCATGAGTTCTATACTATACCCGGCGTTTACGAAGATGTCACGAGAATCATCCTGAATCTGAAAAAGCTCCGGTTCAGCTATGTGGGCGAGATGCAGAAGGTCGTCCATATTAAAAAGAAGGGTTCGGGCGAGCTGCGCGGTGCGGACTTTAATGTCGATCCTGAAATCGAGGTCATGAATAAGGATCTGGTAATAGCGACGCTCAATGAATCGGGAACCATCGATATGGAGGTCCAGATAGAGCGGGGACGGGGATATGTCCCGGCTGAGGTCAACAAGTCCAATACCGAAGCGGTGGGCGTGATCGCGATCGATTCGATTTTTTCGCCGATTAAGAAGGTCAATGTGAAAATCGAGGATACCCGCGTAGGCCAAAGGACGGATTTTGACAAGCTGATTCTTGAGATATGGACCGACGGCTCGATCTCTCCCGAAGATGCGCTGGCGTATGCCGCTAAAATCGTCAAGGACCATATGACTATTTTTATTAATTTCGAAGAGGAAGTCGAGGAAGAGATCGAAGAGGTCGACGAGAATCTTGAGAAGATGAAATCGCTTTTAGCCAAGTCGATTGATGAAATAGAGCTTTCGGTCAGGTCTTATAACACACTGAAGAGTCTGGATGTCTCCATGCTGGGCCAGCTGGTGAAGAAAACCGAAGATGAACTGAAAAAATCGAAACATTACAGTGATTTGGTCTTGAATGAGATTAAATCAAAGCTTGAATTGCTGCACCTAAGCTTGGGATTAAAAGATTAACGAGGTCGTTCCATGAGACACAGGAAGAGCGTAAAACAGCTGGGAAGAACTCATTCGCACCGAAAGGCGATGTTCGGTAATATGGTAACCTCTTTTTTCAGACATGAGAGGATCCAGACCACAAAGCAGAAAGGAAAAGAGCTTAAGCGGATAGCGGAAAAGCTGATAACAAGAGCCAAGAGGAATATCGGTCTGACTTCGCGGGATGAAGGCAAGAAGCTTCACAACAAACGCGAGGTGATGAGAATAATAAAGGACCGGGATATCGTTAAAAAGCTTTTCGATGATATAGCCGTACGTTTCAAAGAAAGAAACGGCGGGTATACGAGACTTTACCTTTTGGGGAAAAGGCCGGGTGATGCTGCTGAAATGTCCATAGTGGAGCTGGTGGAGAAAAGGATTGTAAAGAAAAAGCTTGATGCAAATGAAAAGGAAGTGAAAAAGGGGCAGAAAGCGAAAAAGGAAGCTCCCAAGGCAGCACCCAAAGAAGCGAAGAAAGAGCCGGAAAAAGAAGCCGTAAAAGAAAAAAAAGAATCCAAAAAGGAAGCCGCGAAGGAAAAGGATAAAAAAGAATCCAAAAGGGAAACTCTGAAGGAAAAGGATAAAAAGGAATCAAAAAAGACTAAAGCTAAAAAGAAAGAAAAGAAACGTTAACGCTTCTTGAGCTTCTTCATTTCCACGTCGTGAATGAGCCGCAGGTTGTCATCAGCATCGACTTTATATTTTTCCGGTATCCGGTCGTCAAAAACCGGCATAATGGTGGCGTGGGTGATATTATATTTTATCATGCTTTTCCCCAGCTCATTGACGTTTAGAATCCGGTAGATTTCTATTCCGCTCTGCTTCGCTTCCCTGCACAGGTTAACCAACTCAATAGAGCTCGATATTATCTGATTTATGCTGTTCAACGGAAGCTTATTTTTTTTCTTCAAAAACGCTATGTCCGGGTCGTTAAAAATACTTTTTGCCTTTTCATATTTTTTATATCCTTCGCGGATATACGCCGCGATTTTTTCCCTGTCCTGAAAAAAATGGTACTTGTCCGGATCTATCAATTTTATATCGTTCAGCGGATCAAAGGGTTTCCTGAGATATGACGCAAGGCCGCTTTCTTTGCTGTATTCAATGAGAATTTGAAATGACACCTTGGAAGTTGAATCGAGAATTTCCTTCGTTCGTTTCAGATACATGTCGTCCATAACTTCGAGTATCGAAACCAAATCCTTTTTGAGTTTATAAAACTTCAGGGCGGAGGCGGTGTAATCCAGCCCGTAATAGCTTTCAGCCGCTTCCTGGAACCGTGCCTTATTATCTGCATGAGTTTTTTTCAGCTGTTCATCGCCGAAATTATCAACCATGATCTGAATTTGGCGTAATGTCTCCAGCGTAAAGCCGTAATCCATGGTTGATCTTACTGCGGAGGAAATGGAGTATGCCGCGACTGTTGAAAAGATCATTCCTACCGACGCGAATAACGATATATATTTTTTTTTGTTCATGGAAATTCCTTTAAGTTTATTTTCGACACGCCGGTTTAAGGGCTTTAAGATAATTTTGAAAGACGGACCTCACCCCCGGCCCCTCTCCAAATTGGAGAGGGGGGCCTTATAATTAAGCTTTATGCACCCCCCTTCTCTTATTGAGGAGAAGGCCGCCTCTCGCCATCCATGGCTTCGGCGGCATTGGGACATCCATGTCCGGCAGGGGGACGGGGGGGATGAGGTCGAAGCGCCCTTTAGGGGCATGCAAGAATATTCTGCATTTTCCTTGAAATTTCAGGATATTCCCTGCGATAATGCACCGTATGACGGGAATTCGGACCAGCATGAACATTTTTAAAGAGCGTTTCCCCGCTGTTTATGATAAAATGATGAATGGTACGGACAGCCGCACCATCGAGATCATGGAAGCAAAACAGGGCGGCAAAGTACCGGCTGTTATTACGGAAGGGAAGCGCTTTTTTGTTCATAGTAAATTTGATCCGGTAAAAGAGGCGAAGCGGTTCATTAATGAAATCGACACAGACGGCTATGACCTGTTTATCGTGTTCGGTTTCGGATTCGCGTATCATATAGAAGAATTAATGCGCGGGATGCCTGATAAATCTCTTGTCCTGGTCATAGAGAAGAGCCCGCTGATGCTCAAGATGGCCTTGGAAAACAGGGATTTATCCCGGATACTTGAGGACGGAAGGCTCATCGTCCTTATTGATCCGGGAGAGGAGATGATATCAGACGCTCTTAAAGGTAAATCATCGCGAAGGGCCAGCCTTCTACTGCACCGGGGCTCATTTCAGATTGAGCGCAATTATTACACCAACATGCAGGAGATCGCCCGGTCATATCTTTCAACAAAAGAGGTCAACATCGCCACCTTGGCCAAGTTCGAGAAGATATGGGCGGGCAACATAGCACGGAATATCGGCATCTTCATACGCTCGCCCGGGGTCAACATATTTTTCGATAAGCTCAAGGGAATTCCCGCCATTATTGTCGCCGCCGGCCCATCGCTTCATCAAAGCATTGATTTCATTAAAAAGCACCGGGCCCGGGCCGTCATAATCGCCGTGGACACATCGTATAAAATATTGCTTAAGTCTGGGATTGAACCCCATTTCTGCATCGTAGTGGATCCGCAGGTTGTCAACGCCCGTTATTTTGAGGGATCGGGTATGACCAGGACTATTCTTATTGCAGACCCCATGGTGCATCCCTCGGTATTCAGGTTCTTTAAGGGGCCGGTTGCTTTGACCGGCGTCGCTTTCAAGCTTTTGCACTGGATCGACTCTTTCTTCGGCCACAAGGGTGAGATAACCCATGGCGGGTCGGTATCAACCAATGCCTGCGATTTCGCCCTGCGGACCGGGGCGTCGCCGGTTATATTGATGGGTCAGGATCTCGCCTTTACCGGCGGTTATGCTCACGCCCGGGGATCGTACCTTGACGAGCAGGTTTATCTGCGCACGCGCAGGCTCTATTCGGCGGAAATGTTCAACCGGTTTCAGCTCACGGCTCTGCCGAAGATATCGGTTAAGGGAATACGGAGCGAGACCGTGAATACCAATCAGAAAATGATGATATTCCTGTCATGGTTTGAAAAACGGAATGATGAAAACATCATCAACGCGACCTATGACGGCGCCAGAATCCCCGGGATACAGCATGCGTCAGCCGATGAGCTTACGTTGCCTGATCCGGGAATGGATATCGCCGCTTTCGTTGACGAGCTCTATCGTGCCGCCGACATTGAGTCCGGCGCCGCGGGTACCCGGCGGGTGCTCGGAGCAAGAATCAATACAATACAGAAGGAGATCAATTCCCTTATACCGCTCCTCGGCAGGGCCGTTGAATTTTCCGACGCCTTGTACTCCCTCATGCGTGATAAAAAGCGGGACCAGAGGAGGCTCGATTATCTGTTGGGCAAGCTTTCCGAAACCGACCGGATCGTGGAATCGAAACGCCATGCAAAAGATATGATCAGCTTCACCGTTCAGCGGGTCGTGCACACTATTACCGAGGGTTATGATATTGATGAGGCCGATTCGCTCCTCACGGAGCAGGAGCGTGTTGTGAAGCGATCGCAGTATCTATACCGGGGGCTGCTTGAAGGCGCGAAATTCAACAGCAAAATCCTGAAAAAAATGGCATCGGTGCTCGACGCCGGTGACTGAATTATTATAAGCCGGCAAGCGGAAATGAATCTCCGGCTCTGAATATCAGCTTAACCCCCATAATCGGCTCGATCCGGTCATTCCACGACGCGTTCGGCCTTGATGTTGCCAGGTTTATGCTGAATCCTGTTCTGAATCCGGCTTCGAGGCTTACGGTAACGTCTTCCACGGCATTGATGTTTAAGCCGACAACCGGCCCCAATTTATTGTATAACATGGCATCTGAGATAGTTTTATCCGAATACCTGAATTCATAGCAGAGCGCAATTTGAGGGCCGGCCCATAATCTTACGGTTTTTGTGCGGATCAGGCCGAATCCGAAGGTATTAGCCCAGGTGAACCGGCTGAGGCTGTAGAAGGTATTGATGGACAGGTAGCTCCTGTCGGCACCGATATTTTCACCGTCAATGCTCAGCCGGTAATTAAAGAGCTTGTCCTTTGCCATGGCTGTATCAAGGGTGAGGTTGGTACCGACAAGGCGCTGCACCATAAATGCAATGGGCGTTGAGAACAAAGCCCGGTAGTCCATTTGCCCGCTGCTCCCGGTATCTTTTACACTGAACCCAATGCCGATTGCATGAGCGGATACCGCGACGGCCAATAGCATAATTGCTGTTGTTAAATAACGAAGCGTTTTCATTTCAAAGTTTTAATTTTAACAAGGAGACTTATCAGAATCATTTCCGAGCACTTTAGTAATGATACTTTTTACTCGTCAAGTAATTTCAGAATTTTTTATTTCAATATGACAGACCGGATGGACGGATTGTTTGGGTTTATATGTAAGGGCCGAGTCAGCTATTTCGCTCCCTGAACTCCCGCTCAAGCACTTCCCCAATCTTATCAATATCCGGCTGAAGCTCAATGGGCCTGTTGGCGTATCGGGAGACTGCTTCTTTAAGCGCTCCTTCATGGTAGCCTATCTTAAATTCTGAAAATTTTAGTCCGTGAGCAGTGGAGATGACGATGGTGCGATCGTTCCGTGACAGCACCTGCTTTTCAATGAGCTTGATGAGCACCGCAAAAGCCACCCCGGTGTGCGGGCATGAATACAAGCCGGTGCGGTCGGCCAGGGCGGCGGCGTTGGCAAGCTCATCCTCGCTCGCCTGCTCCACGATGCCGTCGAACTTTATAAGAGTCGTGATCGCCTTACGAACAGATACCGGATCGCCGATCTGTATCGCCGACGCAAGGGTCTTTTGCGGGGTGACCGGCTTGAATTCCTTGAAGCCGGTCAGGTACGAGAGATAGAGCGGGTTTGCCTTCTCGGCCTGCGCCACCACGATGCGGGGTTTGCGCTTGATAAGGCCGAGATCAAGCATCATGGAAAAGCCGCTGCCGAGCGCCGAGACATTGCCCAGGTTTCCTCCCGGGATGATGATCGCGTCGGGGACTTCCCAGTCGAACTGCTGGGCCATTTCAATTGATATGGTCTTCTGCCCCTCGATCCGAAGCGAGTTCATGCTGTTGCCGAGATAGATGGACTTGTCTTCGGTGATCTGTTTTACGATATTCATGCAGCCGTCGAAGTCGGTGTCAAGGGAGAGCACTATGCTTCCGTTTGCCATTGGCTGAACGAGCTGGGCAGTGGAAATTTTGTTTCGGGGAAGAAAAACGACTGAGGGAATCCCCGCGTAGGCCGCGTACGCGGCCAGGGCGGCGGAGGTGTCTCCGGTGGATGCGCAGGCGACCGCCTTGATTTTTTTCCCCCGCTTTATCATGTCGTTGACCACGGAGACCAGCACCGTCATGCCCAGGTCTTTGAAGGAGCCGGTGTGGCTGTTGCCGCACATCTTCACCCATAGATCATTCATGCCCAGCATCTCGCCGAAGCGCCTGGCCCAGAAGAGGTTCGTGTTCCCTTCGAACATGGACACGATGTTGTCGTTGTCGATCTCGGGAACCACCCATTCCTTTTTGCTCCATATCCCGCTCCCGTAGGGCCACCGGGTGGCGCCCTTGCGGCTGTCGAAGAGACGCCGCCACTGTTGCGCGCTTCTGCGCTTCAGCAGATTCAGATCATGGCGCACCTCGAGCAGACCTCCGCACTTCCTGCATTGGTAGACCACCTCGTCGAGCGGATACTCCTCGTCGCATCCGGCGATGCACCGGAACCTTGCCCTGTATTCGCTCATTCCTCTCCTCCCGCGTGCAATGAATCCTCGACCCGTATCATCATGACTTCGCCGTGGATGAAATCGAATTTTTTTATGTCACGGAGCGCGCCGAGCATTCCCGACTCTTCTGCCTCATGGGTCATGAAAATAAGGGGCACGTATTCCGGGTGTATTTCTTTCTGAATCACGGAGGATATGGAGATATCGTGCTGTGCCAACACCCCGGCTATCTGCGCCAGTATGCCGGGCCGGTCGTCGGTCTGCATCCGGATATAATAGCGAGAAATCCGCTTGCCCGGTCTCACGTGCCGGGCGCGGCCGTCGGTGACTACGGCGGATGCACTCCCGAAGCCTCCGGAGGAAAGCTGTACGATGTCGGAGATCAGGGCCGAGGCCGCGGGACGCGCGCCCGCGCCCTTGCCGGTGAGGATCACGGGATCGGTCATGTCGCCATCGATCATGACGGAGTTGTATTCATGGCGTACGGAGGCGAGTGGATGGCCTTCAGGGATCATGGTCGGGTGCACGCGGATGTCGATGCCGCCGTCGGTTTCTTTTGCTATGCCGAGGAGCTTTATGACATAGCCCATGTCGCGGGCGTAGGATATGTCTCTCGTGTTGATGTTCGATATCCCTTCAATGGTCACATCGGAGTAGCTGACGGTCTTGTTGAATGCGATCATCGAAAGGAGGGCGATCTTGTGACCGGCGTCGTATCCCTCGATGTCGAACGAGGCGTCCGCCTCCGCGAATCCCTTTGCCTGCGCGTCGGCGAGGGCCGCGGGAAAGGGGATGCCTCCCTCCTGCATTTTCGTTAAAATATAATTGGTGGTGCCGTTGAGGATACCCATGATGGATTTAATGCGGTTTCCGACAAGACCGTGACGGAGGGCCAGGATGCAGGGGATGCCGCCGCCGACCGAGGCCTCGAAGCCGAGTCGCGCCGCACCCGACCCTGACAGCTTGAATATGTCGGCGCCTTCCTCTGCCAGAAGCTTTTTATTCGCCGTGACGACGCCTTTGCCGCTTTGCAGGGCGGTGCGGATGATCGACTTCGCCGGCTCAATGCCTCCGATGAGCTCCACGACTATGTCGATGTCAGGGTCGCGCGCGACCTCCTCCCAGTCTCCGGTGATGCCGATTCCGGTCGTGTGCTTCTTCACGTGCTCCACGCGGATATCGCAAATGGTCTTGATCGCGATCTCAATGCCTGATCGTTTCGTTATGACCGCGGAATTTTTTTCTATGAGTGCGTGCAATCCGCTTCCGACAGTGCCGAAACCGATGATGGCGATGTTGATTTTTTTCATATTAAAAATATCCTTTTAAAAATATCCTTCTTCCCTGTGCCCCTGACCGGGGCGGGGTGGGTGACCCGGAGGCCGTCCTTCCGGCATCCTGCCTCGGCCGGCATTCGCAACATCCTGTTGCTCCGGGTCGTGCAATTTTACGAGGAGAAGAGGGCTCTTCCCTCTCCTCCTCGTGCTCATCGCGCAAACAGGACGTTTGCCTGCCGCCGCCGGCAGGATGCCGGAAAAGCGGCGGCCTCACCCGGTCGCTCAGGCGGCAGGCGCTTTCTGTCCATCCTGGACGCGCCTGCAGGCACACATCCATGTGTGCTCCCTCGACGGGCTGGGCTTAATCAAATCAAAGGCTTCTTTTATGCGGCCTGCGGAGCGCCCTCCTAACAGTCCTCGGCCGCAGCCCATTTCGCTCGGCGTCCGTGCCTCGCTACCCCTCTGTGCGCTGTTATATTTTAGCGCCCCCATTGGTGTCCGACTGATGCCAGACGGCTTGAGGGAGATGAAGCTACATTTTTGCTCCCGTGAAGGGCAGACCGACGCTTTTTGCGACATCCTGTCGCGCGTCGGCATTAAAACATACTGTTTGACAGATGCGCATGAGCGGCACTGGTTTTGTCATATAGGGAATGGCCAATTTGTCAATAACTGTTTTAAGGAGCCTTCGCAAAAAAGCCTCGGCAATCCTAATTTACCAGCTAGTTGTTCCTGTTGGCGGATTGTTAATATATTTTTCGTAGGAAGATTTAAGCATTTCAAAGTCTGCTTGAATATCAGGAAGACACCCAGAGTCAAAAGGCATAGTAAATGGACCACCCTTGCCAATAAGCGCATGTAGATCATAATATGGGTTTGCAGACAAGGTAAATCGACTTCTAAAATCCTTTGTATCAATAGTTAAGCTGTATTTAAAATATACAGTGCCACTTGCCCAATAATGAATACATACTATATTCCCAATAATCTTGCCTTCTCCAAGATTTTTATATTCCAAAACAGCCTTTGCGGATTGAAAAGTGTGCGCTAAAAATTGAAGCGATCTTTCATAAATTTGTTGTTTTTTTAAATTAGGAAAGTTAATTACAATTTGATTCTGTAATTGATCATGAGTAAGCATTGTTGCACAACCAATAAGAAGCATAATAATGGAAATAATATTTTTTTTCATGGTGAGCTTCCTTTACAAATTATATTTATTTTATAAATGGGAAATTGCAATCAATGCAGAAAAATTTTCCTATTATTTTTCAAATGCATCTTTAAATGATTTATTGCATTTATTGCTGTCGCAAGTATCATGCGATAGTTGAATTTCATATTTATAGTAAATTTTATTTTTACGAAAGATGTCATTGCCAAATATCCAATTATTTGGTCTTATTTGTAATGCATCACCATAAGCTATTTCACCTACAAATATAGTGGAAGATAAATCGTCTTCAACAAGAAAAAAGCACTCGAATCTATAAAGATCATTACTTATATTTTTATAAAAATATTCTCGATTTTTATTGTAAAGCCACAAAATTCTTTTTGCGCATTCGTAACAGTCGATTTTGGTTATTGTAAAGTAACCACCTCTATCATTGTCAGCTAACAATGGACAATTTTTAGGATAATACCTGTAAAATGGACCATATATACCTTTCTTTAAAGGTATTGAGTTTATTGTAATGAATTTATATTTTGTTTCCGGATGTAAATAGCCAACTTCATATTCTGGCTGTGTAAATTTTATAACAGAATAATTATTTATTATTGAATCAATGCTCTTGGTGGATTTAAAATCATCCGCTAGTTGATTCATATCTTTAATAATTTTTATTTCATTATCATTCATAATGATTTCTATAAAACATAAAGAATTAAATTATAGCTTAAGTATTAAATTCCAATTAATAATTATGTTTATGTAATTTTTTCAACTAAAATTTACATGAAACATTAAGGCACGGTAAAATGAGCCGAGGCCCGCGGTGCTATGAAGGCAGGGATGCTTATGGTAGTAGGGATTGGGCTATTTATTCTTGACTTTTTTGCCTATTGCGTGTGGTCTTAAGAACCCGATTCGAAAATAAGAATTATTGTATCGATAAAAGGAGGATTGTATGAAGCGATTGGCATATGCGGCATTGGTGCCGTTTCTCGCAGTGAGCCTGGTCTGTAAAAAAGAAGCGAAGGCCGAACGCGAGGGGATAGTCAATTTTCTGACCGGAACGGTTTCCATCATTGACGGAGGGAAAAAAAGTTCCGCGGCAGTCGGAGATATCGTTAAAAAGGGAATGAGAATCGAAACAGGAAAGAAATCTTTTATGGACATCTATTTCGATGGCAGCGCCGTCAGAGTATTGGAAAACAGCTCGGTTGAGATCAGCGATCTGGGAATAAACATTCAGGAAGGTACGGAAAAAAGCTCGTTCTTCGTGAAGAAGGGGAGCGTTTTCGCCCGGGTCGTTAAGAAGCTCGCCAAGGATGACAGCTTTTCCATCAGAACCCCGACCACGACCGCAGGTGTACGGGGTACGGAGTTTATGGTCGTCTCCGACGAGTTGAAAAGCCTGATTGCCTGTCTGAACGGCTCTGTCCAGGTGAACAATGACGTCACGCCGGGCCAGGAGCCGGTCCTCGTCAAGGACGAACAGCAGGTCGTTGTCGAGGGGGACAAGCCGATGACCGTTAGAGACCTGACGGCCGGCAACCGGAAGCTCATGAATGACATTAAGAAAAATTTTCAGGAGATGAAAAAGTCGCTCAGGGAGCGGTTTGAGAAAAAGCGCGAGGAGATCCGTAAGGCGGTGGAAGACCAACGGCAGAGGAACCTTGAATCCGTGGAAAAGCAGAAAGCCATGGACCGGGAAAACGTAGAGAAGCAGAAGGCTGCGGACAAGGAGAATGTAGACCGGCTGAAGGGTATCTCCGATAAGACCGGCGAAGAGGCAGAGGAGGGCGTAAGCAAGCAGCAACAGGAGTCGCAGAAGAAACTGGAAGGGGTGAAACCGGAGATAAAGAAATTCAAGAGTAAAGTTGAATAAAACCATAAAAAACATCGGATTCATATCATCGCGAATCTCCGGTATTGACGGCGTAAGCCACGAGATCGAGAAATGGGCGGCGATCCTCGAGAGGAACGGATATTCATGCTATTACTGCGCCGGCGAAATCGACCGTGATCCGGAGCTTCGGTTTATCCTCGATGAGGCTCATTTCAAGCATCCGGATATCATGCTGATAAACCGGAGCGTGCTCGGCAAAACGACCAGGCCCCGGGAGATCACCGACCTGATCCGGCGACTGTCCGGTCGGATAAAAGAAAAGTTAGACCAGTTTATTGATGCCTTCGGCATAGACTGCATCATTGCGGAGAACTCCCTCGCCATACCCATGAACATTCCCCTCGGCGTCGCCCTGACGGAGCTTATTGCGGAGACCGGAATCCCCACGGTTGCGCACCATCATGATTTCGCGTGGGAGCGGGAGCGCTACCTGGTCAATGCCGCCGGCGACTTTATTCAGATGAGCTTTCCGCCGGCTTTTCCGACGGTAGAACATGTGGTCATCAATTCCCTGGCCCAGGCATCGCTCTCCTTCAGGAGGGGGGTGTCCAGCACGATCATCCCGAACACCTTCGATTTCGATAATCCGTTCAAACCGGCAGCGGGCGATATCATCCGGAGGATCAGAAGGGAATCCGGGATCGCCGATGGAGAATATTTCATCCTGCAGCCGACGCGCGTGGTGCCCCGCAAGTGCATCGAGCGCTCGATTGATCTGGTCAGGCGCCTGCCGGGATCCGGGAGTAAGCTCGTCATATCCCATCCGACAGGGGACGAGGGCGAGGAATATTACCGGAAGCTCCGGGATTATGCGGAAATGAACGAGGTCGAGCTCCGCTTTATCGACTGCCTCGTGTCTCCCGGCCGCTCGGCATCACGGGAGAGGCCTTACACGATCGGCGACGTGTACCAGGCGGCGGATCTGGTCACCTATCCCTCGGCGTATGAGGGGTTCGGCAACGCATTCCTGGAATCGATCTATTTCAGGAAGCCGCTGGTAGTGAACCGGTATCCGGTTTTTATAGCTGATATAGAAATTCACGGATTCGACCATATTCGGATTGATGGGTTCGTCACCGGCGAGACGGTCCGCGGGGTCGAGCAGATCCTCGCCGATGATGATCTGCGGAGGCGGAAAGCGGAAAGTAATTATCTGATAGCGCGGGAGCACTTCTCGTACGAACGCCTGGAAAAAACGCTGCTCTCCGTGGTGCAGCGGCTCAAACCTCTATCTCCTTCTTGATGATCATCGCGCTGTCCTCTTCCTCGGGCATGACCCGGAAGATGATGCCCTGTTTGCCTGCGATGAGGCTTCGCGCCTGCAGGTAATTGCGGAGTTCCGATCTGACGCCGCAGACCTTGACGATAACCGCATTCGATATTGCGGCGCCCCTGACGTAGATATCGTTGTCCCTTTTGAATTTTTCCTCCACGGTTTCGACCTTTTTCGGAGAAAAGGTCGGGGCAAAGATGATCCGCGCTCCGTGCTCCCTCATGAAATGGAACCCTCCGTCGTCAAACACGTCGGCGCAGATGAGCACGCCGAAGCTGAACCCGTACGCGCTGAAAATCCGGTATGAGGTTCCCGGCGTGATCTTCCCCTCCTCTGCGAAGAAGAGCCGCTTTTTACGGTACCGTCCCAGGAGCTTCCCATCCTGAAACACGAAGCTCGTGTTGTAGAGCTTTCCTTCAGCAAGCTCCGGCATGGTGCCGCCGATGATCACGGCCGACAATTCGCGCGAGAGAACGGCTATACGCTGGAGCTGGCGCGCCTGGTTCTGGGGCGTCTGGAACTGGTTGGCTAAATTCGGGTTCACGAAAAAATATTCCGGGAAACATACAAAGTGCGGCCTGAATCTGCGCATCTCATCCGCGTCGCTGTGGTTTATAGCGATTCCCAACTGTTTCTGGTATAGAATGACGCGTACCATCATACCTTTTATTCCGATAACCCGTATCGTTCATTCACCTGCTGGTATCGTTTATTCCCTCTTTGATAGCGTACATTCCCTATCGCTTGCGCTCATGGACCATTGCCGTTATTAATAGGGCAGGTACTAACTGTTTCGGTTACATCAAATATT
>Ga0154758_149_pt1 | contig 73862 bp, 60 predicted proteins | sample Rifle2008BG16ft_FD_105766 | JGI IMG/M metagenome (GOLD analysis project Ga0154758, IMG submission 105766) | Spirochaetes bacterium RBG_16_49_21
AATGGGAGGCAGCGGCTAGTGCATCCGTGCACGCCGCTGCATACGCAGCGTCCTGCTGCTAAGGGTGTCGCGGAGCGCGGGTGAGGGCAATTCCACCCTATGAATTCGTTTTACCGTTGAAATTTATATGTTGACTGTTTCTATTTGATTTCAAAATGTAACAACCTGTAACATCCGCAAATTTTTTTAATTGCTTAATCGGAAATGAAGAAGCTCGATCTCCATACGCATACCACCGCCTCTGACGGGATTTATTCTCCGCGGGAGCTGATCGATGCGGCGATACATAACGGCCTTGTCGCCCTGGCGATTACCGATCATGATACGGTTGACGGCCTGCCCGAAGCGGTCAAGTACGCGGCCCGGGCGGGGATCAGATTATATCCGGGGGTTGAGTTCAGCATCGACTATGATGAAGGCTCGTTTCACCTATTGGGAATAAATATCGATTACACCCATGCCGGACTCAGGAAGGAGGTGAAGCGGCTGGCTGAATTCAGGGGCGCGCGTGCGTATAAGATAGTCGAGGATCTGAAAAGGCATGATATAGATATCCCCATTGATGAGGTGCTGGCCCAGTCCGGGGGAGGCGCGATCGGGAGGCCCCATATCGCCCGGGTCATGGTCGATCACGGTTATGCCTCCTCTATCAGGGATGTTTTCCGCGATTATCTGGTGAAGGGAAAGCCGGGCTACGTGAAGAAAGAGCGGATAGAATTCAATGCCGCAATTTCGCTTATCAAGGATTCAGGCGGCATACCGGTCATCGCCCATCCGGTCTCCCTTGAGTGCCGGGACTATGACGAATTTGAAGGCAGGTTGAAGCAATTTATCAATGCAGGCGTGCGGGGGATGGAGGTCTATGCAGGGATGCACACGGTTGACCAGGCGATGCAGTATCGCCGGCTGGCTGATAAGTACGATCTCGTGGTCACCGGAGGAAGCGATTTTCACGGAGACAAGGAAGAAATACTGGGAAATTACACGAAAGAGCGCTCAATTCCCATCGGGATTTATCACCGGCTTGAGGATTATATAAAACGAAGCCGGAATCAGGGAGCCTCATAGGAGTATCAGGAATCTCCCGCAGTGCGTGCACAAGGATATTCCCTTTCTTTCTTTAATCTGCTCGATATAGATGGGCGGGATCTCCATGTGGCATCCGGTGCAGCTGTTCTTTTCCACGATGGAAAAGGGGCTGTTTCTTTTTTTTCTCATCCGCTCGTAGTAGGTCAGCGACCGGTTGTCGATCAGCTTTTTCAGGGATTCTATTTTTTTATTCAGGGATACGCTGTTGTTCCCCTCATCGTATTGCCGGTACAGGCTGTCGAGGCGTATCAACAGATCCAGGTCCGATGACGGCACGCCGGACAGGTTTTCAACCTTGCCGACGCTTGATTTTTCTTTCTCGGAAATCGATTCATAGTAGGACTTGGCTTCTTTCTTTAGAATGGTGTACAGCTTGGCCGGGCTGGGTTCCCCGTCTATCATCTTCTTTTTTTCCTTGTTGGAGAAAATCCGCGCCATCATGCCGATGAGATAGAGGTACTTCGTGCTCATCTCGGTCGGGAAGATGCTGAGGAGGACATATTGTACCGGTTTATCGTCGATGGATTGGTAGTCGATAGGCTGCGCCAGCACGCCGAAAATCGATATGAATTCAGACACGGATTCGGTTCTCGCGTGCGGGATTGCGAAACCGTTCCCGATGCCGGTATTTTCCAGGGATTCACGATGAATGACCTGCGCGTAATAGCGCTCCTTGTTGTTTATTACTTGAAGCTCCTGAAGCTTATCCACCAGCTCTTTTATGACCAATTGCTTTTCGGTGGATTTTAATTTAATGATCTGCTTTTTATCAAAAAATTCTTCGAGCTCCATATTTTTTAACCTTTTTTTAAAGATATTAGACTCGCTGTGAAACTCAACAATCAGGAATCCATTCCCCGCTGCATGCGGCAGGGGAATAATTCTGATATTATTGTAATTTTGAAACAAGTCTATTCTCAGCTGAAAATTGCAATAACCGGGGACATGAGATCAATAGCGGCGGCCTTTGCTTGTGTCTCTTGCTGATGTGCTTACCGTAGCTTCCGTAATGTAGAATTCAACTACTTTTTTAGATTAAGACTGAAAATATCTTGCATTTTAATTATGCATCATATTAGATTTGTTGCATAACTACTCATAATTATTGATTTTTACAACAAGTCTATTGAATAAATGACATGTCTGTCCGGCGTTTATTAATTGTCTCCATAATAGTAATTTTATCCTCAGGTATTGCACCAGATTCATCCGCCAGCGTAAAAGAATCCGCGCTCGCCGGGAAGTGGTATCCCTCAAGTGCCGGAGAATTATCGAAACAGATAGATACATTATTGGAGAAAGCGGTTGTCAGTAAGAATTGCGGCCGGCCGGTCATGCTCATACTTCCCCATGCCGGATACCGGTATTCAGGCAACACCGCGGCCGCAGGATTTCGGACGATAGGCGCCCCTGATAAAAGCAGTATCGATCCGAACCTTATTGTTCTGTTGGGCCCGTCTCATTACAAGGCTTTTCGGGGCTGTTCGATAATCTCGGTGGATTATTTTAAAACCCCCTTGGGAAGGGTAAAACTAAGTAGAAGAATCGCACAAAGGCTTCTCTCCGACACCCTGTTTAAGGAGTATCCTTCCGCATTCGAGCAGGAGCATTCCATTGAGATCCTCTTGCCGTTTTTGCAAAGGATATTCGGCGACAGGCTCTCGGGCGACATTCAGATACTTCCCATACTGGTGGGGGAACTGGACAATGGCGACGCCGAGCGCTCTGCTTCAACAATAATCTCCGCTTTGGCCGGGAGCCGGCCCTTATTTATCATAAGCTCGGATTTTACCCATTATGGACCTGATTTCGGGTATATGCCCTTCAGTAACGTTGGCGGCGAAACAGCTCTTAAATTGAAGGAACTGGATAACGGCGCAATTAATTTCATACTGAAAAAGGATATCGCCGGATTTTCGGATTATATTGAAAAGACGGGAATCACCATATGCGGCAGGAATCCGATAAAAATAGCGCTCGCCATGCCGCTCGCTGGCTTCAGAGCCGAGCGCGTATCCTACGATACATCCGGGAGCGCCACCGGCGATTACACGAATTCGGTGAGCTACGCCTCCATAGTGTACTGCGGCGCTGTCAGGGGAATTGAAGAGTACGGAAAAAATCCCCATAGCCTCACCGCTGACGATAAGAGATTCCTCCTTAAAGCAGCGAGGGATAATATCGTCTCGTGGCTTGACCGGGGAAGGGGGATTCGATTTTTTCCCGCTGCGATTCCGCCCGGCTGCATGGTGAAGCGGGGCGCTTTCGTGACCCTGAAAAACAGCGGGGGTCTGCGGGGCTGCATCGGCAATATTTTCGGAGACCGGCCGCTTATCCAGATAGTGCTTGATTGTTCGTACAATGCCGCATTCAAGGACCCGCGGTTTAAGCCTCTGCGGCCTGAAGAGTTAAAGAGAACCGTGATTGAGATATCGCTCCTTACCGTGCCGGCTCGCGTAATCTCGGTTGAAGAAATACTGATCGGCAGGGACGGCCTTATCATCGAGAGGGGGATGCACCGCGGCCTGCTCCTGCCCCCGGTCGCCGTGGAGCAGAGATGGGATAGAGACACGCTCTTGAGCCAGGCCTGCCTTAAGGCGGGGCTCCCTCCCCACGCCTGGAAGGAGAGAAGCACCACGATATACCGGTTCCAGGCCGTTGTTTTCAGCGAGGAAGATACGAGATGAAGCATGCGCCGGATTACCTGTGCAGAAGGGAATTCTTAAAGAGAGGAGGGCGGTCTTTCTGCCTGTTCGCGCTGGGAAGCGCGGGACTTCCGGCTCCAAATGCCTTGTCCCAATCCAGGCCCGAATATTATGTCAAGCCCGCGCGGATGTGGGAAAAGCTGAATGATCACCGCGTGCAGTGCCTCCTCTGCCCCAACGGATGTCAGATCGACGAGGGGGAGCGCGGGTTATGCAGGGTGCGCAAAAACATCCGGGGGAGTCTGCATACCCTGATCTATTCCCGGATAGCATCAGCGCATGTTGATCCCATAGAAAAAAAGCCGATGTTCCATTTCCTTCCGGGATCAAGGGCATTTTCCGTAGCCACGGCCGGATGCAACCTCACCTGCACCTTCTGCCAGAACTGGGAGCTGTCCCAGGCGAGCCCGGAAGAGCTGGAGGCACAGGAGATCGCTCCCGACGACCTGCCGCGGAGGGCCCAGTCTTCCGGATCAAGGGTCATTGCCTACACCTACAATGAGCCGACCGTGCAGTTCGAGTATATTATCGACTCTTCAGCGGTCGCCCGGAAATACGGCATTCGGCCCATTATCATATCAAGCGGATACATACGGCCTGAAGCGGGCAGAATACTTGCGCGGAACCTTGACGCTGTCAAGATCGACCTCAAGGCCTTTACGGAAAAGTTTTATAGCTCGATCTGCGGTGGAAGCCTCAAGGCGGTGCGCGACAACCTGGTGTCCATATACGGGACCGGGAAATGGCTCGAGATCGTGGTTCTTGTCATACCGACATTGAACGATTCAGCCTCCGAGATCCGCGCAATGTGCGCCTGGGTAAAAAAGAACCTGTCGGCCGACGTGCCCATGCACTTCACCCGGTTCCGCGCCATGTACAAGCTCCAGAACCTTCCGCCCACGCCGGTCTCCACGCTGGAGCGGTGCCGCGCCATAGCACGGGAGGAGGGGATCAGATATCCCTATATCGGAAACGTTCCCGGGCATCAGTGGGAAAGCACTTACTGCCACCGGTGCGAAAAACTGCTCATCCAGCGAAGCGGATACTTCCATGTGGTAAATCAGATCCGTAACGGCTCCTGTCCCTTCTGCGGCACCCGGATTCCCGGAGTGTGGGCGTGAGAGATATCGCCAAAGGTGAGCTCCTTCTCATGGCCCTGCTCATGGGCTTTTCATCCAGTATTGCGCAGATCCTCCTTATCCGCGAGATTCTCACCCTATGCAGGGGAAATGAGCTCATAATCGGCATGATTTTTTCATCCTGGTTTTTGGGGATCTATTGGGGCGCGCGGTACCGGCCGTCCCCGGTGAAAAGAACCCTTGAACGGCGGGTGCTTGTTTCAGTTATTCTGATGCCGGTACTTACCGCTGTTTCGGTTTATTCATCTGGCCTGGTCCAGGTTCTTTTCCCGCGGGCTGCGGGCTCGTTTTACTCTATTTCCACTGAGGTCGTTTTAGCGCTCCTCTTCACGCTGCCGGTGAGCTTCTTTGTCGGATTTTTTTTCCCTGCCCTGGTGTCCCTCATCTCAGGCGAAACCGGGGACAAGTCCGGGGGCCTTGTGTTTTATGCAGAATCCCTGGGCTCCTTTGCCGGCGGCATCGCCTTCTCGTTCGTGCTTGTGGATCGGGCAAATCCCCTCGCCATATCGTCGCTCCTTCTGTCTTTTGCTCTTGGCATTATCCTTGTCCGGGGAAACCGCAGGCTTCTCTTCCTGGCCGCTGTTCCCCTGGTACTGGCGATCTTTTCAGACGGGATCGAAAAAAAGATGTTTGCATATGTGTGGGACCGCACTCATACGGGCAGATTGATCCAGCACCAGCGGACCAAATACGAGACCGTGGCGGTGGAATCATCCGGCGAAACAGTGACTGCGTACGGTGACGGCGTTCTGATATACACTATTCCGGACAGATACGAGGCCCGGGGGATATTCCACCTGGTCCAGTCCCTTCGTCAGGAGCGGCGGAGGATGCTGATCCTCGGTTCAGGCCCGGGCTCGCTTCTCCATAACCTTCTGCGGGCGGATATTGACGCGATCTCCTATTTCGACACGGATCCCGAACTCTGGCCGATACTTCACCCCTACGCGCGCCGTTTTTACGGCGCGCATGACAATAAAAAATTGTCTGTCCCCGGGCAAGACTTGAGGCACTTTTTAAAGAACAGCAGGGACGAGTTCGATATGATCATCACTGTTCCTCCGCAGCCGGACAACATTATGCTCAACCGGTTCTACACCCGGGAGTTTTACGCCCAGTGCAGGGGCCATTTGACCAGCCGCGGCATATTCATCGCCGGCCTGCGCGGGTTCAGCAACTATATGTCGAATGATCTGCGCGATTACATAGCTTCAATTTATGCCGCCTTTTCCCGGGAATTCCCCGTGCACCTGAAAACATCCGGAGACACCATTTACCTGATCGGAGCCAAGCAAAGGGGGATTCTTCCGGAGAGCATTGAAGCCCTCATTGCCGCGTACGGCAGTTCCGCACCGGCGCGAGACAACCGATTTGAGAGAGAGGTCATGCAGAACTTTTCTCCCGATGAGCTTAAGATGTTTTTTGAGCGCACGCAGCTTGATTATTTTGACAGCGTTATTGCGCCACGTGCGCGTACGATAGATGCCAATCGGGACCTGAAGCCGGGAGCGTATTGGAAGAATATAGTTTTTACCGCCTTTAAAGAACAGTCCGCCCTTCATTTCGTGTTGCGCAATTTTGTGTTTATACCCCTGATCCTGCTTGTTCTGACCGGCGCCGCCCTCTGGGATATCCGGAGAAAACATGGCTCTGTAGCCCTGCTCAAGGGGCTTTTCATGTATCTCACCGGGTTTATCAGCATTTCCACCATGATCGTTTTAATTCTGATCTACCAGAATTCGCAGGGCATCGTGTATTACCGGATATCGCTTATCAGCGCCCTGTACATGCTGGGGCTCGCTTTGGGCGGTTTTACCTTTAATCAAAAGCGGATTCTGAAGCTCCCCGTAATTTTTATAGCCATCGCGGCCGCCCTGGGCTCAATGCTGATTTTCGTCGTTCATGAAGCCGGGTTTCTTTATTGGACGCTTATCCCCGTCTTCTCCTTCTTGTGCGGCGCACTGTTCCCTTTGCTCTTTGCCTCGGGCGGGGGCACCGAATACTATACGGCAGCATCGGTGTTGGATTCAATGGACCACTTCGGGGGCATAGCCGGCTCGCTCCTGACCGTCGTGCTTGTTCTGCCGCTCCTCGGGCTGCAGGGAGCGATTGCGCTGAATATTATCTTAAGCCTCTCGGCGTGGCTGATCGCTGTTTTTAGATTCTAAGTTGACTTTATCAATGATAAATCATTTCATGTATCATCAATAATTAACCCCTTTGTCTTGTGTGTTTATATGACCCGGTTTCGATCTACAATTCTGATCTATAGTATTATTTCTTTGCTGTTCCAGGCAGACCTGTTTCCGAAATCGGCGAAATCACCCTATAAGGCGTTGAAGCAATCCAAGAATAAAAAGGTGGGATCGAGGCAGCTCAAGCCGGCTGATCCTGTACTTGAATGGAGGGATTGCGGAGAAGATTGCCTGAAGAGGGTCTTCGGTGAAGAGATTGAGAATATAAGAATTCCCCCTATCAAAGGCATTTTAAAAAATTTCACCCTGCAGGGGGAAAATCTATATCTCCTGGTCCAGAATTTCAATCTCATCGCGGACGCGATATTCGTCATTAGGCGCGATACGGGCAGGATCCAGGCCATATGGGGAATCGGACGACTCAATGCCGAGGCTATTGCCGCTGACGCTCAATCTATCTGGATCTTGAGCGAATCAAAGAAATATTTCCTGCGAAGGCTTTCCCCGGCGGGGAAAGGGATTGAAGATATCGGGATCAATTCCCTGCCTGAAGGAAAAATCAGGGGCCTCGCTTTCGCCGGGGGCAATTTCATATTCACTGTTCATTCTGCGGCTGGAACGGACATATGTATGATCAACCCGGCCGCACGGCTCCCGTCCAGGCTCTATTCGTTCCGCGGCGCTATCCCCGCGATAGCATTTTTTCGCGGCAACCTGATAGCATGCCTGGAAGATTTCGGCACCGATGCAAGCCGGTGGCTGCTCGTCATCAGCCTGAAAAGCGGTTTGAAAAATAAGGTCCGTTTTGTAGACGCTGAACCGCTGGGTTTCGCTGCTTCGGACAGAAGTATTTATATGATGGAGAAGCTGGAGAAGGGGGCCCGCGCGTACCCTTTGGCGGTTCTGCCTGATAAAAACCTTGTGATCACGGATCCGATCATTCGAAGATTGGAGATAACCTTCCCCCTCATAAGCGGCAACTCCAATCCCTATGATGCGGATCTCTGGATCCCGTATCCGATGAACCGGAGATTTCAGAATGTCCGCAAGATTGCCATTGACCCCCGGCCGCATGAAGTGGTTCCGGACCGGTATGGGAACCGATGGGCTCATATCACGTGGCGCGGTGCAAGCGGCAGCGTAAAGGCGCTCTTGAAATTCGACATGCTCAGCTGTGCCGCCGCATACACCCTGGATACGGTGGATACGGCCGAAATGAAAGATATCCCTGAGAAAATCCTGAACGATTCCCTTCAGGAGACCGGGAATTTCGACACATCGAGCTACATTATCAGATCCCACTCCACAAGGATAGCAGCGAACGGCACGTACCTGGACCGGATACTGGCCGTCCGCGACTATATCAATAAGGCGGTTTCATACAGCGGCCGGAATCCGCGATGGCCGAGAGCGAGCGAGTATCTGTTCAGGGGCAGGGGAGACTCATACGGCTGTACGGTCAGCTTTGCCGCACTCTCAAGGTTTTTGGGAGTCCCGGCCAGGGCCGCAGGCGGCCTGCTCCTGGATCGATCTGCGCATAATCAAGCCGAGGAGTGCACAGCCTGGAATCAGGTCTATTTCCCCGGTCGGGGATGGATTGACGTCATTCCCGGCCAGTATAGGCAGGATATAATTGATTCCCCGGGGTGCCGCTCCAACCGCTACTTCATCACCTTTGAAGGCGACTTTGATACAGTCGACTATACCTCCGTCTTTACCGGAACAGAGTGGCTCGGGGTCTGCAGATGGTCAGGCGTTGATACGAAGAGAAAGGCGGATATCGTAATCGGCAGGGTGCTCGTCAAAGCCGCTGAATTGAAGGAGTAAATAAAGTGTCCCCCGGGAGAATACTCATTATCGTTATCGTGCTTTTGGGACACTATTATCCCGGGAGTATTCTTCATGCAACAGACGTGCAGACTTCGCCGATTCTCTATTACCATGAGTCCGCCGAGGAACCGGAGCTTGCACAGCTCATAAATGAGTTCGATTATGACGCGTATCTGTCCGACGGCATCACCGAGTTCGAAAAGATGACCCTGTTGAAGGACTGGGTATATAGTCATATACCGTACGCGCTGAATTACAATGACTCGGAGCTGCGGAATGCGATCCATATCCTCCGCAGAGCGCGGCAGGGGAGCCCGTTCCTCTGCTCCAACATCGCCTCCGTATATCTGCTCTGCTCCGTGAGCAGGGGATGGACCGCGCGGTATATACTTTTGAGAAGGCCGACGAATGAGGAGCATGCGGGAAATGATATATGGTCGAACCAGTACCGGAAATGGGTGTATATTGATCCAACCTGGAATATACATATTGAGAAGAGCGGCATTCCCCTTTCGATATATGAGATCAGGAATGAATGGCTCAAAAACAAGGGGAGCCGGATCATGTATGTTTTCGGGGCCGGGAAAAGCGCCAAGAGATACCGGCCGCGCGATCTGCCCATAATACGGCAAGACAGTGATATCTGGAGATATATTCCCCTTGACCGCACCTGGCTGGGCTATACCCATGAAATTGCACTGCTCGGCAGGAATGACTTTTTTTCCTGCTGCGGCAAGCAAGGATCACCCGCATGGGAGCCGATGTATCTGATCCGTGATAGAACCAACCGGAAGGATAAAATCACCGCTTTTTTTAATAAAAGAAAGCGTTCCAGGCCGAAGCTTCTTTTTTATGACCTCAACAGGGTCGACATCGCAATCTCCCAGCAGAGGGGCACGCGCAAGGGGTTTTATCCGGGCACGGCGGAGGTGAGGCTTGACGCATTCGGGAAATATAATTACACCCCCAACTTTATGGAGTTTCTCGTTAAAATCAATAATGCGGATTGGAAGATAATGGACGACCGGTTTCCGATTAAGCTCGCACCCGGCGTCAATGTCGTGCGCGCCCGGATCATGAACAGGTTCGGCGTTCTGGGCCCGGTATCGGTCAGGAGCATTATAATAAAAAAGCAACTCCACAAATAAATAGGAATGATTAGATATGAAGAATAGGTTAACAATCGCAACCGTGTTGATCGCTCTGTCGTTTGCATACTGCACTGACAAGCGCATAATTCCTGAATCAAAAATCCAATCCCTGTATAAAAATTCCCGGTACCTGAACGATACGGCCGCCTTCCTGGCCGGAATCGATCCGCGCCCCGGGTCCTCGCTGTATCCGGTCACCCGGAACCAGGAGTACGGGTTGTACAGCAAACAGATCGATGGTATATGGGAACAATATAGAACGCACAACCTCATGAAAATTGAGGAGTGGAGGAAGGCCAACATGCCGGATACGGGATCCGGCGCGGTATTGTATCCTTTCAGCGGACCCGACATACTGAATGCACTCGCGTTTTTTCCCGACGCGGACCGCTTTATCATGATCGGCCTTGAGCTTCCCGGGAATATTCCCGATCCGCTTCACTATAAGGGCAGCGTTTATGCCGGGCTGTGGGGCATGAAAAACGCCTTGAGAACCATACTCCAGCTTAATCTCTTCCGCACCAGCGAGATGATGGCGGACTTCAGAAGTGACTCATACAGCAATATCACCGGGATCATGATGTTCTTTCTTGCGCGGTATGGATATGATATTCTGGATGTCAGGAGGATTCATATCGGCAGGTCGGGGATGATAGCGTACGAGCCTTCAAAACCGGCTCATAGAGAGGCGGAGGGCGTTGAGTTCTTATTCAGGAAAAAGAAGGGATCCCCGGTGCAGACAGCCTGCTTCATCAGCGCGGACCTGTCCGACGGCTCCCTTTCCCGTCTGAGGGGTTTTGCGGCGTTTTTGAGCACCCAGAAGAATTTCATAACCTTCACCAAATCAGCCTCCTATCTGCTCGGCTACAATAATTTTACAATTTTGCGTTCTTTTCTGCTGGCCGGCAGCAGGTGCATCATTCAGGAAGACAGCGGCATTCCCTTCAAATACTTTTCCGCATCTGAATGGAAGATATCCCTGTATGGCACGTACCGGGTCATTGCCATTTTTTCCAACAGGTTCCAGCGGGCGCTTGATGCGGCGATGAAAATAAAATCAGCGGGTCCGCTTCCTTTCAGCCTGGGATACGGATTCGTTCCGGAGAAATCGAACCTGATGGTTGCGGAAAAAATATACCGATCAACTAATTGATAAATTCTCGCAGAGACGACCTCACCCCCCGGCCCCCTCTCCAAATTGGCTAACTTCTACCCACATCTCATAAGCCAATCTTTTGGCCCCCTAAATCCCCCGGAGGGGCTAACAACTCACATCTCCATGTGTAAGAACAGGGGATAGGGGAATTGAAGAGATATCAGAGATAATTTTATTTTTTGAGCTTAAATGATTGTTTTTCCTCTTCAATTTTAACAATATTCCGTTAAAAATGTATCTCTATCATCTCTTCTATCTTCTTATCCCCCTTGCTTACACACTTGTGGGTAGTTGTTAGCCCTCCGGGGGGTTGGGGGGCATGAGAGAATCAGATGTGGGTAGAAGTTAACCAAATTGGAGAGGGGGAGTAGAAGGCAAAGCTTCTTGCTTCGGAAACCCTCTCCTTTTTTCCGAGATTAATGGGAGAGGCTCCCAACAGGATGTTGCAGTGCCGAGCGCGGACAGGACGTCCAAATAGCGCTCGGCGTGCGCGGAGCGCGGGTGAGGTCAGAGAAGGGGAGCCCGATGCTGTAACGGAAGACCTCTTGCATGAGCCTTTTCTCCCGGCTGCCGGAGATGATCCGCGGCTGGGAATAGTCGTGTATCATATACGGGATAAGCTCGGTGGCGACGTGCCTCCCCTTGTACAGGTGGTGGCGGGCGATCAGTCCCAACCGGTTATTTTCGCTCTGCATCTGATCAAAGAGAAAATTACCCAGCCCGTACGAGATGAATCTGCCCCGGTAGAACTCAAGCCCCATGGGACGGTGGGCGGATGACGACACAATAATGGTGGCCCCCATGTCCGCTGCGGCATGGAAATAGTTTTTCTGGATCTGGTGGGGTACCGGATCGTTCTCATTGCACCATTGAACCGAGACGAATACGGCGTCAGCCTTTTGGGCAGCCTCCCGTATGGATCTGGCAAAGAGCTCTTTAGACAGGCGCGCGGCCCCGGCCCGGGAACCGGCAGCCCAGGCGATCTCCGGGCCGCATTCGTTAAACCCGATAAAGGCTATAACCGTTCCCTTGACGGTGACAAACCGCACGGTTTCTGCATCGCTTTTCTTCTTCCCTCCGCCGAAATAGGCGATTCCAGCCTGTTCCAGCATCTCAATCGTGCGGGTATTATATTGTGCGCCGTAGTCGTTGTTGTGATTGCCGGTAAGCTCTATCACGTCAAAGCCGGATTTCAATAGTATCTTGAAGTAGCGCAGGGGCGAGCAGAAGATCATGTTGTTTTTCAGCGGATAGGAGCACGGCTCCACAAACGATACTTCATTGGAGGCTATCGCCAGATCGGCGCCGGAGGTTGTTTTTTCCGTGTACCGTATCGGAGAAAACAGGTCGCCTGATTTTTCAACTGCATAAATGAACGCCCTGGTCATGGCCGTCACGCCGGTCTGGACGATTGATAGGTGCGAACCGGGGTCCCATGCCGTCGCGCCCTCCATGACGAAAGGATAGGCATCCGACCGCTCCAGGGAGCGGTCGTCCCGTATCCTCCCCCAGGGCAGGGTATGGCCGATATAGGCGGTCTTGAAAAAGGGGCGTAAACCGCGTACATCGCTCAGGCCGATAAAGCGTCCGTCCGACATGATAGCTTCATCGTCGAAAGAGCGCTCATCGAGTTTCAATCCCGGATACGATTTTTTCAGTTCCTCGGCAACGCCCGGATCGGCAAAAAAACGGATCTTCCCGCCCATTCCGCCGAGCTGCGCAAAATTCCCGATCCTGCCCGAGAGGATTTGGCCGAGGTCTGATTCTGATATATTCGAGAGCGGATTTGTTATATGGAGTTGAATGAAGACGGGCTTTAGTGGTTTCCCGTTTATGCCGCCGACGTGCACAAGCAACGCAAAGAGGATTACGCCCCCTAACTTGATTTTCCCCATAAATCCACTATCATTCTAATTGGAATTATTGTAAAGTAATCTTCGAAGTCTCTTTCCAGGAGGGCTAACTTCTATCCACATTTTCATGTGTAAGATAAGGGGACAAAACTCACTGTCATTGCGAGCGTAGCGAAGCAATCCGCTAATGCAACAAAAAATGACTGTTGTTAATATATAATAATGCTTTTTTTCTATTCTAACGCAGATTGCTTCGTCGCTGACGCTCCTCGCAAAGACATTTGAGGTAGTTTTGCAAGAAGTCTAAGAGAAGTCAGCCCGGAGGAGCGAGCTCAGAATTTAATTCACTCTCCCATATTTTATCTTTACAGGAAGGGATGCAGAGGATATATTTGCATGAGAAGGAGTCGAAAAAGGGGCATATGAGCGATAATTGCGACATCAGAAAGCTCAATAGGGAGCGGCTCACGGAATCGGTCACGAGTTCCGGTTGAGCAGCCAAGATAGGTCCGGCGGACCTATTGGCGGTTATGAAGGGCATCGCCGTTCCCTATGACGGGAACGTGCTTGTCGGCATGGACACGAGCGACGATGCGGGGGTGTACCGGATATCTGAATCAGCGGCCCTGGTTCAGACCGTGGATTTTATTACGCCCATTGTCGACGATCCCTTCACCTTCGGCAGGATAGCCGCGTGCAACAGCCTGTCGGACGTGTATGCTATGGGCGGAAGGCCGCTCACCGCTCTGAACGTCGTCTGTTTTCCGACCGGAAAATTCACGCTCGATATCTTGCGGGATATTCTCACGGGAGGCCTTGCCATGCTGGCCGAGGCAGGAGTACAGCTCCTGGGAGGCCACAGCGTCAATGACCCGGAGATGAAGTACGGCCTTTCGGTCACCGGCATCATACACCCGGACCGGGTGGTTCGCAACGATACGATCAGGGAGGGCGACGTCATTCTCCTGACCAAGCCGCTCGGCACCGGCGTGATCGCCACCGCGCTTAAGGCAGGAGGCGTTGACGAGGGGGTCGTGTCTTCCTTCGTTGTATCCATGACCGCGCTGAACCGGCAGGTTTCGGAAATCATGCTCAGGCATAATCCCCACGCGTGTACGGACGTTACCGGATTTGGACTGGCCGGCCATCTGCGCGAGATGCTGGGAAAAAATAGTATGGAGATCACCATCGACTCGGCAAGCGTCCCCTTGCTTCCCGGAGCACTCGAAGCGGCTGCGAATGGTTTGATGCCGGCCGGATTGTATAAGAACAGGGATTTCGTCGGCGGGCTCTGTTCGGTAAGCGCGTCCGTACGGCTCGAGATATCCGACCTGCTGTTCGATCCCCAAACTTCGGGAGGACTCCTGATCGCGATGAGGGAGGATGATGCTGAGCGTTTTTGCGCAGAAGCGCATGATAAGGGTATCAAAGCCGCCTCGATTATCGGCAGGGTTAAAAAAAGCTCATTCCCGGGGATCACCATAGTATGACGCTTGAATCAGCCGTCATTGAGTGTAGGGGCCGAATTTTGAAGGCGAGGATGATCATCCTCGCCTTCAAAATTCGGCCCCTACTAAAAATACTTGAAATGGGATGAAAAAATCCATATTATTATTAACGTCATCGAGTAAGGCCACACCGGATGAATGATTATAACGACAAGCGGAGCATCCTCATTGTTGATGATATCATAGAAAATGTTGACGTACTTGCCGCGATACTTGAACCGGAATACCGGATAAAGGTCGCTTTAAACGGCACAAAAGCGCTAGAGATCGCCGGCAGCCGGGACCAGCCTGAGCTTATTCTCCTGGATGTCATGATGCCTGATATGAACGGATTCGAGGTGTGCAGTAGGCTCAAGGAAAATCCTTCTACGAAAAGGATACCGGTTATATTCGTCACCGCGCTCGGGGAAGTCGCCGATGAATCCAGGGGATTTTTATCAGGCGGCGTCGATTACATAACCAAGCCGGTAAGCCCGCACATTGTTCTTGCCCGGGTGAAGACGCACCTCGCTTTGTTCAATCAAGCCAGACAGCTTGAGGAGAAGGTGCGGGAGCGCACCCGGGAGCTTAACGACACGCGGGTTGAGATCATCAGGCGCCTGAGCCGCGCGGCCGAGTATAAGGACTATCAGACCGGAATGCACGTCATTCATATGAGCAAGTTCTGCCAGAGCATCGCCCGTGAGATAGGCCTGCCGGAGGAGGAAGTTGAGCTTATAGTGAACGCCGCGCCGATGCATGACGTGGGCAAGATCGGCATTCCCGACCATATTCTGCTAAAGCCGGGGGAGCTCGATGAAGAGGAATGGAAGATCATGCAGACCCACTGCGAGATCGGGTATAATATAATCGGCGAGCATCAATCCGATCTTCTGAGATACGCGGGTCTGGGGGCTCTGACCCACCATGAGAAGTGGGACGGAACCGGATATCCGCGCGGGTTGAAGGGCGGAGACATCCCCTTGATCGGGAGAATCATCGCGGTCGCCGATGTCTTTGACGCGCTTACCAGCGACCGGCCTTACAAAAAAGCCTGGCCTGCGGATCAAGCGGTGGAGCATATCCGGAATGAAAGCGGGAGGCACTTCTACCCTCTTCTCGTCGCCGCGTTTATGAAGCGGCTTCCTGAGATACTGAAGGTGAGAGAGGATTATAAGAATTGACGCATCCGAGCTCACGGGAGATGCGGCGATCCGGAATATGAATAATTACGATCTCTTCAATAATACCAACGACGCCATGTACATACACGATTTATCCGGGATGATCCTTGAGGCCAATCAGGTTGCCGTGGAGTGGATGGGATTTTCCAAAGAAGAATTTCTGGGCATGCGGGTAGAGGATTTGGTCCATTCCGACGACGCCCTCCTGTATCAGGGCCGGATGGATGAGATCCGCAGAAAAGGGAGAGCGGTATTTGAATTAAGGCATGTGAACAGAGAAGGCAAAGTAATTCCCGTGGAGATGAGCAGCCGGCTGATCGATCGTTCCGGAGGAGCGGTTATATCCAGCATTGTCCGTGACTTCTCAAAAAGGAAGAGGGCGGAGCAATCGCTGTGGAAAAGTAAGGAAAAGTACCGGATTTTTTTCGACCGGGTGAGCGACGGCATATCCTGTTTTGAACCGCAGAGGCCGATCGATATCCCCGCCCCACCCGAGAAGGTGATGCATGATTGCCTGAACTCCGTGTGCGTCGAGTGTAATAACGCGCTTCCCGCGATGTACGGCATAAAGCGGGAAGGGATTCTGGGGACGAAGATGTTCGAAGCCGTGCCGTATATTAATGTGATACACCTCATGCTGTCACGCTTTATTGAAAGCGGGTATGCCTTTGACGGCCTTGAGACCCGGGAGTACGATAGTCGGGGAAATGAAAAATTTTTTTTGAACAGCATGTTCGGCGAGATTCTGGATGGGCGGCTTACGCGCTTATGGATACGGCAGAATGACATCACGGACCGCAAACGCGCAGAGAAAGACCTGATCCGCTATCGTGATCGTCTGGAGGAGCTGGTGAACGAGCGTACGGTCGAGCTTGAGCGGAAGAACGCGCTGTTGGCTGAAGAGATACTGGAGCGCAAAAAAATCGGGGAAGCCCTGCTCCGGGAAAAAGAATTTTCCGAGATTGTTATTAACAGCCTCCCGGGAATATTTTATGTTTTTAATGAAAAGAGGAACGTGATCCGCTGGAATTACAACTATGAAATTGTTACCGGGTATGTTCCGGAAGAAATCACGGAGATGGACCCGTTTGAATTGATCGACCCCGAGGACCGGGAGGCGGCGCTTCAGGCCGCTGCATCCGCGGATGAAAAGGGATTCTACATGCTGGAGGCGAGGCTGAAGGCAAAATACGGCGTTTCCTATCCGTATATATTCACCGGGCAGAGGATAGTCATCGATAATGAAAATTATATCATGGGGATGGGGCTCGATATCACCAAGCTGAAGGCAAACGAAGAGGAGGTGAAAAAACTTTCGCTCGCGGTTGAACAGAGCCCGGTGATCGTATTGATAGCTAATGTTGGCGGAATAATCGAGTATGTCAATCCTACCTTCACGAGGGTTACCGGTTATCTTCAGGAGGATGTTGTCGGCGGTGACGCCGGTTCACTCCTGTCGCGCGATATGCGGGAGAGCTATTTTGACAAGATCTGGGATATACTCCTGGACGGGAAGGTATGGAAAGGAGAACTGAGGAGCAGGAAGAAGAACGGAGAGCTCCTCTGGAACATGGTCTCCATTTCGCCGATCTTCGAAAAGGAGGGGTGCATCACCCATTTTGTCGCGGTCAGCGAGGATATCACGGAAAAGAAAAAGGCGGAGCAGGCGCTTGAGGAGGCTAAAAACGCGGCGGAGTCGGCCACGCGCGCGAAGAGCGAGTTCCTGGCGAACATGAGCCATGAGATCCGCACCCCCATGAACGCCATAATCGGCATGAACCACCTGCTCCAAAAAACCGAGCTCTCGCCGAAACAGCGTGATTACGTGAACAAGATCATGGCCTCCTCGCAGAACCTTCTTGCCATCATCAACGATATCCTGGATCTCTCCAAGATCGAAGCGGGCAAGCTTACCCTTGAAAGCATCCCCTTTGATCTGAATGACGTTTTAGGAAATCTCTCGAACGTCATATCGTTGAGAGCCCAGGAAAAAGGCTTACAGCTTGCCATCACTACCGGCGGGAATGTGCCGTGGAACCTGATAGGCGACCCCTATCGCTTGGGGCAGATTCTTCTCAATCTCGCGGGAAACGCGGTGAAATTCACCGACAAGGGCGAAATTGTTGTTTCAGTCGAGCTGCTGACCATACGTGAAAAGAGGGTGCTTCTGAGATTTTCGGTGCGCGACGCCGGCATCGGGTTATCCGACAAGCAGCGCAACATCCTCTTCCATACGTTCACCCAGGCGGACAGCACCACTACGAGAAAGTACGGCGGAACGGGGCTCGGACTTGCCATCTGCAAGCGGCTCGTTGAAATGATGGGCGGCGAGATAGGCGTTCAAAGTACTCCCGGCGAAGGGAGCGTATTTTCATTCATCGTGATTTTCGGGCTCGAGGCGTTCGGGCACGAGATTCCCGGCCATGGTCTGCCGGCACCGGCGGACGGCATGCCGGATCAGGCCGGAGAGTCATCCGGGGGAGTAAGAGGCGATGTGGACCGGAAGACGATATCAAAGCTTATAAGTGACTTCGAATCTTCCCTTGAGAGAAGCGAAACCCAGGCTCTGAGGGATTTTGCCGCTCTCCGGGATGCTCTGCGTGAGCCTTCACTACAGGATAAACTTGAGGAGATAAACCTTATGCTGAGCAGGTATGATTTCGACGGAGCGCTGGCAGCCTTCCGAGAGTTGAAGGATAGAGTTTAATTTTTTGTTGATGTTTTTCTATAATAGAAAAAGAATATGAAGGCGGGGTCCAAATCTGGAAGAAAAGTCTGGGTTCCCGGGGAGATGTATGGAGAACTTCAAGGGAAAGGGCGGATCTGATTTGATTAGGTTCGACTTCATTATAGAACAATGCCCTTATTGCGGAAATCCGTATCCGGTTAGAGATGAAATAACGGCGTGCCCCGTATGCGGGGGCGATCTTACAATGCACCGGACGGTTTTAGCCAGGAGCACCCCTCCCTCCCCCTTGATGGGGGAGGGTCGGGGTGGGGGTGATTTTGTATGAAAAAGTTCACCCTCCCCTGGCCCCTCCCATCAAGGGAGGGGAACCACTTTTAACAAAATACGCCTAAGTCGAATAGTTACAAAGAAGGAGCGTAATCATGCGGCAGGTGATACGAAGAGAAAATATCCTTACAAACAGATTTGTAAAACTCATTGAAGAAAATTACAATACTCTTATCGAAATATTCATGAACGATCTCCTGCGCCATCCGGAGACCGACGCATACCGCACCGTGGATCAGGAGAAGCTATACCAGTTCAGCGTGTTGATCTACAAGGATCTGTCAAAATGGATATCGCGTGAATTTCCCAAGAGTAAAATTGAGGAGCGGTACGTCAAATTCGGGAGGGAGCGCTTTGATATGGGCGTACCCATACAGCAGGTGATAAAGGGGCTTATTCTCCAGCGGAGGCACATCTGGCTTTTTGTAATGGACAAGATGTATGATGATAAAACCGATTATATGGAGGCGCTCATCCTGAACAACCGGGTGACGCTTTATTTTGACCGGGCCCTTGTTTACATGGCGCAGGGATACATGGAGATGCTGGACAGAAAGCTGCGTTAGTCTTTGTGATCGATATTCCCAAGATGGAAAAAAAATTCATGAAAAATTATACCCTCGATGATATGAGCAGTTTTTTCCGCTCAATCGGAGAGAAGGATTATCGCGGGAGGCAGATCTTCAACTGGCTCTATGAGAAGAACGCGGGCTCTTTTCATGAAATGACGGATTTCTCCAAAGAGCTCAGGGGCCTTCTCGATGAGAATTTCTCCGTAGACGCGCTCCATTGTGTCGAGCGGAGTGTGTCGTCTGTTGATCAAACCGAGAAGTATCTTTTCAAGACCCATGACGGCCACTACATTGAATCCGTGCTCATACGCAATGAGGGCTCCGATGAGGCCCGGCTTACCATATGCCTTTCAACCCAGGTCGGATGCGCGATGGGCTGCGGGTTCTGCGAGACCGCGAGGCTCGGCTTTATCAGGAACCTTGAAGCCGCCGAGATCCTGGATCAGATCTGCCTCGTGCGGCGGATATCCGGCCAGCGGAACAACAACGTGGTGTTTATGGGGATGGGCGAGCCGTTTTTAAATTATGACAACGTTCTCAAGTCCGCCGATATCATGAACTATACGTTCGGATTCCACATTTCCGTGAGAAAAATAACGATCTCCACATGCGGCATCAGGGACGCGATCGAGCGGTTCATTGACGAAGGCCGGCCCTATAACCTGGCGATTTCCCTGAACGATACCCTGTCTGAAAAGCGCCGGCGCATAATGCCGGTTGAAGGCAGATATCCTTTCGCGGAAATCGTCCGGCTTCTCAATGACAAGTTCCCGGCTTCACGGAACCGCCTCACCATCGTGTATGTCATGCGGGAGGACAACATCTCTTCGGAAGATGCGCGGCGCCTCAAAAAAATGTTCAAATACAACCGGATTAAGCTGAATCTCATTTCTTTGAATGAGGGCTCCCATGGATACGGCCGGCCTTCCGATGAGGAGGCGGCGCGCTTTGTGAAGGAGCTTGAGATCATGAATGTTCCGATCACCTTCAGGAAGAGCTTGGGAAGGGATATCTCCGGAGCCTGCGGCCAGCTCTCCGGGAAGAGGTATGCGGAAGAGGTGATCCATTCATGGTGATAGTGCAAATTTTAAAAAAAATATTCTCCTGGATCGGAACGCATAAAAAGATCGTGTTCATCTATGCTCCGGGAGGAGCGGCATTCATTTTAATTTCCTTCGTGGTCGTCATATTTCTCATGTGGCAGCATGATAAGGATGACGCCCTGAAAAAGCTCGCCAAATACAAGCAGCTCATTGACCGGACAGAAGAGCTGAAAAAGGGATACACCTATACCTACAGCAGCGTGGACCTCAGCGCCAAGGTCGTGGATATACCGACGAGGATTTATGACCGGAACGGCGAGATCATCGGCGAATTCTTTGAACAGAAGAGGGAGATCGTACCGTACGATTTCATCCCTGCCGGGCTCATAAAGGCAGTGATCGCGAGCGAGGACCGGGATTTTTACCAGCACCGGGGGATCAGCTATAGAGGAATATTCAGGGCGTTCCTGGTAAATCTCGTGCATTTCCACGTGGTCCAGGGAGGGAGCACCATCACCCAGCAGCTCGCCAAGGTGCTGTTTACCGATATGGAAAGGAATTTTAAGCGAAAGATATATGAGACCTTCTGCGCGCGGGAAATCGAAAAGCGGTATGACAAGCAGGATATTCTCTCCATGTACCTGAACCTTATCTATTTCGGCAACGGCGCTTACGGGGTGGAGTCCACCGCAAAGATGTTTTTCGGCACTTCGGTCAGGGAGCTTTCGTTCGTTGAATGCGCCATGATCGTCGCCACCATATCGAATCCGAAAGTCTATTCGCCCCTCTCAGACCTTGATGCGGCAGTCAAAAAGACGAGGCGGATACTCGAGTCCCTTGTGGACGCCGGCTATGCCGGCCGGGGCAAAGCGGCATCGATGTACGAGGGGTTCCTGACGAAATGGGAGGTTAATTTTGATGAGGCGGGCAAGGCGGGATCCTCCCTTATCGGGAATTTTGTCTACAGCTCGTACCGGATCAACCGGGCGCCTTTTTTCAACGAGAGCATACGCCGGATACTGGTCGAAAAATTCGGGGAAGATGCCGTCAAAAAAGGCGGGCTCAAGGTGTACACGACCGTTGACGCCGCGAAGCAGGACGTTGCAATCAAATCCCTGAGGGCCGGGATCGAGCGGCAGCGCAATTATCATCTGAAGCTCTCAGAAAGGATTAAGAACAGGACACGGGCGGAAAAAGAGATGGAAAAGGCTGCCAATATCGAGGGGGCTCTTGTTTCCATCGACCCCGTCACCGGTGAGATTCTCGCCTATGTCGGCGGATATGAATTTTCGGCAAAGAGCCAGAACGATCATGTGGCGCAGATCAGGCGCCAGCCCGGATCGTCGTTCAAGCCGCTAGTCTACGCCGCCGCGGTTGAGAGCAGGGACATTACCCCTTCCACTGTTTTTATTGATGAGAAGACGGCGTTCACGGGAGGGTACACGCCGCGGAACTACGACGACCGGTATAGGGGCGAGGTCATTGCCCGTGAAGCCCTCACAAAATCGATCAACGTTATCGCGGTCAAGATTCTTGAGAAAACCGGTTATGACGGTATCATGAAGACATTGAAGAAGGCGCTGTATTTGTCTGATGCGGACCTCCGGGAGCGGTTCGGGAGAACGCTTTCCCTTGCTCTGGGGAGCTATGAGCTCTCGCCCCTTGAGAGCTGCGTCCTCCGGGCCGTGATCGTCAACGGCGGGGAATATGTGAGGCCGTATGGGATCAGGCAGGTAAAGGATTACAATGACAACGTCGTATGGAATAATGAAGAGGAGGTTTCACGCCTTACTGACGAGAGGAGAAAGGAGCTCGGGAAAATCATCGATCCGGTCGCCTGCTCGATAACCCTGAATATGCTGAGGGGCGTTTTCGAGGAGGGCGGCACCGCCTACGGCGCGGTGCAGAATAAAAAAATTGATTTTCAGATAGCGGGCAAGACCGGGACCACCACGAATTATAATGATGCGTGGTTTGTCGGATGCACCTCCAACACGGCCACTGCTGTATGGATCGGGAACAAGGAAGGCGCTATCTCACTCGGATGGGGCCGGGCAGCCGCCTCCCTTGCCGCACCGGTTTGGGCCGACTATATTACCGGTATCTATAAAGGCGATCCGCCTGCTGATTTCAAAATCCCGGACCAGGGAGTATCCATGGAAAAGATATGCCTTGATTCGGGCGAGGTGGCCGGCAGGAACGGGGAATGCCCGAGGGTATCCCGGGAACTCTATTATTCCGGGTCCGAACCGGGCCGCTACTGCCATATTCACGTGCTCAAGGAAAAGACCGGGGAGGCAGGCAGGGAAACAGATGAGGGGAAGAAAAAGGATGAGACAAAAAATTAAATCGCACGCTTTAATTATCATTGCCGTTCTGTCGTTCATGTCGTTCCGGTGGCCGGTCGATGACGGTTCGGTAACCTCGACCTTCGGTGAATCACGCTGGGATCATTTTCATGACGGGGTTGATGTGGTCTCCGGAAAAAGCCGGGTCTATCCCGTGGAGGCGGGCGTCCTCCTGTTTTATTGGGACAAGGCGCTCTTTCCCATGGAAAATTATCCGGGCGGCGGGAATTACAAGGTGCTGGGACACCGCAACGGCCTTTACTCGATCTATATGCACCAGGAGAACGGCATGCCTTCGAAAAGCATTTATACCGGGAACGATCCCGTCGGCACAATGGGCGACACCGGCCATTCCTTGAACCGCCACCTCCACTTCTCGATCCTCAACGTCAACCGGAGAAGCTCGATAAATCCTCTTAAGCTCCTTCCCGTTTTTCCGGACAGCAGGCCGCCTGAGATTAAGGAGATCGCGTTTAAAATCGGGGACAAATATGTCATAGTGCGGGACCGGTCCAATATACGCCTCACCAGGAATTATCCCCTGTTGGTCAGAATCGTCGATTCCGCCAGCGGTCGGGAAAACCTGGGGATTTACGAGCTCTCGGTGATTTTCAACGGCAGGAATATTCTGAACTTTAAATGCGATTTCCTCTCTTTTTCGAAAGGCCGGTTGAACATCGGCGGCAGGGGATTTGACGATCTATTCGACCGGAAAGGTTATTATAAAGTTAAAGGAGTGGTTTATGCCGAAGGCGAGAATGTATTCAAGGTCAGCGCCTCCGATTATTCAGGAAATCAAACGGAGAAAGAATTTATTTTTAACGTAAAATTGGATATGAACAAGTAAGTCTCTTTCGGCTATGGATCAATTTACCGTTGAAATCATCATATTGGCTTTATGCTTCATTCTGGGAGCGTTCTTCTCAGGATCCGAAAGCGCCTTTTTTTCGCTGACAAAGTCGGACATACACCGTTTTTCCCAATCAACCAACAGGAAAGAGCGATCCATTTACAAATTGATGAAGAATCCGCAGAAGATCCTCATCACGATTCTGGTCGGCAATCTTTTTGCGAACCTGATCTTTTCCACGATCTCCACGAAGCTCTTTCTCAATGTATGGCCTGACTGGGGGCATTTCATATCTATTGCGGTGGTCACGCCGCTCGTGATCATATTCAGCGAAATTTCTCCCAAGATAATAGCCTTGAATTCATATAAGGCTACTTCAAAAAATTTTCTGCCCCTTTTGCAGCTTTTTCATGTCCTGATATTCCCGGTCCGGTTCCTGCTCCTTCTGTTTACCGATGCCATGATGAGGATATTCGATCTCAAGCTCACGCATAAGAAGATTACCAAGGACGAGTTGGGCGTAGCCGTCAGACTGGGTGAAGAGCAGGGCATCATCGCGAAAGAGGAGGGAACATTTATCGAGAACGTCATACGGTTTTCAAAGAAGGACGCCTCGAACATCATGTTCCCCCGGAGCAGCGCGGTTTTTATTCCCTACGGCATGTCCATCAGGAAGGCAATGAAGGTCTTCCTCGAGTCAGGGGTGATCAGGATTCCGGTGTACCGGCAGGATCTCGACCATGTCATCGGCGTGGTGGATTCGCGGGAGCTGATCCCTTATTATTGGGGGTATAAAAAGGCGCGGAACATAAATCGCTTTATACAGGAAATCAAGTTTTTCCCCGCTTCGCGCGAGCTCCATGATCTCTTGAGTGATTTTCTTTCCGAGGGTATCCAGATAGCCATCGTCGTCGACGAGTACGGAGGCACGGCGGGCGTGGTGACCCTCAACAAGATCCTGTCGGAGCTCATGGGAAGGGACATGACGAAATGGGAGGATGACTCCAAGCACGTGGTCAGAAGGATCGACGGCAACGTGTCGATAATTTCCGGGGAGATGCAGATAGATGATTTTAATTATAGATTCGGGGAACAGCTGGTGAGCAGGAACGCGGATTCCATCGGCGGCTATATCATAGAAATGCTGTCCTCTATCCCCAAGCGGGGAGAAGTCTTCAGCACCAAAAAATACGTACTCCGGGTCCGGTATATTAAAAGGAATAAGATTGAGACCGTAGAGGTGATTCCGAGGAATCCTTTCGAGGAGATCAAGCGATGATTCTCATCATGTCGCATTATCTGCTGTATATTATTTCTATTTTCATCATGATGCTTCTTCATTTTTTCGTGTCAGGGGTCGAGACCGCGCTTCTGACCTCTGACAGGATACGTCTCGAGGATCTGTCCGGATCCGGCACCAGGAGCGCACGGCGCGCCTTGGCAATACTTGACAACATCGAAAACGCCATCATCATGATACAGATAGCCGTCAACGTATTCGAGATTGCGGCTACGGCATTTATCGCCTATCTGGCCACCACGGCGTTCTTAATCGATGAACCGAAGCTGGTTCTCGTGGCCGCGGTGCAGACGGTCGTCTTTTTATTGTTGTGCGAGCTTTCCCCCAAGATAATAGCGCGCGCCAATGCGGAGAGGTTCCTCATGTTCAGTTCGTATCCGGTGGCGGTTCTCCTGGTCGTTTTTAAGCCTCTCGTGGCATTCGGATTCGCCATTTCCGGAATTCTCAAAAGGATCTTGAATGTTGCCGATTCCGGGCGCATGATCCTCAAGTCGCGTGATGAGATCGATACACTGTTTAAAATCGGAGAAGAGGAAGGGGTCATCGACGAGGAGCACCAGGTCTATGTCTCGGAGATATTGACGTTCAAGGATATCACCGCGCGGGAAGTCATGACACCGACGATCGACATCGTGTCCGTGGAGATCAATCAGGATGTCCGCGTTCTGGCGGATACCTTTGCAAACACAAGGTTTTCAAGAGTCCCGGTTTATGAGAAACGGGTCGATAATCTCATCGGGTACGTTTTTTACCGTGACATTCTGAAAAACAGGAATTGCAAGCGGATACAGGACGTCATGAACAAGGTTCACTATGTGCCGACGACCAAAAAGATAGTGGAGCTGTACTTTGAGATGCTGGAAAATCTGATCCCCGTGGTCTTTGTTGTCAATGAATACGGCGCAGTCGTCGGTATGGCAACCCACGAGGATATAGCAGAAGAGGTCGTGGGCGAGATCCACGCGAGCGATCAGTCGGAGGAGGAATTGATAATAGAGCTGGGCAGAGGGAGGTATCTTGTAAGCGGCAAGCTGGATATTGAGTTCTTTATGAAAAGATTTAATGCGGCCATTGAAAAAAGGGGATTTGAAACCCTCTCCGGCTTTATCGCCTACCGGATGGGCAAGATACCGAAAAAAGGCGACCGCTTTACCTACGACAAATACACGTTTATCATCGAGGAGGCAACCGAGCGCTCAATTGACAAGGTAATACTGCAGTCTGCAAAAAAGAAAAGAAGGGCTACCGAAGGAGCATAGGCCCCAGATTATCCTTGCCGCCGAGGACATGCACATGGATGTGCCATATGACCTGGCCGCTGGACTTCCCGTTGTTTATGATCACCCGGTATCCCTTCTGATCGATCCCTTTGATTTTGGCGACCTCTTTTACAGCCAGGAATACATCGGCCATCATGAAGCTGTTGTTGCTGTTTAGATCCTCGATTCTCTCCGCATGAATTTTGGGGACGATCAGAACATGCACCGGAGCCTGCGGATGTATATCCTCAAACGCGAATACCGTATCGTCCTCATAAACTTTTGTTGCAGGCGTTTTTCCGTTTATTATGTTGCAGAACAGGCAGCCCATAGGTCAGTCCTTAAATAAAGTAGTCCCCCTCCCTTGAGGAGGGGGACTACAGCTAAAAAAGTCAAGGATTTATTACGAATGCGCACTATTGATAATATAAAAATAATCGTCTATCACGGGCAGGATAAAGACAACCCGATAGTCCGGAAGTTCAGGGAACTCAAAGGAAAGGAATTCATCGAATGCGATGAAAGCCGGACCATGGATTCCGCCGCGGCACGGTTAAAGAACGCCGGCGTGCCCTCAAAAGAGGTCGTGATATTAAAACAATATAAAGGGAGGATAATCCGGCGCTGTCCGGGAACCCCGGGAATGATATGCTGCAACTACATGATTATAAACACGGGATTCAATTGCCTGTATGACTGTACGTACTGCTTCCTTAACACATACCTCAATTCGTACGGTATCGTTCAGTTTATCAACGAGGGAATATCCATGTCCGAACTGAGAGCTTTGACTGCTGAAAAGGCCGCAGTACGGATAGGCACCGGCGAGTTTACCGACTCCCTGATGCTTGACCAGATCACCGGCATCGGCGCGTCCCTGATACGGAGCGCATCGCATTACAGAAATCTCTTTCTGGAGCTGAAGACAAAATCAAGCAACATCGAACACCTTCTTTCCGTCCCGGATAAGGGGAACGCGGTGCTGGCATGGAGCCTGAACACTGAACGAAACATACGGCTGTATGAGGCCGGGACAGCAGCACTGGACGCGCGTATTCAGGCAGCCGCGGCTGCCTGCCGGGCGGGATACCTCGTGGCTTTTCACTTCGATCCTATTATTATATATCCGGATTGGGAGCGTGAATATCTGGACGTTCTGGACAGACTTTTCCGTGCCATAGATGCGGAGAAGGCGGCCTGGATATCCCTGGGGTGCTTCCGCCACAGTCCCGGATTTAAGGAGGCCATGCACGGCGCCTCTTCCGGCCCGAGCTTGACCGCGGGGGAGATGTTCCCGGGGCCTGACGGCAAATTCAGATATCTGAAGGGGATCAGAATCGGAGTTTATCATACAATGCTCGATCGGATACGATCATATGGCGGCACTACTTTCGTGTATCTTTGCATGGAATCGGCGAGCGTGTGGCGATCTGTGTTCGGTATCGAATACAAGAATTCGGATGAGCTTGAATCCGCTTTCGGCAATCACCTGAAAAACTATTTTATCCAATAGTCTTTTCGCATGCCCCCCAAACCCCCCAGAGGGGCTAACTTCTACCCACATCTCCATGTGTAAGAACAGGGGATAGGGGAATTGAAGAGATATCAGAGATAAGTTTATTTTTTAATCTTAAATGATTGTTTTTCCTCTTCAATTTTAACAATATTCCGTTAAAAATGTATCTCTATCATCTCTTCTATCTTCTTATCCCCCTTGCTTACACACTTGTGGGTAGTTGTTAGCCCCTCCGGGGGATTTAGGGGGGCGAGAGACTTGATTTAAAAATGTGGATAATGATTAGATTAAAGGGAAAGACGTGTAATAGTAATTATTAAAGAAACCAATTAAATTTCTTGACCAAATATTGCAATGCGTGTCAGATATTTTTTGATAAAAGATGCTTTACTCGGCATCACCATAGAATTTCTGAAAATTTACTGATATTCGGGAGAGACGGCACCGTGGATGAGCGGGATTTTCGTGAATGCCAGAGGGAGCTTAAGAACATAATGGCCATGCTGGCGGAACTTTATGGTTCCGTGGATATTGATGCGCTTAAGAAAAAGGCCGCGGGCCTGCATCAAAAGACTCTCAATGAGGAATTCTGGCATAATAAGGAGCTGCTTGCCAAAACCAACCGGGAGATCAGCAGCCTCAGGAGGAGAATCGATCCCTTTGAACATCTCATGAGCGAGATGAAGGAAGACGCCGAGCTCTTCGAGATGGCCGTGCAGGAAGGCGACGCTGAGGTGGTGAAGGATATCTGCGGGAAGATCGAGGCCTACAGAAAAAAATTCGGCGAGATAGAGACGCTTGAGCTTCTTTCCGGCGATGATGATTTCAGCAACGCATTCGTCGCCATACATCCCGGCGCCGGCGGCACGGAATCGCAGGATTGGGCGAACATGCTGTTTCGGATGTACTACCGGTGGGGCGAGCAGAAGGGTTTTGCCGTTGAGGTGATTGATTATACGCCGGGTGAGGAAGCGGGCATCAAGAGCGCCACGATCCAGTTCACGGGGGAGTACGCCTATGGGTTGCTCAAGGCGGAAAAGGGGATTCACCGGTTGGTGCGGATATCCCCTTTCGACGCGAATAAGAGGCGACATACCTCATTCGCCTCCGTGGAGATTATCCCCGAGGTTTCCGAGGATATAGAGGTCGATATTAAGGAATCCGATCTGAGGATCGATACCTACCGTGCCTCAGGCGCCGGCGGCCAGCATGTCAACAAGACGGATTCCGCGGTGCGGATAACGCACATGCCGACCGGAATCGTGGTCCAATGTCAGAATGAGCGTTCGCAGCATAAAAACAAGGCTTTTGCCATGAAGGTACTCAAGGCCCGGCTCTATGAGCTTCGCAAAAAGGAATTCGAAGACAAGCAGCAGGAGAAGATCGGGGAAAAGAAGGAGATATCATGGGGCAACCAGATCAGATCATACGTTTTCCAGCCGTACACCATGGTGAAGGACCACCGGACCGGCGAGGAAACGGGAAACATTGAACAGGTTTTTGACGGCGGAATTGACCGGTTCATTTACGCATATCTGCGCGCCATGACGTAACTATAATCATTCATTATGAAGCTGACCATCAACCAACTTGCGCGCCTTTTTGAGAAATACGGCGACGCTATTGAAATCAGATATTTCGATGATGTCGGAATCAATAATGAGAATTACTTTGTATCGGGTGATCTTGTTTTACCGGTGCATCTCCGGAGGTTCTCGGAGAAAAATATTGCCGAGATTGAGGTATTTTATACTCCTGCAGTGCATGAATATCTTGCACGGGAGTTTCCTCTTGAATTTAGGCCTGCCTATGCCAAAGCCACCTTCACCCAGATGGACAGGATTCTGGAAGGCTTGAAGAACGCCAATTCGCAATCGAAGAGGAAACGCTTCATCCGCATGGTCGGCGATGTGTACGGCATGGACCTGAACAGGGGCAGGCAGGTAATTCTTCTCAGGAACGACGAGCCGCTTGACTACAGAAAATGGAACAATTTGAAGCGGGATATAGACCAGAGCCAGTTGTTTTCCTATAGAAATTCTGAATTAATAATTATAATTTTTGTCAACTTGACCCTCAGCGACCGGAAGATCTATATCGAGCACTTTAAAATCAATACGGATCTTATATCCCTCATCGTCACGCGATGCCGGGAGACGGCCCACTGTATTTCGCCCGACTTCATCCCGACCGAGGATGTGGTATCCGTGACCGATCCCTCTCTGTTGATCGAGGAGTATATACGCAGCAGCGCCCGCCTTATTATCATAGGGGAAAAACTTGAAGATGCGGACAAGAGAGCTTTATTGCAGGTAAGAAATTACGATAAATTCGTCCGTCTCCTCGTGGTTCCGGCCCTGGATCATACAAACATCCAGGATTTTTTAACGCAGACGCAGCTCGTGTATAACAACGACCGATGGCTGTAACGGAAATGTTCCTCAATGCTCCGGGAGCGCGGTATTCGTCTTGAGTATGGCGGGGTGACGTATTGAAAAAAAAATTCTATGAGCGGCTGAAGAAAAATCTGCGGCCGTTCGATTTCGGCAAGGAGATCGGGCGGGAACTGGGCACGACGGACGTGGGGAAATACCTGAGAGGCATACGCCCCAAAAAAGAAAAATTATTTCTCAGAACATTCGACAGCGATGCGGTCTACGATCTGCTGAAGCGGGTAAACCTCCTTGCTCATCTTGCGGAGCTCGGCTATGGGAACGTCAAGATCAGAATCGACGTCGATGACGCTGAAATCAATTATCTGAATTTATATTATGACACGATCGATCCGGAGAACATTCTGTTCGACCTTCGACTGAGCGAATCGAGATTCATCCCCGATGAAAAGTATTTCGGAGAGGGCAGGTACGACACCTACGACGTAATCGTCATCGAATGGCTGTCCGCTCAGGACCCGCGGCGCCCTTTTTCAAGCGGTAAACCGCAACTCCCGGGGCAGAGGTATCCGGGACTCGGCATTCTCCGGCACTGCTTCGAAATCATGTCCATCATGGGAAGGAGCCTGGGGAAGGACGGCTTCATCGATGTTCCGGACCATATCCACGGCGCGATCATGTATGCGAAAAAGTTCAAATTTTTCGACCCCGCCCATGAGGGCGTAGTGCGTGCGCTTATGAGGGACTTGAAGGATTATTCGCTTTCGGACATATCCTGGGGGATACTCACCCGGAGCATCATTGAAAAATACAAAAATCAGCCGCAGCCGTATGATCCGTCGGAGCAGGTGTATTATATTTCAGACCGGCTTCGGAATTATTTTCACTCCAGTAAATATAGAACGCTTTTTCGGAAGTATTACGGGCGGAAACATTTCAAGTTCAATTATGAAGAGATGCTTGAAAAAAAAGAGAAAATTCTTGAGACAAAGAGCATGGTGGAGCTTTAGCATCTCTTTGCAAAAGACATTCCGGAGATCGGGCGCATAGTCACGCGGAATAATGATATTTCAATGCGCTGATTCTCGATATCTCGTTGATCCTCTCTTTCAGCTGGAGCGATTCCGCCGTCATTGCTTTCATAAGAAGCTTCCGTTTACCGAAGAGAAGTTCAATCATCTTCCGGATTTCATTCCGCAATGATACGATTTCTTTGATCTCATTCTTTTCAGAGTTGAGGCGGGAAAAGATCCCCTTCTTGTCCGATCCGATGATCTTCGCCAGGTCGTTCTCAATGCCGGAGATGCGGTAGTCGGCAGTATCGATCTCTTCAATAATCGCCTTGTCGGTTTCTATGATCTCGAGTATCTTTTCCAGATTTTGTGTTTTTATATAATGAAGTTTGTCCGATTCGCTCAGAAGCAGTTTTTTCAGGGAGTTGAGCTTTTCCCTGTAGGGTATGGTCAGTTCGGCGATGATTCTTTTTACATCATCCCTCAATGCTGAAATTCCCTTTCGCACCGATATTGGATCTATCGGCAGTCGATTCGTTCGCAGATATTTTATCCCACGCGTCGCGCAGCTCTTTCAAGAGCTTCACGACCCCTTTTATCGTTTCCGGGTCCTTTTTAATGTTGGCTTCCAAAAGGGTCTTTTTGAAATACATGTACAGGTTAAATAAATTTTGCGAGATTTCTCCGCCCTCTTTCATGTTCAAAGAGAGGAGCAGCTCCGTGATGATATCCTGGGCTTTTATAATATTATTGTTTGCGACGTCGTATGTTTTCGGGTTCATGTTGTCAATGGCGATGGTCAAAAACTTTATTGCTCCGTCATAGAGCATGACGATCAGTTTTCCCTGATTGGCCGTTGCGATCTGAGTCTTCTTATATTCATTGAAAGGATTTTTTTCAGGCAGTGCCATTACTACCCCCATTGGCATAATAAAAATATACAGGATCCCGCTTAATTATCGTAAAAAAGGGCCCAAGACTGAATCATTAATTCCCGACCGGCCGGCTCTTTTTAATGTTTTGTCACGGCTTGCTGAAGATTGACTCGATTCTCTTTAATATTTCCTCGTATTTTTCTTTAGTTTTGCGGGTGATCTCATCCGGAAGCGGCGGCGGTGAAGAATCCTTATCCCACGCGGTGGTCTCCAGGTAGTCACGGATGTATTGTTTATCAAAACTTACCGGCGAGGTGCCGACCTGATAGGCTGACTTGTCCCAGAACCGCGAGCTGTCCGGGGTCAACGCCTCGTCGATCAGTATTATCTCATTGTTCGCGAAGCCGAATTCAAGTTTCGTGTCGGCGAGGATAATCCCCTGTTTATCCAGAAGATCCCATGCATATTCGTAAATCCTGATCGTGATCTCCCCCAGGCGGTATGCCAGCTCCTCTCCAACCTTGCCGCGCATGAATTCCAGAGGCACATTTATGTCATGGCCGGAATCAACTTTTGTCGCCGGCGTGAACAGCGGGGCATCAAGCTTCTCGGCCATCCGCAGGCCCGGCGGCAAGGGAATCCCGCACACGGATCCCGACGACTGGTAATCCTTCCAGCCGCTTCCGATAAGATATCCCCGGGCTACACATTCAAAGTCGATCCGCGCCGCTTTGCGCACTATAACGGACCGGTCCTTCAAGAGCTCGGGGAAGTCGCTGAAGGGTTTGGGGAAATTACTGAATTCATCTTCAACGATATGATTTTTTATGGCTTTTATGTTTTTGAACCAGAGATTCGATATCTTGTTTAATACTATTCCCTTGCCGGGGATGCCGTTAGGGAATACATGATCGAAAGCCGAGACCCTGTCGGTTGATACTATGAGGATATGCTCCTTATCGATGATATAAATATCCCGGACTTTCCCGCTGTATTTTTTTTTGGCGCCGGGAATTTTAACGTTTACAAGAGCTTCCATACAATCTCCAATAGGGCCATAAGTGTATGGTGAATACTCCGCGGCAATGAATCAGTTGTCAAGGAAAATGAGTGCCTTTTTTACGGCGCGATTAAATTTTACTTGCCGGTTCTTTTTTTTATTATATTGCAGGCACATGTTTGTATCTATGCTGAAAAAAACCGCTCCCTGGATATTATTGCCCGTACTCCTGGTCTTTGGATACTGGTCCGGCCGGTTCATCGGGAATAGGTTTTTATTAAATCTCATTTCTTCGGACAGCTTATTCCCTCTTTTAATATCCAGGCCTGTTGATCAATTCTACGAAATAGCCCTATTGTTGAACAGTAGAAACCCGTATAGCCGACTGAGCGGATACTATTCCCTTCTTGACAATAAGATGATAAATACTCAATTTTTGATGGAACGATTCCAAAAAGAAGAGAATTATACCATCAAAAGGAGCATTTTGTGGATTTTAAGCTTTTCGGACGATACCGGTGACGTTTTGAGATTCTATTCGTCGATCTTTAGCAGGAATGATCCGTTGATGAAAGATATACTCGTGCTCATGAAAAGGATCGATAGAGATTACTTCATGAAATTTATCGAAAAGAATAAGATTGACAATACTGTAATGCCCTGAATGAGGTGGCGTATGGATAACCGAGCATACCTAGATCAACTGTGCCGTGAGGCACAGGCCTCGGCACGGATCATCGCCAATTTCTCCACGGCGCAGAAAAATAATCTGCTCGGCGGTATTGCCGCTTCGCTGAGAAGAAAAACCGGAGCCATCCTGGCTGCGAACGAGAAGGACCTCAAAACCGCCGAAGAGGCGGACATGGACAAGGCCATGTATGAGCGCCTTCTGCTCAATAAGGAAAGAATTGAAGCGATGGCGGTATCCGTGGAGGAGATCGCCCGGTTCGAGGATCCGGTGGGAAGAATAGAGAAGATGACGCTCCGGCCGTCCGGGATCCGGGTCGGGCAGATGCGGGTGCCGCTCGGCGTCGTAGCAGTCATATATGAGTCAAGGCCGAACGTCACGATCGATATCGCCTCACTCTGCATCAAATCCGGCAATGCGGCTATTCTGCGCGGCGGAAAGGAAGCCATTCATACCAATTCAGCGCTTTACAGCGTTGTTCGCGGGGCATTGAGCGAATGCGGATGCCCGGAAACCGCCGTAACCTTCATTGAGCGCACGGAGCGCGATCTGGTATCGATGCTGGTGAAGATGAACGCCTTCATCGATATCGTAATTTTACGCGGCGGGGAAGGCTTGATAAAATCGGTGACCGCGGAATCAACCATTCCGGTGATCAAGCATGATAAAGGGGTGTGCCACATATTCATCGACGAAAGCGCGGAGGAGGAGATGGCCAACCGGATAGCGGTCAATGCAAAGGTGCAGCGCCCGGCAGTCTGCAATTCCATGGAGTGCCTGCTCATTCATGCCGATTACCGGCACAAGGAGTCGCTTATAAAGAGCCTGCTCGATCATAACGTTGAAATCCGGGGCTGTAACCGAACAGTCGCTATTTTTCCTGATACAGTAAAACCGGCAACGCAACAGGATTGGGGGAATGAGTTTCTTGACCTGATCCTCGCCGTAAAAATTGTTGACTCTCCTGGCCAGGCCATGGACCATATTGCGCGCTACAGCTCAAGCCACTCCGAGGCGATCGTGACGTCCGATTATAATAGCGCCCAGCGATTCCTGAAAGAGGTCGATTCTTCCGCCGTTTTCGTGAATGCCTCCACCAGATTCCATGACGGGGGGGAATTCGGACTGGGCGCGGAGGTGGGAATATCGACGCAAAAGCTCCATGCACGCGGCGCCATGGGGCTGGAGGGGCTGACATCTCTGAAGTATATAATATACGGAAAAGGGGAGACGCGGTAAGAATTGAAGCTGGGGATATTCGGAGGAACGTTCAATCCGATCCACTACGGCCATCTGATAAATGCGGAGATGATCAGGTCCGATTATGATCTTGACAAGATTATCTTCGTGCCCTCCAAATTGCCGGTACACAAGGAGCTCGCCGGCAATGTATCCGCAGACGACCGCTATGCCATGGCCGTGCTCGGCATCCATAACGTGAAAGAGTTCGAGGTTTCATCAATTGAAATTGACAGGGAAGGGCCGTCTTATACCATTGCCACCGTCCGTGGAATGAAGTCGATGCATCCCCACGATGATATCTGCCTCATTATCGGAATGGATTCTTTGCACGAAATTGACTCATGGAAGGATCCTGAACAGCTGCTCGGCAGCGTGCCGGTTATCGCAATGAGGCGTCCGGGGGAGAACATGCCTCCCCGAATGGATCTTGCGGGATACAGCATCCGGTATGCGCATAATCCGCTTATCGATATCAGTTCCACGTGCATCAGGGAGCGCGTGCGGGAGAAAAAATCGGTCCGTTTTTTGCTTCCCGAATCCGTGATCCGCTATATTAAAAGAAAGGGCTTGTATCAAAATTGAGGCAAAAAATTTTCATGGCAGGAATTGCCATAGCGCTGATATTCACGACTGTCGGAATATACTACTGTTATAGCATGCGGACGCGGAACGCGGTCGACAATCTGATACAGCAAAAAAAAATCATCAATATCCTGGTCGCGGGGAGCAACAGATTCAGCGATCACCGGCACAAGTTCTTCTCTATTGTAAGCATCAACCCCGAGAGCGGCAGGATCGGCGTCACCTTCATCCCCCCGGCCTTTAAGATCCGCTTGGATGATGAGGGAGATCATGTCGCCCGCATCGAGGATGTGGTGGTGTTCAACTTCAATAGAATCAGGTATTCGCTCCAGAAGGATTTGAAGCTCAATATTCCTTTTTATGTGGAGATCTATTCGGCCGGCCTTGAGCGGATCGTGGACCTCATGGAGGGGGTCAGCCTCTTTATCCTTGACCAGATGAAGAATCCGCCGAACATCCATTTTGGCGTCAACTATTTCGACGGCCAGAAGGTCGTCCGCTACATCAACACCGTGGATGAAAATTCCATATATCTGAAGTACGACCGGATTCTCGACATCCTCATGACCCTGTATGAGAACAGGGAGCGATTGGAGCGCTTTCGCAATCCCGAGCTTATCCGTGAAGTGCTGAAATCCGCAAAGACGAATATCCTTCCTCAAGAGGCGCTCCGGATCGCCGATATCGTGTTCAAAGACGGCGATATGATGGCGACTACGGTGCCCGGATTTTTCAAGGATGGATTTTATGTCATGGATGACATCACCTATAAAATCTATGAAAAGGAATTTTTAGCGGCGCTCATAGTCAACAGGAATGAAAAAGAGATCGATTCGTCAATAAAGATTAAGATTATAAACGGGACCGACGTTCCGGGCCTGGCCCGCAAGATGCGGGAGAGATTGATACGCGAGGGTCTTAACGTCGTCGAATTCGGCACGTCGCCCTTCCGGAAGATGAATAAATCCGTTATCATCAACAAACACGCCTCGATAATGGCGGTCAACAGGGTTTCGGAGTTAACCGGGATAGATAATAGATATCATATCGCGGACAATATGCAGCTTCACAATGTGATGATCATTATCGGAGAGGATATGGCGAAGTGACGCACCGGAATAGGTTATCGGATACGGATATTATCGATATATCCCGCACGTGTGCGCGGATACTCGATGAGAAAAAAGGTACGGACATTATCATTTTGGACCTGAGAGGGGTGAACAGCTATCTCGACTATTTTCTCATAACCACCGGGAACTCGCGCGTTCATTGCAGGGCTCTGGCGCGGGAGCTTGAAAAATTTATTGATTCGCGGAACTTACCGCAGCGGAACAAACCCGATTATGAATCGGGCTGGATACTGCTTGATTTCAATGAACTGATCGTGCATATCTTCACGCAGGAAATGCGTGAATACTACCAACTGGAGAAGCTGTGGGGCGATGCAAAAAAAATATCATACAATAGCCGCAGTGAAGAACAGGGCTCATAGATACTGGATATCCTTTCTCCTGATCGCCGTGGTGACGAATATCGGCTCATGCGGCAGGTTGAATGATACCATGCACGGCATCAGCCCCGAGTACGTCATCAATAAGTTTTTTGAATCCTGGAAGCAGAGGGACTGGAAAATCCTCTATACCCTGGTGCATCCCGGTTTTATACAGCGGATACGGATGCAGAAGCTTTCCCCTGAAGAGGAGGGGATGAGCGATGAAGAGCTGTTTATCCATCAATTCAAAGCGGCATCCGAAAACAATCCGGGCAAGGCGCTCAAAAGCTATAACGTTAAATCCATAACATCGTATAAACCCGGCGATACAACGGTATGGGCGGATACGATCGTCAATGGAAAGAAAAAGCGGATTCCCCTGACCCTCGACGGCCTTACCCTGAAGGTCGACCTGACGAGGATCGAGTAACGACGGATTTAAATTATTTGTACGATTATTTTTACGAGCGGCAGGATAAGCAGGATTACGCTGAGTACAACAAGAAGAACCGTTGTCAGCAGGCCCACCGTATTTTGAAGGCGATTATTGATGTATTCTCCCATAATCCTTTTATTATTGACAATACTGATCATGCATACGAGGACGATCGGCAGCAGTATGCCGTTCAATACCTGGGTCCAGATCGTTATGGCGATGAGCGGTGCGCCGGGGATCAGTATAATGACGACCGCTATAAGAAGTATGGATGAAAAAAGGGTATAGAACTGGGGAGCTTCATTGAATTTTTTATCCAGTCCTGCCTCGAATCCGAATCCCTCGCACACGTAGAACGCCGTCGCCAAGGGTAGAATCGCGGCGGAGAATATTGAAGCGATGAAGAGGCCGAAAGCGAACACGAAGGAGGCAAGCTCGCCGGCAAGCGGCCGCAGGGATACGGCCGCATCCTTGGCCTCATTAATGGTGATCTGATTGATATGGAGCGTTGAGGCGCAGGCGACAATGATGAAAAAAGCTATAACGACCGTGGCAATTCCGCCGAGTATTACATCCAATCGGACATATTTATAATCCTCGATCTTAATGCTCTTCTCGATGACAGCGGACTGCATATAGAATTGCATCCATGGCGCTATTGTGGTTCCGACAATACCCATCGTCATCGTCAAATACCCTTCATTCCAGTGGAACGTCGGATTTATCAGTGCAGCGCCGACCTCCTGCCAGTTCGGCTTGGCCAAAACCGCCGATATGATGTACGACAGCAGAAAAAAACTGAAGACAAGAAATATCCGCTCCGCGGTTTTATAATTCCCCTTGACCACCAAGAGCCATACGACCACCGCCGACAAGGGAACGGATACGTATTTGTTTATATTAAAGATCATTAGGCTCCCGGCGATCCCCGCGAACTCGGTAGCGGTATTCCCGATATCCGCGATCAGCAGGCAGAGAAAAATATAGAAGGTGGCTTTGACGCCGAAGTTTTCCCGGATAAGATCCGCAAGCCCCTTGCCGGTCACGATTCCCATCCGCGCATTCATTTCCTGCACGGTTAAGAGCGCTATAAAGGAGGGAACGAGTGTCCAGAGAAGCTGGTAGCCGTATACAGCCCCTGCCACTGAATAGGTTGTTATGCCGCCTGCATCGTTGTCAACGCTTCCGGTTATGATCCCGGGACCGAGAACGCTCAGGAAAATGACAATGTTCCTGAGATAGACGTTTTCTTTTAATTTTTTTAAAAAATTCATGATCGATAGTCTACCCGGGGCTGCCTCAAAAGTGTGCCACAGAGGCGCAGAGATCTATGTCTCCTCAGTCTCTTCCCTGATTTCCGAAAAAACGGATTCAAGGGCGTCTTTCATGGTGATTATTCCCTGTATCCGGTCGTTATCGTCGACTACCGGAACGACCGTAAAATTATATTTATAAAAGATTTGAGCGACCATCTTTATATGCGTGTCGACTTTAACCCTGACCACGTTTTCCCGCATGACCTCGCCGATCTTTTTTTTCGCCGGGGAAGTCAAAAGTTGTTTCAGGGTGATCACGCCGGCAGGGACGTCGTTCTCGTTCAATACGTAAATATAATAAATCGATTCGATATCTTCCGCGGTCTTTCTGATTCTCCTCAACACGCGGCCAGCCGTCTCATCGGTCCGGGCGGAGAGAAATTCTGTATCCATGAGGCTGCCCGCGATTCGATCCGAGTATTTCAACAGGTCTTTGATCTGCTGTACTTTTTCTTCCGGCAGAATTTTGAACAGCTCATTCACCGATTCACTCGGCATGCCGTCGAGAAGGTCGACGACCTCGTCCATCGGGGTTTCATCCAGAATTCTGGCAAGCCTTCCATGTTCAAGCGATACGGCGATCATGAGACGCATCTTGTGCGGGAGCTCCTGTAAAATGTCGGATGCGGTTGCGTCGTCGAATGAGTTAAAAATGAGCATCCGCTCCTCAGCCCCGAGGTCCGTGAGAATATCAGCCAGGTCGGCGGGATGGAGTTCCGAGAGCTTCGAATGGGGAATTTTAAGGGAGAGTGATTTCAAGTCCCCGGCGGTCGTGATGGGCTGGACATATTTCCACGATATGAATTTGTCCCGGAGTTCATACGAGAAGAGCCATTTGACGATCTCGCCGAACGCTTTCAGCCATCCGAGCCTTCTCAAGAATCCCTTGAATCCGACGTCCATATGGACAAGCCATAATTTGATTCCGTCCTTCAAAATGTGCAGGTCGTTCACCCGCACGACCTTTGATCCGCTGATATCGACGATCTGCTTGTCCCAAAACGTTTCTCTGAGCTTGATTTCATTCTGGGAGAGTTTGACGGGCTCGATGAGGCTTTCGGAGCATTCTATTGCTAGAGAGCGATCCTCTTTGATATCCTGGACGCATTTCCACGGGAGATATCCCCGCTGCCGTGAAACACCTCTCCGGATAATGAGGCCGTTTATGCGCGGATACAGTCCCTGCACATCGGCGATTATATCATCGAGTATCCCTACCTTCCGGCCTGCCGTATCGATGACCGGAAGATTGATGATCTGGGACAAAAAAATAAAATTTGCCCGCACGGATTTCGTTTTCATTGCAGTACCGTGTTAATGTATAATGCAGCTTCCTGCTGCAAGCAAAAAGTCGTGCTGCAATGCCCTCACCCGCGCTGCCGCGCACCCTCTCCCATTAAACTCGGAAGAAAGGAGAGGGTTTCCGAAGTGAGAAGCTTTGGCTTTTGCACCCCCTCTCCTTTTTTCAATTCTTAATGGGAGAGGGGGCCGGGGGGTGAGGGCATACCGGCAATAAATTTCAAATTCTAAGAAATTTTTTCGGGAGTATTTCATAATGGATGGCCCCGCATGCACAAAACTTCTTCCATACAATTCGTCAAGCACAATACGAGGGTGTGCGGCTACCTGATCATTGCTTCCCGTCTGTTCCCCTTTGTAAAAAACACAATTGAAAGGAACAGGGCATAAGCGAGCACGGCGAGTACAGAGACGGGGCGCCAGTAAAAACCGAGCGGGGCAATCAGTATCACGATGACCCAGTGAAGCAGGATTACCCGCAGGGAATGGAGTTTTATCGGGAAGTCGTGATACCGGCAGATAACCGCTATGCCGTTAAGGTTCCATCCGTACAGGGAGATCAGGGCATGCAGTTTCAGCAGTAGTTTGCCGTTGGGCGGGCTGGGTATATAGAGGGACAGCGGTATGTAAATGATTCCGGTGATCGCGGTCATGATAAGGAACGCCATTCCCGAGGAGAGAAACGCCTTCGGCTGTTCCCTGAATCCAAGCTTCAGATAGATGGCGAAGATTATCACCACGGTTACAAAGAGGATGCCGGCGATAATGAGCTCCGGAATGAACATCTGCATAAGGATGAAGAGGAAAAAGATGATAACGCCGAGATTGATGATCCAGAAGCTTGCGTCCTCGAATATCCGGGTCGGGCGATTCATGCTTTCTTTCATCTTGCCGTACATGACCGACATGGTGATGAGGGACACGGGAAAGGAGAAACCGAGAAAGAAAATGTCCAGCGTGAGTTTGGGAGAGAGGATGAGCCCCCCGTATTGATGATTGTAGATCACGAGCGCCGAAATGATGAGGGCAAGCGACAGGCACAGGAGCGAAGCGTGATGAAATTTTTCCGAGGTGCTGGAAGACGGGGTGAAAAAGTTCCACGGCACAAAGGAAAATTTTTTTATCCGGACGGCTTCGACCAGGAGCGCCAGGATCATTGCAACCGATATGGCATAGCGGTACATTTGTAAAAATGCAAAAACCGCATAACAGAAAGAGAGGAGGAAAAAAAATCCGGCACGTAGTGATGCCCCTTTTTTGCCTTCGCTGTAGATCAGAATGGCGGTTCCTCCGCTGCAGAGATTGAATAAGAATATGTGAAGCCGCTCGAAGTTATAGGCAGGGCAGAAAAGCTGTAGAAAGCCGAAAAAGAGGGCTGCCGTCATGGTGACGATGAGGATAAGTTTTGTCTTTAGATTCATACCCCCCGGCCTTGTTATAAGTAAAGATACAACAATGCCATGATGATGAAGTTCATGTCAACTAAAAGCTCATACTTGAGGGGGATGATATAGTTGAGATTTTTGATTATATACATGAAGGCAAGAAAATAGAGAATAGTAACAATAAACGGTAAAAAATACAGGTTATTCAGAGCGATTGTTACATATCCGTAAACCAGAATCCCCGCAGCGGATATGATATTCGCTGCTATCCATACCTTATCGGCGCCGAGCCAGAGCGGCAGGGTCTCCCTTCCCATGATGAGGTCTCCCTGATAAGCGATAAGGTCGAGGAGAACCGTCCTGAGAAAAATGACCGTGAATACCCATGCGGATAGCGATACGAGGCTTTGAATCTCAACGGATGAGGCCAGCATCGGCACCATGACCGTTACGATGATCCAGCCGAGGCAGGTGACTATTTTTGAATAGTACATTTTTTTTACGAACCCGACATTGATTTTTTCTATGAAAATCCTGGCCGGTTTAGTCGAATAGATAAATCCGGTAAGGTATGAAGTGATGATGACGGCTATGGTTGCCGGGTTGCATTCCCGAGCAAGATATATTGAAGCGAGCATTGAAATGATCGATGCGGTAAGCAGGGGTATCCCGTATTTTTCATAAATGAGGTATTTGTCCGGATTGCTTAGTTTTAGAAAGCTTTTTTCGAAATAGTTGTTTATTGAATACATGGAGAAGATATACAGAAATGAGATAGTCGGAAACAGGAACCCGTCGCCGATGCCGGAATACGCCAACGCGATGAGGCTCATGAAAAATGCAGCGGCAGCGGACAGGAGATTGGTACGCATGATGTACTGTAGAAAGATGAGGGCTGATTTGAGGAATATATTGCTTTTTTTGAATTTTATCGCATACAATTTATCCAGAACATTATTGATGATCCATCCCGGCGTGGATGTCCCCGCGGTCACGAGCACGCTGCGGGAATCGGAAAATCCGTCCTCCGTCAGCTCGTCCCCGGTTTCAATGTGGAATGTCTTTACGTTGTTATCCGTCCCGATCCGCGCGAGGCGCTTCGTGTTTGCGGAGTTTTTGCCTCCGACGACCACCAGGGTGTCGTTCCCGCTCACTATTCCTGCAAGCACGTCATTCTGCCGCAAGCTGGTCGAGTCGCAGATGGTATCGAACACGGTTATGCTGTCGCAACACATCCGCAGCTCTGCCGTAATTTTGTCAAAGCCCTCCCGATCGAACGTTGTTTGCGATACAACAAGGTATTGCTTTGCTTGCGGAATGCTCGGGACTTCGCGAATATCCGAGATTACCGATACTCCTGCTTGGGCATAGCTTTTGAGCCCCACTACTTCTGCATGATCCGTATCGCCGGTTATGATGGTGTAGTATCCCTGGGCCGAGTATTTTTTTATGATGGATTGAACCTTGGCCACCCGAGGGCAGGTGAGATTGATCACCCTTTCGGCGCACTGCCTCAAGAGTCTGCTTTCTTCAAGCGGTATTCCATGGGTACGTACCGCTACCTGTTTCTTGCCGGCGCTAGCAGGGGAGTCTATCGTTTTCAGCCCCCTTTTTTGAAGAAGCTCTACGGTCTGGGGATTATGTATCAGGGGGCCATACATGTACACATCGTCATGAGACGAGTTGATTTCGCGAATAATCCTTACAATCGCGGTCCTCACGCCCATGCAGAATCCTGAATGTTTGGCCAGTGTGATCCGCATGACCGGCTCCTACTGGCGCACGGGGGGAAGATTATCCGGAGGCTGATTTGTCCGGGGGCGGGGAGCTTCGGATCCCGACTGGCTCAGGTCTATGTACGGCCGTGAGATCGAACCGCGGATCGCCAGCACGATTTGATTGCGGTCATTGACGAATCTTCCAAGAAAATCCCGGTAATCTTTCAATATCGCGGAGTCCGCATCAGCCGTTATCTTTAAATCGAGACGAGAGCTCAGGAAGGTCTTGGCCATCGCGATTGATCCATTTATTGTGCAGCTTATATCGCCGAATATCTTCATGTTGGTAATGTTGATCTTCTGGGTGGAGATCTCCCCTTCGCAATTCCCCGACTTGATTTTCACGAGGGGGAGCGACAGGGGAATCCCACCCATGCTGTCGGGAAGCGCGATTTCTCCTATTTTCAGGGTGGAGGGATTGATTATTATCTTAAAATTTCCATTCTGCGGCATCTCATCAAAGGATTTAAAATCGATGAAACCCTCGCCGCTCAGATTGAGGTCCATCTGAACGCTTTCCGCATTATATTTTAAGCCGTTGAACTGGAAGCTTCCCGTGATGTCCTTGCCGAACATAAGTCTGAACATTGAGATGTCGAGGTCGGCCGAGCGTACGATGATCTCGCTTCCGCTTTGGAGGACGATATATACGTTATTCACGGCGACAACGTCAAAGAGGCTGAAGTCCATGGTGCTGATATAGATGCTTCTCAGTATATTTTTTTCAAGGTTCTTTAAACTGCTTCTCAGGAGGATATCGTAGGGAAAGGACACGATCCCGAACAGGAGGGTGAAAAGAAGGGCCAGAAAAATGTAGGTCTTCGCATAGGGCAGCTTTACGGCGTCTTTTACCATGCTCCAGAGGAGATTAAAATTCAATGAGGATTTTAACGCGGCAAGCGTGTTATTTTTAACTTCGGTTATATCCATCGCCGTCCATCGAAATCACTGAGATGTAATGCTGTTGAAGGTTATGGTCGCATCATAGGTATTGCGGCCCTTGACCGTCTGATTCAATCGCAAGTAGCTGATATGCATCGGCATTCCCGAGTTTTCCATTTTATGGATAAAATTCAACAGTGAAGTTATGTCAATCCCTTCGAACTTCACGTCAGAGGATATTTTTTTGTATTTTCCCTGTACGATAGTGGGCCGGTCGCGGGTGTATACCTTGTTTTTGAGAATATCAAGGCTCTGCGCGTTTTCTTCTATAATGGAGGTTATTCCCTTTGCGTTGCTCAATTGCGCATTGTAGCGGCTGATTTTTTCGCGTGCGTCCCGGTATTGCTCGTAAATTTTGTCAAGGGAGTTCAATTTTGTCATATTCGACTCGCTTTCCCTGTTTCTTCGCTCTTTCCAGCTCACCAGCGGAGAAATTACCGCGAAATAGAGGAACAGTATCCCGAGGAATACGGCCAGGAGCGCAATGAGCCGTTTTTCCCTTTTATTGAGTTCAATCATGACTGATTCCCCGTCCCCTTCTTCTCTTCCGGGAAGAATTTGTGCTTTATGGTCATGGAAAAGCGCACCTCATTTTGCCGTGAATACCTGATGTTGAGAATGACAGACTCGAATTTTTTTGTTTTGAGCAGGCTTTCCTTGAAATTGTCGATCACCGTGCTCGAGCCCGCCGTGCCGTCAATCATGAGTATGTTTTCATTATAAACGAGATTGGTAAGAACAAAATTACCGTCATGGGGGAAATAGGTGAGAACGTCTTTAAGGAGGTCGAGAAAGGAAATGGAATCCGGCATGAGCTTCGTTATGCTTTCGAGCTCTTTTTTCTCCTTCTTGTATAATTTCGTCGCGTCGACGATCGGATCGCCTGAAGCGGCACTGGTATGGAAATACCGCCTGAATTGCTCGGATATCAGCTTATTATGCTGCCGGTCGGAGCGGTAGGACATGGCGGCGGACATGATCAGATTAATAAGAAGGATTACGGCGGCAAGGGCCGCGAATCCGGCCGAGAGATAATATATTTTTCTGGTCTCACCGGCGATATCCGGAATGAACTCGCCCTTTAAAAAGTTGATGGATGAGCGGGGATGGTTGATGTATGAAAGTATGGTGCCGAATGAGATCGGAAACTGCGTCCGGATGTTTCGCTCCTTATAATCTTCCAAAAAGGGGAGGAGATCAACCGGCATCTCCAGCTCGTGTGATATGTGGGAGCCGATCCCCATGATGTTTGAGCCGCCGCCTGAGATCAAGGCCCTGCCGAAGGTGACCCCGCCGCATTCGACGAATACCGCCTTGAGCGTGAGGATGATCTGCTCGGCCAGATCGTCGGCCATTTTGATCCCCGCGGTGTAGATTTTTTTCAACTGCTGCCGGGATATGTCCAGGGATTTATAATATTCACGCTGCAGGTTGTTTTCGTACGAGGTGATATCGAGGTTGAGATTGTAGAAGAGCCGGGCAGCTTCGGCGTATGTTGTCTTTAATGTCCTGACCGTCTCTTTTATGATCCCGTTTACGCCTATCGGCACCGCCCGGGTGTACAACAGGCTGTTGTTCTCAATGAAGTTCAGAATGGTTTTGCCGTTCCCGATATCGATCAGAATGACCGCTTCGTTTTCTATCTTATTGAAGTAGCGATAACATTCGAACAGGGCGTTGGATTCCATGCCCATTTTGAAGGGCCTGATGGAGCCGTCTTTGAGAAGCTCGATAAAGTTGTTGATGGCGGTTTTATGCGCCGCGGCCAGCAGGATTCTCCCCTCGTTTTCTTTTTTATTTTTGAGGGACTGGAAATCGATGATAAGATCCTCAAGCTTAAACGGTATATTCTCTTCAGCCTCGTAGGGGATCGCATCGGCGATTTTCTCCACGTCGCTGAAGGGGAATGAGATGTTGCGGACGATTTCCATCTCCATCGGGAGGTTGGCGATGACCTTATATCCGGACAAAGCCTCTCCGGCCGTTAATTTGCGCAATGCTTCAATGACGGCGGTCTTCCGGTCTTCCTTGTCCAGATCGATGTCCTCATAATTGAACGATTTGATCTGGAAATCGCGGAATCCCGTCCGCACGGTGACGAGCTTTACCGAATGGGTTCCTACGTCTATGGCGGCGATATTTTCAAACACGGGCTCTTCTCCTGAAGGCTACTCTTCGCACCAATAGTACAATGTCCTCATTGTCCTGTTGTACACGGCGGTTATCTTGACCTGCACGTCATTGACCGTTGCCGCCGCGACGATCCGGAATATGTTCGATTTTGTGCTGAGCCGCTCCCGGATGGTATTATCCGTGATCAGGTCGCTGATCTCGTCCACTGATTTGTACGGCCGCACGAGCCGCCGGTTGATAATCTCGGTCACGATATCAGGGGTCATGCTGTCTGTCAATGCGGATAATACGCGGTAGGATGCGGTGTTGATATTGATCTTGTTGAAATCGCTCGAGTAATCAGCCCGTTCGCCGTACACGGTAAAGTAATCGGCAAGCGCCCTGCTTTTCTCTTTCCCGATTTTCCTCAATACCTCTTCCTTTTTCTCGGCCGCTGTTTCGAGTCCCGGCCCCTCAATGATCTCTCTCAGTTTGTCCATGCCGAGGCTCGTATCCCCTTTGTTGTCGTCCACCAGATTTTGCTCCTTCTGCTCGGAATTGTAGCTACCGCCTCCCTTGCCGTAATAGATATTGGGGGTGAAGTCTTTAAGGAGAAGGAGCTCGTCAATGCTGTCCATCGCGTTATTTTTAGCAGGGTAGGGAGGCTTCAGGTTCTGATAATAATCGGCGTGTTCGGCACCGTACGGCATCCGGGAATCGTCAATGTCCACCCAGTCGCGGATGATGTCGGCGTAGTCGGGAGTGAGGCCCAGGTTCATGAAAAAGTTTTGGGTGAAATAATAATATTTATTCCTTTCCATCTCATCTGAATACGCGGTTGCCACCACGCTCAAATTGATCTTGGAATTTTCGTCGATGATTGCGAGCTTGAGGGAGCCTTCCCCGAAAGGCATCTCGGGGAAATCTATGGCCCAGAGATCGTTGTACGAGTCGATATCCTTATCCGTCGACTTTCCGGTAAGCTGTTCCGCGCCCATGCCCCGGGTGTCCAGATACAGCAGGAATTTCCCCACCTGCACGCCCGACTTTGCCAGATAGCTTGCCCTCAGCCTGCTGTTCAATTTTCTGTTATAGCCGATATCGGTCTGGGCCACAACGATGAATTCGCCGGCGATCGACACCAGAAGGGTGATGATGATGAGAACGATTATGAGGACGTATCCGTGCGATCCGGCGATATAGCAGAGCAGTCCCTGCTCGTTCAAGAGGCGCTTTCTTCTCTCATAGGTGCGGATCAATCTTGAAATAACGGCCATGTTACTTGAACTCGCGCAGGTTGATAAGGGATATAAACTCGAATTTTTCATCTTGTGCCTGGTAGTTTTTCACGACGAGCGTGATTTTTACTGCCCGGGGAAACAGGTTGTTCTGCCGTGAATCCCATAAACTGTCCCAATCGTTACCCTTCATGAACTCGAATTTCAGGCTCACGACGTTTTTCAGGAGAATATTGTCGGTCCCGCCGGTCAGCGGCTCGTCGCCGTAATGCAATTTCTCGCGTTTTATCAGGCCATACAGCCCCGGCGCGGCTTTGTCGGCCTTCAGGTAATACCCGACTTCTTTTATGTCGCTGACCGGGCACGGTTTTGTCGGGTCGCCCGTGAAATTAAAGTCATTATGGTTCACGGTGATAAAGTTGAGATTGTTGTTGCCGGCAGCCTCCTCGCTGACGAAAAAAGTCTTTTTGTTGTTCCGGGTATAATAGGTGTTAGAGATGTCCATGTCGATCTTGGACATGGACAAATTGACGTTCTCATAGAATTCCGCATGGCCGGTCGCCCTTTTGATGGAGTTTACTATCGACCGGTACGATGTGTACACGATCATGAGTATGATCGACGCGATTGCGGAAGCGACCAGGATCTCGATCAGGGTAAATCCGGCGCCGCCCGACGGCATATCCCCTCTTTCGCGGACTGCAATCGCAGCGCTGTGGTGCGTCATTCGCTCGCTCATTGTGATTGATATATATACGATATTTTGTATTCCCGCTCTTTTCCCTTCTCGCTCCAGTTCACGATGATGTCGGTAATGTTCACCGGTATGGGCCCCTGAAACCATGGGTGCTCGAACCGCCGGGTGATCCGGGTGAAGTGGAATTTCGGGTATTCTTTTGATTCCTCATGCTTGATATCGGTTCCCCGCATATTATTCAGAATAAATTCATTCATCCTGCTCCGGGCGATGAGTATGGCTTTCGTGTAATTTTTCATCCCCGTTATGACGTATATGGAGGAAGACACGCCGGAGATCACGGAGAGAAGTACCATCGATAATATCGCCACCGCGATCAGAATCTCGACCAGGGCAAACCCTTTTTTCCCGCAGGGGTTTTCATTCATTTTCAGGCTCAAACGATGCATATCCGTCAATCACCTGGGGCTCTTTGATATGCTTGTTGATTTTAATCGACCGCTTGAACTCGCCCTTGACCAGTATGTGTATTATGACGTTATCCGAATAGCCCTGGGGATAGAACGGTATCCAGGCATTGCCGCCGGTAAGTTTTTCCCCGTTGGCCAGCAGAACCTCCTCGATCAGGAATTTGTCAGGGGGGAATTCGCGCCACTTCAGCGATTTCCGTTTATTCTCAACGAAGCTCCCTTTAATGATATTAATGACCGATACGGCGTTGTGACGGTTGAGTATATCCTTGTTTAATTCCGTCTCCTCAGCGTTCGGACTCTGCAGATGAACGACAAGATAATTGATTTTATTATGTAAAAAAGAGTCGTCGAAGGTTTTGGCGATCATTCCCGTGAAAATCGCGAAGCTGTCGCGCTCGCTGTTGATGACGCGGGATATCCGCGGCGTTACGATCAGGAAGAGAATCGAGAGAACAACGATGACGATCGCCATCTCTATGAGGGTGAAGCCGCTGGAATCCGCCAGTACCCTATTTTTGAGCCTTACAAAAACATTCATGTGATGAGACGGCTATTGCTCCCAGCTTTTAATGTCGCTGTTGAAACCCTCGCCGCCCTCCTTACCGTCTGCGCCGTAGCTCCATATCTCATATTCATCGGGAGTGATCTCTCCCGGAAACCGGTAGTGATACGGGTTGCCCCAGGGATCCGGGGGGATTTTTTTTATCAGCCCTTCCTTGACGAGGGCTTCCAGGCCTTCCTCTGTCGCGGGGTAATGGCCCTTCTCGTTGTTGTACAGCTCCAGAGGGGTTTGGAACTGCTGGATCTGTAATCGTGCTGCGGTCGCCCTGGCTCTTTTGGGATAGTTGAGGACATTGGGTATGATAATCGCGCTCAGGATGGCGATGATGGTCACGACTATCATGATTTCTATCAGGGTGAAGCCTTTGTTTGATCGCAGGCGCGCGAGGATCCGCTGGAATGCTCCGGCAATTCTTTCTTGTATCTTCATTCAGGTCTCCTTTCTTTATGGTTCATTTAGTTTACTCAATTTTTTTCACTGCACCAGCAGGTTCATCTGCGTTATCGGCAGGATGACCGACATGACGATCGTGGCGATGATTATCCCCATGATAATGATGATAATCGGCTCTATAAGACTTGTCAGGCTGGTGATCGTAAGGTCCAGCTCCGTCTCGTACACGTTGCCGATATTCAGGAGCATCGTGTCCAGATTGTCGCTTGCTTCACCCGCGGTTATCATTCCCAGGACAAGCTTGGGGAGGAATTCGGATTTGTTCAGCGAGTTGGCCACGGTTGCTCCTTCTTTAATCTTCTTGGCTGCTTCCTCGATCTTCGCTTCTATAATGACGTTCCCGACAATTTTTTTCACAATCTCGAATGATTTGATGATATCCACCTTGTTGTTTAACAGGATTCCCAGGTTCTGGGTGAATCGGTATACGATGAGCCTCTTGTAGAGATTTTTCAGCAACGGAATCCTGAGCTTCAGGTCATCGACCTTTGTCCTTCCCTCGCTCGTGCGAATGTAGCGATTGTACAGGTATATGAGCAGCAGTGCGGCAATGGGGATGAGAAACCAGAAGTTGGAGAGGAAGCCGCTTATACCGATAACTATCTTGGTGGGAATCGGCAGCTCTCTTTTCTGATCCGCGAACATATCGGCAATGGTCGGAATGACGTTGACCATGAGGAACGTCATAACGCCGGTGGCGAAAAGGAACATGAAAGCAGGATACCAGAGCGCGGAGCGTATTTTGGCCGTGAGGATATTTTTTTTCTCCTCTAAATCGGCAAGCCGGGCTATGACCTGGTCGAGGGAGCCCAGGCTTTCCCCGACCCTCACCATGCTGACGTACATGTCCGAGAAGACCACCCGGTGCTGTCCCAGAGCGTTGGAGAATGAAGAGCCCTGCTCGAGCTTCTCTTTTATATCGGCGATCACGTGTTTAAAGTGCTTGTTGTCTATCTGTTCGACAATGTCGGTGATGGCCACCGGGAGCGGCAAGCCGGCTTTCAGCAGCGTGGCCAGCTGCCGTGAAAAGAGGCCGATTTCCTTGGCGCTGAGGCGGATGTTGAGCAAATCGTAAAATTTATGAACAGCAGCCTTGAAGGCGCCTCCGGCTTGGTGGAGGTTGTTGTCTTTTGACGCGAGATCATCCCTTTGCAGCTTTACCAGGTACAACCCCTGGCTGCGGATCTTCTGCTTCGCACTTGTCTCCGAAGGGGCGTCAATATAATCCGAGACGCTTTCTCCTTTTTTGTCCAGGGCCTGGTATTGGAAAATCATTGGTCATTTTTCTCCCGCTGAGGATCAGCTAACGCGCAGCACCTCTTCGACGGTGGTGATCCCCTGTATGGCCTTCTTTAACCCGTCTTTAAGAAGGGTGTTCATGTCTTCATCCCGTATTGCGTGTTCCGTGATAATCGGCGCTTCGCTGTGGCTCATGATAAGCTTTCGCACGCCCGGGGTAAGGATCAGAAGCTCAAAGATCCCGATCCTTCCGGAATACCCGGTATTCATGCATTCGTCGCACCCCTTTCCGCGAAAGAGCTTCCCGTTCTTGAGCTGCGAATGCTTGATCCCGAGCTCCGAGAGCAATTTAGAAGGCGGCTTGTATGATTCTTTGCAGGCGGGGCAGATTTTTCTAACCAGCCGCTGCGCCAGGTATGCATTGACCGAAGAGGTTATAAGAAAGGGCTCGATCCCCATGTCGATGAGCCGGGTTATGCCGCTCGCGGCGTCGTTTGTGTGCAGGGTCGAGAAGACCCGATGGCCGGTAAGCGCGGCCTGAACCGCGATTTCAGCAGTCTCCAGGTCGCGGATCTCGCCGACCATGACGATGTCCGGGTCCTGCCTGAGGATGGAGCGCAGACCGTTGGCGAAGGTCAGGTTGATTCCCGGCTTGACCTGCATCTGGCCGATTCCGGGGATCTGATATTCAATGGGGTCTTCGACCGTGAGGATATTCACATCCTCGCTTTTGAGCTTGCTGAGAACGCTGTAGAGGGTGGTTGATTTGCCGCTGCCGGTCGGGCCGGTGACCAGGACGATGCCGTAGGTTTTTTTTATGAGATCGTTGAAATTTTTCAGGGTCGATTCATCGAATCCGATCGCGCTCAAATCAAAGCTCATGTCGGATTTATTCAGTATGCGGAGCACGATCCGCTCGCCGTAGTAGGTGGGGAAGGTGGAGACCCTGATGTCGATATCCTTGCCCGCTATTTTAAGCTGAATCCTGCCGTCCTGGGGCAGCCTGTTCTCCGCAATGTTCAGGTTGGCCATGATCTTTATCCGGGACATGATCGCGCCCTGGTACTTTTTCGGCGGCGTGTACATGTTGTACAGGATGCCGTCGATCCGGAACCGGATAACGAGCTCCTTCTCATACGGCTCAATATGGATATCGCTGGCCCGGTCCATGACCGCCTGCTTGATCGCCGTGTTGACCAGCCGTATTATGGGCGCCTCGTTGGCCATGTCCATTATGTCGACGGTTTCGGCGATCGTGGAGGTGAGAATCTCAAAATCGGATTCTTCCAGGTCCTCTATGACATCGTCCGTGGATTCAGCCTTGAGAATGTTGAAATGGGTAGTGATGATCCTGAGGATTTCCTCTTCAGTGGTGAGAATTGCTTCAAAGTCATACTGGGGAAATAGCATTTTGAGATCGTCGAGCGGTTGTATGTTCAGGACGTCGGCGATGCCCACCAGGATGGTATCGCCTTTTTTTTTGAAGGGCATTATCTTATTGTTCTTCATGAATTGAACCGGTATGGCGGCAAAGAGCTGGTCCGGGTCGTCAAAATCGAGGCGGGGCTCGAAGCTGATATTATACTGTTCAGCCAGGCATGCCAGGATATCCTCTTCCGTCGCCATTCCCTTCTTGGTCAGGAGCTGCCCCAGGCGAAGCGACGTGCCCCGCTGGGCAATGAGCGCCTCCTGCAGCTCCTCGGCGGATATGACATTCCGGTCTACTAAAATTTTTCCCAGGTGCCTGGTCTTCAGCGTTGCCATGGATTATTTTTTCCTCAATCCCTTTTGGGTCTCCATCTTCTGTTTGGAGATGGACTCCAGTGTTTCCCTTTTGGTCATAATATGGGGCGTGATGAATACCAGCAGGTTCGATCTGCTGTAGCTCACCGATTTATGCTTGAATAACCATCCGAGAACCGGGATGTCGCCGAGCACGGGAACCTTTGTCTCGGATACGTTTTTCCTGTTTTGGATGAGTCCGCCGACCACGATGGTCATGCCGTCATACACGGTGACTTTTGTTTTGATGTCCCTTTTGCCGACCGTCGGCGGGATTATGGCGCCGCTGGAGAGGGTCTGCGTAGTTCCGATGATGGTATTGGCTTCCTGGTACAGGTCGAGGGTGATCCGCTGTTTCTTGGTTATATGAGGGGTGAGTTTCAGCTTAATGCCCACGGTTTTGTATTCGTAGGTCTGGAAGGTTGTATTCTGGTCCGTGATCCGGTTGTTGGTCGGCACGCTGATCTCTTCGCCCACGTTCAATTCGGCTTCGCTGTTGTCCACGGTCAGGATCTGCGGCGTTGAGAGGATGTTGAAATTGCTGTCGGTGGCGGACGCGTTGAGAACAGCGAATCCGAGCACGTCGATGTCGGGCACGTAGCCGAGCTGGAAGCCGGTATTAAGAGGCACCGCGAGCTTCTTATCGCCGGCGAAGTCGGGAACTTTAAAGTTCATTTTGCTCAGGTCATCGATGTATGAACTGCCGAAGATATGTTTCCCCTTCTGGGTGCCGAGCATCCATTCTATGCCGAACCCCCAGCCGTTATCCGCGCTGACCTCCACGATCATGGCCTCGATCAGGACCTGGTCGCGCACGATATCGAGCTCTTTGATGATCCGGTATATCTCATTGAATTCCTCCGGCTTTGCGGTTACAATGAGGGAATTGGTCGACTTGTTCGCGATGATGGAAAGCTTGGTCTGTTTTTGAGGCTCCGTCCCGTATTGCTTGGTCACCCGTCTCATTTTATCGGAGGGCGCTACTTGCTGGGGTACGGGCATCGGGGATGTTTCGATCCGCGCAGTATCGGAAAAGGGGATGCGCGAAAGAACGTTTGCAAGGTCTTCGGCGTTCGCATTTTCAAGATGAACCACATTTATCAGTCCCTTTACCTGAACTTTTTTTTCATCTTTGCCGTACTTGGTGTCAATTGACTGGGCGATCCTGATAAGCGCATTCACGTCCGACGTGAGCCCGGTCACAATCAGCAGATTCAGCGATTGGTAAACAACGATTTCCGTTGATTTGGGTTTCAGCGACCGTAGTGCGGTGGCGACCTCGTTCGCGTCCGCGTTCTTCAGCTCCAGGATGTAGGTGATCGAGTGCTCGTCGCTGACGGTCTCCCGTATGGTTTTACCGTCGACGATGATATCCGCATTTTTTTTCACCGCTTCTTCAATGGGCAGAATCTTTATGAGGTTTGCCGTTTCAACGACGGCCAGCCCTTTCACCTCAAGGATCGCCTTCATGACATTGTAGGCTTCGCTGACGGGCACCTTCCGGGCGGAGCTGATCGAGATCTTTCCCTTGACCCGGTCGTCGATTATTATATTTTTCCCGATAAGCTGCCCCATAATGTTGATGAATTCGGCGATATCGACGTCTTTAAAGTTGAGTGCGAATTTTTTTTCCCCTGCCGGCTTTTTCACTTTCGGGGCGTTTTTTTGCGGCGCCGCGATCAGGAGGCTGGGCCGGCGATTTTCACCACCATCCATGATGTGAAGAAAAACAAATATCGCCGCGGCCAGGAAAAACAGGGGAGTCTTCCTGATGGTTGAAACATTCATGAGCACATCCTTTGCATTATTCTGTTATATTGAAATCAAATCGTACATTTTGTCCCGCTCGTTCTATATCAACGGAAATCTTAGGGTCATTTTTCACCGCTTCCCACATGGAGTAGAGTTTTTGCGTGCTGTCAAGTATCTGGCCGTTGATTCGTTTAATTATGTCGCCGCTCCGCGCGCCGAACCGGTAAAGGATGTTATAGGGCCGGACGTTGATGAGCCGGTAGCCGACTACCTGCCCGTTGACGCGGTAGGGCCCCGCCTGTAATCCGCGCAGGGCGTTGTCGAGATTATTGAAAACTTTTTGTTTTATCTCGGACCTGCTTAGAGTCTGGGCGAATTGTCCTCCCGTCGCCGGCTGATTCGCGGCGGGAGAAAGGTTTGCCTGAGGAGGCCCCACCGCCTTTTTAGCGAACAGATCAAGCGTCACCTTCTGGCCGCCTGTTTCAATGTATACCCGCGTATCGGCTATGGCCACCAGCCTGTTGCCGTACACATCATTGGTGACCTCACTGCTGAATTTATACAGGGCAAATACCCCCGGGTTTTTTTCGCCGTTTTTCATGATCATGGCCCGGGCAATGCTCGTCGGGCCGGTTATGGTCCCCAGCAAGGTTAATTCGCTTATGGAGCCGGCGACATTCTGACCCTCTCCAACCAGATCATTCGGGCCGGGAATCTTAAAGAATCCGCTGTCGATTATTACTTTATAGTCATCGAATTTTTTTCTCATGGCGCCGGCAAAATTTTTTTTATTGATCTTCGGAGCCGGATTATTATAAGATAGCGACATATTGTATCGCACGATCTGATTAATAGTTGAAGCGAGTATATACGAAAAAAACAATACCGATAGTATATTTAACGCGTGGTATTTTAAATTCTGCATGAATTAAAGAACCTTGATATATCTGAGAAGATAATACGACATAGTCCGTCTATTTTTTGATTAATGGTATCAGACTAAAAGGTACCCGCTTTTACTGATATGGATTAAACGTTTTAGTCAAGTAATTTACGTCATCGCCTCTGATTTTGGCCGCACTTAATACGCGCATATTTTGTCATACAATTAGAAAAAACCATTTTACAATTGTTACTAAAAGAGCGCCTTCACCCGATCGCAGTCGGCCATGAAATTACCTCTTTTTCACTTGACGGTGATCTGATATGCAGTATTTATTGCGAATAATTCAATATTCTCCGGGTCGATAGTAAACAAAATAATCATGAAGTTTAAAAAAAAATATATCATCTATGCGTCGGTGATCGGAATCGTTATGGTTATCAATTTTCTATCCACGCTCCGGCTTTTTTTCACTATCGCTTTTCCCGAACGCGAGATCAGGGAGGTCATTACCGAATTCTTCAAAAATAACCTCAACAAGGCGGTAAAATGCAATGAAGTTTTCATAGACTACAACGGAAATATCATACTGATCGGTTTCGACGTGTCGATTACCAATGATTTCAACGACAATATAAGCTTCATTAAGTGCAAAAAGGGCGTCATAGACCTCGATTTTTTTAATCTTCTCGGAGGGAGGATAACGATCAGAGGGCTTAGGTTTTACAATGCCGAGATCACCTTCCCTAAAAAATACGGGAGGAGCCACATCGAATCCCTGTATCAGATTATTGATTTGTCCAAATTCTTCACAAGGGTACGGGATGCGTACGCGCAGTTGCACATTGAATTTAAGCGTGCCACGGTCTATTATAAGGAGTCTCTCAGGGGAAAGCAGGCGTCGATCGAGCTTTATAAAATCGATGCGGAGATCAATATTGAAAAAAATTCCGTCGATTATTATGCCGACGGTTCCATCAGATCCCATAAAACCGAGAGGATCCGCAATGGAAGCTTCTACTGCAAGGGAAATTTCGATTCACGCGGCGCCAATCCATCCAGCATACGGCTTAAAATCGATAATTTCGATTTAACCTATCTGAACGATTATATAGCTGAATACAAGCTCGCTGATATTTCCGTGTTCGGGGGGGCGTCCTGCGATCTGGAGTTCAGGGCCGGGGACGGCAGACGCTCGTTAAAAGGCCGCCTTGAGGCAAACAGCCTGACGGTGACCGATCGTGCAAATAAATTCAATATCGTCTCCGATGAGAATCTCAACGCCGATATCGATATAAAACAGGACGCGGCATTGAACAGCTACACCGTGTCCAAGCTTAATCTGTACGACGACGTATGCACGGTAAATGCATCCGGCCGGTACGTAAGTAATAAGAATGATGAAAGAATAATCATTCACTACGGGACTAACAAGATCGATCTCTCCGATCTATCGCAGATTCTGACGCCGTATTACAACATGCGCTATACCGGAACGGTTGAAAGCGATGGAACATTATTTCTCGACTTAAAAAACAACAGCGCGGCCGGGACAAAAATTGGCCTTGTAGTCGATAAATTTACATTGGTAACCAATGAAAAGGGAAATGACAAAACGATTATTGATGAATCAAATATGAGCATACGGTTAACCGAATCCGAGATGAGTATCCGTATTTTGCTAAAACCCTTAAACTCCGATCTTCTCATGAAAGGCACGACCCGGATATCGAGCTGGAGCCCTTTTAAATCAGACACGACAATGATCGTTGGGTCCCAAAGGCTTAATCTCAGCGTATTGTATCATTCGATCATCTACACGCTCAACAAAATTTTCGCCTCTGCGTATAATAAAAAAATAAGCGATGATACCGTGCCTTTTCTGCAGAAGCCGGCGGGGAAGTTTTTAAATGATAACCGCATCGCGCTAACCGCCAAATTCGATTCTATTTTTTCAGGTCGGAAGAGGAAATTGAGCGATCTGACTTTCGATCTGCAACTGAACAGGGGGATACTGGCGCTCGGCAATTTTTCCGTACAGGGGTGCGGGGCCGGATATGCGCTGTCTGCGCAGGCGTATTTCAACAGCGACCGGCCCTATATCAAGCTTGAAGGCGGTGTGCATGATATGGATCTTGCCGAACTATACGGCGGAACAGGCGCACGAGGGTTTATATCCGGAACGGCGGGCCTTGATTTCAGATATGAGCTTTCGGCGAACAGCCTCTCGGACATCCTGGAAAATTCCAAGGGAAGCCTGAACCTGCATATCACCAACGGGGTGTTGCAGCATACAATGTTTCAAAATACATTAAGGAAGTTCCTCCGTAAAAACGGCTACCCGTCTGATTCTATCGGCACAATCAATTTTGAAAGCATAACCGTATCGATGTCGCAGACGGGCGAAAATTTCTGGTTCAGCAATTTTAGAATCCAGGGGGATACGCTTTCTTTTAACGGGGCGGGGGACTATACCTACCCGGGAGGTTTAAGCAGCCGCGGGGGAATAACCGTCAAGAGAGAGGAATCCTCATCCTCCATTCCCCTCCGGTTGTATGGGCCGCTTCTTTCACCCTGCATCGAGGTATATGATAAAAAAGACGCGCAGAAGACATGCTTCTAGTGCCGCTCCCGCGCATTAACTCACGGGTTCTTCGAATCTATCAGCTCATATATCTTGACGGGCCGCTCTTTGCCCTTAACCCGTATGAGATCGAGCTCCCGCGCAATAATGCGCTCTTTCACCTGCTCATACGTGTATTCGCTGACGATGATATTCGTCCCGTAGATTTTATTGGTTCCTTCAAGACGTGCTCCGAGGTTGACCATATCCCCCATCACCGTATAATCCATGCGTGAGGATGATCCCACCAATCCGACGACCATGCCGCCGGTGTTGATGCCGATACCGATGTCGAGAGTGTCCTTTCGCTGCTCTTTCCAGGCCGTATTCATCTCATGGAGCTTTGAGGTCATCTCCAGCGCCGCCTTGCAGGCGCTCAAAGCGTGGTCCTCTTGAGGAATGGGGGCTCCCCAGAAGGCCATGATCGCGTCGCCCATATATTTATCCAGTGTGCCGTTATATTTAATAACGATGTCCGTCATCGCCTGAAGATAAAAATTCAAATGGTCGACGAGCCCTTCGGGGGTCAATTTTTCGGATATGCTGGTAAAGCCGCGGATGTCGGAGAAGAGCACGGTCACGATCTTTTTCTCTCCGCCCAGCTTCAGCATCTCCGGGCTCTTCAAGAGCTCTTCGACGACCTCGTGCGATACGAATTTTGAAAAGGTCTGCTTGATGAATTTTTTTTCCCTCTGTTCGGTTAAAACCCGGTACGTGACGATCAACATGAAGGAGATGCCGCTCTGTATCACCGGGGTTACAAAAGTCGGGGTGTAGCTGTAAAAATGAAACATGAGATAACTCCCGACCACGTATATGATCGAAAAAGCAGCGGTGAAAATGAGGGAGGCGATGATGGAAAGCCGGGGTACGATAAGCCCGAGCGCCAGTGCTATGATGAGCATGATTATTATATTCTGTAGATCGCTGAGCTTGTACAGAAAGTCCTGGTTCAATATGGTGTTGAGCGCGTTGGCGTGGTGGTCTATGCCGAAGGTTGCTCCATAGGGGGACGGCTTTTCGTCTGTCGCGATCCCTGTAGCCGCATAAGCCGCAACCAGTATGATTTTATCTTTGAGGGATGTATTTTTTTCTTTGATCATGTTCCCGTCGCGGCAGAAGTACCGGTACGAATAGTGCTCGAAGCTTCCGAATCCGCCGATATAGTTGACGTTCATAAGGCCGCTGCCGTCGATAGGAATTATAATCTCTCTTTTTTTATTCGGCCTCGCCATCTTTTCCGGCGGAAGGTTTTTCAGCTTGACATATCTTCCCCACTCTATCTCGACATCCTTTCTCCCGATTCCGAAATAGTGCATAACCACGATCAAATCGATATTGGGATAGTACCACCCGTTCCATTTCAGAACGAGCGGCATGGTCCGGACGATTTTATCAGGGCCGGGGAAGACATTGGCGAAGCCGATCCCCCGGGCGGCATTCGATAACAGCGGAGTCGGCGGCACGGGCTCCGCGACATGCTGTTTTGTGGCGTCTTCCGGGTCGACCGGGAAGCGCAATCTGTTTAAAATCGCGAGCCGCTCCTGCTGGTCGTTGTAGTCCTTTTCTATTTCTGTAAGCTCGAAGGGATAGTCGAGGAACACGTTTTTCGCGTCCCGGATCGCGGCTGCGAGCGTGCTTTCATGCGGCTTATGATCAAGGAACATGATGTCGTACAGTATGGCGCGCGGCTCGCCGGATCCGATATATCGGGTCAACTGGGCATGTTTGTCCCAGGGGAAGGGCCACTGGATTCCCTGGTCTGAAAAATATCTGATGGTCGATTCATCAATTCCCACGATGATGATGTCTTTCCGGGCGTTTGCATTAGGCATTCGTTTTTCTATGCCCTTGGGGAGCTTTTTTTTATCCATATCCGGATCTTTATATTCGCTGGGATCCCGAATATAAAACATATAATCAGTCGCTCCCAGCTCCATCCGTTCGAATACGGCTGAGAAGAAAAATATTGAGCTGATCAAAAAAGCAATGAGGGCTATGAGCAAGCCGATCAGATGATTTCTGCTGAATTTCATGAAGGCCATGGGTAGACCTTTCCCCGCTCTTTCAATATTTTCAAGCGTTTTATTGAAGGCAAAGAAAATTTTCGCCGCTTATTATTCTTGACAAAAAACCTATATTTCTACTTTTTTAATCTCTTCATGAATGTTTACCACACTGATGAGGCCTGTCCTTGAATCTAAAAAATGAGATCTCACGGATAATAGCGCACGCGGTTGTCTCGGCGGTCGAGGACGGGATATTCCCGAAGGAGGTTTCCCAGGTTGAGGCTAAGGTGGAATATCCCCGGGACCAGAAGTTCGGGGATTACGCAACGCCGTTCGCCCTGGAATCCGCGAAATTGATCAGAAAATCTCCCCTGGAGATCGGCGCGTGCCTGGCCAAATACCTTGCGGCTGATCCCCGGATCGGCAAGGTGGAAGTGGCCAAACCCGGATTCATAAACATATTCGTATCCAACAGCTTTCTTTTTAACAACCTAAAGGAGATCATCCGCCAGGGCGCGGACTACGGCAGGAGCGGTAATATTAATCCTCGGCGGGTGAACCTGGAATTCGTTTCCGCCAATCCCACCGGGCCGCTCAACATCGTATCCGCGCGCGCCGCAGCCGTCGGGGACACGATCGCAAATCTGCTTGAATTCACCGGCGACGAGGTGGATCGCGAATTCTACGTGAACGACTACGGCAACCAGGTGGCCTTGCTCGGAGCGTCGGTTCTGGCGCGCATCCGCGAGCTGCGGGGAGGGCAGTCTGTTTTCCCGGAGGACGGATATCAGGGCGAATACGTGAAGGAGATCGCCGCCCATATCGCCGAAACCTTCGCTGATGAGATCAACGCCATAGGCGATGAAAACCGCCTTATTGATTTTCTGGCGGAAAAGTCGGTGGCGTACAATCTGGAGCAGCAGAAGAAGGACCTGGAGGATTTTAACGTTCGCTTCAAGACCTGGTACAGCGAAAGGGCGCTCCACGACAAGGGCGCGGTGCTTGAGGCCCGGGATATTCTTGCACAGGGTAATAAGAGTTATACTGAGGAGGGCAAGGTTTTTTTCAGATCAACGGATTACGGCGACGACAAGGATCGGGTACTCGTCAGGGACGACGGCCGGCCCACCTATTTTCTCGCCGATATCGCCTATCATAACGATAAGATCAGAAGAGGATACGATCTCATCATTGATATTTGGGGGCCGGATCATCACGGACATAGAGCACGCCTGTCCGCCGCCATGAAGGCGCTTGGCTTCAGCGAAGAGAATTTTAATATCCTGATCGCCCAGCAGGTGAATCTCCTCATGGATGGCGAGACCGTGAGGATGTCGAAGCGGATGGGCAGGTTTTCCACCATGCGCGACCTCATCAATGAGATCGGCGTCGACGTGGCGCGCTACTTCTTCGTCATGCGTTCCCTTGAAAGCCACCTTGATTTCGACCTGACCCTGGCCAAGAAGGAGAGCTCTGAAAACCCGGTCTTTTATCTGCAATATGCGCACGCGCGCATATGCTCCCTGTTCCGGGAGGCACGGAAGCGCGGCGTGGCGTATGACCCCGGCGAATCACGGCGGGAGCTTCTCGAAAATGAAGAGTCGCTCGGCCTCATGAAGCATCTGGCCAAGTTCCCTGAAGAGGTGCTCGACGCGGCCCGGAAATACGAGCCGCACCGGATCACCACATACCTCATGAAGCTTGCCCAGGGGTTTCATAAATTTTACACCGAGCACCGGATCATCACCGAGGACCGGGAGCAGAGCATCTCCTACCTCGCGCTTTCAGACGCGGCGCGGGTGGTGATGGCGAACGGCATCAAGCTTCTGGGCGTGTCCGCCCCCGAGATGATGTGAGCGGAGGATCGTCGGTGAAACGCGTGACCGTGATGAGCACCGGGAATGAGCTTCTGTACGGGACCACCCTCGACACCAATGCGAGCTTCATCAGCGGGAAGCTCTTTCCCCTGTCTCTGGGGGTGCGCATGCATCTGACGGTCGGCGACGATACGGATGATCTGGAGCGCGCCTTTAGATATGCATTGGACTGTTCCGATATCATCATCGTGACCGGCGGCCTCGGACCCACCGACGATGACAATACCATCGCCGCACTCCGAAGGATATTCGGCTTCCCGGTCGAAATCGATGAACGATCAAGGGAAAAGATGGAGCATTTCTTCAGGGATATGGGGACGCCCTTGTCCGGGGCTGATCTTAAAATGGTTGAGATTCCCCAAGGAGCGCGCGTGTTATTCAACAGCCGCGGCCTGGCTCCCGGCTTTATCATTCAGAATGAAAAGAATACCGTCATCGCTATGCCCGGCGTTCCTATGGAGATGATGGAAATGACGGAGAGGGAGGTGATACCCTTCCTAAAGAAAGAATGCGGCGCTATGGAGCGGGCCTCCTTTTTTATCCGCGTCGTCGGAATGAAGGAGTCCGAGATCAATGAGAAGATAAAATCAATGGATATGGACCTGGGCCGGTTCGAATGGGGCATGACGGCGAAGCAGGGAATCGTCACCGTGACCTTTGCGGGGAAGGAGGAGGCGGCAGTCGATTTCGGCGGGATTGCGTCGGAGGCTCGACGGCTGTTCGGCGGCGGAATTCTTGATCCCTCGTTCGAGCGGCCCGAGCAAGAGGTCATCCATCGCATGCGGGAGAAGGGGATGACCCTGGCGGCTGCTGAATCATGCACCGGAGGGCTCATCGCTAAAAAGATTACGGATATACCCGGCTCTTCAGACGTTTTCGTCGGCTGCGTTGTCGCATACAGCAACGCGGTGAAGATGAGCGAGCTGGGCGTGTCAAAGGAATTGCTCTTCCGTTTCGGCGCGGTGTCCGAGGAGGCGGCATCCGAAATGGCGGCCGGCGTGCGCGTGCGGCTGGGTGCCGACATCGGGATATCCGCGACCGGGATCGCCGGGCCGGGCGGCGGGTCCCCGTCAAAGCCGGTAGGCACGGTCTGCTTCTGCCTTGCCGATTCACGCGGCAGCAGGCCGTTCACCCGGAGGATAAGCGGAAGCAGGGAGCGGGTGCGCGCGTTTGCATCGCTCATTGCCATCGAGTATTTGAGAAATTATCTGAAACAGGAACAAGGATGAACCTGCCGTGAATGCGTTTAAAATATATTTAATTTTCATCGCCCTGAGCGTTATGGCAGGCCTGCCAACCTCAGCAATGGACTCACGATCGCTGTTCGACCAGGGTATGGAGGCATATAGGTCGGGCAACTACGGCTCCTCCGAGCTTCTGTTTAAAAAGATTATAAATTCGGGCGAGGAGGAATATATCGACCGGGCGTGGTTTTACCGTGCGCTGTCGATATTCAACAGAAAGAAATATGATGCGGCCCTGTTCGAGTTTAAAAATTTTCTGAACCGATGCAGGACGGACGAGCTCGCCGTCGAGTCCCGTTACTGGACGGGAGAATGCTACTTCAACCTGTCCGATTATCCCAACGCGATTGAGGAATACAAAAGATTCATCACCCGGGGCAAGGAGGGGGGGCTGGTGCCGAAAGCCCATGACCGGATCGGCGCAATTTATCTTAAGCAAAAACGATACGACGAGGCCGTTCTGGAATGGGAATCAGCCATATCAAAAAGCAGCAACCTGCAGGAGAACGCCCTCCGGCGGCTCTGGATCGGCGATGCCTATTTCCGCAACGGGAAGCTCGATGAGGCCCTGCAAAAATTCTCGCTCCTTGTATCGGGGAATGCGGACGTAAAAACCGTTTCGATGGCGAGGATGCTGAGCGGCCGTATATACCAGGAGAGAAAAAACCATCAGAAAGCGCTGCAGATGTTTAATGCCGTGCCTGAACATCTTATGGGTGAAGAGCCTTTTGGGGAAGTCCTCTTCTATAAGGCCCGGTCATACGGGGAGCTGGGCGATTTTTTGAAAGCCAGGAGCCTGCTTGAGATATTTCTGCACTCCAATAAAAGCTCCCCGTGGTATTATGATGGCCTGTACGAGCTGGGAAGGATTTTGATCGGCGGAACAGCCAGGGATGAGGGCATCGGAATGCTGGAACAGGTGAGGGCTGAATCCAAAGACGCCCGGCTCAGGGCAAATGCATCCCTGTTGATCGGCAACCTTTACCTTGACCAGCTTCCCGAGAAAGCGATACCCTGTTTTAAGGAATCGCTTAAAGACGCGGAGCCGGGAGAGAGGAACGAGCTCCTTGTTCTTCTCGGTAAAACCTGTTTGAAGGTGAAAAAGTATGATGAGGCCGTAGAATTTTTTGACACGTATTTAAAGGAGAATCCCTTCAACCGGGGACGCGATGAGGTTAATTTTTTCAAGGCGCGCGTTTATCTTGAAATGGGGAATATCGACGCCGCCGTTCATATCCTCGAGACGATCAGAAAGGACAATCCCTTCTCCAAGTTCAATATCGAATCCGGCTACTACCTGGGATTGATCGAGTACAACAGGGGCGATATGAAAAAGGCCGCCGCCCTCTTGCTTGAATACCTGAAGCAGGGGAGGGCGGGCAATACCTATGATGCTTATGTTCTTTTGATTCAGCTGTATGTGCAAAAGGGCGAAATGGAAAATGCCGGCAGATTTGTAAATCTGTTGATCCGCGATTTTTTAGGCCGGAAGGGCGTGGAGGTTGTCATTAAAAATTATGCCCTGGAGCTTATGAAGCGGGGCCGCACGGCGCGGAACTATATTGATCTAATCGTATCCAGGTTTCCCGAATCGGAAGCAACGGTGGAATTATATCTCATGTTCGGCGATGAAAATTTTTCCAAAGGTAATTACGAAGCGGCGCTGGGCTACTACGAGAGATGCCTGGCCGGCACGCACATTAAAGACAGGGGAAACGCATTTTACAAAAAAATTCTTTCATTATTTAATCTGAAAAGATATGGCGACGTTATCGCAACGATAAAGAAGGGGAATTTTCCCCCGATGAACGAGGTTCAGTGGACGGAGATACCGCTCATTCAGGCGCGGTCTTATTACCTGTTGAAAAGGTATGACGAGGTATACCTGCTGCTCGATATCCGGCATATACGCGATTTCCCCAAAGAGGATGTACTGATGTATATTAAAGGCGCCCTCCATGTCGGAGACCAGCGCTCGGCTATGGAGGCGAATGAATATCTTGAATCGGATAAACAGCTGTTCCCGGAATCATTATATATCATTGGGGATTTTTTTCTTAAAAGCGGCAATCTTGATGAAGCCGAGCTGTTTTTTTCAAGAATAATAAATGAGTGCCCCGGGAACAGGTTCGTCGATTATGCAAAAGTCTCCATAGCCGAGATATACGCGCGGAATAAAAAATTCCCGGCCGCCGTGAACCTCCTCTCCGAAGTATCGGGAAAGGAGATGCAGAGCCGGAAAAATGCGCAGTTGATCGCCTGCTATTTTGAAATGAAATCGGATGAGAGTGCGATTGCATTAACGCGGGAACATCTCAATGATCTGCTGGCGGGTCAATACGGCGAAGAAGTCGTGAAGTATAACCTGAGCTATTATTACAAAAAAAGGGATTTACAGCATTTCGATCAGTATGTAAAATATTTAAGCAGATACGGCGGTAATGAGCTTTTAATAAATCATCTTTCCGCGAAGATATACTTTGAAACGGGTAATTACCGCCGATCATATAATTATTTTTACGCTCTTTCCAAAACAAAGAACCGGTACGCCGGGGAAGCTCTGTATCATCTGGGCATATTCAGTCTTCTGGTCAACAGAAGTGCGACGCATGCCGTCTCATATTTTTCGAGGCTGGCGGATATGCCGGACGCAGACCCCGCTTTACGGCTTAAGGCTATGATACAGTGTGCTATTATATTTAAGGAATTGAATGACGATAAAAGGGCGCGGGCCTGCCTGTTGCAGGTTCTATCGGGTACGGAGAGGGGTCTGCCGCATATACAGGCAAGCAACCTGTATGAGGCGTACGGCTATTCCGGCAAATAAGCTTTTATCAAACAAGTATGTAAGAAATGGTGATGAGGAGATAGAAGAGATTGTAGATGTATACGGGTAAAAGCTATAAAGGTTTATCTGGACTAAGTAACTTGAGTTCAGTGATTTTTAATTAGAGCAGTCCTCCTCCCTTGATGGGAGGGGTGAGGGGAGGGTGAAATAGATGTTTTCGGCATACATAAGTCACCTATTCGTCATAAATTTATCACCCCCACCCCAACCCTCCCCCATGTAAGGGGAGGGAGTAAGAGGTGTTAATCAAAATTCGCCGAACTCAATCGAGTAATTTAAGGAGTAATCTCATGGATGCAAAGTTGAAGATAGTGATCATCAATGGTCCGAATCTTAATCTTCTCGGCGTGCGCGAGCAGGAAATTTATGGAGCAAACACGCTTGAGGATATGGAGAAACTGGTAACGGGGTTCGCGGAGGATAATAACATGGACCTGGATTTTTTTCAGTCAAACCATGAAGGTGAGATCATCGGCTATATCCATGAGCATCGCTCGGCGAACGGGATCATCATCAACCCGGCTGCGTTTACTCATACATCCATTGCGATACGGGATGCCATCGCCGCGGTCAATATTCCGGCCGTTGAGGTGCATCTGTCCAATATTTACACCAGGGAGGAATTCAGGCGCATGTCCTTTATCGCTCCGGTGTGCATCGGCCAGATATCGGGATTCGGCATTTATTCATACCTGCTTGCGTTGCAGGCGTTGAGTAATTATTTAAACAAGGCTTGAATAATTCTTAACAGGCGGAGTTTACATTTTTCCTGGATTCGAGTTCATGACGCTGTAGGGCTGTCGCTATTATGGAGTTCAGGTCGCTCGGTTTGATCGGTTTGAGAAGATATCCGTAATGCTTTGTCTGATATGCGCGCTGGAGCGTCGTGGTGTCGGTGTTGGCGGTGAGAAATATCACCGGAATATCCATCTCACGGACGATCTGATCCGTTGCCTCAATTCCGTCCATCTCATTCGAGAGAAAAATATCCATGATTATCAGATCGGGATTCATTTCCTTTGCCTTCTCAACCGCTTCTTCGCCGGAGGAAATTGTCGCCGTAACTTCATAGCCCTTGCGCTCCAGCATCCGCTGGATATCCATCGCGGTGATAAGCTCATCCTCAACAAGCATGATTCTATTTTTCATTACAGCCTTCGACCTCTTGGCGTATATTCAAGTTTAAGTCGCATAAAAAAGTTAGTGATAATTCATAATCACTCCTATAGGTCATTTTCGTTATTTTGCTATAAGGATATTGCGCATGTTTTTGGGGAGCCGGATTGGGGTGATGCCCGCGTTATTCCACGGTAACGCTCTTTGCCAGGTTCCGCGGCTGGTCCACGTTGCACCCCCGCAGTACGGCTATGTGGTAAGCCAGAAGCTGCAGGGGTATGACGGTGAGAAGCGGGGAGAATATTTTTTTGACCTCGGGCACGTAGATCACATGATCGGAGTATTCCTGTATCCGATCGTCTCCTTCGGTGGCGATAATAATGATCCTGCCGCCCCGCGCCTTTACCTCCTCCATGTTGCTGATGACCTTCTCGTATATAATATCCTTTGGCGCGATGAATACCACGGGCATGTCCTCGTCGATCAGTGCGATCGGTCCGTGCTTCATCTCGGCGGCCGGATATCCCTCAGCATGGATGTATGATATTTCCTTGAGCTTAAGGGCCCCCTCAAGAGCGACCGGAAAATTCACGCCCCTTCCGAGGTAGAGAAAATTAGTGTTGTCCTGAAATCCTTCTGCGATCCGGCGTATAGACGCATTGGATTGAAGCAGCAGTCTCACCTTGTCCGGAATCTCATGAAGCTGGTCGATGCAGACACGCATTTCGTCGGCGTTCATGTCTTTTCTGCGGGAGAGCATGAGCGCCAGGAGTATAAGTACCGTTACCTGTGAGGTGAATGCCTTGGTTGAGGCTACGCCGATTTCAGGGCCGGCGTGAATGTAAATTCCGCCGTCGCTTTCCCGTGCTATCGTGCTGCCTACCACGTTGGTGATGCCGAGCACCTTGACCCCTTTTGATTTTGCTTCCCTGAGCGCGGCAAGCGTGTCTGCGGTCTCGCCCGACTGGCTTATCACGATCACCAGATCGCCCTGTTTTAGAATCGGCTTCCGGTAGCGGAACTCCGAGGCATACTCCACTTCAACCGGAATGCGGGCATATTCCTCTATGAGGTATTCGCCGATCAGGCCTGCATGCCAGGAGGTGCCGCAGGCGATGAATATCACGCGCCGGATGCTGGCAAGCTCCTCTTCCGACAGCCGCAGGCCGTCGAGCCTGATGCTTCCCGTCTCGCGGATCGCCCGGCCCCTGAAGGCATTTTTAATCGTTTCCGGCTGTTCGAAAATTTCCTTCAACATGAAATGATCGTAACCAGCCTTTTCAATGGATTTTATGTCCCAGTCGATGTCCTCGATTTTTTTCTCAATCTTTTTCAAGTCCAGATCATATATTTTGAAGCCGTCCTGCCGCACATCCAGGAGCTCCCGGTCGTCAAGATAGATGACCTTGTTGGTATGCTCTATTATGGCGCTGACATCGGACGCGATGATCATTTCATAATCGCCCGCGCCGAGGACGAGAGGGCTTCCGTTCCGCGCGGCTATGATCCTGCCGGGTTCCCGACTCGACACGATGCAGAGACCGTAGGTGCCTACAAGCTTCCCCACGGCCTTCATGACGGCGTCGAGAAGGTTGTTATTCCGGTAATAATACTCGATAAGGTGCGCGATCACTTCGGTGTCGGTATCGCTCCGCATGCGATGCCCTTTTTCAATGAGCATTTTTTTTATGACGGCAAAGTTCTCGATTATGCCGTTGTGCACCACGGCTATTTCACCGTTGCAATCGGTATGCGGATGTGCGTTTTTGTCCGATGGAACGCCATGGGTAGCCCATCGGGTATGGCCTATCCCGGAATGGTACCGGCGGATATCGTTATGATCCATCATGTCAAGCGCTTCGGAAAGGACCGATATCTTGCCGTTTTTTTTATGAATGAAGAGGTCGTCTCCCACGAGGGCAATGCCTGCCGAGTCGTACCCGCGGTATTCGAGCCGCTTCAGCCCGTTCATGATGATATCTACTGCCGGCCGTTCTCCGGTATATCCCACAATTCCGCACATACAATGCAGCTCCTTCAGTCTCCCGCCCGAATAATTACTTGATAAATAAAAAAAGTCAAGCAATAATATGTCGTTTATTATTTACAATAAGTAAAATTAATTGACATGAAAAAATCGGGGGTGTGAATTATTTTTCGGGTAAAACTGAGGCACTCACATTTTTTAGACCCCCCCATCCCCCTGAGGGGGCGTTTTTAGATAATTACATTCGTTGTACTCGTGCCCCCTACGGGGGACAGGGGGGTCTAAGTGAGGAATTTCCCGAAATTTAATTCACACCCAAAAATCGGTGTTTATATATACAAGAAAAATAATTGATTATTTTTTCACTGCATACGTAGTTTGGCTCAGACGGAATCACCAGATTATCACAGGGGAGTCATGATTAAACTTGATTTTGACAAACAGGGCGGAATAGTCCCGGTTATTGCGCAGGATTATGAAACGGGAAGAGTCCTTATGCTCGCCTACATGAATCAGGAGGCGTGGGAGCTGACTCTCTCAACGGGAATCGCCCATTACTGGAGCAGATCGCGCGGCAGAATATGGAAAAAAGGCGAGACATCGGGAAATAAGCAGGAGGTGAAAGAGGTCCGCGTCGATTGCGATTGCGATGCCGTCTTAATAAAGGTGAATCAGATCGGAGGGGCAGCCTGTCACGAAGGCTACAGGAGCTGTTTTTATCGTAAGATAGAAGGAGAAGCTTTGGAGATTGACGAGGAAAAGATATTTGATCCTGAAAATGTTTATGGAGATGAGAAATGACACGACAGATAAAGCTGGGTATACCCAAGGGGAGCCTTGAAAACGCCACGATAGACCTGTTCAATAACGCGGGATGGAAGATAACCGTGTCGTCGCGTAACTATTTTCCCATGATTGACGACGGTGAAGTCGTCTGTTCCCTGATACGGGCTCAGGAAATGGCACGCTATATAGAAAGCGGAGTGCTGGATCTGGGGCTGACCGGTCTTGATTGGATACTTGAAAATGACGCCGATGTTACCATAGTATCAGACCTTGTCTATTCCAAATCGAGCACGAGGAAGGCGAGGTGGGTTCTTGCCGTTCCGGACGACTCGCCGATTACAACGATACATGATTGCGCGGGAAAGATCATATCAACCGAGCTTGTCAATTTCACCGAGAGGTATTTCAAGGAACGGGACATACCGGTGAAGGTCGAATTTTCCTGGGGCGCAACCGAGGCCAAGGTCGTTGAAGGCCTCGTCGACGCCATAGTCGAGGTAACTGAAACCGGTTCAACCCTAAAGGCCCATGGCTTGAAAATCATTGATACCCTGCTTGAGACCAATACGAAACTGGTCGCGAACAAGAAGAGCATGGAGGACGAATGGAAAAGGAATAAGATTGCGCAGATCGCCCAACTCCTGCGTGGAGCGCTCAATGCCGAAAAAATGGTCGGCCTCAAAATGAACGTTCCGAAGCAGATCCTGGATCAGGTCGTGGCAGCTATTCCCAGCCTGACGTCGCCGACGATCGCGGCGCTTCATAATTCCGAATGGCTTTCCGTGGAAACCGTCATCGATGAATCCATAGCCCGCGAGGTTATTCCTCAGTTGATAAGGATCGGCGCGGATGGGATCATCGAGTATCCACTGAATAAAGTAGTGAACAAGAAGGATGTATAGGTGCCGGGCGTTTTTGTTAACGAGGGGTTTAAACCCCTCGTTAACAAAAACGCCCGGCACCTATATGCAATTCCGCCCTATTTTTCTGCCGTGCCGATGGTTGAGCGCGGAGGCAGTATATCGACATACAACGACAGGCTCACGATATCGGACATGTTACCGACTTTATCGACCGCCCGTGCGTCAATCTGATGCTTCCCGTTCGTTAAAAACTGTATCTCACCCTTGTAGGGGATGAAATCACCCTTGCCGTCCATGCGGTAGAATATGGCCGCGATGCCGGATCCGTCGTCTGTCGCCGTTACCGTATATTTAACATCGCTTGATGTGACGTTTTTGGAATCGATCTGTTTAATCTCTTTATCCGGCTTGATTTCAACAATCGGGCCGGTCTCGTCGCTGTACAATTTCACCGTTGCGTCTTTCAATTCAAATTCATTGCCGCTTTCATCAACACCCCGGAAGGCGAACTGATCGGTCGGGTTATTGACATTATCAACAGCTTTTACTTTCAAGGTAGTTTCACCTTTTAGGGCAAACGGCGCAACGTACTCTTTGAAATCGACACCGTTTGTCGAATACTCGACCTTGCTGACCCCGGAAAGGGCGTCGTTGACGTTGATGCTGTACAGAAGGCCTCTGGTATTGTAGACTCTTTCGCCGACCTTTTTCAGCGCGGCGCTCGCGGTAACAACGATCACCGGAGCGGTGTTATCTACAAATACGCTGTAGGATTTTTCCGGCTCTTTATTTCCAAATTTATCGATGCCGTAGTACTGGATCGTGTGGAGCCCTTCTTTATCAAGGGCGAAGGGATTCAGATACGCCGCTGGCATGCCGTTGTCGATTTTGTATTCGATTTTATCGATCGCTATGTCATCAGTTGCGGTCAATTTGAACTGTACCTGCGAGTTAACGTAGATCGAGCTCCCGTCCGTATAGGTTTTGGGCAGGGGAGGGGGTGGTGCCTGCTGTCCTTCTTTTTGGACGGTTTCACCTTTCATTGATTCTTCTTTTTTAGGTTCTTCTTTTTTTGTTTCCTCTTTTAATTCAACTTTGCCCTCCTTATCGCCCGATTCCCTCGCAGATGGGTCATCTTGAGAGAAGGAAAGAGTGGAAATGAAAATTCCAATGACAAAGCATAATGGAACCACGAATAGTTTTTTAAGCATAGAGTACCTCCATATTTTTATCTGTATGGTTGATATGAAATTAATTACGAACAGATATCTTGTTGCGGAATAAAATAATACCACACTTTTGAGTGCTTGCACCGCTTGAGCCGGATGCGTACAACACAATTATTCTATCATTATTTAAAATTGCAACAAGTTATTAATAGTGGATTATTAAAAAAAATAAATAGTTTGTTGTCAATAATTTAATTTGCGTTGAACTAAAATTTGGCGGATTCCGTTACAGCCGTATACGGAACCTTAAGCAAGATCGGCTGATATATGGCGGGATTTATATATATGGCGTATATTCCTTTTTGCGTGCGGCGTATCTCTTTTCCCGAGTAGTAAAAGAGATGCGGCCGTGATTCAATCCGGGGGAGCGGCGGAGGCGCATAGAGATCTTTCGCTTCTTCGCTCTTTAGAAATGCGAAATTATTAAAGGCCGCATATTTTATTGCTCCTTTCAAGCTGCAGTAAATAATGACGTATTTTTTCAGATATTCATTGTATGATAATGATAGTTCGCCCGCTACATCGTTGAAGAAAGGCCGTGCGGAACCGATTTCAGACGACCAGCGGTTTTTCATATCAAGGAAATTGTAAGCCCTCCTGTTTTTTATCTCCGATATTCTTACCCGGGCTATAAATGCCGGAGCCCGGCCGTTGTGCGGCGATCCGCGGCCGATAATGTAAAGATAATCCCCCTGCTTTTCAACACAATCACCGAAAATCGGCTCGTCTCCGGAAAAAATTTTCACTGTTCTCCGAAAGTCCACCGGATCGCCGGTTTTCCATGATGGAGGAATTTTCCATTCAGCTATCCCGGTACCCATGATCCTCATAGGGGGCAGCTCCCCGCTTTTTCTATTCGTGCTCTTTTCGATCAGCACCATATAGTAATACACATATACGGTCGAGCCGAGCCGTATTCCGTCAGCCGGCCATAACCGCCATATGCGCGGATCTTCTCCGGGAGAATATTTTATGAACTGGGCGACCCGGCCGTTATTTTTATAGAATCTGAATTGCAGATTTTTTATGGTATCATCATCGGGAATTTCCGTAAAAGCGAGAGAATTGGAGATCATGCCATTCATCACCGCGGAGTCTTCAAAGGTCGAGCTCACGGACAGCTCTCCCTTCCAGGTTCCGAGAATAGTATCGCCGAAGGTCCACATCATGATTTTCCCCAAGGGTACCGGGGTGCAGCCGTCCTGGCCCAGGACGCTTCGCTTTCTGCTCAATCCGAAAATTCCAAGATTTTCAACCCTGGCGCCCTGATCGCATGAGAAGGAGGCAATCAGGAGCCATAAAGCCAAAAAGGAGAAAAAGAATTTTTTTGTTTTATTTTTTACCGGCATAATCATGATGATATCATGAATATGCATAAGGTCAAGAGTTATATTTTATATGACGCCCCGGATTCATATAATGATTTTAAAAAATCAATCTTGACAAAAACATTGAATTTTTGCTATCAAATAAGCTCGCATAAATAAAAGACTTGTTATGCATAATGCAAGCTTCGCCCGCAACCCAAATTGGCGACGCAGGGGGGCCTGCGGGGCTTTTAAGGGGCTTCGCCCGAGCGAACAGGAGGTTCGCATGTGCTGAACACGATGTTCGAATGGCACACGCCTTTTCAGCCATCCTGGCTGGCGTGTGCAGGCTTGCGTCCTGCAAGCGCCCGAAGCCGCACAGGATGTGCAAAAAGGCTTCGGCCCGGCATGAAACAGGATGTTTCAACAAAGCAGGCCTTAGACCTCATAAAAAATTTACGCAACGGAATTGATGCAGCACGAATTGATGGCAGGAAAAGTTGTAATAACGGGGTTGAATATAATATCCTCCCTTGGTTTGGATCTGGAAGAAAACTGGAATAATCTGCTTGCAGGCAAAAGCGGGGTCGGGGGAATCACACTGTTTGATCCGATGAACCTGGATACGAGGATCGCCGCCCAGGT